>Ga0265327_10003644_pt1 | contig 14482 bp, 15 predicted proteins | sample 41621metaG_FD_202089 | JGI IMG/M metagenome (GOLD analysis project Ga0265327, IMG submission 202089) | Rhizosphere microbial communities from Carex aquatilis grown in University of Washington, Seatle, WA, United States - 4-16-21 metaG | ecosystem: Host-associated > Plants > Roots > Rhizosphere... | reverse complement strand
ATTTCCACCGCCGTGTGAGCCGCAAGAGGAATACCAGACGACTGCGAGTGTTTGAGGAGCGTCTCCGATCACCAGTGGTGCTGACACGATGCATTCAAAATGGTGATCGGGGATCTTGAGGTCTGGATCGCTCAATTCTCGCACCACAGTGATTCGGGTCGACACCGACGAAAAACAATCATCCGGCAGGTCCTCACTGACAGAATTGACACGCGTCAGCGCGGCCTCCCAACCACGTGAAAGCTCATGACCAAGCCGGCGGACACGTTCCGCGATTTGTGCCGCCGCGACAGAGTCGATTTCCTGAAACGCGGTCGTATTGCGTACTGATATCCTCGCAATATCCCTGGAATACTCCAGTGCGATGTAGTCCATCGTGGCGACCAGAATGTCGCGCCGTTCCTCCAACGAACCTGGACGCATCTCTGTTGCTTTGGCGCGAGGACGGATCAACAGGACCAGACATCCAATCGCAACCACAATCGCAATGGCGATAATTGTTCGCGCCAGTGGGAATCGGATGTCATTGCGAATCAGCGACATCGGTAAACACTCAATGATTCCGGAACAAGATGCCGGGCGCGCGTTGTATGCCCCATGTTGGGTGGCCCATCAGGAGTGAAGCTTTGCAAGATAGACTCCGCCTGGCAACCCGGACGAATTCCGTTCTTCCCGTTGAGTAAATCAACTTGTGGTGATGCGTTCATCCGGCTAGGATCGCCCCAGTCCTGCTCGACGCCCGATTCGATGGCTGGCTCGACCCGCTGTTGCACGGCGTCCAGAGGCGCACGAACCACCTGTAAGGGGCTGACGATGGACCGTTCCACTCAGATTTCTCATCCCGTCGGGTCCCGACGTGACTGGTTGCGTGCGGGTGGTCTGGGTGTCCTCGGACTCTCCTCGCTGGACGTGACCCAATTTCATGCTGCCGCGGCCGAAGCCCACAAGGAACTTCCCAAGCCGAAATCCGTGATTTATCTCTTTCTGACCGGTGGCCCCTCCCAGCATGACACATTTGATATGAAGCCGCATGCGCCGGCCGAGGTGCGAGGCGAATTTCATCCGATTCAGACCCGGACTCCCGGGATCGATATCTGCGAGCACATGCCGATGCTGGCGCAGCGCAGCCACCTCTGGTCACTCTGCCGCTCACTCTCTCACAAGGACAACGGACACGACACCGGGACCTACCTGATGCTCACGGGGAAGTCCGAGATCCCGGCGACATTCCGCGCCAGCCGACCTCAGTCGACCGATGATCCTTCCATCGCCGCCGTCGCGGGCTATGCGACCCGTGCGCGAAACAATATGCCCAAATCGGCCATCCTGCCGGAAAAAATCTACCACTCGAACGCGGGCGTCTATTCCGGCCAGTTCGCAGGACTGATGGGGGCCGCCCACGAACCATGGTTGATCGAAGCGACCGACAAGCCGCATGCCTATCACTCCTATTCCGGCGCGTTCCCGACCTACCTGTTTGATCTCCACAAGGGAATCCAGTCGGACAAGTGCGACTGGCGGTACGAAGTCTCCAACATCGCCTTTCCCGAGGGAGTCCAGGAACCCCGGTACCGTCACCGGTTGAACCTGCTGGATGTCATGGAGGGCCGTCAACAATCAGGGCCTGAACCAAGTTACGGCCGGATGCGGCAATCGGCGTTGTCGATGATCTCCGACCCTCGAATTCGCGCGGCTATTGATGTCCGCAAGGCCGATGCCAAAACCCTCGAACGCTACGGCGACAACTCGTTCGGCTGGTCACTGCTGATGGCCCGCCGGTTGATTGAGACCGGGGTCAACATGGTCCAGGTCAACATGGGAAACCTCGGAAGCTGGGACTTGCACGGCAACAATTTTGTCTGCCTCAAGAACTTCCTGTTTCCCCCTACGGACCGGGCCGTGTCCGCACTGCTCGATGATCTCAGCGAGAGTGGCTTGCTCGATGACACACTGGTGGTGATGGCGGGTGAGTTCGGCCGGACTCCGCGAATCACGCACATCGCAAAGGACATCTATAAATACCCCGGTCGCGACCACTGGGGCCCCCTGCAGTCCGTCTGGTTTGCCGGTGGAGGTGTTCAGGGTGGGCGAGTGATTGGCTCATCCGACAAGATTGGCGCCTACCCCGAGTCCGACAAGCAGACTCCCGAGAACTTCGCGGCGACGATTTATCACGCCCTGGGAATTCCTCGCGAAGCGGTCTGGCACGACGTGACCGGGCGTCCTCACCCAGTTTATCATGCCGATCCGATCGAAGGTTTTTACTAATCTGTCCCCGGTTCGTGATCACTGGCCCCGGTCCCCTGCCCCTGCAGATGCCGCGTCACATCCGAATCGATCCGTTTCCGCAGCACCATGGGTAAGCCTCGCATCACTCCCCACCTGTACGACCCCCGCAGCGGCGACGAGGCAATTCGGATCGAACACCTGAATTGGGAAAACAAGCCGTTCGAACCCGTCCGGACAAACTGCTTTTCGATCTATCGAATCGACGCCGGGGTAGGAACTTTCTGGGCGGACGCATCGCAGTTTGCCTTCGCCCCGGGCGACTTGCTGTTCTTTGTCCCTTACCAGCACATCCGGTTCGCCCCCGATTCTCCCGTTCAGGCGGACGTCCTGCAGTTCCATGCCAACTTCCTGTGCGTGGAAACGTTTCACGCCGAAGTCGGCTGCAGCGGAATCCTCTTCAATGACCCTTACGGTCCTCCCGTCGTGAAATTGGATGAGCAGCGGAAGTCGGACGTCAAGAATCTGATCGAACGGATTCGCCAGGAACATGACCAGCGAGATCTCGCCTACAGCGAAGTCATGCTGGCTCATTTGAAGGTGCTGCTGGTCCTGGCCACCCGGATCAAGTCGTCTGCCGCGACGGCGTGTGGAGTGGGAACCGATCTCCGGCATCCTGTCATGGCAGAATTGCGAGAACTGATCGAACAGAACTACTTGACGCTGCACTCCCCGGCCGACTACGCCAAGCGCCTGCATCTGACCGCCAAGACATTGGGCCGGATCGTGCGGGAACAGCTTGGGACCACCCCCACCGATCTCATCCGTAACCGCATCCTGATTCATGCCAAGTGGCAATTGCTCCATACCCTCAGGCCCGTCAAGGAAATCGCCCGGGAGCTTGGCTTCAGCGACGAACTCTATTTCAGCCGCCTGTTCAAGAAGGGGACCGGCTATTCGCCGACGTTTTTCCGCGAGTTTGAAACGGAGATTCGTGGCGGGAGCAATCTGTCCATGTCTTCGAGCCATCCACCCATTCTGCGATCCGCCCCTGCATCCGATACTTGAACCATGGCGGCAACTGTGCTCGGCGCGGGTCTCCTGACTGTGCTCGGCGCGGGTCTCTGACCCCGCCGTAACCGCTGACCGCAGGTCTCCTCTTCTTCGGCTCTGCCAGGCGAGGGTCTCCTGACCGGTCAGGAGACCAGCCCCGAACGCTGCGCCGGTGACAGAGACCCGCGGCGAGCGAGCACAGTTTGCCTGTGAACGGTGACGATAGAGCCGCTGAGAACTCGACTGGAGGAACAAAAATGAGCGTTCAGAAGCTGTTTGAACTGGCGTCGCGGATGGACAAACTGGGCGTGGCCGTGACCCGGGTGGGACTGATTGTCGTGCTGCTGTGGATCGGCGGACTGAAGGCGTTCCGATACGAAGCGGACGGGATCGTACCGTTCGTCGCCAACAGCCCGTTCATGAATTTTTTCTATGCCGATGGCCTGCATTACAAGACTCACAAGAACCCGGAAGGAGTGCTGAACGTCGAGAATCGAGCCTGGCACGAAGCGAACCGCACGTACGAGTTCGCGTATGGGCTGGGATCCGTCATCGTCCTGTATGGGCTGCTGCTGTGCCTGCATCCCTGGTGGCCTCAGGCAGCGGCAGTCGGCAGTTTCCTGGTGTTTGTGATGTCGTTTGTCACCTTGTCGTTCCTGATTACGACTCCCGAATGCTGGGTTCCCGCCCTGGGGGATGCCCAGCACGGATTCCCCTACCTGAGCGGCGCCGGCAGGTTGGTTGTCAAAGACGCGATCATGATGGGGGCGGCCCTGGTCACCATGGCCGATTCGGCCCGGGCGTACCTCCAGAAACGGACCTCCGTTGCAGTCTGAGCCTCAATTCGCGAAACTTGGCGGCGACTTGTCGGCCGCGGGCTCGACGGATCGATCGAATTGAGCAATGGGTGTCGGAAGGAAGCGAAGAAATGCAGCGGTATACCTTGGTGGCAATGTTGTCAGGCGGCCTGATCCTGGGAAGCATCGGTTGCTCGGGCGGGAAGTCCGACTATAAGAAGACGACGGAACTGAAGAAGGCGCCCGCCGCCAAGGAACATGCTCACGAACACGGGGCGAAGGGACCGCACGGCGGGGGACTGATCGAACTCGGCGAAGAAGAGTTCCACGGCGAAGTGGTCGTGGATCACGACGATCATGCTGTCCGCGTGTTCCTGCTCGGCAAGGACGCCAAGACCGCGGCGACCACCACAGCCAAAGAAGTCACGCTGACCCCCAAGGGGAAGGACGCCCTGAAATTGACGGCGAAGCCGCAAGCTGGCGACGGCGAAGGGAAAACGTCGCAGTTTGAACTGGTCGATGACAAGATTGTGCATGAATTGATGGATGCCGGTTTCATTCATGGTGTCCTGCGAGTCACGATCGGCGACAAGCCCTACACGGGCGATGTCGACTATCATCTGGACGGCGATCACGACCACAAAGATGAAGCCAAGGGTGATCACAAGGACCACAAGGATCACAAGGACGGCGACCACAAAGACGGTGATCACAAGGACGAGCACAAGGACGAAAAGCCTGCGGCCAAGGAAGAAGCCAAGGACAAGCCCGCCGAAGCCGCCAAGGATTCGAAGTAATTCTCGAGGCCACGATCCGATTCACGCGTGAATGAACACCAGGCCGCGCCGCCTGGTTTCATTCATCGCGGTGAAGACCAGCAGACGGCGAGCCCCGGTCGGCTGAGGCAACGCTGGCGAAAGCCATCCGTTCCGACGACCCCACTGCCCCACCGAGTTTATCTCGGTGGCTCGCTGGCTTGTGCACTACGAAACGACACGTACTGGTGCACAGGCCAGCGAGCCACCACCACAGGGGATGGTGGGGAAGTATTCAACATTCCTACTGCTGGCTCCAGCCCTGCTCGACTGGACCTGTGCGGCCTGCGTTGCCGCAACTTCCTTCAGCGGCACTGCTCCACCATTCGATTGACCCACTGCAGCTTCTGCGATTGCAGCGACGGCAGGGGATGCAGGAACTTGTCCGTCGTCCCCTCTTTCATTAGTCCCATGACGGACCGGGTTCCTGCCAGTTTCAGCAAGCAGCGTTCAATCAAGGGATCCAGATCCGGGCTGACGCCCCAGGCGCGGACAACAGGGACATCGCGATGCCCGGTCAGCTTCGCCGTCAGTTCCTGATGACGACGACTGGAAAAGAGCGAATGCGCGTCGTACGACGCGTCCGCCTCCAATCGCCGGAACTGCTTGACGAATTCGACACTCTTCGAACACCGCAGGTCGGACAGATTCAACACTCGGACATGTCGCCAGCCGCAGTAATGCATGACGCGCATCACCTGATATTGAGTCGTATCCGGTTTCGTGGGGACCAGCGAAACGGCCAGCTTGTGAATGTTGGCCGCCTGGATCCCGTTGTTCACATCCACCAGCGGTTGCGATGAACCGGGGTTCATCATGATGAACACGGCATCGGGTCGAAGGCTGGAAACTCGCGAGACATTCGCCGGCGTATGAGTCTTCGCCACCAGTTCCAGCACGCTCCGGCACTCGACAACCACCTTCGAGGTTACATGGACTGAGTAAAAATGCCCCAGGACATCGTAGGTCTCTTTAAGTTCCTGAGCCGGAATAAACCGAACCATCCGATGCTCCGCTTTTGCCGTGAAAATGCGTCAGTCCCCCACCCGTGAACAGTTGCCTTCCCCGTGAACAGTTGCCTTCGCCCTGCCTCGGCTTGTTATGCTATCGCATCACCTGCGTTATCACATGGCTGATCCACGATTTCCGACGGAACCATTTCAGAAGGAACCATCATGCCCCGCGGAATTGCCATCGTGGTGGCCTGCGCGATGTTGCTCGCCGGGGTGTCCATCGCCTTCTACGCCAAGTCAGGTCAGGAGCCGGTCCCCGGGCCGGTCGCAGCCCCTACCACTCCTGGCGTCACCGATGCCAATCAGGCGGGTTCGTCCAAGGCGGACCCTTCCACCAGCAAGACTAGCCGCGTCAGTCGACCGAACCCTGTGGCTCTGACCGTCACCGCCGTTTATCCCGGCGCCGATGCCGCGACCATCGCCACGACCGTGGGAGTTCCCATCGAACAACAGGTCAGTGGCGTTGAAAACCTGCTTTCCATGTCGTCGGTGTCTGCCAGTGACGGCAGTTATTTCCTGCAGATTCTGTTTCAGCCAGGGACGTCGATCGATCAGGCACAGGTACTGGTCCAGAATCGGGTCAGCCTGGCCGTCCCGACGTTACCAACCCTCGTCCAGGAACGAGGGCTGTCCGTGTTCAAGCGATCGCCGGAACCGCTCGTTCTCGTCAGCCTGACTTCAGATGGCCAAGCGCCTCCCGAACTTCTCGGCAAGTACGCCATGAAACAGGTCAGGCAGGAGCTTGCCCGTCTGACCGGCGTCAGTGACGTTTTGTACTTTGGACCGCCGCTGCTTCCCGAGGCGAGTCCGCCTGAATCCGGCGAAGCCACCCCGGTCGAGCGCGCACGTCGTTTGGAATTCCACGCGACGTTCCACGACAAACCGGCGGTGGTCCTGGGAGTTTATGCGATCCCCGGTGTCCGGTTGAGCGACCTGGGCCGTGCAGTTCAAAAGAAACTGCAGGAACTCCGTAATCCGCTTCCTCCGGGATGGGACCTCGATGTGGCCTTCGATGCCCTTGCGGCAGGCGACTACCTTGTCATTGATGCGGAATTGCCCGACGGCGCATCGACGGAGCGAACGGCGGCAGCACTGCAACAGGCGGCCGAGGTCTTGCGCACGACGGTCGATCTGAATGAAGTCCTGACATTGACCGAGCATCCCTTTTCCCTGGACCGGCGCCGCCCCTGCCTGATCGCGCACCTGACTGCAAAAACCCCTCGACCACAGGCGACGGAGCGGATTCGGACCGAGTTGGCGAAGCAGGTCCCTGTCGCTCAGTTCCGGGTGTGCGGTCAATCCTCGGACGGAACCAACGCCTATGGTTTCCCGATCGAGTTTGTCCTGGAAGACCACGGTGATCATGGAAACATGCAGCTGTGGCAACAGGCCGAAGCCATGGTTGCCCGGATGAAAGCGAGCGGCAAGTTCGTGGATCCCGGGGTTCGTTCCGGATTTCGCAGTGTCCCGACGCTGTCTCTGGAAATTGACCGGGGCAAAGCCACGGAACTGGGGCTGGCCATGGACGACATCATCCGGGCGATCGAAACGCACCTCGGACAGGGTCAGATCGATGACTTCGATCCGTTTTCGCGAAAAGTGATCGCTGACTTTCCCCTCGCTCGACAACAGGGGCTCTCTGAGTCCCACGTGATCAATCAGCAGCAACAAGCCGTCCCGCTGGGAGCGGTCGTATCGGTGCGTGAGGTTCAACGATCAAAAGCCATCGAAAGGCATAACCTGTTTCCCTGCGCACGGATCACCGCGGATCTCGCGAGCGGTGTCTCCGCGGAGGAGGCGAAGTCGCTGTGCGAACAGTTCGCCGAGCAGGAATTGGATGCGTCACAGTTCAAACTGGCCTGGCCGGCCCGATAAAAACCCTGATCCGAACCACTGTTGAGGAAAGTAAAGACCATGCGCCCCCTGCCGATTCTGCTCGTCACCCTGGCAATCCTGATCCCCGGAATCTCCCTGGCGGATGTGGATTCGGGACCCGCTGTTGGAACAAAGGTTTCTGCGCTGAAAGTCTTCGCGGTCACCGGAGACCAGGCGGGAAAAGAAGTCGATCTGGCGGCGGAACGAGCGGCGAAGCCGACTATTTTTGTGTTCGTGCCCCACGAAAAATTCGATCGCCCGATCGCGCGCTTTCTGAGGGAATTGGAGAAGTCCGTCAAAGACGCCGGGAAAGAGTCATCCATGGTGACGGTGTTCCTCACGGATGACGAAACCAAGACGAAGGAACATCTGCCACGCGTGCAGATGTCACTTCAGTTCACAGCCAATCCTTTCGCGATCTATCCCAGTGCCAAGATGAGTCCCGAAGGGTGGGCCATCGACACGGACGCCCATTTGACCGCGGTGGTGGTGCAATCGGGCAAGGTCGTCGCCCGCTTCGGCTATCGATCTGTGAACGAAACCGCGGTTCCGGAAGTGGCCGCCGCCTTGAAGAAAGCGCTGGAATGAACCCGTGACGAGGCGGGACGGTTGACTCGCCCATCCACCTCGGTATTGTGTTGCCGCAGTGAGCTGACGTTTGCGCCCTTCGCAAACAATTCAAGCGGCGCCAAGATGCGTCCAATGGAGACACGATGTCGACAGCCAACCCGTGGGTGATCGTCGGTCAGGTATCGTTCGGTAAAGGCGTTTTCGCCCGAAAGCCCATTCCCAAGGGAACAGACATCGGCCAGGTGCTGGGCAAGATCATCGATGATCCTGACTACGCCAGCCCCTACTGCATCGACCTGGGCAATTCGATGTCCCTGGAACCCCGGGCTCCGTTCCGGTTCCTGAACCATCGTTGTGAACCGAACTGCGCCCTGCACTCGCACGACGTCGTCTACGAGGACGGTTCACCCGCCCCGTCAGAAATCCGCCTGGAATCGCTGACCGATATCCCCGAAGGGGCGGAGCTGACGATCGATTATCAGTGGAGTGCCGAAGGGGCGATCAAGTGCCTGTGCGGAAGCGATCAATGCCGCGGCTGGGTGGTGGCGATTGAAGATCTTCCCAAGCTGCTGAAGTCCCAGAAGCCAAAACGCCCCCGGCCGACCTCCGCAAAGTCGCCCTCCGCAAAGTCGAACTCCACAGCGTCAACCTCCAGAGCATCGAACTCCGGTGGGGCGGCCGCTAAGGAATCCAAGTCCGCCACAGCAACAGCGCGCAAGCCAGCCTCCTCGCTGGAAAAGCCCAAGCGAAAGTCGCCCAAGCCACGCTGATCCGACGCCCGGTGAAACCGCCTGAAATCGCCACAAAGGCAAGGGAACCCAGCAGAAGCGGACTTGGTGACAATTGGAGTCCGTGATTCCACTCGAGTCGCAGTCGAGTCCCCGCCGGGACAGGAAAAGCGAAACCCTAGTAGATCAACAATGGCCGTTGGAAAAATCCGATTTTGGGCATGATGAGGCAAGGACATCTCACTGGAAGGCTTGTCCTGATCTCCGTTTTTGCTATCATTCGCGACTCATTCAAACCCCCGACCGCCCGGTAACGAGGCGAGCCGAGGGTTCAACGCCGCTGTAGCTCAGTTGGTAGAGCGACGCTTTCGTAAAGCGTAGGTCGTCAGTTCGAGTCTGACCAGCGGCTTTCCGAACCCGCAACCAGTCAAGTGGTTGCGGGTTTTTGTTTTTCACGACCGGCTTCCGGTGTTGTGTGTTCTGTTGTGTTGATCTTCCTCAGCTTTTCTGCAACAGACGTCGCATCGACCAACGCGTAGAACCTCTTCGTGGTAGTCTCTTCGTGCAAGATTCGATTTGGAAACTCGGCTGAGTCAGCCTTGCGAACAGACGACGCAATGACACGGGTGGCACTGTCGAAATGATCAATCAACACGGATGCCTCCACCCCGGAAAGTCGACTTTCGGGTGCCATCAGAGAGGCGCCACTTGCCAGTGCCAATTCGACACCTGCGGGATCTGCACCTTAAATGGGAAAGGATCAGTCCATGGCGTCGCGTTCGATTCCTACCAACGCCGATGGCCTCAGTTTTTGATGCAGCCGAGGCTTTTCCACTTCGGTCTGGTCTTCGTCGCCCACCTCAGCGGCACTGGCGACCAGGGTATTGCAAGTGGCACCCATAAACGGCCCGCAATCGTTCCTGCACTTCATTCTCTCAGGCGGTGACAACCGTGGCTTCGGCCCAGAAGAATACGAAATCCACCAGAGGTTCACACGGAACGGCAGCAAACGCTATTTGCTGCCATGGTTGAGATGGGCCCATCGCTTCGGGAACCCTGGCGGTACAAAACCACCGGGATTGCATCGGGAAGAGCGATTACGGGGGCACCTGATCACGCATCTCGACACCGGAGCACCGGATTTGAAGGGAATGCGGGAACATCTCGTCGACCAAACCAAATCGATGACAAACGAACAGTGCGCCAGAGTCCTCGCCGACACCGTCGGCGAATTCTTCCCCCGCGCCGATACCGGGCGAGACTGTCCGCATCGCCAAGCTTACTTGCGTACAGTCAGGTGCGAGATCGGTTGCCACGCCACGAGAGCAGACTTGCCGATCTTCGCCTGCACCAAATACGGAGAATGCGCACCGTACAAGTGGCAATTTAAAGACAGGCAGCAGGTATGCCTGCGGTGTACGAATCGTTCAGATCAGAGTGACTCAAATGCGAATTGAGTCACGGACCCAATGCTTCGGCAGTCTGAATTGCGAATTTCCGCGCGTGAAATATTTCAACTCCGATGCGATCTCCAAACCAGATATTCACGCCAATCGAGGGGACGAGCGGACCTTGTTTTCTACTTTGATTGGCGCGATGCCACCGATTCAAAGCCAAACGTCCTTGTGTCGCCGTCGCGAGACGCGGAGTGATCAACGAAGGTTGGAATTCTGCAGTAAACCCGATTATGTTCGACTGCAGCGGTTGCTTAATTTTGTGGCGTGGTCGCTGTTGGCGAATTGAACTTCGTTTTTGTGTAGCACGCTTCCCATGATTGGAGGTGAGCCGTGACAGTTCAGAGAAAATGTGCTGAATGCGAAGCTGGGCTGGGCGAGTGGGTGTTTGACACATTTTGCCCATCATGTTTCGAAAAGCTGGTTGTTCCGCTTATGTCGTGCTCAACTTCTGACTTATTTCAGATGTATGTTCGTATTTGGCGTGATGAATGTGATCCTATGCCAATTTTTATCTGCGACGAGTATCACCGCAGAGAACGCGAAGGTAACGCATATCCAAAGCTGACATTTCGTGAACTTAACAGATTTCTTGAAGAACAGGCCATTGAACACGAAAAACACGAAGAATTTCGGAAAGGTATTATAGAGCAAAAACAGGCAATTTCTGTAATTGAAACGGCGATACAGGAGTTCATATCCTATGTGAACAGTGCTTTTAATGACAATGTCAAATATGTGAAACTTTGGGAAGAGCGGCATGCGGCGCTTGAACGCGAATGTGATCGATTGTCTCGCATGGAAATGTGCAAATCAAATTGGGCCAGATTCTGGGGAACATCAACTGAGTACGACGAGGCAAAGCGACAGCTAGACATACATGCCATAAGTAAGCCAGGCCCATTTGGGACAGACACTCGGCCAAGGTTTGATAGTTTTGGCTCCTTTTGGTTCGATGACTTTTTGCAGGTCAAAAATATCAAGAAGAAAGACCTGATCATAAACAGCAGGAATCTTGACATGTTAAAACAACTGTACATTGAGTTCATATCATTCGCTCGCGATCGTGTTGCAAGCTACGAAAAAACCTACGAGAGCTTGCGGTGCGGTGAGTTCTTCGGGATTGATCTAGAAACATATCGAGAGGAAAAGGCTGAGAGGTTAAAGAAGCGACGGCTTAAGCGAATTGGGGCAGATAACCTGCTGGCCACCACTGCAGCGCACCGCGGCAAAACACGAGACCTGGCAGCGACCGTCCGGAGGGAGATTTTCAGTCAGCTGGAAATTTCTAAAGATTGTCCCTACTGCGGCTGTATTCTTGGTGATGCTCCTGTTGCTGACCACATTTACCCTGTCGCGGCGGGGTGGCACTGTTGGCACGTCAGACTGGTCAATCAAACCAAAAGTCTCGACGCAAGAAGGCTGTTTTTCGGGTGCCACTGGTGGCAGCTTTGGGCCACCAGTGCCCATGCGACACCTGCAGGATTTGCATCCTGAATGGGAAGGGATTCAGCTCAAGGTGTGGCACTCGATTCCTTCCCAGATCGGGCGTGCTGATTTGATGAGCTGCTCGAATGTGCCAGGTGGCCGAAGATTCCCGGAACAAACGAACCGAACGCTAACGCGTTTCGGCCGATGGGTTGATTCGCTCATCGGCATCTTCGGAGGGAATTGACACGGAAAGACTGGGGTCATACAGCCAACGATCCAGAAACGCATCAACCGTCAGTTTTCCTGCGGCCGACAACGACCAGCAGCAACAGAAACCCACCTCGATGCTTCGAACCGAGAGTGACTCGTCATAATCTGCTACGGAGGGCGAACCTAACTGTTCACGGGCAAGCGAGGGGGACAGACCCATTTTCACGGGCAAACGTCGCTTTAGAGCCCTTTGCGCCCGTGGAAGATACTTGTTTTTCGCCGTGAAAATGCCTCAGTCCCCGACCTGTGAACGGTTACGGGCGAACTGAGATTGACTCGAAACTTGGATCGCTGCTATCAGGCCATGATGCGGCTCTCGATTCAACTGCTTACCATTTCCCTGCTTTTCTCCAACGTCAGCTGTGCAAGCATCGGCGTTCGCACGGGTGCGCATGGGGACAACCGATGTCCGATTTATCCAGCGACCATCAATGACATCGGCACTGTTTCTTACGCAGTAGCCATGCCATTCAGGTCATCGCTCGATCCAACATTTGGCCCAGATTCTCAAGACGGTCTCGTCTATTTGTTTGCCCCCCTGGCCATCATCGACTTCCCGCTGGCGGTTGCCGTGGATACGGTGCTTCTGCCGTATGACATTCACAAGCTCTCGAAGAAGCACAGGGTCGGTTCAGGTTTAATCCCGTCTGAATCGCAGGAGCAATCCAAACGGAATGAGCCAGACGAGTCCAACCCCTCTAAAAATGACCGTAAAGAACAATTGGACTGAGGCGTCGTATCATCTTCTCGTCGAGAACTCGAAGGTCTCGACAAAGAATCCAATTGCCGCATCGGAGCGGGGACTGGTTAGTGAGCCGGTTGGCGAGAGTCCGATCAACATTTTCGATGACCTCCCGCACCAGATGCCAAAGGAAGTCATCCAGACGCTGATTCAGGCTTCCGATGTGCCGTTTGTTCGTGAAAATGGGTCTGTCCCCCTCGCTTGCCCGTGAACGGTTACACATCCCCGCCTTCATGAAGCATCGGGTCGATTGGATCACGCCGGGCGAGCCGACCGTCTGGATAGGGGTGCGGTACAACGACCACGGATGAATGCCGAGCGAGACGGTGACGACAAGGACACGAATATGAACGAGCTTTCTCATGCGAGTCAGTCAAATCTCCGTCAAGGTGCGGTCTATATGCTGATCGGACTGGTCTGGGGGATGGTGATCCCAGCGAGTCCTTTTCCTCGACTTGCGCTCGGCGCACACATTCAACTCACGTCACACGGCGTCATGTTCCTGGTGGCCGGGCTTGTCATCATGCATCTTCCGTTCGCGAAAAATGGCGTATGCGCCAAGATCCTGGTCGCCGGTCCCTGGCTGACATGGCCGGTGATGCTGACAGAAATGGCGAATGGGTGGTGGGGTGCTCAGAAAACTCTCCCAATTGCAGCGGGACAAGCTGGGGCAACAGGTGCGGAACCGTGGCAAGAAACGATTGTCACATTCGCTCATCTGATTGGCGCCATCGTCTTGATCCTCTATTGGGGCGTAATCGTGGCCGGATTGTTCCGTAACCCACCAGGCGAACCCAGGAAAGCAGTGTGACTTCCTGACGGACGGGGCTTCGGCGGATGAAGTCGTGGCGTAGGCTCAACAACCAGAGGACTGATCCCAGCGTTGGAATTTCCTGTCGGCAATACTTCCCTGGTCAACTTCTTCGTGGACCGTGACGATCTTCATGGTGCTCAATCCCTTCCTGTCGCGCGAGGATCATCAGGGAGCGGGGCCCGCGTGGGATCGGATCAAATTCAAACCAGGCCCTCCTCCCCTCCCAGACGGTCCCTGACGACCGGGGCTCGGGTCACGTTGAGAGGGAGATCAAAGTTGCCATCATCCCTCCTGTGTGAAGAGCCTGGCGATACTCGCATTCAAACAACGTTGTCCTGCACTCGCAGATACCGTTCTGGCATTTGCAGACAGTTTGTACTTGTCGCCGAATCGTGTCACACGAGAACCCCTTGCGCAGACGGCAGACGGCTACATCGCTGACCGTCTTTAAGTGGCCTTCACGCTCCGCGTGATGGCCACTTTGCAGAGATACTTTTTTTCGCGAAATCGGAAACTTTTCGCAAACTGGTCTGGCTCGATGCACGAGATCTGAATACCGTGTGCGTCGATACCTCAGCCACGTCGACCGAAAAGGTTGTGTGGTGTTTCTCCGTCGCTGAGGATCCCATTTTGATGACTGTCGGTACTGGAAAACCAGGCCGGAGATGCTCTTCGCAAGAAGAGGTCTACCGGC
>Ga0265327_10003642_pt1 | contig 14492 bp, 14 predicted proteins | sample 41621metaG_FD_202089 | JGI IMG/M metagenome (GOLD analysis project Ga0265327, IMG submission 202089) | Rhizosphere microbial communities from Carex aquatilis grown in University of Washington, Seatle, WA, United States - 4-16-21 metaG | ecosystem: Host-associated > Plants > Roots > Rhizosphere... | reverse complement strand
GATCCCGTTCTTCCCCCAGGCCGCCGTCGACCTCGCACCACTGCTCATCGTTCTCGCCGTGATCGGCATCACCTACGGCGCGATCGTCGCCGCGATGCAACCGAACCTGAAGCGCATCGTCGCCTACTCGTCGGTCGCGCACCTGGGGTTCGTGGTGCTCGGGATCTTCGCGCTGACCAACCAGGGGATCTCGGGCGGACTCTTCACGATGCTTTCGCACGGCTTGACCACCGGCGCGCTGTTCCTCCTCGTCGGCATGCTCTACGACCGCCGGCACACGTACGAGCTCAGCAACTTCCGCGGCTTGTGGAAGGCCGCTCCGGTGTTCGGCGGGCTCTTCGTCGCCGCCACGTTCGCGTCGATCGGTCTCCCGGGCTTCTCCGGTTTCGTCGGTGAGTTCCTGTCGCTGCTGGGCGCGTTCCTCACGAGCCGCTGGTACGTGGTGGTCGCGGCGACCGGCGTGATCCTCGCCGCGGTGTATCTGTTGTGGGCGGTACAGCGCGCGTTCACCGGTGAACCCGACGACGCGAACCGGGCGACGCCCGACATCGGCCTGCGCGAGATCGTGACGGTGGTGCCGCTGCTCGGACTGTCGCTGTTCCTCGGGTTCTACCCGAAGCCGGTTCTCGACCGGCTGCAACCCTCGGTGCAATCGCTGATCCAACACGTCGAGCAGAACAGCAACTACAAGGCGCCGACCGTCCCGGGCGGCGCGGTCGCGGTCCCGGCCCCGGGAGCGGGCAAGTGATCACGCAAGTCGCGCCGGTCGTCAACGTTGCGCACGCGCCGGTCGACTGGTTCGCGATCGCGCCCGAGATCGCGCTCTTCGGAGCCGCGATCCTCATCGTCGTTCTCCGGTCGGTCGTGCGCCACGACCCGCGGGTCCGGCCGGCGTCGATGCTGATCGCGCTCGCGGGAGTCGTGACCTCCGCGGTCTTCACCGGTGTGCAGTGGGGATTCGTGCACGGCAACGGCCCCTACCAGGCGTTCGTCGGAGCCGTCGGCCCGAGCAAGCTCGTCGGTCTGGTCGCGATCGACGGGTTCGCCGTCTTCGTGCAGTCGGTCATCCTGGGTGCCACCCTCCTCGCATTGTTGTTGTCCGGCGGGTACCTGCGCCGTGAGCACCTCGAGAGCCCCGAGTACTACGCGCTGATGCTGTGCTCGGCGACGGGCATGATGCTGATGGCGTCGGCCAACGACCTCATAACGATCTTCTTGTCGCTCGAGATCCTGTCGATCGCGTTGTACGTGCTCGCCGCGTTCGACCGGCGCCGGCTCGCCTCGCAGGAAGCGGGCCTCAAGTACTTCCTGCTCGGGTCGTTCTCGTCGGCGGTGTTCCTCTACGGCATCGCGCTCGTGTACGGCGCGACCGGCACGACCAACCTGACGGGCATCGCGCAGTTCCTCGCGAAGTTCGTGCTGCTCCACGACGGGGTGCTGTTCGTCGGCTTCGCCCTGTTGTTGGTCGGTCTCGGCTTCAAGGTCGCGGCCGCGCCCTTCCACATGTGGACGCCCGACGTCTACCAAGGGGCGCCCACTCCCGTGACCGCGTTCATGGCCGCGGCCACCAAGGCGGCCGCGTTCGCCGCGTTCTTGCGTATCTTCGTCGGTGCGTTCCGGCTCTACGAGGTCGACTGGCGACCGGCCGTGTTCGGGCTCGCGGTGCTCTCGCTGCTCGTCGGGAGCATCGCGGCGGTCGTGCAGACCGACGTGAAGCGCATGCTCGCCTACTCGTCGGTGTCGCACGCGGGCTACGTGCTGATCGGAGTGCAGGCCGCGACCGACAAGGGGACGAGCGCGGCGCTGTTCTACGTCTGCACCTATGCGGTGATGGCCACCGGCGCGTTCGCGATCGTCATGCTGGTCGCGCGGCGCGGCGACGACCGCCACGCGCTGACCGACTACCGCGGGCTCGCGTCGGCCCGCCCGGTGCTCGCGGGATTGCTCACGTTGTTCCTGCTCGCGCAGGCCGGTGTCCCGCTCACCGGCGGGTTCGTCGCCAAGCTGTCGGTGTTCAGCGCCGCGATCGACGTCGGCCAGTACTGGCTCGCGCTCGCCGGCATGCTCGCGGCCGTGATCGGGGCCTTCGTCTACCTCCGTATCGTCCTCGCGATGTACGCACCGCCCGACGAGGAGTCCGTGCCCGAGGGTCCGCGCATCATGGTCGACGCCGGGACGGGCATCGCGCTCACGATCGCGGCCGGCGCCATCGTCTTCCTCGGTGTGGTCCCGGGCGTCATCCTCGACTTCGCCCACGCCGCCACCCAGCTGCTCGCGCACTGACGTCGCGCCGCGCGCGGGATCACGGGAGCGCGACGAGCTGCTCCAGGTTCGGGGTGATCTTGATGTCGGCGGTCAGGACGCCGTCGGACGCGCGCAGGATCTCGAGATCGTGTTCACCGACGACGATGAGCTCGCGGCCGTCGGGCGTCCAGCTGAACGGCAACGACACGTTCTGCGAGTCGGTCACGGACATCGCTTCGAGGGTCTGTCCGGTGCTCGTGTCGACGATATTGACGTTGCCCTGCGTCGACGCGAGCGCGAGCCGCGTTCCGTCGGGCGAGAACGCGGCGAACTGCGGCTCCGACGCCAACTGGTTCGATGCGGTGATCCGGCCGCGCAGGTCGACGAGCTCGATGGCGCAGCCGCTGTATTCGCAGCCGAATTTGAACGCGATCGAGCGCGGGCCGGCGACGAGGAGTTGGTAGGAGGAGGGCGCGATCGTTTGCATTCCCGATGCCGACCACAGCACCCAGCGGTTGTTGTTCGGGTCGTCGGCCACGTAGCCGCCGTCGACGACTCCGAACACGCGCAAACCCGCGGGCTCGTACGCGAGGATGTCGCCGCGCTCGTCCCGGAGGGTGCCGTCGGACTGCAGCAGGACCCACGACTTCGGGTCGGTACCGCGGATCGCGAACTCGTCGGCGGCCAGGGTGCGGGTTCGGGTGGGCTGCGTGGTGACGAGGGTCTGCTGGAACGTCGACGCCAGCAACGACGAACCGCTCTGGTCGGCGATGGTGACATGACCCTCGGGCAAGGGCACGAGCTCCGCCGGCGGACTCGCGAGTGTCGTGTCGAGGAGATACAGGCGATCGTCGACGACCATCGCGAACCGGCCCGACCCGACGCCGCGCAGCGCGGTCCGCAGGCGCGGCTCCAGAGTCGTGACCGCGGATACCGGAGGCCGCGTGGGCGATGGGGCCGGGATCGACGTCGGCGCCGTGGTCGGGTGCGGGTGGTCACTCCGGGTCGTCAGCGCGATCGCGGCCCATCCGATCAATCCGGCGCCGAGCACCGCCACCCAGAGGCGCGGACGCGCACCGGGGCGACCGCGGCCGCGGGGCCCGCGACCGGAGTCGAAGTCCACCGGTTCGAGATCCACCGGCTCCAGATCCACCGGCACGATGTGGATCGCGTCGAGATCGTCCTCCGCCATCCGCGACGAAGTTAGGCGCAGGACCTCGCCGGTACCGATCGCGCGGTGGTCAGGCCCCGCGGCGGAGGCGGAAGCGGCGGCGCTGCTCGCGGACCCGGGCCTCGTCCGCGGCCTGGATCTCGATCGCCGTCTCCCGTTCCTGCGCGAGCTCGCGCTCGTACTCGTCGAGTCTCTTCATCGAGAGGTCGTACGCCTGCTCGATGAGCTCGTGCGCGCCGGAGAAGTCGAAGAGCTCCCGCGCGTCGCGGGGGCGGGGAAGGTCGATGACGTCGACGTGGTCGATCGCGTGGCGGCGTTCGAGCTCGTAGCGTTGGTTGCGGGCGTGCATGAAGCTCGTCATGACGACATCGAGAGGGGAGCGCACGGCGTGCTCGCCGATCCCCGACGAGACGTTCAGCACGAACACGCGATCCACCGGCCCCGAGAGCGCGTGCCAGAGCGGCACGTTGTTCACGACCCCGCCGTCGACGAGACGCCGGCCGCCGTGCACGACGATCGGGAAGACGCCGGGCAGCGCGGCGCTCGCGAGGAGCGCGGGCTTCAGCGGCCCGCGGGCGAGCACGACCTCCTCGCCGGTGTCGAGGTCGGTGGCGATGACGCGCAACGGGATCTCGAGATCCGAGAACGACCGGGCGGGCGACGAGTGGTGTATCAGCGCCGCGAGGCCGTCGTTGGCGAAGAGGTGCGTGCCCCGGCGCACGACGTTCCAGGCCCGGTGGATCTTGCCTCCGGGGAAGACGTGATCGGTCTGGAGTTGCTCCCAGACGGCCGCGAGCTGCGCGACGCCCGTGAGGTTGGGCGCGTAGGCGACCGCGGCGCCGTTGAGGGCTCCGGCCGAAGTCCCGATCACCACGTCGGGCACGATGCCGTGCTCGAGCAGGGCCCGCAGCATGCCGACCTGGCTGACTCCCTGGTTCCCGCCGCCGGACAGAACGAACGCCGTGCGCGGTCGCGCCAGGTCCGGAGCGCGCTGCGCCCGGCGGCCGGCCGGAAACGGGAGTTTCGTTCCCATCGTCGGTTCATCGGCCGGTTCGCGGCGCGGCTTGTGGAGGATCGTGGTCGGCATGTCCGTCTTCGGCATATCGATGTCGACGGTACCCAGCCGGGCACGATCACCAGTCCCCGAGTTTGGCCCTCGGACACGGTTCGTCACTGGAAAGACGGCCCCGCTTATACTCCGCCCGACCCCGAAACAACCGGCAACGGAAGCGCGCGTGACCGAGTTCTACAGGCAGTATCTCGCCGTCGCGGTCTTCGTTCTGGCCGCGTTCTTGATGGTCGGAGCGATGCTCGGTATGGCGCGCCTCCTGCGCCCGAACGTGCCGCAAGACGACAAATACATCACCTACGAATCGGGCTCCGACCCGCTGCCGCTGTTCGGGCAGATGAACGTCCGGTATTACGTCTACGCCTTGTTGTTCGTGATCTTCGACGTCGAGGCCGTGTTCATCTTCCCGTGGGCGGTCAACGTCGATCCGTTGGGCTGGTTCGGGCTGATCGAGATGACCGCGTTCGTGGCGATTCTGCTCCTGGGGCTGGCCTACGTCTGGCGCAAGGGGTTGCTGCGGTGGGCCTAGTCAGCTCGGGCAAGACACCGAAACCGCTCCAGCACCTCCTCAACTACAGCCGCAAGTACTCGCTGTGGATGTTGCAGTGGGGCCTCGCGTGTTGTGCCATCGAGATGGGCGTCGCGCTCGCCGGTCCGCGCTACGACGTCATGCGCCTCGGTGTGATCCCGTTCCCCGCGAGCCCGCGCCAGGCCGACCTGATCGTCATCTCCGGCACCGTCACCGACAAGATGGCGCCCGCGATCAAACGGCTCTACGAGCAGATGCCCGACCCGAAGTACGTCATCTCGATGGGATCGTGCGCGAACTGCGGCGGTCCCTACTGGGACTCGTACTCGGTCACCAAGGGCGTCGACCAGATCATCCCCGTCGACGTGTACGTCCCCGGCTGCCCGCCGCGGCCCGAGGCGTTCATCCAGGGGATCGTGCTGTTGCAGCAGCGCATCATGAGTGAAGACCCCGCCGAGCGCTGGCGCGGGGTGACGCGGGAGCCGATCGTCGTTGGCTGACGACGCGGCGACCGAGGTGTTGCCCTCGCGGCGCGAGGAAGCGACCGAGGCGCTGACGCGTCTGCAGGCCGAGCTCGGTGACGCGCCAAACGGTGCAATCGTCGAACACGCCGACGCGTTCGGCGACGTCGTCGTGCGCGTCCGGCGCGACGCGTGGCGCGAAGTCGCGCAGGTGTGCAAGGAGCGGCTCGGCTTCGACTACCTCTGCTTCATCGCCGGCATCGACTGGATGCCGACGCCACTCGTCGCCGAGGAAGGCTCGGGCGACACGTCGACCCCGGCGCAGCCCAAGGAACAGACGTACGGCGTCGCGGGGAGCGACGGCCGCTATCAACTCTTCGCGATCGTCGAATCGACGCGGCGCAAGAGCTGGCGGCTGATCCTGAAGACCGACCTGCCCGACGACGACCTCCACGCGGATTCGTGGGTGGCGGTGTACCCGGGCGCCGATTGGCACGAGCGCGAGGCGTGGGAGATGTACGGCTTCGTGTTCGACGGACACCCGAGCCTGCGCCACCTCTACCTGCCCTCCGAGTTCGAGGGCCATCCGCTGCGCAAGGACTATCCGTTGCTCGCGCGCGAGGTGAAGCCCTGGCCGGGCCTGGTCGACGTCGAGCCCATGCCCGGCGTTGCCGGCGACGACGAGACTCCCGCCGTCGAGGCCTCGACCAGTGACGGGGGTGAGACCGCGTGACCACCACCGACCTCCCCCAGCCCGGCGAGCTGCCCGAGATCGCCGTCGACCCCGCGGCATTCGGCCATCTGGCCGGCGCACAGGTCAACGTCGAGCTCGACACCGGCGACATGGTGCTCAACATCGGCCCGCAGCATCCGGCCACGCACGGCACGCTGCGCCTGGTCGTGCGCCTCGACGGCGAACGCGTCGTCGCGGCCGACCCGATCATCGGTTACATGCACCGCGGCTACGAGAAGCTCACCGAGTACCGCACGTACCCGCAGATCACGACGCTCATCAACCGGATCGACTGGCTGTCGTCGTTCGCGAACGAGGTGCCGTTCATCGCCGCGGCCGAACAGCTCATGGGCATCGAGGCGCCGCCCCGTGCGCAGTACCAGCGCACGATCCTCACCGAGCTGTCGCGCATCGCCACGTTCCTGTTGTTCCTCGGCGAGATGGGGTTGCAGGTCGGTGCGATCACGCCCGCGTTCTACGGGTTCCGCGATCGCGAGTACGTGCTGAACCTGATCGAGGCGGTCACCGGCGGCCGGTTCCACCCCAACTTCAATCGCATCGGCGGCATCAAGGACGATCTGCCCTGGGGTTGGATCTCGGAGTGCCGCGGCGTCATGAACAAGGTGCTCACCTCGTGCGACGAGTTCGACGACCTCGTCGCGGGCAACCCGATCTTCCAGAAGCGCACGCGCTCGATCGGGATCATCCCCCAAGAGCTCGGCGCCGCGTACGGCGTGTCGGGATCCAACCTGCGCGCGTCCGGCGTCGACTGGGACCTGCGCCGCGACGGCCCCAAGTACCTCGTCTACGACGAGCTCGACTGGCAGGTCTGGACCCACCCCGACGGCGACTCGTTCTCGCGGTACTGGGTGCGGCTGCAGGAGACGCGCGAGTCGGCGCGCATGGTGTTGCAGCTGCTCGACCAGATGCCCAGCGGACCGCTGATGGCGAAGGTCCCGCGCATCATCAAGGTGCCCGAGGGCGAGGTGTTCGTGAACACCGAGAACCCGCTCGGCGAGATGGGTTACTACGTCATCTCGAAGGGTGCGACCGGGCCGTTCCGGACCAAGATCCGTAGCGCGTCGTTCTCGAACGTCTCGATCCTGCCGTGGATGCTGCGGGGCGTGTACGTGCCCGACATCGTCACGATCCTCGCGAGCCTGTACTTCATCCTCGGGGACATCGACCGGTGAGCATGCTCGCCATTCAGATTGGATGGGGCACGACCCTCGCGATCAAGACGGTCATCGTGCTCGCGATCGTGCCGCTCACCGCGCTGATCCTCGGTTACGTCTTCTTGTTGAAGATGATGAGCCACATGCAGAGCCGGCTCGGTCCGATGGACCCCGGCGGCTTCCACGGCTGGTACCAACTGATCGGCGACGGCATCAAGTTCCTCCAGAAGGAGGACATCATGCCGGGCGAGGCGGATCGCCGCGTCTTCGCGCTGGCGCCCGCGATCGTCGTGCTCTCGACGTTCCTCGTGTTCGTGGTCGTCCCCGCGGGACCGCGGATCACCGTGGCTTCGCTCGACTCGCATCCTTTCGCCCGCGGCTCCTTCGACGGTGTCGGCGTGTTCTACGCGCTCGCGGTCTCGAGCTTGTCGGTCATCGGTGTGTTGATGGCGGGGTGGGCGAGCTCGAACAAGTACGCGCTGCTGGGCGCGCTGCGGGCGGCCGCGCAGTTGATCGCGTACGAGTTGCCGCTGGTCCTCGCCGTCGTCGGTGTGGTCATCCAGACCGGCACGATGAGCCTCCAGGGCATCGTGTTCTTCCAACAGCACGGTTCGTTGTTCGGCTGGAGCGGGGTCGGGTTCCCGCTGATCCTCACCCAGTTCGTCGGGTTCGCACTGTTCATGGTCGCGGCGCAGGCCGAGCTCACGCAGCCGCCGTTCGACATGCCGGTCGCGGAATCGGAGCTCGTCGCCGGCTACATGGTCGAGTACACGGGATTCCGTTTCCTGTTCTTCTTCATCGGCGAGTTCGGCACCGCGTTCGCGTTCGCCGCGCTCGCCGCCACGTTGTTCCTCGGCGGTTGGTCCGTCCCGTGGGTCCACGGGACCGCGGCCGATTTCCTCGGTCCGGTCGTGCTGTTCGCCAAGGTGATGTTCGTCGCGTTCTTGATGTTCTGGGCGCGGTTCACCTATCCGCGATTCCGTGAGGACCAGCTGCAGGCGATCGCGTGGAAGTGGCTCATCCCGATCGCGTTGGCGAACATCCTCGTGACGGCCTTGCTGAAGGTGGCGTTCTAATGGGTGGAAGAGCATGAAGCGCGAGATCAAGGGCATGCTCACGGGGCTCGGCGTGACGTTCCGCACGATGCTGAAGCCCACGGTCACGGTGCAGTACCCGCACGAGCGGGAGGAGCCGGCGCCGCGCGCCCGCGGCGTCATCGCGCTCAAGGAGGAGAACTGCACGGTCTGCATGCTGTGCGCACGGTCGTGTCCCGACTGGTGCATCTACATCGAGGGGCACAAGGAGCAGCGTCCGCCGCGCCGTGAAGGCGGCCGGCCCCGCAGTGTCAGCCTCCTCGATCGCTTCGACATCGACTACGCGCTGTGCATGTACTGCGGTATCTGCGTCGAGGTGTGCCCGTTCGACGCGTTGTTCTGGAGCCCCGAGTTCGAGTACTCGGAGACGCGGATCGCCGAGCTGTTGCACGACAAGCACAAGCTCGGGGAGTGGATGGCGACCGTGCCCGAGCCCGAGCCGCTCGAGATGGGCGCGGAGGTGAAGGGCAAGAAATGATCGCGGAGAACGTGGCCTTCGGGATCATCGCGGCGGCGATGGCACTCGGCGCGATCGGTGTCGTGCGCACGAAGAACGTCGTGCACGCCGCCCTGTATCTCGTGGTCGTGCTCGCGGGAGGTGCTGCGCAGTTCATCTTGCTCGGCCAGGAGTTCGTCGCCTGGGTGCAGGTGCTCGTCTACATCGGCGCGGTCATCGTCTTGTTCCTCTTCGGCATCATGTTGACGCGGGCGCCGATGCACCCGAAGGACTCGCTCGACAACAACCTGCGCTGGCCGGCCGCGGTCACGGCGCTGTTCCTGGTCGGGATCCTGGTCGGGTTGCTCGTCCACACGTTCCACGCCGACAAGGTCAACCTGACCGCGCCGGTGCGCACCGCCCAGATCACCAGCGCCATCTTCACCACGTACATCATCCCGTTCGAAGTCGTCGGCGTGCTCCTGCTGGGCGCGCTGATCGGCGCGATCGTCCTGGCGCGAAAGGACTAGGGATGCTGCTCAACGAGTTCCTGATCCTCGCCGCGTTCCTGTTCTGCACGGGCGTATACGGCGTGCTCGTCCGCAAGCATGCGGTGCTCGTGCTCATGAGCATCGAGCTGATGCTCGCAGGCGTGAACATCAACCTGGTCGCGTTCGGTGCGTTCCACAACAGCAACATCGGCCAGGTGTTCGCGCTGTTCGTGCTCACGATCGCCGCCGCCGAAGTGGGCATCGGGCTCGCGATCGTCCTGCTCATCTACCGCAATCTGCACAGCGCCGACCTCGACGACGTCGACACGATGAAGGGCTGAGAGGCGAGCCGTGCGCGTATCGATCATGTTTCAGCAACGGCTACGAGCCGTGGCCCGAGCGGCCCTTCAGAGCGGGAAGTAGGGGCGGGCGGCGATGTTCTTCCTCGACAAGGCGTGGTTGATACCGCTCATCCCGGCGCTGTCGTTCGTCGTGATCCTCCTGTTCGGCAAGAAGATGCCGCGCCACGGTTCCGAGGTCGGGGTCGTGGCCGTCGGCGCGTCCTTCGTGCTCGCGTGTGGCGCGCTCGTGCGCTGGATCATGCGGGTGCAGGACGCCAAGGGTGGAACCGCGCTCGGTGCGCTCGGCCGCAGCATCGGTCACCTCGGCGCCGACGGCGGTGAGGCCCAGGTGCTCCCGGTGTTGCACCACGTCACCTGGTTCCAGAACGGCGGCGTGCGCCTCACCGCGGGAATCCAGATCGACGGGCTCGCGGTGGTGATGATGTTCGTCGTCACCCTGATCTCGCTGCTCGTGCACGTCTACTCGCTCGAGTACATGCGCGGCGACCGTCGCTTCACGTACTTCTACGCCGCGCTCTCCCTGTTCACCGCATCGATGCTGCTGCTCGTCGTCGCCGACAACACGCTCCAACTGCTCGTGGGCTGGGAGCTCGTCGGCGTGTGCTCGTTCATGCTCATCGGCCACTGGTGGGAGGAGAAGCCCAACAGCGACGCGGCGTTGAAGGCGTTCCTGACCACGCGCACCGGCGACATCGGCCTCCTGACCGGCGTGATCATGACGTTCTTCGTCGTGCAGCGCGCTACGGGAGTCGGCTCGTTCAACATCGTGGCGCTGAACTCGGCGGCGTCGAACCCGAAGGTCGGCCACACGCTCATCTTGTGGTGCGCGGCCGCGTTGATGCTCGCGATCGTCGGCAAGTCGGGCCAGTTCCCGCTGCACACGTGGTTGCCCGACGCGATGGCCGGCCCGACCCCGGTGTCGGCCCTGATCCACGCCGCGACCATGGTCGTCGCCGGTGTCTATCTGGGTGCGCGCGTCTACCCGGTGTTCTTCAACGGCTTCTCGATCGCCGCCGGCGGCATCAATCCCATGGCCGCGATCGGGGGGATCACGGTTCTGATCGGTGCCGCCCTCGCGTTCGTGCAGGACGACATCAAGAAGGTGCTGGCGTACTCGACGATCAGCCAGCTCGGTTACATGGTGATGGCGCTCGGCGTGGGCGCGTGGACCGCGGCCGTGTTCCATCTCTTCACCCACGCGTTCTTCAAGGCCGACCTGTTCCTGGGCGCGGGCTCGGTGAGCCACTCGGGCTCGCACCATTCCTTCGACATGAAAAAGGACATGGGCGGCCTGAAGAAGTACATGCCGCAGACCTACAAGACATTCGTGATCGGCACGCTCGCGCTCGCGGGGATCTTCCCTCTCGCCGGCTTCTGGTCGAAGGACGAGATCCTGGCCAACGCCGGGCACAACGACTACAAGCTCTTCCTGATCGTCGGCATCATCGGCGCGTTCATGACCGCCGCGTACATGACGCGCTGCGTGTACCTCACCTTCCACGGCGAGTACCGCGGCGCGCACGCGCCCCACGAGGACCTCGAGGTCGAAGGCGTCGAGCACGATCCGTCCGATACGCCCGCCTCGATGGCGCACGACGCGGAAGTGCACTCTCCGCACGAGAGCAACCGTCTGATCACAACGCCGCTCTGGGTGCTGTCGTTCTTCGCGCTGTTCGCGGGCTTCTTGAATTTCCCGCATTTCGACAAGTTCGAGAAGTGGTTCCAGCCGCGTTATCCCGCCGCGTTCGCCGACATCCCGACGCTCGCCAACCCGGCGGCTTTCAACATCTTCCTCGCGATCGGTTCGGTGGCCGTCGCCCTTCTCGCGATCGCGATCGTCTGGGCCTACTACCAGGGCAAGCTGCCGCAAGGTCTCAGCGAGCGCAACGCGCTGGCCGGTGCGGGTAAACGCTTCCTCGTCAACAAGTACTACCTCGACTACCTGTACGAGAAGATCATCGTCGACGGCATCAAGGCCCGATTGCCGCCGGGGTGTACTGGGTCAACCAGAACATCATCGACAACGTCTTGAACTACACGGGTAAGGGCGCCCAAGCCGTCGGCCGCTTCACGTACCTCTACATCGACCAAAAGGGTGTCGACGGTCTGGTCAACGGAATCGCAACACTCACCGGCGACTCCGGTGGCGAAGTCCGCAAGATCCAGACCGGTCGCCTCCAGTTCTACGCGCTCATGCTCGTCGTCGCCGTCGTGCTCTTCGCCGGCGCCCTCTGGATCTTCACCTAGGCAAGGGGAATCGGCTCGATGCATACCTGGTTCGACTCCTGGGCGTTGACCCTCGTGGTCTTCATCCCGGCAATCGGCGCGGTCATCACGATGCTCATACCGCGCGAGGAAGAGAGCGCGATCAAGTGGACCGCGCTGCTCACGACCCTCGCGACGCTCGGGGTCACGATCGCGACGGTCGCCAAGTTCGACTACGCCAAGACGAGCACGCTCCAGTTCAGCGTCGACAAGAACTGGATCGATGTCATCAACAGCCATTACCACGTGGCCGTCGACGGCATCTCGCTGCCGATGCTCGCGCTGTCGTCGTTCATCACCGTGTTGTGCGTCATCTATTCGTGGAACCACTTCCCCGAGCCGCACAACCCCAAGGCGTTCCTCGCGCTGATCCTCGTGCTCGAGGTCGGCATGAACGGAACGTTCGTCGCCCAAGACCTCATCTTGTTCTTCGTCTTCTTCGAGATCGTCCTGCTCCCGATGTTCTTCATGATCGGGGTCTGGGGCGGACCGAACCGCGAATACGCGTCGATCAAGTTCTTCCTGTTCACGCTGTTCGGCTCGGCGCTGATGTTGTTGTCGTTCCTGGCGCTCTACTTCAAGGTCAACGTTCCGGGCGTCGGCCACACCTTCGACATGGTGTTGCTCTCGCACGCGCACGGCGCGGGCCTGGTGCACGGGACGCAGCTCCTGATCTTCGGCGGTCTGTTCATCGGCTTCGCGATCAAGGTGCCGATGTTCCCGTTCCACACGTGGCTGCCGGACGCGCATACCGAGGCCCCCACCGTCGGTTCGGTGCTCCTGGCCGCGATCCTGCTGAAGCTCGGCACCTACGGCTTCATCCGGATCGCGTTGCCGATCCTTCCCGAAGCCGCGAAGAGCTGGGCACCGTGGATCGGCCTGCTGGCCGTGATCGGCATCATCTACGGCGCGCTGGGCTGTCTCGCACAGAAGGACATGAAGCGACTGATCGCATTCTCGTCGGTCGCGCACATGGGCTTCGTGATGCTCGGCATCGCCACGCTCACCACGTTCGGCATCAACGCCGCGATCTTCGGCATGGTGGCGCACGGTCTCATCACCGGCATGTTGTTCTTCATCGCCGGATCGGTGCAGCACAACTACGGCACCCGCGAGCTCTCGCGCCTCGGCGGTCTGCTGAAGTCGGCGCCGAAGATGGGTTGGATCCTCGGCTTCTGCGCGATGGCGAGCCTGGGCCTGCCGGGCCTCGCGGGATTCTGGGGTGAGTTCCCGGCGGTTCTGTCGACCTTCAACCCGGGCGGCAATCTCTCCCAGCCGCTGTTCCGCACGTACATGGTCGTTGCCGCGATCGGCACCGTTCTCGCGGCGGGCTACCTGCTGTGGATGTTGCAGAAGGTCGCGTTCGGTGTGCCGAAACCCGAGTTCGCCGACGCGCACATCCACGACGTCAACTCGTTCGAGTGGACGGCCTGGGTGCCGATCCTCGTTCTCATCGTGGCGCTCGGAGTGTTCCCGAACCTCATCTTCCGGGTCACCGACGATGCGGTGAGCTGCCAGACCGCGGCACCGTTCGCGTCGAAGACGACAGTTCCGATCTCACCGTCGCTCAAGTGTCCGGGCGCCCCGATCGCCGCGCAGACGGCCGCGAAGGTCACCGGGGGAGGCTGAGTTGCTGCTCGCCGCAACTGCGCACATCCCGACGCCCGCGTTCGACTGGCACGCGTTCGCGCCCGATCTCGTGTTGGTCGCGACGATGATCATCGTGCTCGTCGCCGATCTGGTCCTGCCGGACCGCGAGGCGTGGCGCACGTCGAGCATCACCGCGCTCGGGCTGCTGGGCGCGCTGATCCCGATCGCGACGCTCGCGCACAACTATCACGACCGTTCGATGTTCGGCGGCGCGTACGTCGTCGACCACTACGCACTCGCGTTGAAGGCGTTCTTCATCGTCGCGACGTACATCACCGTGCTCTTGTCGGTCGACTACGTCGGCGAAGGTGACTACTACGAAGGTGAGTTCTACTTCCTGTTGCTCGTCGCGACCTTCGGCATGAGCATCATGGCGAGCTCTCGCGACCTCATCACGCTCTTCGTCGCGCTGGAGACGATCTCGATCCCCACGTTCGTCCTGGCGGCGTTCCGCAAGCACGACCGCGCGTCGAACGAAGCGGGCGTGAAGTACTACCTGATCGGTGTCCTCTCGTCCGCCATGATGCTGTACGGGTTCTCGCTCATCTACGGCGTCACCGGCGCGACCAGGTTGTCGGACATCGCGGCGTACATGTCCCAGCACGGCACGGTGCCGCTGGTCGCGGTCGCGATGTTCCTGTCACTCGTCGGCTTCGCGTTCAAGGTCAGTGCGGTGCCGTTCCACTTCTGGGCGCCCGATACCTACGAAGGCGCCCCGACTCCGGTCACGGCCTTCCTGTCGGTCGCGTCCAAGGCCGGCGGCTTCGTCGCCCTCATCAACATCGTGTACTTCGGCTTCTTCCTCCCGAACG
>Ga0265327_10003641_pt1 | contig 14494 bp, 7 predicted proteins | sample 41621metaG_FD_202089 | JGI IMG/M metagenome (GOLD analysis project Ga0265327, IMG submission 202089) | Rhizosphere microbial communities from Carex aquatilis grown in University of Washington, Seatle, WA, United States - 4-16-21 metaG | ecosystem: Host-associated > Plants > Roots > Rhizosphere >... | reverse complement strand
GTGATCGAGCGACGGTCCGGTGCCACCGGGCCGCGACGATAGGCACGCGCAACGGTGCGCCTGCGTCGAACTCACGCAGTTGGAGCCGCCGCTCAACACCGATGGACACAAACCTTGGGATCGGGAAACAACGGAACGGCACCAAAAATCCGGGCCCACCACTTGATGAATAAAAACACGCATTTTAGCTCCCGCTCGACCTGCGTTTGCCGGTGTTCACCGGTGGTCAAATGAACTGTTCCGGCTGAGGATCGATGAGGCTGCGTCGATCCCGACCGCGGAGATCCGAACGACAACGGCGGCAAAGCCGCTGATTGAATGGCTCTGGCCGTATAACCTAACCCGCAGCCGGGGTCGTGACGAGTGCGGAGCCCCGGCAACACCATCCCCCATCACCCTAGTTCGCAATCGACCACTGCACCGGCACGGTGCCGAACGAGAGGCCGCCGATGTAGGTCGTCCCGTTCATCAGCCACACCACGCGCTCGCCCGTGGCGGTGTTTTGCCAGACGAGGTCCATCAGGCCGTCGCCGTTGTAGTCGCCAAGGCTGGCGATCGACCACGCGGTGGGGACGGTCCCCAGCGCGGCGCTGCCCGCGTAGGTGGTCCCGTTCATCAGCCAAACCACGCGCTCGCCGGTGGCGGTGTTTTGCCAGACGAGGTCGGGCCGCCCGTCGCCGTTGAGATCGCCGACACCGGCAATCGACCAGGCGGTCGGCACCACGCCGAGCGACGCATATCCGGCTAGCGCGGTGCCGCTCATCAACCAGATCACGCGTTCGCCCGTCGCCGTGTTCTGCCAGACGACGTCCACCTGGCCGTCGCCATTGAAGTCACCCGTGCCGGCAATCGACCAGGAAGTCGGCACGACGCCGAGCGGGGCCGACGCCACGAAAGCCGGGCCGGCCATCAGCCAGATCACGCACTCGCCCGTCGAGGTGTTTTGCCAGACCAGGTCCGACTGCCCGTCGTTGTTGAAGTCGCCGTGGGCGGCGATCGACCACGCCGTCGGGACGACGCCGAGATTCGCCAACCCGACCAGGCTGCCGGCGTTCAGCAGCCAGATGATGCGTTCGCCCGTTGCGGTGTTCTGCCAGACGAGGTCCGACTGCCCGTCGCCGTTGAAGTCCGCCGGAAAGGCCGACGTCGGCTCGGGCCGCCCGATAGTCCATGTGAGATCAACGGTGCCCAGGGAGACCGCGGACGAGAAGGTGGTGCCGTTCAGGAGCCAGATCAACCGTTCGCCGGTCGCAGCATTCTGCCACACCAGGTCAGTCTGGCCGTCGCCATTGAAATCGCCGACCGCGGCAATCCGCCACGGCAGCGGCGCGCCCGCCAGCGCGGCGGACGACAGGTAGGTTGTGCCATTCATCAGCCACACGGTCCGCGCGCCCGTGGCATTGTCCTCCCAGACGATGTCGGGCTTGCCGTCGCCGTTGAAGTCGCCCGCGCCGGCGATCTGCCAGTTGGTCGGGACCACGCCGAGCGAAACCGTCGAGGACGGGGTCGTGCCGTTCATCAGCCACACGGCGCGTTCGCCGGTCGCGGTGTTTTGCAGTACCAGGTCGGTTTTTCCGTCGCCGTTGAAATCGCCCGCGGCCGCCACAACCCAACTGGTGCTGGTGGTCGCCACCGAGGCATCCGACTGGTAGCTCGTCCCGTTCATCAGCCAGATGCGCTTCTCGCCGGTGGCCAGGTTCTGCCAGACGATATCGGTCAGGCCGTCGCCGTTGAAATCACCGGTGGCGCCGGTCTGCCATTGGGTGGGAACGACGCCGAGCGACGCGTCCGACCCGAAGCTGGTGCCGTTCAACAGCCAGAGGCGGCGCTCGCCGGTCACGTTGTTCTGCCAGAGCAGATCGGTCTTGCCGTCGCCATTGAAGTCGGCGCTGGCCGCCCGCACGGACAGCGTGACCGCATTGCCGTTGGTCGAGCCCTCGGAGTTGGTGGCCACGCAGCGGTACTGGTAGCCGTTCAGCGCCAGCGGGGCGTTGGTGATGGTGAGCGTCGCCGTGGAACTGCCGGAATAGTTTCCGCCATCGGTGAGATTGGTCCAGGTGTTGGCACCCGGCGCCTCCACCTGCCATTGGAAGGTCGGAGCGGGCGTGCCGCTGGCGACGACGGTAAAGGTGGCGTTCTGGCCGGGGGCGACCGTTTGCGGGGACGCCTGGGTCGTGACCGCGGGAAGGGCGACGCCGAAGACCACCACGCTCGCGGAATAGGGGGCGAACGGCATCGTGAACGTGGCGCCCGGCACGCCGACGTTCGACGCGGCCAGATCCGCCGAGATGGCGTTGGGGCCGAGGGACAAGGCGGCATTGTCCTGCGGAATGCCATAGGAATATACCACCGCCGTCGCGGGTGGCGAATAATTGGCCAGGGTGATCGCGCCGCTGAACGTGCTCGTCGGGCTCTTGTTGATCACCAGCATCCGCAACGCACCGTTGTGCTTGGTGGCGAAAACCGAAAGGAGCGTGTTGTTGGTCGTTGCCGAGACCACCGTGTCGCCGTTGCGGGCGAAATGCTGCAGCAGCTTCATCACATAGTACGTCGGGTAGGCGTCGTAATAGGTGCTCGAGCCCCAGGCCTGCGAGCCCGACGGCGTGGAAAGGACACCGTAATCGCCGTAGAGCCGCCAGCCATAGAGCAGGGCGCTGTTGTTCTGCGTGTTGTCCTGGCCGTTCCGCAGGTCCCACCACACCAGCGAATTCAACTCCGTCTGCAGGACATTGCCGATGCTGTCAGCCATATAGAGTCCGTTCACCAGGCTGGTCGACTGTTTGCCGGGATTGGTATAAACGGAATTGTTTTCGGTAACATCGAGTTCCACTTTGGCGCCGGCGGTGGAACCAAGATAGTCGGTGAGCTGCTGGCGGAGGTCGGTCGCGTCGGCCGGCCACGTCTGGGCCATTTGCAGCAGGCCGGAATCGGACTCGGCACCCGGTCCCTGTTCGTACCGATGGTAAATCAGGAAATCCGGCAGGACCGCCGTCGCGGTGTTCATTGTCGCCAACATTACGGGAGTCCACCCGGAGTGCGCGACGTGCGTGCGCGGGTTCGTCACGGGATGGCCGCTATACCCGTTGGCATTCGCGTCCTCGGTCGTGACCGCCACAACGCCCACCTTGATGGTCGGATCGACCGCCTTCATCGTCGTGATGTAGAGCTTGGCCCGGACTCCGTAGGTGTACGGGTCGTGTGCGTGATAGCCATTGTTGGTGTTAATGTCCTGTTCCCAAGTGCCGTAACACTCATTGCCGACCTCCCAGTACTTGATGCCGAAAGGGGCGGACCGACTGAGCCGGAGGAAATTCATGCCATCATCCTGCGCGAGCGGCGCGGCTGCCCGCAGGCTTGACCAGTAGCCGGCCGTCTTCCAATCGCGGTTATAAGAATCGATGCCAATGGAGTTTCCTCCGCTGACGCCCAGGCTGGCGCTGGCGTTGGTGTAGGCGACCCAGGCGGCCGCCTCCTCCGGCGTTCCGCTTCCGTAGTTAACGGTCACAAAGCCCTGGGCTCCCAAGGTGCTAATCAGCCGGCTGAAGCTGTCGAATCCCGCCCCCCACGTCCAGCTGTTGAGGGAGAGGGGGCTGCCTGAGTCGCTTTTATTGGCGGACCAATGATACGCATCCGAAGCCGATCCGCCCGGGATGCGAATCACCCGGACGCCGGCGGCTTGCAGCAGCGAAATCGTCTGCGACGAGCCGGTCTGGCCATCCCACATCACGGCATTCAGGCCGAAGACGCGCTCGTCGACCGGGGCCGTGCGCGTGGTCAGGGTCGCGTTGACGCCGATGTTGACCGTCTGCGCGAGCGCGGCGAGCGGCAGCACGAGGCTGGCGAGCAGGGCGACGCGGCGGATTTGAGTGGAAATGGTCGCTTGGGTACGGGCGGTCGTCATGGCTGGGGGAGACTTGTTCGAGTCGGCGATTCGAGGGGCTGAGGCGGGGTGGGCGTCTGGTGCAAACGCCGTGAAAACGCCAATCATTCTCGCAAAGAGCCAAATGACAGGCGAGACGAAACCGGTGCGGCGGCCGCAAAAGCGCGTTCTAAAACGCCGGTCGCCGCCAATACCGCTCCCCCAGCCTACGTTAATCACGTTCTCTCAACGGACGCCTGCCCGAACCAGCCCGCTGATCCCCACCATCATGGCTGCGCGCTTGCCCTCCGGACCGGGACATTGGGTAATGTACACCGCGATGATGATGGGCGGGCGGCCGACCGGCCAAAGCACGGCGATGTCGTTGCTCGTGTGCTCGCCATTCGAACCGGTCTTGTCGGCGGCCCGCCAGTCGGCGGGCAGCCTGGCGCGCAGGCGCTCAAGGCCGGTGAGGTTAGCCTCCATCCATCGGGTCAACTGGTCGCGGGACGCCGGCGCCAGCACGCTCCCGAGCAGCACGGATTTCAAGTCGCCCGCCATCGCCCGGGGCGACGTGGTATCGCGGGGATCGCCGACTAGCGATTCGTTGAGCGCGGTCTCGGTCCGGTCGAGGCGCGTGACGGTGTCGCCAATCGCGCGCGCGAATGCCGTGACTCCGGCCGGGCCGCCAATGGTTTCGAGCAGGAGATTGGCCGCGGTGTTGTCGCTCTGGGTCAGGGCGGCGTGACACAGCTCGGCCACCGCCATTGTTCCGCCGGCCTGCAGTTCGGTCACCGGCGAGTGGAACACCAGCGGTTTCGCGGGAATCGCGACGGCGCGGTCGAGCGACTCCTGGCGACGGTCCACGCGCTGCAGCACGGCCGAGACGAGCAGGAACTTGAACGTGCTGCACATCGGGAAGCGCTCGTCCGCGCGATAGCCGGCCCACTCGCCCGTGGCGGTGTCCAGCACCGCCACGCCGAGACGCCCGCCGTCGGTCTGCTCGATGCGGGCGAACGCGGCCGGCAACGCGCCGGAGCCACCTGGCGCGGCGGACAAAGCGGGCGTGAGGGCGAGGAGCGCGATGCCAACCAGGCTTCGGCGACGGCGTGGACCGACCATGGCCCGACTCACGCCGGATCCCGCGCATTCGACAAGTTCAATTGCAAAGGCAAACGAGCCCTCTCGCTGTTGTTCCTCGCGAACCTTCAGCCGGTCGCCGCGTCTCGCAACCAAACGTCACCGGTTCACCGCTTCTCTCCATCGACCCAGTTAATGGACCCCATTCGCTTACGCTTCTGGCGTGCGCAGTCGCCCGGAAATGCCTTTCTCGGTCGACCGGATGTGCTACGTTGTTTCGAACGCCGCCCATGCATATCCGCCCCGGCATCAGTGGCCTCGCCTTCCTGTTGGCAATTCGCCTCGCGGCCGCCGGCCTGCAGCCCTTTCAGATGCCTTGGGACGATGCCTCGGCCGGGATAACCAATCTCCAGGGCTGGCAGACCGAGCCCGCCGGCCAACTGGGCTGGGTGCGGGTGACTCCCAGCGGACACTATGCGGTCGGCGGCGAGCCCATCCGCTTTCTGGGTGTCGACGTGGCCGCGTCCTTCGCCATGCCGAGCCACCCGCACGCCGACGCCCACGCGGCCCGCCTGGCGCGATTCGGCTTCAACGCCGTCCGCCTCCACCATCTCGAAGCTCCTTGGGAAAAGGACAGCGTACTCATCGACTACGCCTCCGGTTCCTCGCGCAACCTGTCCCCCGACCGTTTGGACAAGCTCCAGTATTTCATCGCGCAGCTCGCCGCTCACGGGATCTACAGCGACGTCAACCTGCTCGTTTCGCGGGAATTTCAGGCCACCGACGGCCTCGGGCCCGAGGTCGCGTTGATGGGCTGGAAAGACCAGCAAATCCTCGGCTTCTTCAACGACACCGCGCTGGCGCTGCACCAGGAGCACGCGACGAAGCTTCTGACGGCGCCGAATCCGTACCGGAACGGAGTTTCCCTGGCCAAGGACCCGGCCGTCGCGTTCGTCGAGATCATGAACGAAAACGGCCTGCTGGAAAACTGGTTCGGGGGCGTGCTCGACTCGATGCCCGCCGTTTACCGGGACCAATTGCAGGCAAAGTGGAATCAATGGCTCGCCAAACGCTACCCGAACACGGCAGGCCTGCTCGCCGGCTGGGGCGCCGTTGACCAGCCCCTGGGCGCCAATCTGGTCACCAACGGCAACTTCGCGTCGGGCATGGCGGGCTGGAATGGCGAGCAGCATGACACCGCCGTCGCGACCTTCACCGGCACAAGTGACTTCAACGGCGGTCCGGCCCTGAAGATCGTCGTCACCCGCGCCGGCACCGCCTCGTGGCACGTCCAGGTCAACCAGAGCCCGCTGAACCTCGCCGCCAACGGGTACTACACGATCACCTTCTGGGCCAAGGCCGACGCAGCGGTGCCATTTTATGCCGGGCTGTCGCGGTCCTACGGGGACTACGGCGGCATCGGCAGCGGCATCGATACCACCCTCGGCACCGCCTGGCAGCAGTACACGGTGGCACTGCAGAACGGCGCCGCCGAGGCCAACGCGCGCATCAACTTCGGCGGCTTTGGCGATCGCACCTGCACGGTGTGGCTCGCGGATGTCCGGGTCCAGCCCGGCGGCAAACTCGGCGGACTGCCCGCCGGTACCTCCCTCGAGGCCGGCAACATTCCAAGCCTCCTGATGAATCCGGTCGGCGGGGCGTATTCGGCCGGCCAGCGGGCCGACTGGGTCCACTGCCTGCTCGGGTTGGAGTCCGCCTACTGGAACGCGATGTACCGGCACGTGAAAGTCACCCTCGGCTACCCGGGTATCGTCTGGGGCACCATCATCTCGAACAGCCCGCCGAATGCGCAGGCGTGCTTCGACGCGATGGATTCGCACGCCTACTGGCAGCACCCCACGTGGCCGGCCGGCCAGGAGTGGGACCCGGTGACCTGGACGATTCCGAACACCGCGATGGTCAACGACACCTCCGGCGGCACCATCGGCGGCATCGCGCTGCAGCGCGTGCGGGGCAAGCCGCACAACGTCACCGAATACCAGCATCCGTCGCCCAACTCGTACGCCGCCGAGGGCCCGCTGCTCGCCGCCGCCTACGCCGCATTGCAGGATTGGGACGGACTGTGGTTTTTTGACTACTCAACCGCCGACGCCGAATACGTCACCGAGTTCTTCGACCACGGCACCCATCCCGGGCGTATGGCGAACAATATCCTCGCGGCCGCGTTGTTTCGACGCGCCGACGTCACGGTGGCGACCCACGAGTACACGCTGGCCTTCCCCCCGGAGAAGGAACTCTCAGTGGCCGCCACCCTGGGAGTTGCCTGGAGCATCGCCGACGCCTCGAGAATCGGCGTGCCCCCCACCCTGGCCCTGACCAGCCGGGTCAACCTCTCGATCGGAGCCAACGCCACCGGCCTGACCGATCCCCCCGCCGCCCCGGCCGGACCGGTCATCAGCTCCGACACCGGCGAGCTGCGATGGGACAATTCGCTGGCCGGCAACGGAGTCGTCACGATCGATTCGGCGCGAACCAAGGCCGTGGTCGGATTCGCGGGAGGCCGCACCTGGAGTCTCGGCGGCGTGCAGATCGCCCCGGGCACGACGAACCTCGACTGGTCCACGATCGGCCTGACGCTGGTCGAGGGCTCCGCCTTCGACTCGCCCGCCGGCGGACGCGCGCTCGTGGTCGCCACCGGCGGCGTGGAGAACACCGGACAAAAGTGGAAGGACGCCACCCACACTTCCATCGGCGCGGACTGGGGTTCCGCCCCCACCCTGGTCGAGGTCGTGCCGGCCACGATCACTCTCCCGGTTGCGCCGGCCCGCGTCACCGCCTGGGCCCTTGATGCGCGCGGACAGCGGACGTCGTCGTTGGCGATCGCCAACGCCGGCGGGCACGCCCAACTGACCCTCGGCGCCAACGGCACCACGGTCTGGTATGAAGCCGTCATCGCGCCGGCCCCGGCCTTTGATTCGGCCACCTTGGGCGCGACAGCCTTGACCGCAACCGCCCAGCCGGGCGCCCCCGTGACCTTCACCTGCACCGTAACCAACACGGGCACCAACGCGTGGGGGCCCGCTCATCTCCTGGTGTTGCGCGATGCCAGCCTGGCCGTGCACGATCCGGCAAATCCGAAGGCCGACGTCGTCACCGCACCCCTCAACGGCTTGCCCGCCGGGTCGGGCAAGAGCATCGCCCTCAGCTTCACGGCGCCCACGGTTCCAGGCCAATACGCCTATTATCTCCAGGGGAAGGAGAACCCTGCCGGGTGGTTCGGCAGCCGCGCGCTCCTGACACTCACCGTGGTGGTGCCGGCCGCCGATTTCAACGGCGACGGCCGGCCGGACATCCTGTGGCAGAACACCGTGACCGGTGAGCGGATTGTCTGGCTGATGGACGGCCCGGCCTTCGCTTCGGGCGTTTCCCTCGGCGTTGTCCCGAATGGTTGGGCGATCGCCGGAATCGCCGATTTTGACGGCGACGGCCGCGCCGACGTCCTTTGGAACAATGCGGCGACCGGCGAGTGGTTGCTCTGGCTGATGACCGCCAACGGATTTGGCTCGAGCGTTGCGCTGGGGTCAGTTGCGCCCGAGTGGTCGGTCGCCGGGATCGCCGACTTCAACGGCGACGGCCAGCCCGACCTGCTCTGGGAGAACTCGCGGGATGGCGAATGCGTCCTCTGGCTGATGAACGGCCCGCGCTTCGGCTCGAGCGTGTCGCTCGGCGTGATTCCGCTCAACTGGACGATTTCGGGGACTGGCGATTTCAACCACGACGGGCATCCCGACATCGTGTGGACGAATTCGTCCAACGGGGAACGACTGCTCTGGCTGATGGACGGGACTGCCTACCAGTCGAGCCTCACGCTCGGCATCGTGCCCGCCAGTCTGCAGATCTCGGGCGTCGGCGACTTCAATGGCGACGGCTGGGCCGACCTGGTCATGACCAACACCGCGACCAACGAGCGCTCGATCTGGCTGATGGACGGCCCGGTCCACGCGGGCACGGTGTCGCTCGGAATCGTCGACCCGGGCTGGGCGCTGCGGAGTCCCGCTCCCCGGGCGATCGCGCTGGCCAAGCTCGATTTCAACCGGGACGGCCAGACCGATCTCGCGTGGGAAAACACCGCCACGGGCGAACATTATCTTTGGTTGATGAACCGGCTGGACATGACCGCGAGCGTTTTCGTGGCCGCGCTGCCGGTCGAGTGGCGCCTGGCCGCGAGCGGTGATTTTGACGGCGACGGACAACCCGACCTGGTGTGGGAAAACACCGCCACGGGCGAGCGGTCTGTCTGGTTGATGAATGGCGCGGCCTTCGCAGCGGGCGTCCCGCTCGGCGTGGTGTCACCTCAATGGCGGATCGCGGACACCGGTGATTTCAACGGGGACGGTGAGCCCGACCTGGTGTGGGAAAACACCGCCACGGGCGAGCGCTATGTCTGGCTCATGAACGGCACCACCTTCGCTTCCAGCATCTTTCTCGGCGTCGTCTCCCCGGAGTGGCGGGTGGCCGCGACCGGCGATTTCAACGGCGATGGACAACCCGACCTGGTGTGGGAGAACGCCGTCACGGGCGAGCACTATGTCTGGCTCATGGACGGCGCCACCTTCGCCTCCAGCGCGTTTCTCGGCGTGCTGCCGGTTGAATGGCGGGTGGCCACCACCGGCGATTTCAACGGCGACGGGCAGGCCGACCTGGTGTGGGAGAACACCACCACGGGCGAACGCTACATCTGGCTGATGAACGGCACGACCTTCGCCTCGAGCGTCCTCATCGGGGTGGTTCCCACGCAGTGGCGGATCGCCCGGTGACGCTGGCCCTGCGGCCACCCGATGGTGGGTCCGGGTACTCCCGGACTGACCCTTGCGGACGACGGCCGAGCCTGCCAGCTCGCACATGACGCAATGCTTGTCCGAATATTCGGCGCCCGAAGCGCCCATTCGTCCAACTGCTGTGAAAGTGGTGGCAAGGCCCGGAATCGAACCGGGGACACAAGGATTTTCAGTCCTCTGCTCTACCAACTGAGCTACCTTGCCCCAACAAACGAAGGGCGAGATAAAAAGGCGCCCCGAAGTCGCGTCAACGGGAATTTGGACTATTTGCGAACGCCCAATCCAGTCGGAGTGAACAGAAAGGCCCAAACGCGCCAAACAGGACGGCCCGGGCTTCGCGCCTTTGTGCCTTCGTGTAAAATCCCGCCGGTCGCTCAATGCTTCCGGAAGACCAGCGCGGCGTTCTGCCCGCCGAAGCCGAGGTTGTCGCTCAGCACCGTGCGCACGTCCGCCTTCCGCTTGACGTTGGCCACGTAGTCGAGGTCGCAGTCCGGATCGGGCGTCTCCAGGTTGATCGTCGGCGGCACCTCGCCGGTCTCGATCGTCTTGACGCTGATGATCGCCTCGATGCCGCCGGCCGCGCCGAGCAGGTGCCCGGTCATCGACTTTGTGGAGCTGATGAGGAGCTTCCGGGCGTGGTCGCCGAAAACCTTCTTGATCGCCAGCGTCTCAAACTTGTCGTTGTACGGTGTCGAGGTGCCGTGCGCGTTGATGTAGTCGATCTCGGTCGGCGCCACGCGGGCGTCGCTGAGCGCGCGGCTCATCGCCAGCGACAGCCCCTTGCCCTCGGGATCGGGCGAGGTGATGTGGTAGGCGTCGCACGTCGCGGCATAGCCCACGAGCTCGCAATGGATGTGCGCACCGCGCTCGAGCGCGTGCTCCAGGCTTTCGATGACGAGGATGCCGGCGCCCTCGCCCATGATGAAACCGTCCCGGTTAAGGTCGAACGGCCGGCTCGCCTTGTGCGGCGCCTCGTTGTTCGTGCTCATGGCCTTCATCGAGCAGAAGCCCGCGTAGGCCAGCGGCGTGATCGCCGCCTCGGACCCGCCGCAGACCATCACGTCGGCTTCGCCGCCGCGGATCATCCGGAGCGACTCGCCGATCGCATGCGTGGCCGTCGCGCAGGCGCTGACCACGCCGAAATTCGGACCGCGCGCGCCGAGCTCGATGGCCACGAGCCCCCCGCACATGTTGCTGATCAGCGCGGGAATCATGAACGGGGAAACCTTTCGCGGGCCCCGCTCCATCAGCACCGTGTGCTGCGCCTCGATCGTCAACATCCCGCCGATGCCGGAGCCGATGATGACACCGACCCGGTCCGGATCCTCCCTCGTCATGTCAAGCTTCGCGTTCGCCACCGCCTGCTTGGCCGCGCAAAATCCAAAATGGGTGTACCGGTCGTTGCGGCGCACCTCCTTCGCATCCATGTGCTGGGTGGGATCCCAGCCGCGCACCTCGGCGCCGATCTTACAGGCGTAATCCTTGGCGTCGAACAGCGTGACCCGCTCGATGCCGTTCCGGCCCGCGAGGATGCCCGCCCAGAAATCCTCCACGTTGTGGCCGAGCGAGGCGATGACGCCCATGCCGGTTACGACAACGCGCTTGTGCGGGGAAACGGATTCCATCGTGGTTTATGGGTGGAAATAAAAAGGCGCCCTACCAGTCCGGTCGCAGCCAGACGGTAGAACGCCTCCGCTGAAGTCAAATTACTTTGCGCCGGCCTTCTGCTCAATGTAGCTGATGACGTCGCCAACCGTCTGGAGCTTTTCGGCATCCGACTCGGGAATCTCTCCCTTGATCTCGTTCTTGAATTCCTCCTCAAAAGCCATGATCAGCTCGACGGTGTCGAGGGAATCCGCGCCCAAGTCGTCGAGAAACGATGCCTCGTGGGTAATCTGTTCTTCGTTAACATTCAATTGGTTAACGATGATTTGCTTGACGCGCTGTTCGATGGTTTTCTGGTCGGCCATGAGTTAAAAGAGATGAAGGCAAAGTGCCCGAAATGAGGCATCACATCACCATGCCGCCGTCAACGGTAAAAACTTGTCCGGTGATGTACCCGGCCTCCTCTGAACAGAGGTAAACCGCCATCTGCGCGACGTCGGCCGCTTCCCCCAGCCTTTTCAGCGGAATCACCGAGGTAATCTTCTCGGCCGCCTCGGGTGGAAGCGCCGAAGTCATGTCGGTCTTGATGAACCCGGGCGCGACCGCGTTGCTCGTGACGTTGCGCGCGGCGAACTCCTTGGCGATGGCCTTGGTGAAGCCGATCATGCCGGCCTTGGCCGCGCAATAGTTGGCCTGGCCCGCGTTGCCCATCAGCCCCACCACCGACGTGATGTTGACGATGCGGCCCCAGCGCTTCTGCGTCATCGAGCGGCCGACGTGCTTTGTCCAGAAGTAGCAACTGCTCAGGTTCGTCGCGATGACCGCGTCCCAGTCGTCCTCCGACATGCGGAACAGCAGTCCGTCGCGTGTGATGCCCGCGTTGTTGACGAGGATGTCGATCTGGCCGAACTCGGCCAGCAGGTCCGCGCTGGCCTTGGCCACGGCGGCGCCGTCCGCCACGTCGACCGCCAGCGCCTTCGCCTTGCCGCCGGCCGCGGTGATGGCCGCCGCGGTCGCCCCGCAACTGTCGGCCGACTTGCTCACGCAAATGACGGTAACGCCGTGTTTCGCCAGCAACTCGGCGATTGACTTGCCGATGCCGCGTCCGGCACCGGTGACGAGGGCCACGCGATTTGTAAAGGTCAGGCTCATGGTGGGCGCAGATGGGACGCCGAAGCCCCGGCGCCCGCAAGCGGAAAACTCGAAGCGATAAGCGGTAAGCGGTAAGCTCAAAGCCCCTCCCAACTCTCAGCCCTCCGTCAACTTCATCGCAACTGTCACCCCAACTTCACCTTTCAACTTCCAACTTCCCCTCAACTCTCAGCTCTCAACTTTCCCTTCAATACACATCCCGCTGGTACCGCTTGTCTTTCTTCATCTGCTTCACGTAGTCGGCGGCCGCCGCCGCGTCCAGGCCGCCCTGCGAAATGATGATCTGCAGCAGCGCCGCATCGACGTCCTTGGCCATGCGGTGCGCGTCGCCGCAAACGTAGAAATTCGCGCCGCCCTTTATCCAGGCCCAGAGTTCGGCCGCCGCCTCGCGCATCCGGTCCTGCACGTAGATCTTCGTCGCCTGGTCGCGGGAAAAAGCCAGATCAATCCGCGCGAGCTTGCCGTCGGCCCGCAGGCGTTCCCACTCGTCGCCGTAGAGGTAGTCCGTCGCCCGGTGCTGGTCGCCGAAAAAGAGCCAGTTCCGCCCGGTCGCGCCGGTCGCCACGCGTTCCTGGACGAAGGCGCGGAACGGCGCGATGCCCGTCCCGGGGCCGACCATGATGATGTCCCTCGCCGGGTCCTCGGGCAGCCGGAAATGGGCCTCGGCGACAAACACCGGGATCGGCGTCTTCCGTCGCGTCACCCGGTCGGCCAGAAAGGTCGAGCAGACGCCGTAACGCCGTCGGCCGTTCGATTCGTACCGGACCGGCGCGACTGTCAGGTGAACCTGGCCGGGAAAACGGGTCGGCGACGACGCGATCGAGTAGAGCCGCGGCATCAGCCGGCGGAGATGGTCAATGAGCTCCTGCGGGGTCAGCCGGGCGCCGGGAAATTCCTCGAGCAGGTCGATGAACTCGCGCTGGCCGAGAAAGGATTCGCGCGACTCCCCGGCCTCCGGCGCCAGGAGGGCCGCCAGTTGCGCGCGCTCCCGCGCGTCCGTGGTGCGGGCCGCCAGCGTCTCGAGAATCCTTTTCGTGGGACCGGAGAGGGAAACCTTCGACGTCAGCGCCTCGCGCAGGCTGACCGGGCCCGTCACCAGCGGGAGCGACACCGGCTCGTTGCCCGTGGCGTCGAGCAGCGCGATGATCTCGTCGACCAGTTGCGGCCGGTTTGTCGGGTAAACGCCCAGCGAGTCCCCGGCGGCATACGTCAGGCCGCTGCCGGAGATGTCGATGGCCAGGTGGCGGACATCCTTGCTCGAGCCGTCCTTGTTGAGCACCCGGTTCTCCAGCAGTTTTGCGGCGAGCGGGTTGCTCTTGGTGTAGGGGTTCGGCGGGTTCGTGGCGGTCATTGCTGGCGGATCGGCGACAGGGCAATTCCACCCCACAGATGCTCCGACCGCCCCCGGGACGCAAGTCGGATGCGCGGCCCCCGGGCAAATCTCATTGCGCCGCGCGCTCCCGCCTGCCATCGCGTACCCATGGAGCCCGTCCGCATTCAGAAGTTCATCGCCGACTCCGGCGTCTGCTCACGCCGCGCCGCCGAGGCCCTGATCGCCTCCGGCGAGGTGTACGTGAACGGCGAACGCGCCCAGCCTGGCCGGAAGATCGAGCCGGGCGTCGACAAGGTCACCGTCCGGGGCAAGGCCGTGCGCGCCGTGGCGCAGCCGAAGCTCACCTTCGCCATCCACAAGCCCCGCGGGGTCGTCTGCAGCAACAGCGACCCCCACGCTGAGATCACCATCTTCGACACCCTGCCCCGCGAACTGGCCAAGCTGCGCCTGTTCTGCGCCGGCCGGCTGGACAAGGACAGCACCGGGCTGGTCATCCTGACCACCGACGGCGACCTTGCCCACCGGCTGATGCATCCGTCGAGCAATGTGGTCAAACGCTACCACGTGACGCTCGAGGAGCCGTTTCCCGCTGGCCGGCTGGGCCAGTTGCTCAAGGGCATCACGATCGAGGGCGAACACCTCAAGGTCGAGCGCGCCCAGCTCGTG
>Ga0265327_10003640_pt1 | contig 14495 bp, 10 predicted proteins | sample 41621metaG_FD_202089 | JGI IMG/M metagenome (GOLD analysis project Ga0265327, IMG submission 202089) | Rhizosphere microbial communities from Carex aquatilis grown in University of Washington, Seatle, WA, United States - 4-16-21 metaG | ecosystem: Host-associated > Plants > Roots > Rhizosphere... | reverse complement strand
AGCTGGCACGTGATCGGCAAGGACATCCTCGTCCCGCCGCACGCGGTCTACTGGCCCATCATGCTCCACGCGGCCGGGATCGCGCTGCCCAAGGGGATCCTGGCGCACGGCTGGTGGCTGACCGCCGGGTCAAAGATGTCGAAGAGCAAGGGCAACGCGCTTAGCCCCCTCTCCCTGGTCGACGAGTTCGGGGCCGATTCCCTGCGGTTCTTCCTCATCCGCGAGATGAACGTCGGGCAGGACGGGGACTTCTCCCGGGAGCTCTTCCTCACGCGCTACAACAGCGACCTGGCGAACGACCTCGGCAACTTGGTCAACCGCGTTCTGAACATGACGAACCGCTTCGCGGGCGCGGCCGTGCCCGCCTGCGACGCCCAGGGCGACGCCGAGGCGGAGCTGCGGGCCCTCTGGGAGACGACGGCCAAGGAGTACGTCTCGCTCTTTGAGCAGTTCCAGTTCCACACGGCGCTCGAGCGCCTGTTCGTCTTCATCCGGTCGATCAACGCCTACATCGAGAAACGCGCGCCGTGGAAGCTCGGGAAGTCGCCCGAGGCGGCGGACCAGGCGCTTCTGCGCACCTCGCTTGCGACGATGGCGGAGGCCCTGCGCCTGGCCTCCGTGGCGCTTAGGCCCGTGATGCCCGGGGCGACCGACAAGATCAACGCCGTCCTTGGCTACGCGCCTTCGGGCCTGTGGAGGGACGAGCTCTCGTGGGGCGATCGCCTGACGGGCTCAAAGGTGGCGCTGGCGCTCGTCCTCTTCCCGAGGCCGGCGCCCGCGGGCAAGGCCCCGTGACGATCCTTCCCATAGATCCCATCGCCAACTCCTCGCCCGAGGCGCTGCGGGGGTTCCTCTCCGAGTGCCGGGACTCGGCGTCCGAGGCGGGCCGCCCGATGCTTGTCAGCATCACGATCCAGGTGGAGAGCCTCGACCCCCTTGCGGTCCTCGAGTCCATCTTCGAGCCCGGCGAGAGGCACTTCTACGCCGAGCGGCCGTCCGAGGGATGGTCCATAGCGGGAGCCGAGGCCGTGCTCTCGTTCGAGGCATCAGGCCCCGACCGCTTCGACGACTGCCAGGGCTACATCGACAGGGTCCTCGAGGACACGATTGCGGTAGGGGACCAGGATGTCGCCTTCGGGGGGCCCCATTTCTTCTCGGCGTTCACCTTCCTCGACGCGGTCGGCGAGGGCGAGCCCTTCGAGGCCGCCCGCGTCTTCGTCCCCCGCTGGCAGGTGGCCCGGCGCAACGGCCACACGACGGCGGTCGCCAACCTGCTGATCCAGCCCGACTCGCCCGTGGAGGCGCTCGCCTCGAAGGTCTGGCGGGCCCACTCGAAGTTCCGCTCGTTCGACTTCCACGAGCCCGGTCTGCCGGACGAGGTGGCAGGGGGCGCGGCCTCCGTCACCGAGGTCGGCGGGCGCAACCGCTACGAGACCGCCATTAGCGAGGCCTCAGACCGGATCGCGGCGGGCGAGATCGAGAAGATCGTGCTTGCGAGGGCGAAGGACGTGCGGACACCGGGGCCGCTGCACCCGCTGCAGATCCTCAACGGGCTCAGGCAGCGCTTCCCCGACTGCAACTCGTTCTCGGTGGCGAACGGGCACGGAAAGAGCTTCATCGGCGCCAGCCCCGAGCGCCTGATCCGGGTGGAGGACAACGTCGTTACCACCGAGGCCCTCGCCGGGTCGGTGGGGCGGGGCTCGACCGCGAGCGAGGATGCGGCGCTCGGCAACCGCCTGCTCCACAGCGAAAAGGACCTCAGGGAGCAGCGCATCGTGCTCGACTCGATCGTCCGGAGGCTCTCGCCGCTTGGCCTCGACCTGAGGTACTCGGTGAGGCCCTTCCTGAAGCGCCTCTCCAACATCCAGCACCTCCACACGCCGGTGGAGGCGAGGCTGCCGAGGGGCGTGAGGCTCCTCGACATGCTCAGCCGCCTCCACCCGACGCCCGCCGTCGGAGGGACCCCGAGGGAGAGGGCGATCCCGCTGATCGCCCAATTGGAGGCCTTCCCCAGGGGGCTCTACGGCGGGGCCGTCGGGTGGGTCGATTCCCGCGGGGGAGGGGAGTTCATCGTGGCCCTGCGCTCGGCGCTCGTCTCCGGTTCGGAGGCTCGCATGTACGCGGGCGCGGGCATCATCGAGGGGTCCACGATCGACAAGGAGTTTGCCGAGACGGAGCTCAAGTTCAGGGCGATGCAGGACGCGATTCTCGGGACCTCGGGCCCCGCAGCAGGCTCATGAGTCCCCCGTCCCTCGACTTTCGCAACGTGAACGCCCTATGGGGGAGCGTCGTCGCCGAGACCCTGGTCCGGTCCGGGGTGAGGTCGGTCGTCATCTCCCCGGGCTCGCGCTCGACCCCGCTTGCCTTCGCCTTCGCGCGGCACCCGGGACTCGAGGCGATCCCGATCCTCGACGAGCGCTCGGCCGGGTTCTACGCGCTCGGGATGTCGAAGAAGGACCTGCACCCGGTCGCCCTCCTTTGCACGAGCGGGACCGCGGGCGCCAACTACTACCCGGCGGTGATCGAGGCCCACGAGTCGGGCGTCCCGCTGCTCATCATCACAGCGGACCGGCCCCCCGAGATGAGGGCCTGCGCGTCGGGCCAGACCATCGATCAGCACCGCCTCTACGGCGCCTACGTGAATTTCCACCACGAGCTTGCGTTGCCGGAGGCGAGCGAGCCGCTCCTGCGCTACCTGCGCCAGACCGTGGCCCACGCCGTCGAGCGCACGCTCGCGCCCTTCCCGGGCCCCGTCCACCTGAACGCCCCCTTCCGGGACCCGCTGGTGCCGACCGCCGATTCCGGGGTTACCGATGCCTTCGGGGCCGGAGTCGACTGGGAGCTCTTCTTCGCCCACCTTGCGCCCCCGGCCGCCGTCAGCGCCGTGTCGCAGGTCCCGGCGATATCGGCCGCCGCCCACGGCATCATCGTCGCGGGACCCGTCCTCACGGCCCGCCCGGCCGAGCACGCCGCGGCGGTCGGCGAGATCTCGCGCAAGCTAGGCTGGCCCGTCCTTGCGGACGGCCTCTCGCCCGCGCGCAACCACCCGTCGACGCCCCACCTCGTCACCCGCTACGACGCGATCCTTCGCACGGCGGCCGCGGCCGAGGCCCTCCGGCCCGAGGTCGTCCTTTGCCTCGGCGAGTGGCCGACAAGCAAGATCCTGCGGGGCTGGATCGGGGCAAGCGGAGCACCGGTCTTCTTCGTGACCGACCGGCCCGACAACCGGGACGCCCTCCACGCGCCGACCCGGCGGATTGTCGTGCCGGTGGAGACGCTCGCCCGGTCGCTTCCCGACGGCGGCGCTCCGAGCGCCTACCAGCGCCAGTGGGCGGGCTACGAGGTGCGCGCCCGGGCGGCGCTCGACGACCGGCTGTCCCTGGAGACGGGCCTCGTCGAGCCCAAGGCCGCCTGGCTCCTCGGCCGGCTCCTGGCGCCGCAGACCTGCGTCTCGGTTGCGAACAGCATGCCGGTTCGCGACGTGGAGTTCGTCTGGCCCGCCAACGAGCGGGGGCTAAGGCTCTTCTTCAACCGGGGGGCCAATGGGATCGACGGCACGCTCTCGACGGCGCTTGGCGTGGCGCACGAGGGCGGCCCCGCCGTCCTCCTTACGGGCGACCTTGCGTTCCTGCACGACTCCAACGGGCTCCTGTCCGCCCCCAAGTTCAAGGGGAGCCTGACGGTCGTCCTGATCAACAACCACGGCGGCGGGATCTTCGAGCACCTGCCCGTGGCCCAGTTCGACCCGATCTTCGAGGAGTTCTTCGCGACCCCGCAGCAGGTGGACTTTGCGAAGCTGTGCTCCGCCCACGGGGTCGAGCACGTCGGCGTCCGCGACTGGGCCCACCTGGGCTCCCTCGTCTCGGCGCTTCCCGAGCGCGGGATCCGCGTCCTGGAGCTAAAGACCGACCGCAAGCGCGACGCCGAGTGGCGAAAGCAGGCGTTTGCCTCCGCGGCGCGTTGACCCCAACCTGCATCCTCCCATGGGCACCCACTGGACTACCGCCAAGACCTATTCCGACATCCTCTACCAGAAGGCGGGCGGGATCGCGAAGGTGACGATCAACCGGCCGCAGAAGCGCAACGCGTTCAGGCCCGAGACGGTCTCGCAGATGATCGAGGCCTTCTCCGATGCGAGGGACGACCCCGGGATCGGGGTCGTCCTCCTCACGGGGGCCGGGCCCCACACGGACGGCAAGTACGCCTTCTGCGCCGGGGGCGACCAGAGCGTGCGGGGGAGCGCGGGCTACGTCGGGGGCGACGGGGTGCCCAGGCTCAACGTCCTCGACCTGCAGAAGCTCATCCGCTCGATGCCGAAGGTCGTGATCGCGCTCGTGGCGGGCTATGCCATCGGCGGCGGCCACGTGCTGCACGTCGTGTGCGACCTGACGATAGCGGCCGACAACGCCGTGTTCGGACAGGTGGGCCCGCAGATGGGAAGCTTTGACGGGGGCTTCGGCTCAAGCTACCTGGCGAGGATCGTCGGGCAGAAGAAGGCCAGGGAGATCTGGTACCTCTGCAGGCAGTACGGCGCCCGGGAGGCGCTCGACATGGGCCTGGTGAACACGGTCGTCCCGGTCGCGGACCTCGAGAAGGAGGGCGTCGCGTGGGCGAATGAGATTCTCCAGAAGAGCCCGCTCGCCATCCGCCTGTTGAAGAGCGGATTCAACGCGGAGCTCGACGGCCAGGCGGGCATCCAGGAATTGGCCGGCAACGCGACGCTTCTCTACTACATGAGCGAGGAGGCGAAGGAGTTCCACTCGGCCCAGAGGGAGAAGAGGAAGCCCGAGGCCCGCAGGTTCCCCTGGCTGCCCTAGAAAAAGAAAGGGCCGGCAGGCGTCGCGCCGGCCGGCCCGTTGGAAGCTTGGGTGCCTGGGCTTACTTGCCGAGCGACTTGCGCAGGTCGGCGAGCTGGTTGGCCGAGCCAAGGAGCACGTTGCGGCTCGCGATGAACTTCGCGTACTCGTCCATGAAGATCTTGCCCGGCGGGCGGAAGTCGAAGTCGCCCGGCTTGTCGCGGAAGAACTCGCGGTGGACGCGGCACCAGACGAGCCGCCCGTCCGTGTCGATGTTCACCTTGGTGACGCCGAGCTTCGCGGCCGGCAGGTATTCGTTCGGGTCAACCCCCACGGCGTTCGGCATCTTGCCGCCCGCGGCGTTGATCCTGTCGACCTCGTCCTTCGGGACGGAAGAAGAGCCGTGCATGACCAGGGGATACCCGGGGAGCAACACCTGGATCTTCTTGAGCACGTCAAAGTGCAGGGACTGGCGCCCCTTGAACTTGTAGGCGCCGTGGCTCGTCCCGATGGCGCACGCCAGGGAGTCGCAGCCGGTCTTCTTGACGAAATCCTGGGCCTCGGTCGGGTTGGTGAGGGTGGCGTGGCCGTCCTCGACCTTGATGTCCTCCTCGACACCGCCGAGCATCCCAAGCTCCGCCTCGACGGACAGGCCCTTTGCGTGGGCAGCGTCGACGACGCGCTTGGTGATCGCCACGTTCTTGTCGTACGGCTCGTGGGAGGCGTCGATCATCACCGAGCTGTAGAAGCCCGACTTGATGCAGTCGTAGCAGGTCTCCTCGTCTCCGTGGTCCAGATGGACGGCGTAGATGGCGTCGGGATAGATCTCGCCGGCGGCGCGGATGATGGCCTCGAGCATGCGCTTGTCGGTGTATTTGCGCGCACCCTTTGAGATCTGGATGATGAAGGGCGCCTGCGACTCGATGCAGCCGCGAAACAAGCCCATGGCCTGCTCCGCATTGTTAATGTTGTACGCGCCTACGGCGTACTTGCCATAGGCGTGCTTGAAGAGCTGCGCAGTGGTAACGATCATAGGGATAAACAGCATACGGCCCGCCAAGCCGCCCGCTCAAGTGTATTAATATGCCGGGGCGCCGGCCTCAGCCCTTGGTCGTGGCGGCCGGGGGCGGAGTCGGATTGGAAGGCGTTCCCTGCGAGGGCGATCCCTGCCCATTACCCTGGTTGGCGGATCGCATTAGCTGCTGGATTTGTTGCTGCGCCTGCTGCTGCTGCTGGACCTGCTGGAGGGCGGCGATCTGGGGCGCCGAAAGGACCCCCTGGGCCTGGGCGATCGCCTCGTCGGTCACCTTCGCGGTGCCCCCGCCGTTCATCAGGCTGACAATCCCCCCGGGGCCGGGCCCGCCGCCGTTGTTCGTTCCCGCGGTGCCGTTGCCGGCGCGCTGGGGCTGCGTCTGGGAGAGGAGGGCGATCATCTGGTTCGCCTCGTCGTCGGTGAGAGGCGTCTGGGTGTAGCTCAGCTGCTGCTGCAGGCTGTTGACCGTGTTGCGCTCGGGAAGCGTCTGCTGGTACTGCTGGTACTGCTGGAAGCCGGCGTCGCCGAGGACCTGCTGGATGCTCTGGTCGGTCTGCGAGACGGCCTGGTTAAGGAGCGTCTTGAAGCCGTCCGGGTCCGTCCTGGGGTTGATTCCCTGCTCGCGGGCCGCCTGCATGACGTCGACGACGGCCTGCTGCTTGTCCGCGAGGAGGGCCTGGAACTGGGAGAGCTGCTCGGGGCTCAGGTTGAGGCTCTTGAACAGGGCGGCGTAGGTCTGGCTGATGCGGCCCTTCATCTCGATCGCCATCAGCTTCTGGAACTCGGGATTGGCGCTCATCGCCGCAAAGGCTCCGAAACGCCCGCCGGGCCTCGGGCCGCCGGGCCCGCCTTGCTCCCCCGCGCCGCCGCCGTCCCCGGCCTGCTCCCCGCCCGCTCGGTTGCCGCGGCCGCGCATCGCGGCCAGGCGGTCCTCCAGGCTCTTGATCGTGCGCCGGGCGTCGGCCAGCTGCTTCGTGAGCGTAGCACTCTCATTGCCAGCAAGTTGAGCACGAAGGACCACGAGGTCGCGGTATTCGCTCCACGCCAGGGCTCCCAGGGCGAGAACGAGGGCTGCGAGGACGGCGACGAGGAGGTTGGAGGGGGATTTCACGTGGGTGCGGTTAAGAGACGCGGCGCAAGGGTGAAAGTTTCCCCGGTCGGACCTGAAACACTACGCGCCAGGCTCGGCCGTGGGCTCCGTCGGCTTCCTCTTCGACCTGCGCGGGCGCGCCGGGGCGTTCGGATCCTTGGGGGCCCGCGGGGCGAACTCGAAGCCGGTCGTCCCGTCCTCCTTCAGGGCGAGGAATGCGCTGAAGGGCCGCTTTGTGCGCTGGCTCCAGAACTTCTCGAGAAGGTCGGTCTTGCCGGTCTGCAGCATCTTCATGAACTGCTCCAGCGGGATGTCCCGGGAAAGGATCCGCTTGGAGCAGCGGGTGAGGATCTTGTCCTCGCCGTTGACGATGCTGCGCACGACGTAGCTCTGGGGGGTCTCGTAGACCTGGGTTCCGGGAGGGAACCGGGGGGCGGGCGCCTCCGCCACCGGCTGGAGGCCCGTGAAGTCGATCTTGATGGCCCCGTTCGCGTCCCGCTGCCCGTCGAACACGAACTCGGCCTTCTTCTCCTCCTTGTTGTAGCGAAGGACGGCGCTGAACGGCTTGCCGGCCTTGGAGCGGAACCCGTCCAAGGGGCCGATCTGGCCGTTGACGAGGAGGTCCTTGACCTCGGCCTCCGCCATCTTCCGGTTGCCGATCACCTTGTAGATCATGAGCTCCCCGTCCTTCGACTTGTAGCCGCGCAGGGTCTCGATGAGGGGCTTGCCGTCCGTCGGCGAGAGGATGTCGGTCTCGCGGGCCGCGGAGTCGTCCTCCTCAAAGGTCTTCACCCGGTCGACGATCCCCTTGGTGGTCTCGACGACCTCCGCCATGAACTTCTCGCGCGGGAACTTCCCGTGCTCCATCTGCCGCAGCTTGAACTCCCATTCGCCGGTCATGGCGGGGCTCGTGATCCCCTCTGCCTTGACCGCCGAGAGGAACTGCAGGATCTGCTCCGCCTTGGGCGTGGGCACGAGCTCGCGCTGGTGGCGCTCCACGTAGCGGGTGTTGATGAGCCCGTCGATCGTGTCGGCGCGCGTGGCAGGAGTCCCGAGCCCGCGCTCCTTCATGGCTTCCGCGAGCTCGTCGTCGTCCACGAGCTTGCCCGCGCCCTCCATGGCGGACAGGAGCGTCGCCTCCGTGTAGCGCGGCGGGGGCCGGGTGGACTCCTCGTGGAGCTGCGGGTCGACGACCTTCGCCTTGGGGGGGGAACCGTCCGCGGGATCGAGCGCCGGCAGCGTCTTTGCGTCGGGCGACGAGTCCTCGATGCCCGTCTTGCCGTAGACGGCCAGCCAGCCCGGGAACGTGAGGACCTTGCCCTCCGTCTTGAAGTCGTGGCCGCCGATCGCGCTGATGCGGGTCGTGATGTCGAATTCCGCCGAGGGATAGAACACGGCGACGAAACGCCGCGCGATCATGTCGTAGATCTTCGCCTCCATGTCCTCGAGGGGCTTGGGGGCCTCGACGGTGGGGATGATCGCAAAGTGGTCCGAGATCTGGGCGTTGTTGAAGATGCGCTTGTTCGGCGCGAGCCACTGCTCCTCGAGCACCTTGTTCGCGTGCGCGGCCAGGTCGCCCTGGAGGTTGAGGAGCGCCTGCCTGCAGGTCGGTATGTAGTCCTCGGGGAGCGCCCGGCTGTCCGTGCGCGGGTACGTGATCATCTTGTGCCGCTCGTAGAGGGCCTGCGCGATCTGCGAGGTGCGCCTTGCGGAGAGCCCGAAGCGGTTGTTGGCCTCGCGCTGGAGGGTCGTGAGGTCGTACAGGCGCGGCGAGGCCTGGGTGCTGGCCTTCTTCTCCTCGGTGACGACGGCCTCCGGGCACGCCCGGCAGGCCTGGTGGATCGCCTCGGCCTTCGCCTTGTCCCAGACGCGGTCGATGCGGTCGTGCTCGTCCGTGTCCGACTTCTTGAAGTCGGGCCTCTGGTAGATGCCCTCGTAGGTGCCCTTCGCGACGTGGAACTCGGCGGTGATCTGCCAGTAGGCGCGTGGCTTGAAGTTGCGGATCTCGAGCTCGCGGGCGTAAACGATCGCGAGGGTGGGGGTCTGCACCCTCCCGACGGAGGCGACATTGCCGGCCCTCGATCCGAACATGCGCTTGGTGAGCGCACGGGTGCCGTTGATGCCGATCAGCCAGTCGCTCTCGCTGCGGCAGCGGGCGGCGTCCGCAAGGCCGCGCATCTTCTCGCCCTCGCGCAGGTTGCGGAAGGCCTCCCGGATCCCCTCCTGGGTCATGGTCTGCATCCAGGCGCGCTTGACCGGCAGCTTGCTCTTCGTGAGCTGGTAGATGTACGTGAAGATGAGCTCGCCTTCGCGCCCCGCGTCACAGGCGTTTATGACCAGCTCCACGTCCTTGCGGGCCAGGAGCTTCTTCAGGAGGTCGAAGCGCTCCTTCGAATCCTCGATCGGCTTGAGCTGGAACTTCTCCGGGATGATCGGAAGGGCGTCCAGTCGCCAGAAACCGTACTTCTTCTTGTCGATGTCCTCCGGCATCTGGAGTTCCACGATGTGGCCCACGGCCGACGAGATGACGTAGTCGTCGTTCTCAAAGTGGTCGCCCTTCTTGGGCACCTTGCCGAGTGCGCGCGCGAGATCCGCCGCAACCGACGGTTTCTCCGCGATGATGAGTGACTTCATGAAGTCGCGAGCCGATAGGCCCCGCGCGCTGAGATTTCAAGTATTAGTTTTTGGCTCAGGGTCTTAAAGGGATGCTTTTGGCGTCTCGGCAAGGGCGCTGTCCAGGGCGCCGATAAGGGCCGCGATCGTCGCGGGCGTCTCGTCTCCCATGTTGGAAATGCGGAACGTCTTGCCCTTGAGCTTACCGTAGCCGCCATCGATCATCAGGTTGTGCTTGGACTTGAGCAGCTTGTTGAGCGCCGGCAGGTCGTAGCCCAGGTTATTCGCGAAGCAGTTGAGGGTCACCGATCCGAAGCCCTCCCTCGGGAAGAGGGTGAACCCCTTGCCTTGGCCCCAGGCCCTCATGGTCTTGTTGAGGAGGGCGTGGCGGGCGTAGCGGGCCTCCAGGCCCTCGGCCTTGATGTCCTCGAGCTTCGAGCGCAGCGCGTAGATCAGGGGGATGACCGGCGTGCTGGGGGTCATGCCGTTCTCGTGGTTCCTCTGGAATTCCGAGAAGTCAAAATAGTAGCCGCGCTCTTGCAGTCCCGTGGCGCGCTCGAGGGTGCGCTTTGAAACGGACAGCAGCGCGAGGCCGGGGGGCAGCGCCAGCGCCTTCTGGGATCCCGTGATCATGACGTCGATCCCCAGCTTGTCCTTGGGGGTCGGCAGGGCGCTAAAGGAGCTCACCACGTCCACGATCGAGATCACATCCGGGAACTGGCGCACGACCGCCATGACGGCGGCCAGGTCGCTCATGCACCCGGTCGAGGTCTCATTGTGGATCAGGGTGATGGCGTCGTAGCCGCCCTTGGCGAGCTCGGCGCGCACGGCCTCCGGGTCCACGGGCTGGCCCCACTCGAACTTGAGGGCCGTCGCCGCCTTCCCGCAGCGCTGCGAGACGTCGTACCACTTGTCGGAGAAGGCCCCGTTCATGCAGTTGAGGACCTTTGCCTTTACGACGTTCCTTATCGACCCCTCCATGGCGCCCCAGGCGCTGCTCGTCGAGATGTAGACGGCATCCTGGGTGCCAAACAGGGTCTGCAGCTCGGGCTGGATGGCCTGGTAGAGGGCCACGAAATCCGTGCTGCGGTGACCAATCATCGGTTGCGCCATCGCGCGAAGGGTCTTTTCAGAGACCGCGACGGGGCCGGGAATGAAGAGTTTGTAGGCCATGGTGGTTCCGCGTGGAGTGTTGAAAACAGTTTACGTGGCCCGCGGCGTCAACCTTCATTCCGAAAGGGCGCCCCCAGCCGCAGCCTCCCCATGTCGCCTTCCTGGCTCAAAAGAAAATTCCAAGCATTCGAACTGTACACGGTCGATGTCGTGCTCGGGAGGCGCGCGGACACCGGGGCGGTCATCTTCGGAACCTTCCTGCAGGTCCTCTCGTGGCTCTTCAGCGGCGTCGTCCAGCTTCGCCTCTGGCTCTACCGCAACCGGATCCTGCGGGACCATCCGCTGGGCTGCCTCGTCGTTGTCGTCGGCAACCTGACCGTCGGCGGGACGGGCAAGACCCCCATCGTGGAGAAGTTCGCCCGCGCGCTCAGGGACCGCGGGCGCAAGGTCGCGATCTTAAGCCGCGGCTACAAGAGCAAGAATCCCCCGTTCTGGAAGAAGGCATGGTACGCGATCACGCACACCGACGAGCCGCCGCCGAAGATCGTCAGCGACGGGCAGACCGTCCTGCTCGACAGCGAGGAGGCCGGGGACGAGCCCTACATGCTCGCGCGCAACCTTCCGGGCGTCGTCGTCCTGGTCGACAAGAACCGGGTGAAGGCGGGCACCTTCGCCATCAAGAAGTACGGCTGCGACACGCTCGTCCTGGATGACGGGTTCCAATACCTGCCGCTCAAGGGCCGGCTCAACCTGCTCCTGGTCGACAAGACGAACCCGTTTGGCAACGGGTACCTCCTGCCAAGGGGAATCCTGCGCGAGCCCGTGAAGCACCTGCGCCGCGCCAACTACATCTTCCTGACCAAGTCCAACGGCACGCGCGACCCCGAGTTGGAGGCGCTGATCACCCGGCAGAAGCCCGACGCAGACATCATCGAGTGCGCCCACCGCCCCAAGTACCTGCAGCGCATGGACGCAACCCCGGGGGCGGCGGCGGGGCGCGAGCCCCTGGAATGGCTCAAGGGGCGGCGCATCTTCGCCTTCAGCGGCATCGCCACGCCCGAGAGCTTTGAGAAGTTCCTGAGGGACCTGGGCGCCCTTCTCGTGGGGCGGGAGCGGTTCCTGGACCACTACCGCTACACGCCCGAGGACCTGGACGAGCTCTATGCGGCGGCGGAGCGCGAGCGCGCGGAGTGCCTCATTACCACGGAGAAGGACGCGGTGCGCATACCGGAGCCCGGAGGCAGCCCCTTGCCCGTCTACTACCTGCGCCTTGAGATCGAGATCATCCGGGGCGCCGCCGACTTCGACGAGGCCGTGGGGCGGATCTGCTTTCCCCAAAACGCACTTGCGGGGCGCACGTAGGCGGGCGTTACTTGCCCTTCCTCCCATGATCATCGACCCCCGATTCACGCAGCTGGCAGAAGGATTGACCGGATTCTCGGCAAACCTGAAGAAGGGCGAGAAGGTCCTGATCGACGCCTACGACGTCCCGGACGCGATGGTGATCGCGATTGTGCGCGCCGCGCGCGCCCGGGGGGCGATGCCCTTCGTGCAGATCCACCGGGCCCGGATCACGCGCGAGATGGCGCTCGGGGCCGAGGAGGCCCAGTACGCGGCGATCACCGAGGTCGAGTTCCTGCGGATGAAGCAGATGGATGCGTACATTGCGCTCCGGGGCTCCGACAACATCTTCGAGGCGTCCGACGTTCCGTCGGCCAGGGTCCAGCTCGTCAGCCGGGTCATGAAACCCGTCATCGACCGGCGGGTGAACAACACGAAGTGGGTGGTGCTCAGGTGGCCGACACCGGGCATGGCGCAGCAGGCGGCCATGAGCACCGAGGCGTTCGAGGACTTCTATTTCAAGGTGTGCACGCTCGACTACGCCCGGATGAAGCCGGGCATGAAGGCGCTGGCCGACCTGATGAGGCAGACCGACCAGGTGCACATCAAGGGCCCGGGCACGGACCTGCGCTTCTCGATAAAGGGGATCGGCGCAAAGGAGTGCGGCGGCCAGTACAACATTCCCGACGGGGAGGTGTTCTCGTGCCCGGTCAAGGACTCGGTCGAGGGCGTCCTGCAGTACAACGCGCCGACCGTCTACCTGGGCTCGTCGTTCGACAACATACGCCTTGCCTTCAAGAAGGGCAGGGTCGTGGAGGCGACCTCGAACAACACCCGCAAGCTCAACCAGATCCTCGATAGTGACGGGGGCGCGCGCTACATCGGCGAATTCGCAATCGGCTTTAACCCCCACATCCTCGAGCCCATGAGGGACATCCTCTTCGACGAGAAGATCTCCGGGTCGTTCCACTTCACCCCGGGGCAGGCCTACGAGGAGTGCGGCAACGGCAACAAGTCCCAGGTCCACTGGGACATGGTCTGCATCCAGCGTCCGGAATACGGCGGGGGCGAGATCCATTTCGACGGCAAGCTGATCCGCAAGGACGGCCTGTTCGTCCCGAAGGCGCTCCATAAGCTCAATCCGGATTTTCTCTTGGCAGGTTGATCTTGATCATATCGACGAATACAGATTCGTTGATGGGTATGGAAAACGCACGCCCCGCCGACCTGGAGGCCTTCATCCAGGCGCTCCCAAAGACGGAGACCCACCTCCACATCGAGGGATCCCTGCCGTACGACAGGCTCCTGCGGCCGCTCGATCCGAAGGCCTACCCTGCGGATCCGGAGTTCCGGCGCCGGAGCTACCGCTACCCCTCGTTCCCGGATTTCGAGAAGACGCTCCTCAACCACGCCCTCCCGTGGTTCACCTCGGCCGACCGCTACCACGAGGCGGCCCGGGTCATCTTCGCCGAGCACGTGCTGCAGAACGTCCGCTACGTGGAGACGAGCTTCCACCTGGCGGTGACGCAGTTCATCAACGTGCCCGGCGAGGAGATCATCGAGGCGATCAAGGCCGCGGCCCCGCCTGGCCTTGAGGTGCGCGTCTTCACCGGGATACTCCGCAACGCCTACGAGGGGCCCCTGCGGGAGACGATCGACGCCCTGGAGGGCTGGGACGGCCTGGACGGCGTCGACCTCCACGGGTTCGAGCGGATGCCGACGGAGCCATGGTCGGCCAGGGTCTGGGAGCGGGTTCGCAGGGCGGGGAAGGTCACCAAGTGCCACGCCGGCGAATTCGACGGGCCCGAGCGCGTGCGCGAGGCGATCGAGGTGCTCGGGGTCAAGCGGATCCAGCACGGAGTTCGCAGCGTCGAGGATCCCGCGGTCGTCAGGCTTGCGGCCGAGAGGGGCGTCACCTTCGACCTCTGCCCGCTCAGCAACGTCGGGCTGCAGGTCGTCAGGGACATCGCCTCGCATCCGCTGCGGGCGCTGATGAAGGCCGGCGTCAACTGCACCGTCAGCACGGACGATCCCCTGAACTTTGCCAACAGCCTGAGCGATGAGTACCTTGCCCTCGGGACGGAGGGAGGCTTCTCCAGGGCCGAGCTTGCCCAGGTGGCCCGAAACGGATGGGCCGTGGCCGACGTCCCCGAGGCGGACCGGCGGGCGTGGCTCGCCGAAATCGACAGGATCAGCGCTTGAGCACCGTCCAAAGCCACGTTGTGCCGGAGTGGCTGCGCACCGCGCGGGCGGACAAGGCCCTCGCCATGGCCTTCCCCGAGCACAGCCGGGTGGCCTTCCAGCGCTCGTTTGACGCGGGCCTGGTGAAGCTGCGCGGTAAGCCGCTCGAGCGCTCGGCCTCGGTGCATGCCGGCGACGTGCTGGAATTCTCCTTCGCCGACGTCGTCTCCGCCGAGCTAAGGGCGGTCAAGATCAAGCTGGACGTCCTCTTTGAGGACAAGTCGCTCCTTGCGATCAACAAGCCGGCGGGAATGGTCGTGCACCCGGG
>Ga0265327_10003639_pt1 | contig 14497 bp, 8 predicted proteins | sample 41621metaG_FD_202089 | JGI IMG/M metagenome (GOLD analysis project Ga0265327, IMG submission 202089) | Rhizosphere microbial communities from Carex aquatilis grown in University of Washington, Seatle, WA, United States - 4-16-21 metaG | ecosystem: Host-associated > Plants > Roots > Rhizosphere >... | reverse complement strand
TGCTCAAGCACTACCTCGGCGAGCCCGAGGACCTGGAGCTGGAGCGCAAGATCGGCGTCTACCTGCGCCGCATCCAGGGCGAGCACGGCGGCTGGCCCCTCTATCACAACGGCGCCTTCGACATCTCCGCCAGCATCAAGGCCTACTTCTGCCTGAAGATGATCGGCGACGACATCGAGGCGCCGCACATGGTCCGGGCCCGCGAGGCGATCCGCGCCCACGGCGGGGCCCTGGCGGCGAACGTGTTCACCCGCATCCAGTTGGCGCTCTACGGCGACATGGACTGGAACGAGATCCCGGCCATGCCGCCCGAGATCATCATGCTGCCGAAGGGGTTCCCGATCACCCTTCTGAAGATGAGCTACTGGGCGCGCACGGTGATCGTGCCGCTGCTGGTGCTGATGGCGGAAAAGCCGCGGGCCAAGAATGCGCGCGGCGTCCACGTGCCCGAGCTGTTCGAGAACGTCGTCCCGGCCCCGCGGGTGTCGCAGGGCGCCAACCTGAAGAAGACCTGGGTGGTCGGCTTCGGCGCGATCGACGCGGTGCTCAAGGCGGTGCAGCCGATCTGGCCCAAGGGCCTGCGCAAGCGCGCCATCGCCCTCTGTCGCGACTGGGTGGTCGAGCGGCTCAACGGTGAGGACGGCCTCGGCGCCATCTACCCGGCCATGGCCAACAGCGTGATGATGTTCGCCTGTCTGGGCTACGCCGAGGACCATCCGCACCGCGCCATCGCCCGCAAGTCGGTCGAGAACCTCTTGGTGATCAAGGACGAGGAAGCCTACTGCCAGCCCTGCGTCTCGCCGGTGTGGGACACCGCCCTGGTCGCCCACGCCCTGATGGAGGCCGGCGGTCCGGAAGCCGAAGCCGAGGCGCTCAGGACGCTGGAGTGGCTGAAGCCGCTGCAGGTGCTCGACGTCAAGGGCGACTGGGCCTCGGTGAAGCCGGACGTGCGCCCCGGCGGCTGGGCCTTCCAGTACCGTAACGACCACTATCCCGACCTCGACGACACCGCCGTGGTGGCCATGGCCATGGACCGGGCGCAGTCGCGGCTCGGCGCCGGAACGGCCTATCAGGACGCCATCGACCGCGGGACCGAGTGGATCGCCGGCCTGCAGTCGCAGAACGGGGGCTTCGCCGCCTTCGACGCCGACAACACCTACACCTACCTCAACAACATCCCCTTCGCCGACCACGGCGCCCTGCTCGACCCGCCGACGGTGGACGTGGCGGCGCGCTGCGTGTCGCTGCTGGGCCAGCTCGGCGAGCGGCCGCAGACCTCGCCGCGCCTCAAGGCCGCCCTCGACTATCTGGAGAGCGAGCAGGAGGCCGACGGCAGCTTCTGGGGCCGCTGGGGCGTGAACTACATCTACGGAACATGGTCGGCGCTGTGCGCCTTCAACGCCGCCGGCCTGACCATCGACGATCCTGTGGTCCGCAAGTCGGTCGACTGGCTGGTCGCCATCCAGAATCCCGACGGCGGCTGGGGCGAGAGCTGCGACAGCTACGACCTGGCCTACCAGGGCTACCAGCCCACCAACTCGCGCGCCTCCCAGACCGCCTGGGCCCTGCTCGGCCTGATGGCGGCGGGACAGGTGCGTCATCCGGCGGTCGCCCGCGGCATGGCCTGGCTGCAGGCCAACCAGGACGCGGAAGGCCTGTGGCCCGAGGAGGACTACACCGGCGGCGGATTTCCGCGCGTGTTCTACCTCCGCTACCACGGCTACCGGAAGTTCTTCCCCCTGTGGGCCGCGGCCCGCTACCGCAACCTGATCCAGGCGAACGCGCCCGACGTCGCGTTCGGGATGTGATGCGCTCAAGCAGCGAGGCGGTAGCGCCAATGATGCGCTCAAGCAGCGAAGCGGTAGCGCCAATGATGCGCTCAAGCAGCGAAGCGGTAGCGCCAATGATGCGCTCAAGCAGCGAAGCGGTAGCGCCCAAATGATTCTCGCGGCAGTGGGGATGAGGCGCGAGGCGCGGCTTGTGGAACGCCATGGCGCCGGGCGCGTCCGCGCTGTGTGCGGCGGCGGCCGGCCGGAGCTGCTGGAGGCGCGGCTGAAGGCGGCGCTCGAGGGCGCCGAGGCTCTTATCAGCATCGGTCTGGGTGGCGCGCTCGACCACGGCCTGCAGGTGGGCGAGGTGGTGGTGGGCAGCGAGGTGCTGCGCCCCCGGCGGCGGTGGGAGACCGATCCCGCCTGGCGCGCGCGGCTGGTGGAGCGCCTGAAGGGAGCCCGCCTCGGCCCGGTCTACGGCTCGGACGAGATGGTGGTGAACGCACTCGACAAGGCCAAGCTCAGGGGCAAGGGCGGGGCCCTGCTGGTCGACATGGAGAGCCACGTGGCCGCCCGTGTCGCCGCCGGCCGCGGCCTGCCGTTCGCAGTGGTGCGGGTGGTGTCCGACACCGCCGCCGTCAGCCTGCCCGCCGCCGTGCTTCAGGGAATTCGGGACGACGGGACCATGAACCTGGCCGGGGTGCTGGGCGCGCTTCTGCGCGATCCGCGCCAGCTGCCGGCCCTGTTGCGCACGGGCCGCGACGCCGACCTGGCGTTCAAGGCGCTGACGCGGGTCGCGAATCTCGTATTCCGCCCATAAGTCGCGGTCGTCAGCCGGGCGTCGCCCCGACGCGAGATCATTGATATTCTAATAATTAGAAGGACCGGCGAACACTTGTGTGAAAAAGGGCACGGTCGTGGCGGATCGCGCCGACAGCTCGTCCCTGCCACCGCAGGCAATCCCGGGTTCCACGGGGATCAACATCCCCCTCGGGCACCCATATCCCACTGAAAATTATGGCTAAATTAATCTGGGCTCCGGTTAATGCCGGCTCCGCGGGGCAGGGTTCAATAACAAATCGGGTAAGCGGCCTCTCAAAATTGGTATACCTACCTGCGAGGCGCCGCCGATACATGACCCTGATACATGACTCGGCAATACGAAGGTATTCGTCCGGGTCATCGCGTCGTTTGAAATTATTTGGGCCCTTATCAAGGGTGAGGGCTCAACTCGTAGAAGACTATTGATCGTTCCAGGGAGGGAAAGAATGTCGCGCGCCAACGGGCTCCGTGCTGCTCTGTTTATGACTTCGGCGCTGGGATGCGCCGGTCTCGCCACCGCCGCTTTCGCGCAGGCCGCGCCGGCCGCCAACAACAGCCAGCTCGAAGAAGTGGTGGTCACCGCCACTCGCCAGACCTCGACGGTGAACAAGGTCGCCCTGTCGGTGTCGGCCGTCACCCAGAAGTCTCTCGACCAGCAGGGCATCCGCAGCGTCCAGGACCTGTCGCAACAGGTTCCGGGCTTCACCTTCCGGGTGTCGGGCGGCGAGAACAACCCCAACCTGACCCTGCGCGGCATCGGCGGCAACGCCCTGGCCGGCACCTCCGGCTCCGCGCCGACCACCGGCGTCTACATCGACGACCAGCCGCTGATGAAGCGCAACGCCAACGGCCTGCTCACCGGCTCCGGCTCGCCGACCCCTCTGCTTTATGACCTCGACCGCATCGAAGTGCTGCGCGGTCCGCAGGGCACCCTGTACGGCGGCTCCTCGGAAGGCGGCACCCTCCGCTTCATCATGCCGACCCCGAGCCTGACCACCTACTCCGGCTCGGCCCGCGTGGGCGCCTCGGCCATGACCGGCGGCGGCTTCGGCAACGAAGAAGGCATCGCGCTGGGCGGCCCGATCGTCCAGGACAAGTTGGGCTTCCGCATCGCCGGCTTCCGTCAGGACACCCCCGGCTGGGTCGACAACTTCTCGATCTACGACGGCCACCAGTTCGCCTCGAACGTCAACTGGGGCCAGGACTACTCCCTGCGCGGCGCCCTGCTGTTCCAGGTGACGCCGAACTTCAAGGCGACCCTGTCGGTCTTCCACCAGGGCAACTACATCAACGATTCCAACGCCGTGACCACCTCGTCGCCGGCGATGACCTTCCCGACCCGGACCATCAGCCTGGCCAGCGGCACGACCGCGACCAACGGCACCGGCGTCAACGGCGTGTCGTTCTCGTTCCCCGCGGCGGTCATCCAGGGCTTCACCACCCCGGCCACCACCTGGCTCGGCAACGGCAACGGCACCACCAACGGCCGCTACCTGTCGGCCACCAACGTCCAGTACGTGAACTCGCCGCGCCGTACGATCTTCACCACCCCCAGCCTGTCGCTGGACTACAACTGGAACGACAAGCTCGAGTTCAAGTCGATCACCGCCTACATGAGCGATCGCAGCTCGGGCGACCAGTTCACCGGCGGCGGCGCCAACATCCGTCCCCTGCCGCTGGGCGTTCCGTCGCAGGCCATCACCAAGCAGGCGCAGCTCTACACCGGCCAGCCCTGCCCCTCGGGTGCGGGCCTTGTCGTTCCGATGCTGACGGCGACCTGCACCCTGTCGCCGCGCTACATCCCGGTCACCGCCGTTCCCGGCGGCGTCAATGCTGACGGCTCGCTGGCCGCTCAGATCCCGGGACCGCCCGACGCGTTCGGCTACTATTTCTACAACAACCGTCGCGGTCAGGTGACCGAGGAATTCCGCGTCCAGACCATCGATCCGTCGTCGCGCCTGCAGGTCGTGGCCGGCGTGTTCATCGAGCACGAGCACAACCACATCAACGTGGGCTCGAGCTGGAACGAGCCGCAGATGACCTACCAGACCCTCGGCATCCCCGAGCAGTTCCTGCAGGGCATCGGCGCGGCCCCCGTGATGCAGGTGCCGGGCAACATTCTCAACGACGTGTCGACGCGTAACATCGACATCACCGAGAACGAGCAGTCCGGCTTCGCCGACGTCACCTTCGCGGTGACCAGCAAGTTCAAGATCGAAGCCGGCGTCCGCGCGGTCAACTACAGCCAGCAGTTCTACCAGCAGTACGGCGGCACCGTGGCCTCCGCGCCTGCCGGCTTCTTCGGCAGCATCAACGGCATCAGCCCGGTCATCAACCCGGCCACCAACGCCATCATCAGCCCGACCGGCTACAGCATCGTGGGCGGCGTGCTCGTCCCGAACCCGGCCGGCATCGTGACCAACACCAACGGCGGCCAGAACACGACCTCGCCGTTCCCGGTCAACTACGCCGCCTGCCCGGCTCACTTGGCCGACGCCGGCACCACGGCCGCCCAGACCGCCTACGCCAAGGCGGGCTGCCCCTATCAGTACACGGCCAACATCCTGAAAGAGAACCCGGTCACCCCGAAGTTCGGCGGCTCCTACCAGCTGACCCCGGGCGACCTGCTCTACGTGACCTACGCCGAAGGCTACCGTCCGGGCGGCGTCAACCCGTTCGTGCCGCCGGTCATGTGCGCCGCCGACCTTGCGAACCTGGGCCTGACCCAGTCTCCGGGCGTCTACCAGCGCGACTACGTGAAGTCGACCGAAGTGGGCGGCAAGTTCCGCCTGTTCAACGGTCAGGCCCAGGCCAACGTCGCGGCGTTCCACATCGAGTGGGACAACGTGCAGTTCGTCGAAAGCCTGCCGACCTGCGCCTTCTCCTACATCGCCAACGCCGCCAAGGCGGCGTCGGACGGCGCCGAACTGCAGTTCACCGGCCGCGCCATGGGCTTCACCATGAACGCCAACCTGGCCTACGACAGCGCCCGCTACACCCAGACCGCTTTCGGCCCGAAGCCGGCTTCCGGCATCCCGTCGATCCTGGCGTTCAAGGGCGACAGCCTGGGCATCCCGGACTGGACCTTCAACATGGGCCTCCAGTACGACACCAAGCTGTTCTCAATGCCGGTCTACGCGCGCATGGACTATGCCTACACGGGCAAGTACCAGCGCCTGACCAGCTGTTCGGGCTTCGCGCTCTACGGCAAGTGCTCGGTGGCCTACGGCGCCGCTCCGAGTTCCGCCAACCCCAGCCTGGCGCAGAACTACATCAACGGCCAGGAAACCCACCTGGTGAACGCCCGGGTCGGCATGTACTACAAGGACCTGGAAATCGCCGGCTACGTGAAGAACCTGTTCAACTCGCAAGAGTGGATCAACCAGTCGCAGGGCGCCGGCTCCTACAACTTCACCGGCAACAAGATGACGCCGCGCCTGATCGGCGTGCAGATGAACTACCGGTTCTAAAACCGGCTGAATCTGGCTTAGAGTTCAGGGGCGGACCGCAAGGTCCGCCCCTTTTCTTTCCGGGACCGCGATGACCCCCCGATCCGTGAGACAAGTCCTGCTGGCCGCCGCCTTCTACACGGCGGCGTTCGGCGGAACGGCCTTCGCCAAGACCAAGGCCAAGCCGCAGCCGCAGCCCCAGACCCCGCCTCTGGCCCAGGCCCAGGCCAATAAGGCCGACGACGCCAAGGTCAGGGCGCCGCTGTGTGATGTGCTGGCCGACGATCCCGAGGACCAGTTCGCCCTGACTCGGGGCGTGGACATGCATTCGGTCGACGCGGCCAAAGCCGTGCCGGCCTGTCAGGCGGCGGTGGCGGCGGCGCCGGAGGAGGGGCGGCTGCGCTACGCCCTGGGCCGCGCCCTGCAGCGCTCGGGCGACCAGGCCGGCGCGCTCGACGCCTATCAGCGGGCGGCCGAACGCGGCTATCCGATCGCCGAGAACCTGGTCGGCCTGATGTATCAGAACGCCCGCCAGGTCGAGACAGCGGCCCAGTGGATCGAGCGAGCCGCCAGCCACGGCTACCTTCCGGCCCAGACCATCATCGCCACCTTCTACCTGCAGGGCGTGGGTGTCCCGAAGGACAGCGCCAAGGGCGTCGAGTGGCTGAGGAAGGCCGCTGGCCAGAATTATCCGATGGCCGAGACCAGCCTGAGTGCGCTCTACCTCAAGGGCGACGCGGGCGTGACCAAGGACGAGGCCCAGGCCTATCAGTGGGCCAAGAAGGCGGCCGATCAGAACTACGGCCCAGCCCAGATGCTCATGGGCGAGATCTACCTGAACGGTTCAGGCGCGGCCAAGAAGGACGAGAAGGCCGCCTTCGCCTGGTACCTGAAGGCCGCCGACCAGGGCATTCCCCCCGCCGAGGCGCAAGTCGGCGCGATGTATCATGCGGGCGTCGGCGTAGCCCGCGATGACGCTAAGGCGGTCGATTGGTTGCAGAAGGCCGTCGACTATCCGTTCCCGGCGGCGCAGCCCCTGCTTGACGAGGCGCGGACCAGCTTGTCGGCCGCCAAGCCTCCCGAGGCCAAGACTTCCACGACGAAGCGCTAGAGCGCGTTAGGCGAAAGTGTGAGCGGTTTCGCCGCTCGAACGCGTGACACCATCGTGCTCTAGGCTCTCCGGCTTCCCCTTGTTTTGAACCGCCCCGCCGCCAGGCGGCATCCACGGCTTATCCGGCGGTCTGTCCGCCGGATGAACACTGCCGATAAGGCCGTGGCGCTTCGCTGCGGCCTACAAAAACATATCCTAGGAGGGGACTTTCGATGCTACGCGCCAATGGGTTTCGCGCCGCGCTTTTCATGACCTCGGCGCTGGGTTGCGCCGGTGGCGCCACCGCCGCCTTCGCCCAGGCCGCCCCGGCGAACAACAGCCAGCTTGAAGAAGTGGTGGTCACCGCCACTCGCCAGACCTCGACCGTCAACAAGGTCGCCCTGTCGGTGTCGGCCGTCACTCAGAAGTCTCTCGACCAGCAGGGCATCCGCAGCGTCGCGGACCTGTCCACCCAGGTTCCGGGCTTCACCTTCCGCGTGTCCGGCGGCGACAACAACCCCAACCTGACCCTGCGCGGCATCGGCGGCAACGCCCTCAGCGGCACTTCCGGGTCGGCTCCGACCACCGGCGTCTATATCGACGACCAGCCGCTGCAGAAGCGCAATTCCAACGGCCTGTTGACGGGCTCCGGCTCGCCCACGCCGCTGCTCTATGACCTCGACCGCATCGAGGTGCTGCGCGGCCCGCAGGGCACGCTCTACGGCGGCTCCTCCGAAGGCGGCACCCTGCGCTTCATCCTGCCCCAGCCCAGCCTGACCACCTATTCGGGCACGGCCCGCGTCGGCTGGTCGACCATGACCGGCGGCGGCATGGGCAACGAAGAGGGCGTCGCCCTCGGCGGCCCGCTGATCCAGGACAAGCTCGGCTTCCGCGTCGCCGGCTTCCGCCAGGACACCCCCGGCTGGGTCGACAACTTCTCCGAATGGGATGGCCACCAAGTCGCCCAGAACGTCAACTGGGGCCAGGACTACTCCCTGCGCGGCGCCTTGCTCTACCAGGTCACGCCCAGCTTCAAGGCGACCCTGTCGGTCTTCCACCAGGGCAACTATGTCAATGACGGCTCGCAGGTGCGCACGGCCTCGCCGGCCCAGTTCATCCCGGTGGTCACCTTCAACAACTCCGGCACGGTCAACGGCGTGCGCTTCTCGTTCCCGGCCACGACCTTCGGCGGCTATACCATCCCCGCCCAGACCTGGCTCGGCAACGGCAACGGCACCAACAACGCCCTCTACCTCAGCGCGACCAACGCCCAATATGTGAACTCGCCGCGCCGGGGGATCATGACCACCCCCAGCCTGTCGCTGGACTACAACTGGCACGACAAGCTCGACTTCAAGTCGATCACATCCTACGTCGACGACACCACCTCGGGCTGGCAGTTCACCGGCAACCTCGGCGTGCGCGCCACGGTGCTGCCGAACTACACCAACCAGCCCTGTCCCACGGGCCCGGGCCTCAACACCCCGATCCTGACGGCGGCCAACGCCTGCACCGTCGCCCCGCAGTTCATCGAACTGGGCGCGACCCCCGGCGTGGCGGTGAACGGGACGGGCACGGGCCCCTACAACGCCTTCGGCTACTTCCTCTACAACAACCGCCGCGGGCAGACGACGCAGGAGTTCCGGGTCACCACCATCGATCCCAGCTGGCGCGTGCAGTTCGTGGTCGGCGCCTTCATCGAGCACGAAAACAACCACATCAACGTGGGCTCGAGCTGGAACGAAAACAGCGTCGCCCTGCAGACCCGCGGCTACAACGAGGCCTTCTTCTCGGGCGGGGAAATGGGCGTGCCGGTGCAGCAGAAGCCCGGGGCCGGCATGTGGGACGTCTCGACCCGCAACATCGACATCACCGAGAACGAGCAGTCGGCCTTCGCCGACCTGACCTTCGCCGTCACCAGCAAGTTCAAGATCGAAGCCGGCGTTCGGGCGGTGAACTATTCCCAGCAGTTCTACCAGCAGTACGGCGGCAACGTCGCCGGCGCCCCGTCGGGCTTCCTCGGCGTGGCGGATGACGGCTCCAAGCCCACGCTGAACCCGGTCACCGGTGTGGTCACGCCCACCACCGGCATCATCACCAACCCCAACTCGATCAACGCTTTCCCAACCAACTACGCCGCCTGCCCGGCGCACCTCAGGGACGCCTCCACCACGGCCGCCCAGCTGGCGTTCGCGGCGGCGGGCTGCCCCTATCAGTACACGGCGATCAATCTGAAAGAGAATCCGGTCACGCCCAAGTTCGGCGGCTCCTACCAGCTGACTCCGGGCGACCTGCTCTACGTGACCTACGCCGAAGGCTACCGTCCGGGCGGCATCAACCCGCCGGCGCCGCCGATCATGTGCGCCCAGGATTTCGCCAACCTCGGCATCACCCAGTCGCCGGGCGTCTACCAGCGCGACTATGTGAAGTCGACCGAGGTGGGCGGCAAGTTCCGCCTGTTCAACGGCCAGGCCCAGGCCAACGTCGCGGCGTTCCACATCGAGTGGGACAACGTGCAGCTGGTCGAAAGCCTGCCGCTGTGCGCCTTCTCCTACATCGCCAACGCCGCCACCGCGGCGTCGGACGGCGCCGAGCTGCAGTTCAACGCCCGCGCCCACGGCTTCAGCGTCAACGCCAACATCGCCTACGACAACGCCCGCTACACCCGGCAGGCCCTGGGTCCGGCCCGGGCCGACGGCAAGCCGCGGTCGATCCTGGTCAATGCCGGAGACAACCTCGGCGTGCCGGACTGGACCGCCAACCTCGGCCTTCAGTACGACACCAAAGTGGCCGCGATGCCGGCCTACGCCCGCATGGACTACGTCTACACAGGCAAGTACATGCGCGCCACGAGCGCCGGCACCGCCAGCTTCAACCCCGCGGTGACGCCCAACTTCATCAACGGCAACGAGACCCACCTGATGAACGCGCGCGTCGGGGTCTACTACAAGGACCTCGAGATCGCCGGCTATGTGAAGAACATCTTCAACTCGCAGGACTGGATCAACAAGTCCGAGGGCAACGGCACCTTCTGGTTCGCCGGCAACAAGATGACCCCGCGCGTGGTCGGGGTGCAGATGAACTACCGCTTCTGATATCCGGCTGAGACTTCGACACAGGGGAGGGCGGGTCTTCGGACCCGCCCTTTTTCTTTGCGCGATCGGCCGGCGGCGATCGGGGCGATCTACCTTCTCCCGTTGCCCCACATGTAGAGCGCGCTCATCAGGTGCGGCAGCGTGAAGGGCAGGGTCAGGATCAGCAGGACCAGGGTCGCGGCCACCGCCAGGACGGCGAGCTTGCCCTTGTTGCGGTGGATGGCGCGGAAGCGGCCGCCGGCCTCCAGGTCGGCGAAACAGGCCGGGCACACCCGGTGTTCGTGGTCGACCCAGTATTCGCGGTACGGGCCTGGGCCGTCGTCGGCCTCATGGCGGGCGTCGAGGATTTTCAGCCGCCGGGCCAGCTTGCGCTCATGCCAGGGCAGGGCCTCGCGCGCGGGATATTCCAGCTCGCAGCAGTCGCACACGGCATAGTGGCCGCCCACGCGCGCCGGTGCGGCCGTCCTATTCCGCGGCGATACGATTCTGGGGGTCGGGCCGGGTTCCATTGGGCACGCCGCAGCGGGCCAGCACCTCGCGCAGCTCACGGATCGGCGGGAACACCTCGTTGTTCCAGTCGTCGCCCTGAGCGTCGTGAGCGGCCTGCTCCATCTCGACGATCTCCTTGTCTTCCTTGAAGATCTGCTCGGTGAACATGGTGATGAACGGCCAGGCCGCCTCGATCAGGCCGGGAATCTTGGGGCGCTTAACCGACAAATAGCCGAAGGTGCGGTTGGTGCGCTGTTCCTTGTCCAGGGGCGTGTAGCCCAGCCAGACATGCAGCACCGGCTCGCCGTCGCCCACCCACACCTTGAGGTCCTGGTAGGGGTAGCCGGTGCGGATGGTCATCAGGTCGGCGTTGTCGCCTTCGCCGCGCTTGCGCACCACGCCCAGGATCGCCGCTTCGCCCACCGTGCCCTGGCCCTCGGTGCGGCTGAAGGTGTAGTCGACCTCGCACCAGTCCGGACCCGAGCGCTTGCCCAGGCACTTGGCCTTGATCATGCCCATCTGCCTGCGGTGCAGGAACTGATGGTTCATGTCGAACAGGTTCTCGTGCATGAACGTGTAGTGGCACTCGACCTCGCGGTTGAGCTGGCGCGTCTTGTAGCTGGCCTTGGCCCTGGACCCGAGCATCGCGGGCAGGGCGTGCGCCTCGGCCAGGGCCGGGTCGCCGGGGAAGATGAAGATCAGGCCGTCGACTTCCTTGCAGGGATAGGCCTTCACCCCGTTGGGCAGCCGCTCCTTGCCGAGATAGGGCACGTCCACGCAGGCGCCGGTCTCATCGTAGGCCCAGCCGTGGTAGCCGCACTTCACCTGGCAGCCCTGCACCACCCCGTGCGTCAGCGGCACCTGGCGGTGGGCGCATCGGTTCTCCAGGGCGAACAGCTTGCCGTCCTTGCTGCGCACCACCACCACCGGATCGCCGGCATAGACGCGCGCGACCATGGCGCCCGGCTTGACCTCTTCGGACCAGGCGATCGGGTACCAGAAGTCGGGATGACAGTCGGTCTTTCGCAGGTCCACGCCCGCGGTGAGCCGCGCCGAGCGCACGGAATCTGCCGACATAGAAGGCCCCCTAGTCCTGGACCGTGACCACGCTCTTGCTGGCCCGCGGGTTCTTGGCGCGGATTTCGGCCAGCTTCTTCTCGACGTGGGTGGAGAAGACGAAGTCGGCCTTGCGCTGGTTATCCAGCGAAATGTCCTTCGCCATCGGCCCGTCTGTCTTGATCCCGGTCAAACTCAGCATCGCGACCTTGAGCGGGTTCTTCACCGAGTGAGCCACCGCGGTGCCTTCGAAGCCGCAGTGCACCATGCAGTCGGCGCACTTCTCGTAGTTGCCGACGCCGTACTTCTCCCACTCGGTGCCGTCCATCAGCTCGGCGAAGGTCTTCACATAGCCTTCGCCCAGCAGGTAGCAGGGCTTCTGCCAGCCGAACACCGTCCGCGCGGGCATCGACCACGGCGAGCACTCATAGGCCTCGTTGCCGGCCAGGAAGTTCATGAACAGGCTCGACTGGGTGAAGTCCCAGGCCTTGCCGCCGTCGCCGCGCTTGAGGATGTCGCGGAACAGCTGCTTGGTCTTGGTCCGGTTCAGGAAGTGCTCCTGGTCGGGCGCGCGTTCATAGGAATAGCCGGGCGACACGGTGATGCCGTCCAGGCCGATGGCGGTCATCTCGTCGAAGAACTTGGCCACCCGCTCGGCGTCCGAGCCGTCGAACAGGGTGCAGTTGATCTGCACGCGGAAGCCCTTGGACTTGGCCAGCTTGATCGCCTCGACGGCCTTGTCGTAGACGCCGTCCTCGCACACCGACTTGTCGTGCATCACCTGATCGCCGTCCAGGTGGATGGACCAGGTGAAGTAGGGCGAAGGCTTGTACTGGTCGATCTTCTTGTTCAGCAGCAGGGCGTTCGTGCACAGGATCACGAACTTCTTCCTGGCGATGTAGCCCTCGACGATGCGGGGCATGTCCTTGTGCAGCAGGGGCTCGCCGCCGGCGATGGACACCGCGGGGGCGCCGCACTCGTCGATCGCCTCCATGCACTGCTCGTAGCTGAGCCGCTGGTTCAGGATCTCGTCGGGATAGTCGATCTTGCCGCAGCCGGCGCAGGCCAGATTGCAGCGGAATAAGGGCTCCAGCATCAGCACCAGCGGGTAATGCTTCTTGCCGGTCAGGGTCTTGCCGACGACGTAGGCCCCGATGCGGGCGGCCTGTTTGAACGGGATACTGCTGCCCATAGCTCTCGTCTCGTCCTTACGCCACTTCCAGATCGTCGTTCGGCTCGCGCAGCTCGGGCGGCAGGCGGAACTCGATAGTCTCTTCCACGCCGTGCATCGGCACGACCTCGACCGGACCGAACTCGCGCAGGCGCTTGATCACGCCCAGCACCAGCTCCTCGGGGGCCGAGGCGCCGGCGGTCACGCCGACGGCTTCCTTGCCTTCCAGCCACTGCGGGTCGATGGCCGAGGCGTCGGCGATCAAGTAGCTGGGAAGGCCCTCTTCCTTGCCGATCTCGCACAGGCGGTTGGAATTGGAGCTGTTGGCCGCGCCCACCACCAGGATGATGTCCGACACCTTGCACAGGTCGCGCACGGCGGTCTGGCGGTGCTGAGTGGCGTAGCAGATGTCCGAGGTGTTGGGGCCGGTCAGGTCGCTGAACCGGCGCTGCAGCGCGGCGATCACGCCCTTGGTCTCGTCCACCGAAAGCGTGGTCTGGGTCACGTACGACACCGGGGCGTCGTTGGGCAGCTCCAGCTTCTGAACGTCGTCCTCGGTCGAGACCAGGATGACCGGGCCGTCGACCTGGCCCAGCGTGCCTTCCACTTCGGGGTGGCCGGCGTGGCCGATCAGGATCAGGGTGCGGCCACGCGCCACATACCGCTTGCCCTGGGCGTGCACCTTCGAAACCAGCGGACAGGTGGCGTCCAGCACCGGCAGGCCGCGCTTGGCCGCCTCGTCGACCACGCGACGGGCCACGCCATGGGCGGAGAAGATGGTCATGGCGCCATCCGGGATCTCGGCGATCTCCTCGACGAACACCGCGCCCTTGGCCTTCAGGCTGTCGACCACGTGCTTGTTGTGCACGATCTCGTGCCGCACGTAGACGGGGGCCCCGAACTTCTCGAGCGACTTCTCGACGATGTCGATCGCGCGAACCACGCCCGCGCAGAAGCCCCGAGGTTGAGCCAGCATCACCCGCATACGGTCAAAGCTCCATGCTGCGCCGCAACTGGCGCACCCCCTCTGGAAGGTATCACTTAGGCTGGTTGCGGGCGATTTGCAAAGTGCAACGGCTTGATTCTGGGCGCAATGCGGCTCAGATGCGCTTTCCCTGCGACGGTCTGCACCCTATTATTGCGCCCATGTCAGCTGATCCGAACTCCCACCGCCCCTGGCGCATGATTCAGCGCCGCCCCTCGCGCAAGATCCGAGTCGGATCGGTCGAGGTCGGCGGCGACGCCCCCATCACCGTGCAGTCGATGACCAACACGCTGACCAGCGACGCGGCGGCGACCATCGACCAGATCCGCCAGCTCGAAGAGGCCGGCGCCGACATCGTGCGGGTGTCCTGCCCCGACGTCGAATCGACCGCGGCCCTGTCGGCCATCGTCAAAGGCGTGAAGGTCCCGCTCGTGGCCGACATCCACTTCCACTACAAGCGCGGCATCGAGGCGGCCAAGGCCGGCGCGGCCTGCCTGCGCATCAACCCCGGCAACATCGGCTCGGCCGACCGGGTGCGCGACGTGATCAACGCCGCCAAGGACCACGGCTG
>Ga0265327_10003638_pt1 | contig 14500 bp, 17 predicted proteins | sample 41621metaG_FD_202089 | JGI IMG/M metagenome (GOLD analysis project Ga0265327, IMG submission 202089) | Rhizosphere microbial communities from Carex aquatilis grown in University of Washington, Seatle, WA, United States - 4-16-21 metaG | ecosystem: Host-associated > Plants > Roots > Rhizosphere... | reverse complement strand
ATAACAACGAACGGTTATTTTATTACCAACGAACACGTGGTGCGCAACGCGCGCCGGGTGAAATTAAAAATGGGCAGCACGGTCATTCCCGCCAAAGTCGTGCGGCAAGATGCCTTGCGCGACCTGGCGTTGCTCAAGACCGAAGGCCAATTCATGGCCCTCGAAATTTCCAGCAACAATGCCACGCTGGGCCAGGCGGTTTTCACCATTGGCTTTCCGGATGTACGGTTGCAGGGCACCGAACCCAAGTTTACCGACGGCAAAGTAAGCAGCATGGCCGGCATCAAGGATGACCCTTCGACTTATCAAATCAGTGTGCCGGTGCAACCGGGTAATTCGGGCGGGCCGCTGGTGGACGATGCCGGCAGGGTGCAAGGCGTGGTCGAGGCGCGACTCGATGACATGGCCGCCCTCAGCGTCATGGGCAGCCTGCCGCAAAACGTGAACTACGCCATCAAAGGCAGCGTGCTGCGGGAATTTCTATCGCAAGGCTCCGAAACAACCAAGCTCTCGGGAAATACGGACACCAGTTCCGTGGTGGACCACGCAACCCATGCCGTGGCCATGGTGTTGGTTTATTGATTTCTACGGATAACTTCTGGTCAATGCTGGCGACATGGAATTGCCCCTGGTGTGGGCAAGCGTCCTCGCGAGTTGCAGCCACAGATGGACACAAATGAAACACAGATTTAATTTAAAAGTGTTCAGTTTCAAGTGATGAAGAGGTTCAAGGGGCAAGGGCAGGCAGCACCTGCGGGCAATTGCGGCAAGGTGCCGCTGCGAAATATTTAACAGCAGGAAACAAGTTTAAGGTTACACAGGTGAGGGCAATGTCTAAATGCAAATTGGCATTTGAAAATTGTAAATTGAAATTACCGCTGGTGGGGCGAGCGTCCTCGCGAGCCGGTCCTTGCGTCTACAAAATGACACGGATGGGCACGCTCTGCAAACCCGATTCAGAACACCAGTAAAATAGCAGAAACCCTTGTAAAATCGATGCAAATTCGCCATTGCTCGCCAGAATTTTTCACTACTTTTCAGAACTTTCAATGACAGTTCGCCTGACACCGAATTTTGCCGAATATGTCGTGCGCGGTCGCAAAAATTGCAGCCTGTCGCGGCGGCCAGAGCGACAGAAGTACGGTCTAACTTTTTCCCCCTGCGCGTATCGCGCTTCGTTCATTTCACACCTCAAAGGCCGTCTGGGAATCAGATTCAGTGTCACCGAAAAATAAACATCGCTGGGCTGGCTTCTACCTATTTTGATCTGACGATAATGTTCCTGCTATTGTCGAACCGTTTGGAACGCTGATTGCATTAACCCATTTGTAAGAGCCACCGGGTGCAATTTGGTCGGCTTTCAATTCGGAAATTTGCTGGGGACTGCCATGTGAAGTCACTGTGCCATTGAAAACTACGTGCGTAAGCGAAAAAACTGAATAATTTGTGACAATCACGTCGTCATTAAAAATGCCGAAGCCAATGCCACATGTCCATTTAACAGAGGTGAGATCATCAAAACGACTTTGTTGCTCTGTTCGCATCGCCTCAAGGTCGGGGTCAATTTTTGCTTGAACAATGTTGTTATAACCAAGGGTTCTGACTGTGTAATCGAACCATTTGAAGGCGGTGTCGGTGTCACCCAAATCACTTTCGAGGCAAGCCATGTTATAGGAAAAGCTGGCGGAATTTTGGCGAAGTGTTGCAATGGGGTTTGCCTGATTCAACGCTTCCTTGAGATCGCCGCTTGCCATTAAAGCCCAAACCATTTGTTCACGGCATTCACCCGTTGGGTCTGGAGTATATTTCAAGCAAGCTTTCCAGACTTGGACGGCACTTGCTGCGGTTTGATTGTAAGCTGCGCCCCAAGATTGGTTGCCGATTTCTTTAGAGAACGCCCGGCTTGCAATATCACCAGCAGCCCAAAGAAAATTGGCGCGATACTCATCATAAATATCTCCGCTTGGGACTAAACAAGCCGCATTCAGACATTGGTTAGCATTCGGAATCATGTCCGTAACCGTGATTTGATTGGCTGAACTATAATCATAGGCTTGTTGTGACATCTGAAATGGATCGCGTGGCCGGTTCATTTGTGAATCATCAAAACCAGCTTCACCTTTTTCCCACGAATACTTCTGCGACAAATCCACGGCCGCATTTTGGGAACGCGCAATGTATGTTGAAAACTTATTCTGAAATTCTTGGTTGGCCTCTTGCAATTCCTGCTGCTTGGCTGCATCTCGTTCTTTGCCCTTGTTGTAATCGTCCCAAAGATACTGGATAATCCCAACTGCCGCGCCTTGTAATAGCGCATCAGAACCAGAATTTCCATTATCCCGGGCGTCAGCGTAAGTTTCTGCCCCGTTGAAACCTGCCGAAAAGCCAGATTCAGCAGATTCTTTTTCTGTCCGCGCTACAGCGTCACTTTCAATTTTGCCGTAATTGACCAAAAGTGCGTTGTAATCATCCACAGCAGAGAGAAAATCCGAGTATAGCGAAGCCAATCGGTCATCGAGATTCTTCTGTTTTATATCTTCGTAATGTCGATTTGCCTCATATCGGAGGTTGCCCAAAGCCGTCTGGACGGCTTGGGGATTCGATACGTCTTTCGGCAATTCAGAATACAAATGTTCAAGCAAATTCATCAGAAATAGACGCTCGTCTGCATTGGTTGCAACATTTATCTCGATGGGCGCGGCAACGACGGGAGCTTTAGCAGATATTGGTTTGTATGCCTCTTTGAATCCAGCTACGAATTTTTTTGGAGAAGCCAAATAGCTCAGAAAAAGGACTGCTATAATCCCGCCGCAGACAATACAAGCAACAAGCAGGATTTTCTTTGCAAATCCCCGTTTCGGAGGGTTTTGCGGAAATGGTGCAATGGGTGGAGGAATTGGCAAACCAACATTGGGAATTGTGACTGACTTCCCGCAAGCTGGACATGAACCGTCTGCCCCAATGTCGTCTGACGATGCGGACATATGCTGACCACAACTCGGACATTCAAATTCAATATCCATAACCAATTTTCCTTTGGATGCGCAATGACAGGAACGGCCTTTTAATTATTCCGGTCGTTCGGTGAATCCGGGTAAAATCTGGCGGCGGCTTCCGAACGCTATTTCGTTGTCGGCGGTGATTTCGATGAGCCTGCGAACCTCGGTTTCATTGTAATAGACGATAATCTCAGAATGCTGGTGCCAATTCACGAGGGCATAGATCGTTCGGCCATTTTCGTCCTGCCACGCTGCCCAGCGGACCCGTGGGAATTGATGGACATTCCAGACAGCCTTTGCAATGTTGCTCTCGATGCCGGCGAGCATATTGCGCTCGGTTTTTGTGAGTGCCGGAGAATAATCAACCTCGGTGATGGTTGGCATAATTGTCAGTTTTCGGCAAAATTCAAGCGAATATACAAACCAACCGCCGGATATAAAAGGGAAAAGCGGAGTTGCAGATTTTAAATGGCTGGCAGCGAGGTAGAACGAGCAGCCGGGGCGGCTGCGCTCCCCAGCCATCCAACGGCAACGTTCCGCCCAAGCGTGCGCGGAATGCGAGGTCTGCCGAACCTGTTTTAATCCGTGCCCATCCGTGTAATCCGTGTCTTTGTGTTCGGTGTTGATTCAACCCGTTCAGGGTTGCAACTTAGGTTGATCGCGCACCCAAGGTAGCGCTTGCGCGCAACCTTGGGCTGAATGCTTTTACCCCTTCGGGGTAAAAATCGTATTCAGGGATTCGCACCCCTTGCCCACTACCCGCCCCTGGCATGTTCAATTTACAATTTGGAAATCTGTCGCAGCCTCCAAGTAGAAGTTGGGGACTCGTGTGGTGGCCGTCTGCAAAGACCGTCCCCCCGGGCGACAAGACATGATTACAGTCGTCGCACCTGAAACCTTAAACCTTGACCCTATAACCTGTTTTCTTTGTTCCCTTGGCTCCTTGGTTGTTCGACAAATTGGCGACGGCACCTTGCCGCCTCTTTTCGGAGGTAATTCATGCTAAATGTGGGCGATTGCGCCCCGGCGAAAGTTGACATGGTGCGCGCGAGAGGACTTGAACCTCCACTCCTTGCGGAACCAGATCCTAAGTCTGGCGTGTCTGCCATTCCACCACGCGCGCAACCTTAATTACCAACAACTTACAACTGTATTTCTGGCCGGACTTGACTTTGTGACACTTTTTGTGACACTATGGCCGTATGAATCCTACTGAAACGGCAAGCAATGAGCCACAAACCGAAGTTCACAAAACCTCAATTCCGCGCCATTTACAGTATCATAGAGTGTTGGATGGACGCAAGCAGCCGATTCGTGGCTTGTGGGTGCGGAATGGGCGTTACTACGGGCGTATGACGGTCACTGACCCGAACACTGGTATCAAGACCAAAGGTAAGAAGATTCCACTCACAATCAAAAATGATGCTGGTGTCGAAGCTCCTGTTCAAACGGTAGCCGAAGCGGTTGCGGCGTTGAAGCGGTTGCACACCCAACGGGCGGACAACGATTTGCCAGTCCTCCGGCAGACGCCAAAGTTCAATGATTATGCAGACGCCTATTTGACGAGCGCAACCACGCTCAACAAAGGTGCGAAAACGGTTCAAACCGAAAAGACGCACATCAACAGTTGGAAAAAACACTTTGGCGAGACACGCCTCAATCTCATTCTAAAACCGATGATTATGACCGTTCGAGATAAGATGCTCACCGAACCGTCAGAACACACCGGCAGGCAAAACACGGCTCGCACAGTCAACCTTGCCATGACCTGTTTGCGGAATGTGTTGAACAAAGCTTTGGACGATGGGTGGATTCAGCGATTGCCAACAGACGGAATCAAGCCGTTGCGAGTCATCACGCCGAAAAAGCGGCTGGTTCCAATGGAACACATGAAAAAGATTTGCGAGGGTGCGACGGAATACAAAAACGCCGCTCAGTTCACTGATTTGATTTTGTTTCTGTGTTACTGTGGCGGTCGTATTAGCGAAAGCTTGCGGCTTAAATGGCAAGACATTGACTGGACAGAACGCCATCTGACCATTGGTTATGATGGTAACGTGAAGAACTACAAGCCTCGCGTGGTGGACTTCAACGAAAAGTTGGAAGCTCACCTGAAAGATATGCTCTCGCGCCGTGCGCCGGATACGGACTTTATTTTTCCGTCACCGCAACGCGGCAAGAATGATAAACCTGCCAAGTCATTCCGCCAGACGTTGAACTTGGCGCGAGTCAAAGCCGGATTGTCGAAGTTCGGGTTTCACGATTGCAGACATTTTTTTGCGTCCATGTGCGCCATGTCGGATGTGGCAAAAGACGTGGTGCGCGATTGGATGGGGCATTCAACAACAAAGCTGTTGGATGATGTATATGTCCACTACTGCCGCGACTATCACGCGAAGCAAGCGGCCAAGATAATTTTTGAACCAGTAGTGGAACCAAAAACTATCTAGCGCAACGCTTCATTCCGCAAAGCTGGCATCTTCGGGTGTCAGCTTTTTCTTTTTTGGCGCAACGTGTGTCTTGGCAAACTCGCCGGATTCTGCGCGACGGTTAAACTCGCGTAAATCTTTTGGCATGATGTAGAGTCGTCCCGCGATGTTGGTAGTTGTCAACTTTTTGTCACGGCGATAACGCCAAGCTGTCGTATCGCACCAGCCCATTTGTTGCGTGAATAGTTCAAGCGCGATTGGAGCTTCATTCAGTATTGATTCCTGCATTGGTTATTTGCTTCGCGGTGGATACTCGACGTTTCGCGTTTGACCTTACGCGGGCCAAAGTAGGCGCGGATGACGCGAGTTGCAACCGGATGCAATCAGGAGAAACAAAGTTCTCCCATGAGAACATATTGTCAGGTATTTCATAAAGAGTCAAGTAGATAATCTACTGGTATGTTTATCGGTTGTAATTTTATTTAATTTTAATTTGAGGGGGTCAAAATGATGAAAAAATGGTCATTTTTGATGTTTATTCGCGCAAGTAGGTATCCATCTGAGCGCGCAAGGTTTCAAAACGAACGAATGAAAAAATCCGCGACGGCACTTTACAAAACGGAGAAAAAGAAACGGCAACCATCCCCGATGAAAGATGATTGCCGCAGGTGTCCAGCACCGCACGCCTGAAAATGTGCGTGTCTTTTGTTTACCCTCGGTGAAGAACGCACCGAGCAAGGCGCGGCATGGCCTGCCGCCCTCAAAGTTTCTGATTCACAATCAAGCCAAGATTGCTGGCTTTTGCCTCATACGCCACTGGCGATTTGAAGCATGAAGGAACTTTGAACTTTGCTTCCCTGTCAATTTCCTCCCTGTCCATTTCGACACCATCCAACAAGACACTACATTTCGAGACGTTTTCATTCAGGGTGCGAATTGTGGCAAGAAAACGGGTGCGGCCATTGGTGTCCACGCCGGGATGGATGCCGTTAAATCCGGCCAGTTGGTCTTGAACATACTGTTTGATTGTCTGGCAAGCCGTGCGGGGATTCTGCGAGCCATACGCGGCATAGATGATTCCCGCCGCGCCTTCACCTGACATTTTAGCGTCAGTCAATTTGTCAAATTCATCACACAATGCCGCGCTTTTGTCTGGGCTATTGCCTTCTGCGGCCAGTGCATGGTAAAGACCGTTGCGGTAGAACTGCCTGACAAGTTCGGTATTGGCATTATCTTTCATTGGCAATCTCCCTTTTGATTTCCTGAATCATTTCAAAGACTTTGGATTCGGCGGCAAGCCTTCCCTGTTGAGTGGTTTCATGGGCTACATCGCAAAAATCGAGGCTGCTATTAAACGCAGTTTCCGTTTTTGGTTTCGCGGGGCTGTAAAGATTTTCGGGTGTCATAGTTTTAGCCGTTTTATTAACGCCAGCGATACACTGGCCAGTCATAGCCGCCGATTTCTTCAACCAACTTTTTGTGCTGTTTCAAGTATTGAATCCAATCACGGAAGATAATTCGCATGGCTCGCGTGGTTTCCCCGTCACCGTTATCAAAACGCGCCGTCAGAGCGGTAAAATCTCGTTCAGCAAAATCATGTCCGTTGCTCGCTATCAATCCGGCTGCGCTGAAAAACTCCTCTGTATATTGGTTTTCGCCGTCATATTTGCGTGAACGTCGCCCTGATAGGAAATCGTTGGTCAGTTCAAGGGGTGATTTTGTCGGCCTGTAAACCGGGGCTGGCGCGGATTGTTTTGGAGTGGTGTTCATATCTTTCGCTGGTTAGCTATTTCTTGGCTGAATCTTTCTTGTCTGGAATCGCGGCCAGCTTTGCGACCTGTTCCGCGCTAAACATCCTGTATTTTCGGAAAAACGGAAGAACTTGAAGGCGTCCTTCCGTTACCCAATTTTTCAAAGTTGAACGGCCAATGCCCAACTGCTTCATAACAGTTGAGGCGCGGATTGCTAGAGGTATGGTGTGGTTTAATTCCATGATACATGGTATTACACAAAAAATCGGCGCGTGGTATGACCGTGAATGGATTTCGTTGATTTTCTTAAACCGCGCCTTGGTTTCCCTGATTATCTATCGCCGCGCATGGGTGAATTTTGGGGGTGTGGAGGGTGGGAAATTTATTTCCCCCAATAAATCGCTGCTTGTGACCTTACCGAATTATGCTGCCAGTGCATTCTAACGAAAAAAAATCATCCAAAAGCGTTCCCGAAGTGTAGAATATATTAGTAGCACAATCTTGGAGTAACGAACACAAGCAAGTAGGAATCCAAGAGGAAAATTTTGGCCGATAGAAAAGGTCATGGTTTTCCTAGGCTTTTTTCGGAAAGCCGAAGATTGGAGGGGGAACCTTTAGATGCACGTCCCGCCCCTTCCTCTTACTTACAGGGACGCATTGCGTCTAGGTAACGAGACGAAACGGCAATCGGCTCTGGATTTCGCGGGGATTGTTCAAAAAGGAAAAGTTCGTAACACCAGCCGCAGGCTGGAAATCGCGGAGTAAGACGAAGCGATTTGAAAACGTAAAACCCGCCGATTATGCGTTAAAATCCGCTGTGCCTTGCGGATTTTGCCTTCGGCAACAAGCTTCTTTGAAAATTGTTCCTGACGGAAATCCGATTACGAAACGATGAAGGCTCAACAACAAGGCGAGTAGCTTTTCCCCGTAGAATTTGCCGAGAATCAAAGATTTATTCAAATGATGACACTATGACCAAAGACACCATTGCATTACTCAATCCAGTCATTTAAGTGACCGTGCATTTTTTGGGCAATCAATCATTCTGCGTTCTGCTTTTGCAACCGCTCAAGGCTTTCAGGGGTCAGATAAACTCTCTGAGGATGCTTGCCGATGAGTGCGTCCATCGTGATTTTTTCCAACGCACCTTGGGGCTTGTGTTCAGAACGGGAGCCATCCTGCCATTCAATCACCACTTGCTCATTCGGGCCATCTAGCGTCAGCAAAGTCAGGGTGCCTCTGTCGAGAACGCCTTGGTTCTCCACAATAGCCCTGATGACTTCCATATCGCATTCGTGGTGCATAATCATAGCCCAAAAGCTTTGAGTTGCGCGGGATTTGCGATTTTGACTTTATACAGCCAGCCGTCGCTTTCCGGTGCGGTGTTCACCAGATTGGGATTTTGGTTCAAAGCCTCGTTCACCGCGACGACTGTGCCGGTCAGGGGAGCTAAAATGTCCCTTGGTTCATTGATGGTTTCCACGGAAGCGGCAGGCTCGCCAGCCTCCAGCCTCGCACCGATGGCAGGTAGTTCAATGAAAACAAGCTCACCAAGCTCGCTTTGAGCAAAATCAGTGACGCCAACCGTGACGATGTTCCCTTCCATGGCAATCCAGTCCATGCTCCTGCCAGCCGCTCGAATGGCGCGAGTATTAGTTTTGACGGCTTCCAGCATTTCCTTGTGCTGGTGTTCGCTTCGGAGCCTGTCCGCTTCACTCCGCCCTCCATTGCCGCCGAAAAGCTTCTTGCCGACACCGAAAGCCAGAAGTTCTTTGAATGATTCAAAACTCATAAATTGCCCTTTGTTGTTGATTTCATTGCTGCCTATCGCATTGCAGAATTCCAGATTCAGGGCAGGCGTCAAGTTGAAAACTACCTTTAGATAGTGTTTTAACGGCCAAGAAAAATTCAACCTATTGTGAGTGCAATCTGCCACTGCGACACGATTCAAGAAACGCCTTCGCGAGCTTCGCGTGGAACGTGGCTGGACACAGGAAAAAGCCGCCGAAGTGTGCGGCGTTGGCTACAAGCTGTTTCAACTTTACGAGCTTGGCATCAAACAAAACCCCGGCCTGCTGACGCTGGAAAAAATTGGGCGTGGCTTTGGCCTTGGCGTCCATGAATTGCTCGCTCCAACCGCTCCAAAGACCCGCGCCGTCAAACCAGCGGCGAAAAAATCCAAGATTCAAGAATAGGCTGCAATTGCTCAGGGCGTCAGCTTGACGCTGGCAATTTTGCTCTTGCCGTTGCGCTGGAAAAAATTATCGTTTTGCTGTGAAATCCGTTGGCAAACGGAAGAAACAGCAAGCCAAGCAAATTGACAACACGGCTGCGCGGGTTTTCTTGGGGCGGCGATTATCAAAAATCGCCGGGCTTATTACGTTCCTCGCACTCACCAGCTTTGCCGCCGTTCATTTTTTGCAATCCGAAGCGGCGAAATCATCGTCTGTCTCCGTCAGTTTCAGGCAGCCAGCCACGTTCGCCGAACTGGTAGCCGTGAAGCCGGAAGCAGTCGGCGCGGTTGACATTGGCTTGATGAATTTGCTTTGTGCCGAAGGCTTGCCGGGGGCGGAAAATTTGGATGTTGGCCAGTGCATGACCAATCTTGACCAGTGGGCGCAAGACATTAAATGGCAGCTTGACCAAAATTTTCATCATTATCAGGAAAATCCGGCTTATTTCTACAATTCAACGAATTTTTACAAGATGATGATGATGGCTTCCATCCTCTATTCGCAATACAATATCCGATACAATCCGCAACGAATTGAAACGCCAGCCGAAACCCGCCCCGACGACCATTTTTTCGCGGACTCGCGGGACATATTGATTCACGGCTTGCTTGGTTCTGAACGCATGGGAACGTGTAGCTCCATGCCTGTGCTGTATGTGGCTCTTGGCCGTCGTCTCGGTTATCCGGTCAAGCTGGTTGCAACCAAGGGGCATTTGTTTTTGCGTTGGGATAGTCCGTCAGAGCGATTTGACATGGACGGAACGCAAAAAGGGATGAATGAATACGATGACGAGCATTTCAAACAATGGCCGTTCCCGCTGACAGACGAGGAAATCAAAACCAACGGCTATCTTCAATCCTTGACGCCAGCGCAAGAGCTTTCATGCTTTATCAATACCCGTGCCGCCTGTTTGCATGAAGCAGGAAGAACGCGGGACACCGTTTCGGCCTATGACGCCGCCTTGCGTTTTGAACCGAACTGGCAACGCAATCGGCTCATGCTGGCTTACGCGCAGAAAATTGAACGTGCCGAAAATGAATTGCCCGAACAAGTTTCATTACCAAAATCAGTCCCCTTAGCTCCATGATAAAACTATGAAAACCAGAATTGGAAGTTTGTTTCTTTTGATACTGCTGGCTTTGACGTTCAAGCCGAGCGTGGCCGTGGCTTATTATGACCCGGAACTGGGTCGCTTCATCCAGCCGGACACCATTATTCCAGACCTCAGTAATCCACAGAGCTATAACCGTTATTCCTACTGCGTCAATAATCCGCTGCGCTACACAGACCCAACAGGACATCAAATTCCCTCTCCGGCAAATATGGCGCTCGGTTGGTCAGCGCCACCCGGCATGGAGGCGCAGTGGAACCAGAGTTTCCAAGCGGCAAATGCCCAAGCGGCAGCCTTGTCAGTAGGAGCGTTGGCCGGAACGGCAACCGCTGGAGTGGCGGCTCCAGTGCTTGTCGGAGCAGGAGCATCTCCAGCATTTGCCGCCGTTGGTTCGGGCATTGTCGGCGGTGTGGCGGGCGACGCCGCAGCGCAAGGCACGCAAATAGGACTTGGAATTCGCAGTTCTTTTAGCGGACAAGAAATGGCCGTGAGCGGTCTTGCGGGTGGGGCAATCAATGGGACTGTTGCCGGAGTTGGCAAGGTGATTTCCAGCGCGGGAACGCCACAGGCGGCATCGTCACCCGCTTTACAAGCGGCAACTACCGTAGCTAACGACGTAAATCTTACAGCGGCACAACAAGCAAAGCTTACGGCTTTCAACAAGAGCCTTCCGAATGCCAACACGGGAACCGCCGTTGATAAAGTCGGAAACCAAGTGCTATTTACGTCTGACGTGCCCGGTAGAGTTCCCGGTTCAAAGGCGGTCTATCAAAAAACAGTGGACACTTCGGGAAAAACAACGTCAATGCTAAAAACCACCTTTGACCCCAAAGGCAATGTGGTTCACATTAAAGATAAGCTCTCGCCACCACCACAAGCAGGCAATTAAACCTGATGAAAACAATCAGTTGCCGCGAACAATTAAGTGAGCTTGTCGCTAAGCTTCGCACAAGCGATTCTGAGCTTTATTTTCTTCCTAGCTCCGCTTTGGTTAATTTGTTGAATCGTTTTTTGACCGGTGAAATTGTTGCCAATGATATTGAGACGCTGGCAGATGCCCTTGAAATGAACGAGTCCGTGACTTATGAGGAGACACGCAAACAAATTATTGCTGACACACTCTTTGTTTTGTCGAATCCTGAAATTAACGGGTTTCTAAATCCCGCAAATGCTAAAACTCTGATTCACCGTTTGGAAGCAGTATAAATTTGCGCGGGAGCGCGTGACAGTTTGAACCGGCTCAAATATAGCTAACCATGCGTCATTTTGACTGCTGGTGAGCTTTTGCGGATGAGATGCAAGGAAGGGAGGCTTCCAAAATTCAATGCGCTAGAGGCCAAATAAACGCCAAAGGGAGGCTGGCGGCTGAGATAAATTAAATTTTATTTCCCACGCTGCTAGATTTTGCATTTTTGGTTGTGCCACTTTTTGTGCCACTTCCCTAAAATGAAAGTTCAACCACCATCTGATTAGAAAAAGGCCACTTCGTTTTGTAAATGCAATAGGTTAATTGCGGTTGAGGCATCGGGGTGAATCCACATGAAATCGGCAAGAAATTATTCCTAAGTCTGGCGTGTCTGCCATTCCACCACGCGCGCAACCAATAAAATCAATATCTTTTTCAGCTTGCTGGTTGGCAACTTTGCCATTGTATCCCATAGCTTTTGATTTGTGGAAGCCATCGAAAGTACTTCTCAAAACAATCGCAAACGGGATGAACACGTTTCCGGCGATGGAAAATGGCGTTCGTTTCCCAAAGTGCCAAACCTGCTGCAATACGTCAGCAGCGCGGCACTTACTATGGCCGAATAAAGGTTGGCCGCAAGCTCATTCGCGAGAGCCTTGAAACCACATTTAGACAACCGCCAAGCTAAGATTGGTTGATTTTTTGAAGGAGCAGCGCGAAGCCAAGGCACACGTTCAATCACCGAAATTTACCGGGGCTCTGGTCTTGTTTACCCGTGATTTGGAAGCTGCAACGAATATGAAAGAGAGCAGCAAACAATATAGGCGCGATTGTGTTAAAAAGCACAAGGGGTGTGCGACTGGTTCAAACTGTTGATAAATCTGATTTCAAACTTCAAGCGTGGATTGACAAGCAAGAAAAGCCTAAATCCACGTTTGAAAAATCAAAGTTGTTTGCCATCTGGAAAGCTGCTGGACGCACCTTGGAACAATGGGATAAAATAGCCAATCTTGGTTTGGACAACGGGATAAATCCAAATTTTGGAAGTCATTGACCAACAGCAGAATTCTACCATTTCGTTTCTACTCCTCATTTAATGATCTTCTATGAATGTATTTCTTATTGAGAATGCGATAAAGATCAATATTGGCACAGCAAATCTTGTTGTGGTTGCGACAACTTTTGCAAAGGTGTTGGTTTCATTTTCAGGACGCTATTTTACTGTAAGCGTCAAGCAGGCTACTCGGTAGCAGGTGAAGTGGGTGCAGAGCTACTGGGCTTCCAGCGACTGGGCAGCACATCCTTGACCTCGTGGTTTTTCATGGCGGGCAAGCGGCCCAGCACATCGGTCAAATATTCCTGCGGGTTGATGCCGCGACGGCGGCAACTTTGAATGATGGTGTAGATGACCGCACTGCGCCAGCCGGCGTCGGGATGGCCGATGAAGAGCCAGCGCTTGCGACCCACCACCGAGGGCCGCACGTCATTTTCCACGAGATTATTATCGATCTGAAATTGACCGTCGCGGAGATACCCCACCACCACCGTGTATTCCTTGAGGAAGTAGTTAACCGCTTTGCCGAGGCTGCTCTGGGGCAGGAAACGCGGGTTGGCCTTCAACTCCAAAGCCCGCCGCTGCATGGCCCGCCACAAGGTCGGCGCTTTTTGGCGGCGCGCGGCTTTGCGTTCCGGGTGACTCAGGTCCCGCGCTGCATCCTCAATGAGGTAGAGCTGCCGGATCTGGCCAATGAACCAGACCGCCTCGGCGCACGACTCTTCGGCCGCTTTATACCACCGTCGCCGAATATGCGCCAGACAACCCAGGCGCTTAAGCACGGCGGGGCGTTGGCGCCGCAGCGAATCGTAGACGGTATAGGCATCCGTTTGGATGGTGCCCTGAAAATCAGCCAGGCGTTTCTCCGGACCTTCCCGTCCCCGGCCCGTGCAGAACTCCAGAAACACATCGCCCTGGGGGTGGGAGTAAAACCATAGATAACCCGTGGCCGCTTTGCCTTTGACCTCCGGATCAAGCACCTTGACGGGTGTTTCATCCACTTGTAGATAGCCGGTGGCTTGGAGTTCCGCCCAAATGCCGTGATAAATGGCCAGCAGCAGAAAGGCGATCTTCTCGACCCATTGCACCATTTGCTGGCGCGGGATGATCACCCCGTGCCGCTCGCGAAAAATCCGTTCCAGGGTGTAATAAGCGAGATGGTCGTCAAAGCGGCTCAACAAAAGATAGACGGCCAGCCCCAACCCCAGCTTGCTTTGCGGCACCAGTCGCGGGGGCAAAGGAGCGATGCTCACCACGACCGGGGCGCACGCACAGGCATGCGCATACTTGGGCCGAACCGTCTCCTTGCAGATGAGCTTGGCGGCAAGGTATTCATATTCGGTGGTGACTTCCTCCCCGATTTTGCGTCCAGGCTCCTGACATGTGCCGCAAACTTTATCGGCGGGTTCGAGCACCACGCGCTGCACTTCGAGTTGCACCGCCGGGAGGGGATGCCGGCGCCGGCGGAGTTCTCGTTTGAGTTTTTCTTTGTCCTGCGGGGGCGGGTTGGGTTCCAGCACATCCCGGCTGACCGGCGGTGGTCGTTGGTTATGCTCTTGCAAGTCTCCCGCCACTTGCCGCAACTGCTCCTCCTGCTCCGGGTTAAGCTTATCGGCCTTGGGGCCGAACAACTGCCGTTTCAGTTCGGCGATATGGGTGCGCGCTTCCGCCAATAACTGCTGCTGCTCGACTAACTCTTCTTGCCGCTCGATTAACTCTTGCTGCTGCTCGATTAA
>Ga0265327_10003637_pt1 | contig 14501 bp, 9 predicted proteins | sample 41621metaG_FD_202089 | JGI IMG/M metagenome (GOLD analysis project Ga0265327, IMG submission 202089) | Rhizosphere microbial communities from Carex aquatilis grown in University of Washington, Seatle, WA, United States - 4-16-21 metaG | ecosystem: Host-associated > Plants > Roots > Rhizosphere >... | reverse complement strand
CTTCGTCGTGGTGCTCATCATGATGATCTTTGGCCTGAACATGGCCGGGCTCTTCGAGGTGGGCACTTCCGTCATTGGAGCGGGCGGCGAACTCACCGCCAAATCTGGCTACGCCGGCTCCTTCTTCTCCGGTCTGTTCGCCACCGTCGTCGCCACCCCCTGCACCGCGCCGCTGCTAGCGAACGCGCTGCCGGTCGCGCTTTCATTGCCAGCATTGGGCTCACTCGGTTTCTTCACCGTCATCGGCCTCGGACTCGCGTCGCCCTACCTCGTGCTGGGTCTCTTCCCTTCCCTGCTCAAGATCTTGCCGCGACCCGGCGCATGGATGGAAAGCTTCAAGCAGGCCATGGCCTTCCCCATGCTGGGCGCCGCGGCCTATTTCACTTGGGTGCTGCTTGGGTTGGTGAGCGAGGACAACGGACGCGATCTTCTCATCGGCCTCGTGATTATCGCCCTCGCCTTCTGGATTTACGGACGCTGGAGTGTCATCTCCAAGCCTACCCCGGTGCGCATCCGCGCGGTGATCTTCGCAATCGGCTTCTTCCTCTTCGGCATCTGGTGGGCCCATCCGCAGGCGGCGCCGGCCAAGAGCGGCTCGACTGCCAGCGCCAGTGAAGTCGTGTGGAAGGAATGGAGTCCAGAACTCGTGACGGACCTCCGCCGGCAGAAGAAGCCGGTGTACATCGACTTCACCGCCCGCTGGTGCGCGACTTGCCAGGTGAACCACCGCGTCTATTCCGACGCCACGCTGGCGCAGGATTTCAACAAGCGCGGTGTGACATTGCTGAAGGCAGACTGGACCAAGCCGGACCCGCGCATTGAGAAGGCGCTGGATGAGCTTGGGGAGAGCGCGGTGCCGGTGAATGTCTTGTATGTTCCGGGGCGTGATAAACCAATCATCCTGCCGAAGACTCTCACAGTTTCCAATGTGCAGGCAGCGCTGGCAGAGTTGGACAAGAAGTGAAGCATCACTTGGACAACTCGATCTTGGAGGCGGTCAGTTCCAGCTTGTCGCCCACTTTCTTGCACACCGCCGTGACTGTCGCGGGTTTGACCGTAGTGCAGACATTCGTGTGAAAACTTTTCGCCACGTCGTTATCAGCGATCCAATACAGCGTCTTCTTCCCATCCTTTTCCACCGAGAGCACGGTCTGGCATGTGTCGGCTTTTTTCAGGCAGCATTTGGCACAGCAGGCCTTGCCGGAGAGCGTGATTTCCTTGCCTCCGCTCTCCGCCAGGCCGAAGCCAGCGATGGAAAGAGTCAGGACCAGGGAGAGAAAGAATGCGGAGATGTTGGATTTCATAGATCAGGAATAAGTGCCGCGCACTCCCTCCTGCGCGCACATCTTGCGAAATCCCGTTCGTATTCTGTGGTCCCCTTTTCACCTACTCCTTTTTACTTTAAACTCCTTCCGCACGATACCCTCCATGGAACACGAACAAGAACACGTCCACGATCCCTTCGCCACTGCCCGAAACCAATCCGGCGTGCTGCCCTGCGAGTTCCAAGGCGAGACGGTGCCCATGATCCTGCGCCATGAGGACGTGCGCCGCGCCGCCAAGGACTGGCAGACCTACAGCTCAGATGCGCCCTTCCGGGTGCCCATTCCTTCCGAGGAGGAATATCGCACCATGCGCCAGCTTCCCATCGAGACCAATCCACCGGACCACACGGAGTACCGCGCCATCGTCGAGCCGTTCTTCCTCCGCGCCAAAGATCCAGCGGTGATTGCACGCGTAGAGGCGCTCGTCGAATCCACCATGACTCAGGCGATGGGCCGCGATGCCGTGGAAATCGTGCGGGAGTTTGCCCTGCCGCTGCAATCCCGTGCGCTGGCCCTCCTGCTGAACATGCCGCTGCAAGACGCAGAACGCTGGATCGGGTGGGGCACGCATGTCTTCCGCGAAGGCTCCGGCCAGCAAAAGGGCGCCGCCCTGGAGACGTACCTCCAGCACCAATTCGACCGTGCCACCGCGCAGCCCGACGACGATTTCTTCAGTGCGCTCACCCTAGCCACCTTTCGCGGGCGCCCCCTTACGCGCGAGGAGATGATGGGCTTCGCGAACGTCACCTTCGCCGGCGGTCGCGATACGATCATCTATCTCATCTCCTCGGTGTTCGGCTATCTGGGCCGCCATCCGGAAGCGCTCCGGTTCCTGCGGGAAGATCCCAAGCGCATCGTGCTGGCCGCGGAGGAATTCTTTCGCTCCTTCATGCCGCTCACACACATTGGCCGTGTATGCCCGGTGAACACGGACGTGAAGGGATTCCCCGTCAAAGCCGGCGGCCGAGTTTCCCTATGCTGGTCCTCCGCGAACCTGGACGAGACTGCCTTCCCCAACGCCACCGAAGTCCGCCTGGACCGCAAACCAAATCCCCACCTCTCCTTCGGCTTCGGCGTGCACCTCTGCCTCGGCGCCCCACACGCCCGCCTGCTCCTGCGCACGCTGTTGCAGCAATGCACGGAGCGCCTTGATCACGTCGTTATCATCGAAGCGAAGGACCGTCTGGAGAACGAACCCGCTTACCTCCGTCAGGTCGGTTATGAATCGCTCATGGTGCAGTTCATCGGAAGGTAAATGAAGCCCTGCTCCAGCTTTATTGAAGACATTGCGCCCAAGGACACCTTAAGCCCGCAAGACTTGCTGGCGCAGGACTTCAACAAACGATGTGCCGGCGAACGTCTTGTATGTGCCTGGCCGCGAGAAGCCGGTTGTGCTACCGAAGACGCTTACGGTTTCCAATGTGCAGGCGGCACTGGGGGAGTTGGGGAAGTGAGTGGGGCGATTGAAAACAGGTCTTTGGGAACGGTCGGGAGTCGGCTGAGGAATATCCGGCAGGGACTTCGACTTTCTTCCCGCGACCAACGGTCGCAGCCACACAGCTTCCACTCCATCATAAGGAATGTGGCCGCGACCGTTGGTCGCGGGAAACCAGGCGAAAACCCCTGAGATCTTATCACCCCGGAATCGGCAGGGGGCTGCCGATCCTCTTTGCGGGCTGCCTTAAACCAGCTTGTGCTCCACCAGATAGTTGCTCACCGCCTTGACAATCTCGAAGAAGCTGCCGCTCTCCAGGCTGGCGCCGCCCACGAGGGCGCCGTCGACGTCTGGCTGGGCAATGAGCTCATCCATGTTGGAAGGCTTCACGCTGCCGCCGTACTGGATGCGGATCTTGCTGGCGGTGTCCTCGTCAAACAGGTTGCCGAGCACCTTGCGGATGAAGGCGTGCGCTTCCTGCGCCTGCTCCGGGGTAGCGGTGCGGCCCGTGCCAATGGCCCAGACAGGCTCATAGGCGATGACCACGTCCATGAGACGACGCACGCCCACGGTGGCGAGGCTTTCGCGCACTTGGGATTCCAAGACTTTTTCGATCAATCCCCCGTCGCGTTCCTCGAGCGTTTCCCCCACGCAGAGGATGGGATGCATCCGGGCTTCCAGCGCGGCGTGGATCTTGGCATTCACGATGGCGTTCGTTTCGCCATACATGGCGCGGCGCTCGCTGTGGCCGAGGATGACATGCCGCACGCCGCATTCCTTCAGCATCATGGCGCTGATCTCGCCGGTATGCGCGCCGCCGGGATGGGCGTTCATGTTCTGCGCGCCCAACTCCACCACTTCCGTGCGGCCCGCCTGGATGAGCTCATGCGCCTTGGGCAGTGAGACAAAGGGAGGCGCCACCACCACCTGCACGTGGGACTTCTCCGGCATCATCCGCAGGAACGCCCTCAGGAAGCTCTCCGTCTCAGACGGAGGATTGTTCATTTTCCAGTTGGCGGCGACGATGGGCTTGCGGTGGGCGGGGGGCATTGGGACCTCTTTCGGACTATTTTCAAAACACCTCTTTGCAGAAACTTCAAGATTCAAAATTCACATCCCAACGAATATAAAAATTGCAAAATCCCACGGGCGCGCATGGCGCAAGAACCCGGTGGAAATCGCGCGCCGCCAAGCGGCCGGCGGGGTCGAAATGGCGGTCATACTTTATTTGTCCTGAAGCGCGGCCACCCCCGGCAACTCCTTGCCTTCCAACAACTCAAGACTGGCGCCGCCGCCGGTGGAGCTATGCGTGACCTTGCTCTCGATACCAAATTTCTTGGCCGCCGTGGCGGTGTCACCGCCGCCCACGATGGTGATGGCGCCAGCCGCGGTGGCCTTGGCAATGGCCTCCGCCATGGCCTTGGTGCCCCAGGCGAAGGGTTCAATTTCAAACACTCCCGGAGGGCCGTTCCAGACGATGGTCTTGGCTCGGGCGATGACTTCGGCGAAAAGCTCGCGGGTTTTCGGTCCGGCATCGATGCCTTCCCAGTCCGCCGGGATGCCCTCCTTGTCGGTGACGATCTTGGTTTGGGCGTCCGCGCCGAATTTGTCCGCGGCGACGAAGTCCACCGGCAGGTGAATCTTCACGCCTTTGGCGGCTGCCTTGTCGAAGAGTTCCTTGGCGATCTCCGCGCCCTTGGCGTCGAAAAGGCTCTTGGCGATCTCCATGCCCTCCAGCACCTTCTTGAAGGTGAAGGCCATGCCGCCGCCGATGATGATTTCGTCCGCCTTGTCGAGCAGGTTGTTGATGAGGGGAATCTTGTCCGCGATCTTCGCGCCGCCGAGAATAGCGAGAAGCGGACGCGCCGGATGGTCCAGCACCGCCGCGAAGGCGTGCAGTTCCTTTTCCATGAGGAAACCGGCGGCCTTCACCGGCAGATCCACGCCGACGACGGAGGAGTGCGCGCGGTGCGCGGTGCCGAAGGCGTCGTTCACATACACATCGCCCAGCTTGGTGAGGCTGGCGCGGAACTCAGCCACCTTGGCGGGATCGGCGGATTCCTTGGAGCCGTCCTCGCGCTTCACCTTGCCCTCTTCCTCAATGTGGAAGCGCAGGTTTTCCAGAAGCACCACGTCTCCCGGCTTCAGCTTGGCGCAGGCGGCTTCCACCTCGGGTCCCACGCAGTCGTCGAGAAATTGCACCGGCTTGCCCAGCAGTTCGGAGAGCTTGTCCGCCATCGGCTTGAGGGAAAGCTTGGCGACCTTCTGACCGTCTGGACGGCCCAAGTGGCTGGCGAGCACGACGGAGCCGCCCTTGTCCAAAACATACTGGATGCTGGGCAGGGCCGCGGTAATGCGGGCCGTGTTGGTGATGGCGCCGGTGGTTTTGTCCTGGGGGACGTTGAAATCCACGCGCATGAACACGCGCTTTCCGGCGACATCGATATCTTTGAGGCTCTTCTTGGGCATGGGGTGGCGAGGGTAGCGCAAGGCCTGCCATTTGCATAAGAAATATTGCTCCGGTTGTGTAACCTCGGCCAGACTCCGTGTCAGGAACCCGGCATGAGCCAATCTCCCTCCCCTTCAGCTCCCGACGCCTGCCCGGTCTGCGGTTTTCCCCTGCCCTCCATGGGCGGGCTCTGCCCGCGCTGCCTGATGGCGGACGCTGCCCAAGCCACGCAAGGGTCCGTGGCCAAAGTGGCCACGGGACATCCTTCATTGGAAAAAGTGGCGGCTGCCTTTCCGCAGATTGAAGTCATTGATTTCATCGGCGCGGGGGGCATGGGGACGGTATGGCAGGCACGCCAGCCCAAGCTGAACCGTTATGTGGCGCTCAAGCTGCTCCCGGAATCTTTGGTGGCAAGCGACCCGGCCTTCGCGGAACGCTTCGAGCGCGAGGGGCAACTCCTCGCCCGGCTGCACCATCCCAACATCGTCACCGTGCACGACTCGGGTCGGGCGGGAAAATTCTTCTACCTGCTCATGGAATTCGTGGATGGCGTGAACCTGCGCCAGGCCATGCGCGCCAGCCGCTTCACTTCCCAGGAGGCGCTGGCCATTGTACCGAAAATTTGCGACGCCCTGCAATACGCCCACGAGGAAGGCGTGCTGCATCGCGACATCAAGCCGGAGAATATCCTTCTCGATTCCAAAGGACGGGTGAAGCTGGTGGACTTCGGCATCGCAAAGCTGGTTGCCCAGCCAGAGGCCCCGCTTTCCGGTGCCGTGTCGGAGCCGCCTCCGCCCTCAGCGGACTCTCTCACTTTAGGAGACGTCACCTTGGGGACGCCTCAATATATGGCGCCGGAACAGATCGCGGAACCGGCGGAGGTGGATCACCGGGCGGACATCTATTCCCTGGGTGTGGTCTTCTACGAACTGCTCACGGGAGAATTGCCGCTGGGAAGGTTCTCTGCGCCTTCCGAGAAAACCGCCGGCGATCCGCGTCTCGACGACGTGGTACGCCAGGCTTTGGAGCGCGAACGCGGGCGTCGTCAACAAAGCGCGGGCGAGATGCGCACCCAGGTGGAGACCATCGCTGCGACGATTTCCTCAAAACGATCCTCCCCGCCACCCTCACCCGCGCCCTCGAATGCGCTTCTTAAAAGCGCCCGCGGCCGATTCGCTGACGCGAAATACATCGCCTCACCTGCCGCAAGCTTCATACCGTGGCGGGGAATGGGCGAGTTGTCCCTGTTTGCAGACCGCCTCATCTTCGTTTGCGGATCCGAGCACATCGAAATTCCTCTGGCACGAATTCACGAAGTGAGACCCGCGTGCTTCCAACGATGGCTCAGCCCCGCAGGCCACCAGTTTCTATCCCTGCGCTATGACGATGCCAACAACGCGGGCAGCCCGGAACGGCTTTTGTTTTTACAGGGTGAAGGTCTCTTCCGCCTGCCCGGAGACACCTTCAATGTCACGGCGGAGTGGATCACGGCGATCCGCAATGCGGTGAGAGCCGCAACCGGAAGGGACCTGCCTCACGACGCCGCGCCGGAAACCGTGTCCCTGTCCATCTGGCCAGCGTTGGGGATCTTCAGCATACTGCTGTTGTTGGGGGCCGTGCCGCTGGCGATGTCACTGCTGTCTTCATCTCATGGGGATAACACGAGCCATATCCCGCAGGTCATCATGGCCGCCCCCGTTGTCGCCCTCTTCCTTTTCGCGGCATGCATTGGGCTTTTGGGAAGGAAATTTCGAAATGAGGGCCGCCTACCCCGAAAAGCGCCGCCTCCGGTTCCTGCCGATTCAGCCCATGTCCCCATCGAGCGCATGGGTCGGGCGCGCTTCGTGGCTCTCCTCATTTTGGATTTCATCTTGGCGGTCACCCTCATCCTGCTGGGCACATTTGCACGCAGCCTGGGTCTGTTCTTCAACGCCGTGGCCATTTTTCTCCTGCTCATGGTTCCCCTGCGCGGCATCATGATCTTGTTTCAATTCATTCAGCACACGCTGGCGTTCCCCTTTTGGAAGACCCGGAAGGATTTGCTGTGCTACGGCGGCCAGATCTTGAACCACTGGCTGTTCTGGATCGCAGCGCTCATCACTTTGGAAACGTGTGTCGTGCCTGCGCAGTTCACCGACCAGCAATATCACGTGATCCGTGTCCTGAATATCTCGCTGGTTTTCGTACTCCTGCTGTTGGAGCTGCTGCCCAGCCGGCGCATCCTCGGCGCAATCAACCTGGCGTTTGCCCTCGGCTGGATCTTCATGGGTTACCACCTCGCAGTCACCTACTGGCCGGTGTCCAAAGCGGACGGTGTCACGCTGTCCCCTCCCTTTCGTGGTGATGACTGGCTGGTGCTTCACGGAGGCAACAGTTTCCTGGTCAACAATCATCACGACTATTCCGAGCAACGCGATGCGCTGGACCTCGAGCGCGTGGTGAACGGCAAAGAACGCGTCGACAACCCAGGACGAAAGGAAGTCACTTCCTATGCCTCATGGGGCCAACCGCTCTACGCGCCGGCGGATGGAAAGGTCGTCAAGGTTGTCAATGACCTACCGGATAATGTGCCGGGAGACATGGTCGTCGTCCATCCCGCGGGCAACCACATCGTGATCGACATGGGCGAGGGCCATTTTGTCCTCCTCGCCCATCTGCAAAAAGGCAGCGCGCGGGTCTCGGTGGGCGATACGGTGAAAACAGGTCAGCCGATTGCCAACGTCGGAAACTCAGGCAACACCAGCCAGCCGCATCTCCATCTCCAGGTGCAGGACGCGCCGGGAACTTCAGGCTTGGGCACGCGCACCTGGCCGATCCTTTTCCGGGATGCCACCTTGCAGCGGCACGGCTCGCCCGTGGCTGACACGCCGTTTTTCGTGCGGCGCAACGATCATATCCTTTCCTCCCGGTAAGCCTGCTTTCATTTTGTCCATGGCACACTCCCCCTCCCACTTCATGACCACGCGCTGGACCCGCGTGGTGGCGGCCCGGGGTGACTCCGCGGACGCGCGCCAGGCACTCAGTGATCTGTGCGGCATCAACTATGAGCCGGTGCTCCACTTTCTGAAAGCCTCCGGCCATCCCGAAAGTGAAGCGCGGGAGCTGGCCCATGAATTCTTTGCCGACGTATTGCAGCGCCACAACTTGTCTGGCGCTGATCCCACGAAAGGACGTTTCCGCTCCTACCTGCTGGGCGCTCTGAAACATTTCCTCATCAATCGCCGCCTGCACGGCCAGCGCCAGAAACGCGGAAGCGGCGTTGCCCCGCTGCCGCTGGAGATGGAATCCGCGACGCAGCACGGCGCCCTCCCTGAAGCATTGCGCACCGAAACTCCCGAAGCACTTTTTGATCGTGCCTGGGCGCTGGGAATCATTGGCCGGGCTCTGGCCGCGTTGGAACAAGAGGCCGAGGCGACAGGCTCCAAAGAACGATTCGAAAAACTAAAACCCTGGCTTTCCACCAGCGCTTCCCTGGAAAACCAATCAGACGTCGCAGCAAAGCTTCAGATGAGTGAAGGGGCCCTGAAAGTGGCGATCCATCGGTTGAGAAAACGCTTCCGTGAAGTGGTGCGGCAGGAAGTGTCCCAAACTCTCCAAGACCCGCGCGATCTGGACAGCGAGATGCAGCACCTCATGGCAGCATTGACGGCGGAATAGCTTGCTGGCGATTTGGTCGAAAACCGCGCCATATCCAGACACGCTGTTGCCAAGCCGGGAAGCGAATAAAAAAAACGGCGGCAAGTTTTCACCTGCCGCCGTCGGAATCAATCACTTCGCGGATTACTTTTTGCCCGCGATGTACTTCACGAGGTCCACACAGCGGTTGCTGTAGCCCCACTCGTTGTCGTACCAGGAGACGAGCTTGAAGAAGTTGGCGTTCAGCTCGAGGCCGCTGCCTGCATCAAAGATGGAACTGCGCGGGTCATGGATGAAGTCGCTGCTCACCACTTCGTCTTCGGTGTAGCCAAGGATGCCCTTCATGTAGGTCTCGCTAGCCTTCTTCATGGCCGCGCAGATTTCCTTGTAGCTGGTGGCCTTGGTGGTCTTCACCGTGAGGTCCACCACGGAAACCGTGGGGGTCGGCACGCGGAAGGACATGCCGGTGAGCTTGCCCTTCACTTCCGGGATCGCCAGACCCACGGCCTTGGCGGCGCCGGTGCCGCTGGGGATGATGTTGATCGCCGCGCTGCGGCCACCCTTCCAGTCTTTCTTGGACGGGCCGTCCACCGTCTTCTGGGTGGCGGTGTAGCTGTGCACCGTGGTCATGAGGCCTTCCTCAATGCCGAACCCTTCCTTCAGGAGCACATGCACGACCGGCGCCAGGCAGTTGGTGGTGCAGCTCGCGTTGGAAATGATGGTGTGCGCCTTCGCGTCGTATTTCTCATGGTTCACGCCCATGACGACAGTAATGTCTTCACCTTTGGCGGGGGCGGAAATGATGACTTTCTTCGCGCCGGCGGTGATGTGGCCCTTGGCCTTCTCCGCGTCGGTGAACAGGCCGGTGCACTCCAGCACGATGTCCACGCCGAGTTCCTTCCACGGCAGGGCGGCGGGGCCTTCCTTCACGGCAAGGCACTTGATTTCATGGCCGTCCACCACCAGCACGTCATCTTCCGCCAGATCCGGCTTGGACTTCTTGCTGGAGACTTCTTCCTTGGCCTTGCCTTGGGTGGAGTCGTACTTCACGAGGTAGGCGAGGTTGTCCGCCGGCACGAGGTCGTTCACGGCAACGACGTCGATTTCTTTGCCAAGGAGGCCCTGGTCACAAATAGCGCGAAAAACCAGACGCCCGATGCGTCCGAAGCCGTTGATACCGATCTTGATCATGGATGAGTTGGAATATTGTTGAGCTGCCGCAGCCAAAAGCGACGCGGGGGGTTCATTGCGTATAATACGATGGCCCCCCCGTCAAACGGCGAATCTGTTGCACAGCAACCCTCGCGCCAAAGCGGTCCCTAGCCGCCATTTCCACACAAGATCTCCTCTAGAAACGAGGAGACCCGGCGGACTCCCATCCGCCGGGTCTTAGGCATCAACCTCAACACACGTCTCGTTTTGAGGCGAGACATGGACAACAACCAATCACTCTCAAAACTGTGAGGCGATTGCTCGCACTGCACAGTAATAGGTTAGAGTCCCCGTCCCCGGCGTTGTTCAAAGAATCACACTTTTTTTCAAAAATCTTTTTGGCCGCTTCGGGCGGCAGATTTTTGCCCCTCGGAACGGTCTGGGAATAGCGGTAAATTCTAGTTTTTTGGCAGCCGGTTGAGTGTGTAGTACGCGGCGGAATGGAGCAGCGGCTTCCCTTTGGCATCCCTAACTTGATCGGCATGAAGCTCATGCACATAGAGTTCCCGCAGCCCGTCACACTTCAGGCGTACCGTGCGACCCTCGACTACCGCCGAGGTGATTTTCACCGGCTTGGTGTCCACTTCATCGCTTCCATATTTCTGATGATACAGATAGGTGTAGCTCGACATGGAGTAGCTGGCGGAATCGGCCGTCGTCTTCGCGTCCACATCGCCCGTAAAAGTGAGCAAAAACCCGTCGGGCCGGGCTTCCATTTTCTCGATCTCAAACGGCGTCTGTCCCGTCCAGCGGATGCGCTCCAGGCCAAACGACCTCGTCCCTTGGGAGTTCCAGCCGCGGTTCGACTCGCCCACCACCAGCGACCCGTCTGGCAGGAATGCGAAGCTGAGCGCGGCGCATTGCAGCCCATCGAGGAGCGGGAAGCAAGCGCCCTGGTATTCGCCGTCCACCTTCTCCAGAAAGGCTCGATTCACGCCGGAGAGCACAAACTCGCCCACGAAAAGCTGCTTCTGGAAAGGGCCGAACTTCCCGCCCGTCATGTCGCAGGCAAAGCCGGTGGTGCTCTGCCCCATCTTCACATAGGGGAACCACACGGCGGGCAGCGCGAGGCCCGGCACCTTCTTCACAGCTTCCGCCTCGGTGATCTCCTGCGGCAGCTTGCCGGGGTCCTTCACCGGCGACTCGGGGCGTCGGGTGTCCGGTACCGAATCCCCATGGCCGAAGAACGCACCCTTGCGCAGGTGCAGGAGCGGGTTGGTGCCCTCCCAGTTCCCCTGCTGGTCCGTGCAGAAGACGTCGCCCTCCGCATTGAGGCCGATGCCACAGGGAGAACGCAACCCCGCTGCCATGGGGATGAGGTGCCCTTGCGCGTCCATGCTCATAGCCCAGCCACGCCAGGGGAATTCCGTGGCGCGGTTGCCCTCCAGCTTCACCGGCGGGCCCATGGAGGAATTCAGCGTGATCCACATCTGCCCCTTCGAATCGAAGACCGGGCCGTAGGCATACTCATGGTAGTTGCCCGAGACGCCCCAGCCTTTGAGCACGGTGAGATATTCATCCGCCACGCCGTCGCCATCCGTGTCGCGCAGCCGCGTCACCTCCGTGCGCTGCGAAAGGTAGAGCGCGCCGTCGTACCAGGTGAGGCCCAGCGGCTCGTGCAATCCAGACGCGAAACGATGGTAGCCGACTTCCGCCGGCTTGCTGGGATCCGCTTCGGGATGATCCAGAATCCAGACCTCACCCTTGCGCGCCGCCACCGCCAGTTTCCCATCCGGCATCACCGCCAGCCCACTCGCTTCCAGCTTCGCGCCGTCCGGCAACGTGTAGGGAGCGACGGTGTAATACGCCTTGATATCCTTGTTTTCCGCCCAGCCCGTTCCGTCCAGCAGCCCAATTACCCCCAGCGCTGCCAAAAACGCCATTTGAGCGCACGCGCCCCCGCGTGCCAGTTTCTGCGCCCCCGCGGAAACTTCGCGAACGTCTCCTGAAGATCTCTTCTGCATGTTGCTCATGGCTGCACCTCATCCGTCACCACGGCCACGCCATCCTTCCAGGTCAGCGCCACCGGTTTCGCATCTTTCTCGAGTCCCATAAAGAACCAGCCGTGAGTCGTCTCCTCACTCCCCTTCTCCGCCCTCACGGTCACGGTATGTTTCCAAACTTTTCCACCGGCATCGGGCCGCAGTTCATCTTCTACCTGCAGTCCCTCCACTTCATACAAAAACACCGGCACACCGTCTTTACCAATCCGGTAGCCTCTGAACGCATAGCCCGCCGCACTGCCGCACGCCTCCGGCCAGGGGTCCGATCCCGACGACAGTTTCGCCAATGGCATGCGCAACGGCAACGTGGCAACTTTCTCGCCCAGTGGCTTTGCCGGCGTCATGGCCCGCTCCTCCCAAGTGGTCTGCGCATCCAGAAATTTTCCTTTCCACGTCAGCGCCCAGCGCGTCTCCAGGGAATCAAACGACGCGTGGATCCCCTGCGGGTACCCCACCGCTACCGCTTCCATTCCGGCTCCTGTAAGGAAGGTGCGGAACACGATGGGCCGCTTCTCCTTCTCCGGCTTCAGCTCGTAGTCGCCCGTCAGCAGCAAGCCTTCCGGCAGACGCGATTGGTCCAACTCCTTCAGATAGGTCCAGATCTCCTCGATCTCCTGGTCCGCTTTCTTGCGTCCCACAAACAAAGGCGGCATGAGCGTGCCCTGCTGGGTCACCTGCGGATTGAGCAGCAGCTCTTTGAAATACTCCGGCTGCAAACGCTGCACGGTATTCGTCAGGTTCACCACCGGCACGCCAAGCCCCTTGCGATCCTTCAGACCGTGGCACGAGACACAACCTAGTCCTCCCTGCGCCACGCCCATAAGTGTGCGCCCCAACTCACTGCGGTGATGCTTCAGCAAACCAGAGGTGTCGATCTTGATCGGCTTCTCGCGCACACTCGACGCTTGCAGCAGCGGAATGCCGGGCGCGGCGTTGGCCTGGCCAAACTTTGGCATGCGCGCCGTCATGTAAGGCCGCACGCCTCCGCCCTGGCCCCAGAGGAGTTTCTCAAACCACGCGCGCGTCAGCTTGCGACCCACCACGTCCAGCTTCGGCGGCAGCCGCCCCAATTCGCCCAGCGAATGCGCCGTGGGATCCAGCACCGTGAAGTACTGGCCGCGCCCCTCTTCGATGCCGCCCTTGTTCTGCCACTCGTGGCACGCGTAGCAGTTCATTTTCATCAGAAAGCCATCCGTCTTTTCCTGCGCCGTTTGTGCGGCAGGTTTCGCTTCCGACTTGAGCTTGCTCAGCGCCAGCTTGAGCGCGCGCTTCTGGAAATCATTCATGCCGTAATCCGGCACGCCTGCTTTCTTCTCAGAAGACAAACACCCTTGGTCCGCCCGCAGTGCGGTGAGTGGCTTGGAAGCGCGAGGCTTGGTTGCTGCATCCTGAGCGTCGGCGTCATGACACGCCACGCAGTTCATGGAGACAAAGGCCTTGCGCCCTTCTTCCACCGAAGGCGTCTTCACCTTCAGCACCGTCCGCTCCACTGCCTGCAGGGGCTCTCGATTGATCTGCAAATAAGCTGCGATATCCGCCGCCTCTTTCTCTGTCATCGGCGAAGCCGGCATGCGTCCATCGTGGCGGGTCTTCAGGGGATCAAGCAGGAACGCCACCAGCGCATTCCGGTCGTAGCGATCTGCAAACAGCACCGGCACCGAAGGCAGGCTGGGCTTCTCGATCGTCAGATTCGGCGGCGCTTCCGCGGGCCGATAGTCCTCCACCTTCGCCGGTTCGTGGCAGGCCACACAACCGATGGTGTGATAAAGCCTGCGACCATTTTCCACATCACCCTCCGGACACTTTTTCACGTTCGTCTTCAGCGAACTCAGATATTGCACGATCGCCTCCAGCGCCGTGTCATCGCGGTCTTCGCCGCTGAACTGGCCGGGCATCGTCGTCCCTTTCTTCCGATGCTGCGGACTGCGGATGAAAAGCCACAGGTCATCCGCGCTCAGACGGCTGCCCACACCTTCCAGCGAATGCTTCGCCCGGCCCGGAAGTCGCTCCTTCCATTCCTTCGGCGCCGCATGACAGCTCACGCAGTTCAGCTCATTGAGAAGCAACAGCCCGCCGTCTGCAATGTGCGTTTCCTCGTCCTCCGCCGCATGGAAACGATCAAAGCCCGAGACCAGCGGATACTCCACCGGATCGGCCATGGCAGGGTGAGCGGTGGCCGAGGACGTCAGGACATGGAGCGACAGCGCAAAAGCGGCCAGGAAAATCCAAGCTCCAACACTCAAATTCCAAGGAAACTTCAAACTCCAAGGAGCTGACATGCGTTGACGCAACTCGACGGAATGCCGCTGTCTCTCCATTGAATTTTGATCCTTGGATTTTCCTTGATCCTTGAGCGTTGGGTTTTGAATTTTTTACGCCCGCTTCCTGGCCTCTTCGTCCAGCTGCGCGATCCAGTGTTTCACGAAGTAGCCGTTGTCATG
>Ga0265327_10003636_pt1 | contig 14503 bp, 10 predicted proteins | sample 41621metaG_FD_202089 | JGI IMG/M metagenome (GOLD analysis project Ga0265327, IMG submission 202089) | Rhizosphere microbial communities from Carex aquatilis grown in University of Washington, Seatle, WA, United States - 4-16-21 metaG | ecosystem: Host-associated > Plants > Roots > Rhizosphere... | reverse complement strand
TGACCAGCGCTCTCGCAATCGACAGCCGCTGTTTCTGTCCACCCGATAAATTTGTTCCGCCCTGTGCGACGTGCGCCTCGTATCCATCCGGCATCGTTGAAATGAATTCCTCCGCCTGGGCGATACGCGCCGCGCGTTTTATATTGTCGAAGGTGGCGCTGCTATCCGCATACAGCAGGTTGGATTTGATCGTTCCGGAGAACAGCATGCTTTTTTGAGGAACATAGCCGATTTTATCGCGCAGATCGCTGCGTTTCATATCGCGTATGTCCACTCCATCCACCAGGATGCACCCCTCGGTTACATCGTAATAGCGGATCAACAGGTTCGTCAGGGTCGATTTACCGCTCCCCGTCACGCCGATAAATGCGGTCGTTTCCCCGTGTTTCGCTTTAAAGCTGATATTCTTAAGCACCGGCTCGTCGCTGCCGGGATAGCAGAAGGTCACATTTTCATATTCAATATCCGCCACAAAGCCCTCTCTTGGCCGAACTGCATTTTTCTTGTCTTTAACCACCGTTCCTGTTTCAAGGACCTCTTTGATTCTGTCTGCGCTGACCGCCGCGCGCGGAATCATGATAAACATAACGGAAAGCATCAGGAATGACATAATGATCTGCATGGCATACTGCATAAAGGCCATCATCTTCCCGATATCCATCGCCATGGCCGCGATTTGATGTGCGCCAACCCATACGATCAATACGGTCGTAACGTTCATGATAAACATCATGGTCGGCATCATGATCGTCATGGCGCGGTTGACAAAAAGACTGTTTTCTGTCAGCGCCCTGTTTGCACCGTCGAACCTGGCCTCTTCAAACTTTTGGGAATTAAATGCGCGGACGACGAGCAAACCCTCCAGGTTTTCGCGGCTGATGAGGTTCAATTTATCCACAAGCGTTTGCATAATCCGCATTTTGGGCATGACCACGGTGAAGAGGACGATGATGACCATCACTATCGCCAGAACCGCTCCGACAATTGTCCAGGATAAGGTCTGGCTTTCCGATATGGCCTTGATCGTACCGCCGGTGCCTAATATGGCCGAATAGAATACCATGCGCACCATCAAGACAATGAGCAACTGGATCTGGGTGATATCATTGGTGGTGCGGGTGATCAGGGATGCGGGCGAAAATTTGTCGAGTTCAGGGTTCGAAAAAGTCTGTACTCGCTTGAATACATCCGCTCTCATATCGCGCGCGGTAAATGCCGCAACCCGGGCTCCAAAATACCCGACCGCAATGGAACACGCAGCGCTAAGCAAGGTGATAAGAATCATCTTGACGCCGGTTTGCAAAATGAAATTGGCGTTCCCGTTGAGCACGCCAGTGTCCACAATATCCGACATATAATTCGGCAGCGAAAGGTCGCAGATTGCCTGAACCACCAAAAGCGTCATGGCGCCCAATAACATGCCGGAATATTCCAACATGTATTCAAATACTATGATCATTTGCGCTTCGCTCTTTTATATCGATTGACTATTTTTATCATCATCAGTTTTACCCATAACGTGAAATAATGACGCTAGTTCTTTTTGCGCTTCGCATAATTCATCTGCACAGCCATTTGAAGCTTGTTCATCAATCCATGCATCGTAGCTAATTCTTCTTCTGAGAATTCTTTGAAAACACTTTCGCGGAAGGCAGTCAGTTCCTCGTCCGTTTTACTTAACACGGCCCTTCCACAGTCGGTAATTCGGACTCCTATGCTCCGGCGGTCGCTCGCATTTTCAAAGCGCTCGATGTATCCTTTACCGGCAGCAAGTTGTATGAATTTTGAGACTGCCTGCGGAGTTACCTCGACACGTTTGACGATATCCGACACCCATACATCCGTACTCATCCCTGTTTCATTCGACATTTCAGTGATCAGTTGCAGCATGAAATATTCCGCCAATGAGATATCCTCCGAAAAGAGTCCGGAGATTTTCATGGTTTTTATATAATAGAACATCTGCAGAAAGGGGGAGCTATGAATTTCCATGAATAGTTGACATTTAATAAACCTGGTTGATTAGTGGGCTAATATAGCATAATTTCCATCTTCTAACAATAACGTCTGCAATTCCAAATTTGAAAACTGTGCTTGCCTGCCAAACTTAAACACGAAAGCCGCGAATGGACGAATGGCGCGAATTTTTCAAAAACCACTGACGAAATTCGCGCAATTTGTGTTAAAACTGCTTGCATAAAATAATTACTCCCTGTAAACGCCTGAATTTGTTAAACAAATATAGCGTTGGCTTCAATTCAGCGGCCCTTGTTGGTTATTTCCCTTTCTTAACCACTTCCTCCCCATATTTTTCGTGCAGTTTATCCAGCGCGGCCTGCACCTTACGCGCTTTTTCATTGCCCTGGCCCCACAGTTCCATTTGACGCGCGGGCGGGTCGAGGTGGCTGACGCCCACGCCGAGTAGGCGCACGGGTGTCCGTTTTTCGCGCACTTTGCGCAGCAGGGCGCGGGCGGCCTCGAAGATTTCGGCGTCCTGGTCGGTGGGGACGGGCAGCGTCACCTGGCGCGTCAGGGTGGTGAAATCGGCCCAGCGCAGTTTGAGCCGCACGGTTGTCCCGGCCAGGTTTTCGCGACGCAGGTTTTTGGCGACCTGGGCCGATAGCTCACGCAACGTGCTTTCGAGCGCTTTGTCGTCGTTCACATCGCGCACGAAGGTGGTTTCCTGCGAGATGGATTTGGTCTCGCGCTCATTGGCGACGGGGCGCTCGTCGATGCCCCTCGCGTGGCGCGCCATCTCGCGTCCGTGCTCGCCGAAGAGGGCCGCCAGGTCGCGCTCGCCGAGGGCGGCCAACTGTCCGATGGTGCGGATGCCCAACCTGGAGAGTTTTTGCTCCGTCTTCGGGCCGACGCCCCACAACATGGCGACCGGCAGCGGGGCCAGGAATTCAGCTTCGCGCCCGGCCTCGATAACGGTCAACGCTTGCGGGGGGCTGGATCCGCGCGCCGCTTTTTTGCCGGCGTCCGTTGCCAGCTTGGCGACCAGCTTGTTCGACGCGACTCCGACAGAGCTTGGCAGGCGCAGTTCGTCCATAATTTGCTTTTGGACTCGGCGAGCGGTTTCGGCGGCTGGTTCGCGGATATCGCTGATGTCGACGAAGGCTTCGTCAATGGAGATTTGCTCGACCAGCGGCGCAAGCTGGCGCAGGCGTTGCATCACCTGGCCTGAGATTTCGCCGTAGGCGGCGTGCCGTCCGGGGACGACGATCAGCCTGGGGCTTAGGCGCAGGGCCTGGCTCATCGGCATGGCCGAGTGGACGCCGAGCGCGCGCGCCGCGTAGGAGCAGGAGGCCACCACGCCGCGTTCGTCGGGCCGCCCGCCCACGGCGAAGGGCTTGCCGCGCAGCGATGGGTCGCGCAGTTCTTCGACAGAACAGAAAAAGGCGTCCAGATCGAGGTGCAGGATGGTACGGGACATGGAGGGATTATATCGCGCCGGTTTGTAAAATTCTTCAACGCAAAGCCGCAAGGACGCAAAGCCGCAGTGATGCTTTATAAAACCCTTTGCGACTCTGCGCCTTCGCGTTAAAGTCCCGGTTTCCCACGGGAAAGAATTTTAGGAATACAATTACCCAATGAAACCTATTCTTGTAATGCTCCTGTTTGTTTTGCTGCTTTCGGCCTGCGCCCCCGCAGCCACGCCGACGCCTGCCAGCCCGGAGGATCAGGCCGCCCAGGCGTTGACCGACTTTTTCGCAGCGCTCAACCGCGGCGATTACGCCGCCGCCGATGCCTTGTTTGGCGACGATTACGAGGTGCTGATGGGCATGAACTCCGGCATCCCCGCCACCGATCACCTGGCGCTGTGGAAACATGCCTGCCAGTTCAACGGTTTCCAGTGTTTGAAAATCAAGGAAATCGTCTCATCCACACAGGTATATGACGGCGACTTCAATCTTGTCGTCCATTTTGCAAATGCGGATGGCAGTTTGTTTGTGCGAAACCCATGCTGCGGCGAAGATTTGACCACCACGCCGCCCGTCTCCGAGTTCACCTACGAGGTCAAGCGCAACGATCAAGGCAAGTTCCAGGTGATGGACACGCCGCCGTATGTGCCGTAATAGTCGTAAAAAATCAACCACAAAGTCACAAAGCCACAAAGATTCTTAACAAAAAACTGGCTCTCTGAGAATTTCCGTGATCCATCTCAACCCGTAGATATGGAGTTGCCACGCCGATTCTCAGAGAGCCAAAAAAACTTCGCGCCTTCGAGTCTTTGTGGTTAAAAGCTCTGGACTTTCACGGCTTAAACCGGGATTTTACGGCCTGGCTTCCACGATGACTTCGACCCTTGCGATGGCAGGCCCCAGGCTGTAGACGGAAAAATCGAACGCCTGGGCGCTGCCCGCTTGCAGGCTGCCTTGCCACTCCCAGCGACGAAAGCCGACGATTTGGCCGTTTCCGTCATAGGCAACGCCGGCCAGCCAGATGGTTTTGGCGGCAGCGCTGGAGGATGGCAGAAAGACCTGTCCCTGCACGCGCGCGGAACGGCCGTCCCAATCGACGCTGACTAACACGTTGCGGGCCACCGCCGGGAGGTAGCGTTCGTCGCCGGGGAGCAGGCGGATGGCAATTGCCAGTTGCGCGGAAGCTTGCGAAGTCCCCGCCGGAGGCGCGCCCGCTGCCGGGGTCGCTGGCGCGGGAAAGAAAGCATAGGCGGGCAGCACACTTCCGGGCGGGAGAATGTCGAGCGGCAGGAACGCTTCCAGGCTGTTGAGCGCCCGTCCTTTGGCGTCCAGCAGGGTCATTTGCAGTTTGACGTTTTCGAGCGTATCGGGGAATGGGTTGCGCACGGCCACGAGACAATACGATCCGCCGCCGGACGGGTAACACGTTACCGCGCCAACCTGCGCCGGGGCGGGCGTGGGCAGCGCATTTGCCCCAGAGCTGGCGGCGGGGATATTCAGCTTTTGGCCCACGATGAGCGCTTCGGAAACAACTCCGGGGTTGGCCGCCTGCAACTCGGCCAGGCGCAGGCCGAAATGCTCGGCAATCGTCCCCAGCGTATCGCCGGAGACGACTTTGTAGGTGGACGGCGTGGGCGAGGGGATGGGAATGTCGGTGGCGCTGAGGGCGGTGGGGAAAGCGAAAACAGCGTCAGTCGCGGTGGCGTAGGGTCGCAAGGTTAACTCCGGTCGTCCCGGAGCAGGCAACGGGGAGTCCGAAGCGGTTGAGCAACCCATGAGCAGGAAAAATGCCAGGGAAACGGCGAGCAGTTTGAGGGAGTGAGAAGTGTCCATCTTTTCATTATATCAATTGCAGTGGAAATACTTGCCCCACCGCCTGGGGTGTGCTAGACTTAATACATGCAGCCTTTCGAAACTTCTCCGCAAGATGCGATGCTTGAACAGGCCATTAAGTTTATTGGCGAGGAAAAATTCCCCCAGGCCAAAGAGATGCTGACCGGCCTGTTGCAAACCGACCAGAACAATGCCACGTATTGGGTCTGGTTGAGCGCGGCCATGGAGACGCAAAAAGAGCGCCTGTATTGCCTGCAAATGGCCTACAAGGTGGACCCGGCCAATGCGGCGGCGCGGCGCGGCCTGGTTTTGATGGGCGCTTTGAGCGCGGATGACTCGCTGCCGCCTTTCCCGATGAACCATCCCCGGCCCTGGGAAACCAAGCTCAAGTTGGCCGACGAGAAGCCCCAACCGACCGGCATCAGGCGCGTGACGAGTAACCCGTTCTTCCGGCTGGCGCTGATTGCTGTGGTTGTAGTGACGATAGTGGGCGGGTCTATCTTTGGGCTGGGGGCCTTGGTCAACGCAACCCGGCCGGTAGCGCCTACGGTAAACTTGATGACCGCCACGTCTCGCCCGAGCGTGACCCCTGTGATTAACCAAAATGTCCCCACTGCGAATGCGACCATCGTGCCGCTTTCAAACCTTTTGACGATGACCTACACGCCCACCGTCGTCTACGCCCTCACGCCGCACGGCGATGTTGCCCTGGACGCCTACCATGGCGCAGTGCGCGCTTACGATCAGGGCCGCTGGAGCGACCTGGCGAATATGATGGCGCAGATTGGCACAAGCCAACCCGGCTCGGTGGATACCCTTTATTTCATCGCCGAGGCCGACCGCATGAGCGGTCAGTTTGCCGATGCGATCGACTATTACAAGCAGGCCATCAAACTCAATCCCAAATTCGCGCCGAGTTACCTGGGGCGCGCGCGCGCCACCCTGGCGCTTAACCCGCAGCAGTCCGTGATTGCAGATTTGAACAAGGCCATTGCGCTGGACCCGAATTATAGCGAGGCCTACCTGGAACGCGGCCTGTATTATTTGAAAAAGCAAAACCTGCCGGCCGCCAAAAGCGACCTGGTGCAAGCCGCCTCCATGAATCCCGGTTCGCCGATTATCCAGCTCGACTTGGCGCGCGTATTACTGGCGGTCGGCGAAAATGAAGCCGCGCTGCAAGCCGCGCAGAAGGCCAATCAACTCGATATCACCATGCTGGATGGTTACCTGGTGTTGGGCATGGCCTACCGCGCCAACGATCAGATCGACCAGGCTGTGGATGCGCTGGATACGTATACCAAATATTCGCTCACGAACCCCGATGCTTTTACCACGCTGGCGTCGGCCTACTTTGCCCGCGGTGACTATCCAACGGCTTTGAAAAATGCCGACCAGGCCATTTTGCTCGATAAAAACGACGCCGAGGCCCATCGCTGGCGCGGCGAAGTTTACCTGGCGACCAAAGAATATGACAAGGCGCTCACCGATTTCAGGCAGTCTTACCGCACGAACGTGACTTTCGAGGCCGGGGTCGGCATTGTGCGCTCGATGCTTGCCCTGAAGGATTTTAGCAATGCCTATGGCAATGTGCTTGTCATCGAAAAGCTGGCGAAGACGGATCAGCAGCGAGGCATTCTCTTGTATTACGGCGCCCTGGCGCTGGAGGGAACGAACGATCAGGTTGCCGCCTCGCGCAACTGGACCCAGCTTTTGGCCCTGCCAACTGCGGCGACGACGGATCAGATGCGCGCGGATGCGAAAGCCCACATCATCGCGTTGCAGTCGGCCACCCCCCCGCCGCCGCCCACCGCGACGGTGACACTCACCCCGCCCTCCACCGCCACCGTTACTCCAACCAAAACACCAAAGCAATAGGAAAGTCGGGCGACCCGAAATGGTCGCCCGATTTTTTGTTTTGCGATTGTGTTGTCGTGGGTAGGGACGGGTCTTCTTTGCTAATGGCGGTTTTGTGCTCCACAAGCCACACGCGAACGAGGTATCTTCCCTGCCACGAAAGACCCGCCCATCCTTTCATTCCATCACGGAGTAATCGCGATGACAACCTTCACCCACCTTTCCATCGCCGAAAACCCGGCTGGCAACCGTTAAAGAATGGTCATCACATTTATCATCCTTGCCCTCGCCATCCTGTTTTTTCTCAGCGACCGTCTGCGCCCGGACCTGGTGGCGCTGCTCGTCATGTTGGCGCTCGGTTTGAGCGGCGTCCTGACAGCCGACGAGACTTTTTCGGGTTTCAGCCGCTCGGCAGTCATTGCCATCATCGCCATTTTCATCCTGGCCGAGGGCCTGCGCCGCACCGGCCTGGCCGAAAGGTTGGGCAGGGTGCTCGTCCGCCTGGGCGGCAAACGCGAAGGCAGGCTGGTTTTTACCGTAACGCTTGCAGGAGCGGTACTCTCGTTGGTAATGAACAACATTGCGGCGGCCTCGGTGCTCATGCCCGCCATTTCTGCCGCGGCGCGCAGAACCGGCATTTCGGCCTCGCGCCTGCTCATGCCGCTGGCTTTTGGCACCATCCTGGGCGGCATGGCTACGCTGCTGACCACCACCAACATCCTGGTCAGCGGGATTTTACGCCAGCAGGGGTTCACAGGTTTTGGCTTGCTGGATTTTGCGCCCGTCGGCATTCCCATTGTCATTGCTGGAACGCTTTATATGACGTTCATCGGACGGCGATTGCTGCCCGTCCAGGCTCACCCGGAGCCTGCTCCCGTTTCGACAGATGAAAATGACATCCAGAGCATCTACCGGTTGAACGAACGGCTCATCCGCGGGCGAGTCTTCGCGGGTTCGCCCCTCGCCGGGCAGACCGTGCAACAGAGTCAATTACGGGAAAAGTACAAACTCAACCTTGTCGCCGTCCAGCGCGGCGGGCGGATGAACGAGTCGATCTCTCCCGATATGGAAATTAAACCCGGAGACATCCTGCACCTGATTGGGCGACTCGACTTAATCCCGGTCCCTGACCTGGAAAAACTGCTCGAATTGTTTCCCCTGCCGACCTCCGCCCTCCCGCCGATGGCGCTCGTCGAAGCCGTGCTGACGCCTCGTTCGCAGCTTTTGGGACATAGCCTGCGCGATGCGCATTTCCGCCAGAAATACGGCCTGAACGTGCTGGCCATCTGGCGCGCCGGGCGACCCTATCGCACCGGTCACGGCGAAATGCCGCTCCAGCTTGGCGACGCGCTGCTGCTGCAAGGCCCGGCAGAACAAATCCCGCTCCTGCAAACCGAACCCGAATTGCTGGTGCTGGCAGGGCAGACGTTTCCTGTGAACAAGACGAAGGCGCTGCTGGCAGCGCTGGTGATGGTATTGACGCTGGCTGTCGCGGCGTTCAGCCCCTTTCCCACCGGGGAGGTCATGCTGGCGGGCGCGCTGCTGATGGTTTTGTTGCGCGTGCTCGATATGGATCAGGCCTACTGCGCAATAGAGTGGAAAAGCGTCTTCCTGGTGGCAGGTATGCTGCCGCTGGGCACGGCGCTTGCCAAAACCGGCGCAGCGGCGCTGTTAAGTCATGCGCTGGTGAACACCCTGGGGCACAGTGGGATCATGGTTTTGCTGGTCGGGCTGGTGGGGCTGACCATCTTGTTCACGCAAGCGATGAACGGCGCAGCGGTGGCGGCCATCATGGCCCCCATCGCCATTCAAATCGCCCAAAGCGTTGGCGCAGACCCGCGCGCGCTGGCGATGGCCGTGGCGCTGGCGACGTCGGTGGCCTTTATTACCCCGCTTGGGCACCCGGTCAACGCCCTGGTCATGGGGCCTGGCGGATATAAATTCGGCGATTATGCCAAAGTGGGACTTTTGTTAACGATGGTAACTTTTGCGGTGATCTTGTTTTTCCTGCCCCAATTCTGGCCGCTGAGATAAATAAGGGCACAGCATCGCTGTGCCCTTATTTATAATTATCTTCCCAACCTGAAACGCCAACGGCTGGCTGAGTCTGTTGTTTTGATAAAGATTATCTTCTGGAGCCGCTCTGCTGGTTGGCATGGATGCGTTGCAATGCTGCAACCAACGCATCGACATCTTCGCAGGTGTTATACGGCGCAAACGAGGCGCGCACGGTGCTCTCCACGCCGAAGCGGCGCAGGATGGGTTGCGCGCAGTGGTGGCCCGAACGGACGGCGATGCCTTCCTTGTCCAGCGCCGCGCCGACGTCCTGGGTGCGGATATTGTTCAGCACAAACGAGATCACCCCGGCTTTTTCTTTGGCCGTGCCGATGATTTTCAAACCCGGCACAGTGCGCAGTCCGGTGGTGGCATATTCCAGCAGGTTGTGCTCGTACCAGCCGATATTCTCCTGGCCAATGGACAAAACGTAATCCAGGGCCGCGCCCAGGCCGATGGCGTCGGCGATGTTGCCGGTGCCAGCTTCGAATTTGGCCGGGGCCGGTTGGAAAATCGTGCGCTCGAAGGTTACGTCGGCGATCATGTTGCCGCCGCCCTGCCAGGGTGGCATGCTTTCGAGCAGTTCTTTTTTGCCGTAGACCACACCAATGCCGGTTGGCCCAAAAATCTTGTGGCCCGAAAAGACGAAGAAATCGGGGTTGAGCGACTGCAAGTCCACGCGCATGTGCGAGACCGATTGCGCGCCATCCACCAATACACGCGCGCCGTGGCGATGAGCCGCAGCGACCATCTCTTGCGCAGGCGTGACGGTGCCCAGCGCGTTCGAGACCTGTGTGATGGCGACCAGCTTGGTGCGCGGCCCCAGCAGTTTCTCGTATTCGGACAGAATGATCTGCCCATCATCGTCCACCGGCGCGACGCGCAGGTGAGCGCCCTTTTCGGCAGCCAGTTGCTGCCAGGGGACGATGTTGGCGTGATGTTCCAGCCAGGTAACGACGATTTCGTCGTCTTTGCCGATGTTCTGGCGTCCCCAGCTTTGGGCAACCAGGTTGATGGCTTCGGTCGCGCCGCGCACGAAGATGATTTCCTCCGTAGACCCGGCGTTCAGGAAGCGGCGCACCTTTTCACGCGCGGCCTCGAAGGCGTCGGTTGCCCGCGCAGCCAGGGCGTGTGCCGCGCGGTGGATGTTGGAGTTTTCGTGCTCGTAATAATATGAAAGCCGGTCAATGACCACCTGGGGCTTCTGGGTCGTGGCGGCATTGTCCAGCCAGACCAGCCGCTTGCCGTGTACCTGCTCCTGCAAAATAGGGAAGTCGCGGCGAACGACGTTCGGGTCAAACGGACGCGGCCCCAGGCCGATCTCAGGCACGCGCGTCGGGCTGTATTCCCGGGCTTCTGGCCCAAGCGTCAGGGTTTGGAATTGGAAGGGCAGCGCGCCAACGCCGACGGTGGCCAGTGCGTCTTCGATAAAGTAATGCCCGCCGGTGGGCAAAGCCGCTGCGCCACCCGAGATTTGACGTACGATGGATAGATTGGCAGCAAAGCCTACCGGCAAAGCTCCCAGATCAGGCTCCGCCGCCAGAGTCAGCGGCGCGGCTGGGGTTGCGGGAAGAGACACCGGAAAATTCGGCGGCGCGGCGAGGGGCAGGTCAACCGGCGTCGAAGTTTTGCCCGGCGAAGAAACCTGCGAGGCGGACGGCACGGGCGGAGGCGACGACAGCTCCAACTCGGAGGTCTTCGGCACTGCGGGCGCGGTCACCGCCTGCGTATGCGGCGCGGAGGCCGGTAGCTGCTGCGGGGGCTGCCCGGGCAGGGCCGAGAAAAACTGGTTGGCAAGCTGCGCGATCAGGTCCGGGGCGGGTGCGCCCACCGCCTGCGCTGCCAGCGCTTCCAGTTGGCCGAATGACGCTGCGCCTCCGCTTGGGAAGCGGGGATCAGACGTAGTCATAGTATTGATCTACCTGGACATTCTGCAAAACTCCAATCGCATCTTCGGTAAGCACAGCGGCAGAGCAGTAGAGCGAGATCAGGTAAGATGCAACGGCCTTGCGGTTAATGCCCATGAAACGCACGGAAAGGCTGGGGGCTACTTCACCCGGCACACCCGGCTGGAACAGCCCGACGACGCCCTGCTTCTTCTCGCCGGTGCGCAGCAGCAGAATGTCGGTCTTGTTGGCGGTGATGCGCAGCTTGTCGCTTGGGACGAGCGGCAGTCCGCGCCAGGTGGTGAACTGCGCGCCGAAAATGGTGGCGGTAGGTGGCGGGACTCCGCGGCGGGTGCATTCGCGTCCGAAGGCGGCGATGGCGCGCGGGTGCGCCAGGAAGAAGGCAGGTTCCTTCCACACTTTGGCGATCAACTCGTCGAGATCGTCAGGGGTGGGACGGCCTTCCTTGCGCGGCTTGATCTTCTGGGATGGAACAATGTTATTGAGCAAACCATATTCCTCATTGTTGATCAGTTGGGATTCCTGCTGTTCCTTCACTTTTTCGATCAACAGGCGCACCTGCTCCTGGATCTGGTCGATGGGGGTGCTGTACAGATCGGAGACGCGGGTTTGGATATCAAGCACAGTGGTAACGGCATTCATCGAAAATTCGCGCGGGGCAGCGTCATAATCGATGAAGGTCTCCGGCAGGTCGGCGTCGTTTTTTGGGCTGCATTCGACCTCATCGGGTGCGCCATCTTTGCTGTCCTTGACGCGGTTGAGCCGGTAAATACCGGCCTCGACGGCAACCCAGGGCAGGAACGAGGGCAGCCAGCGAGGCGTAATGCCCGACCATTGCGCATGGGTTTTGGTGGCGTTGGCAAGTTGGCGCGCAGCCGCCTCACTCAACGTTTTACGGACTACAGTAGTTTCAGCCATTTGATTTATTACTCCTTTGGTTTTTTATTTTTTTCACTGTCTTTTCCTGCCATGATCACAAAGGCAGATAGAACAATGATTGGGAAATGATTGGAATACAGCCCGCTTATCGCACTTATGCAATAGGGCTAATTCAAAACGAAAGAAAAAAATAGACTTTCACCAGATCAGGAATGCCACCTACCAACCTCGTCCGGCGATCAATTCTCCCACCGGGATGCTGGTGATTTGCCGTCCAACCATCGCCTCGCCCAGGTTGCGGCTGACTTCGGCCAGGATACCGGCATCCTGAAAATGCGTGGTGGCTTTGACGATGGCGTCGGCGCGTTTGGCCGGGTTGCCGGATTTGAAAATGCCCGATCCGACGAAGACGCCGTCCACGCCGAGTTGCATCATCAACGCCGCATCTGCCGGGGTGGCGATGCCGCCCGCAGCAAAGTTGACCACCGGCAGGCGGCCCAACTCGCGGGTCTGCTTGACCAGCTCATACGGCGCGCCGATGTCTTTGGCGAAGGTCATCAATTCTTCTTCGGGCAGGTTTTGCAGGCGGCGGATTTCTCCCAAGACAGCGCGGGCGTGCCGCACCGCCTCGAACACGTCGCCCGTCCCGGCCTCGCCTTTGGTGCGGATCATGGCCGCGCCCTCGCCGATGCGCCGCAGCGCCTCGCCCAAATTGCGCGCCCCGCACACAAACGGGATTTTGAAACCATGTTTCAGGATGTGATGCGCATCATCGGCGGGCGTCAGCACTTCGGACTCGTCGATGTAATCTGCGCCAATCGCTTCCAGGATTTGCGCTTCCACAAAATGCCCAATGCGGCACTTGGCCATGACCGGGATGGTGACCGCTTCCTTGATACGAAGGATCAACTCCGGGTCGCTCATGCGCGCCACGCCGCCCTCGGCACGGATATCCGCCGGGACGCGCTCCAGCGCCATGACGGCGCAGGCCCCGGCATCCTCCGCAATCCTGGCGTGTTCAGGCGTGACCACGTCCATAATGACGCCGCCTTTGAGCATTTGCGCCAATCCTTTTTTGGCAGTCCAGGTTCCAGTCAGTTTTTCCATTTCTCGAAGTTCCTTGATCCATAATGGCAGGGGCGCAGCGACGCTGCGCCCCTGCGCATCAATTACGCATTCAATGCCTGATTCAGGTCCCACAGAATATCGTCGATATCCTCGATGCCAATGCTCAGACGGATGAAATCGGGGCTGACACCGGCCGCCGTTTGCTCCTCGGCGCTCAACTGGCTGTGGGTGGTCGTCGCCGGATGGATGGCCAGGGATTTGGCGTCCCCGACGTTAGCCAGGTGGCTGAAAAGCTGCAGGCTTTCGATGAACTTCCGCCCGGCTGCGGCCCCGCCCTTGATGCCGAACCCCAGGATCGCGCCCGCGCCCTTGGGCAGGTAGCGCTTGGCGCGCTCGTAGTCGGGGTGGCTCTTCAAGCCCGGATACTTGACCCAACTGACCTTCGGGTGCTTCTCCAGGTATTCGGCCACCACCTGGGTATTCTGCACATGCCGTTCGATGCGGATCGAGAGCGTCTCGATACCCTGGATCGTCTGCCAGGAGTTGAACGGCGACTGCGCCGCGCCAATATCGCGCAAAGTCTGAACGCGGAGTTTGATGGCAAAAGGCGGCAGTCCCGCGCTAAGCAGGCTGGCATAGACTAACCCATGATAAGACGGGTCCGGCTCGGTGAAGCCTGGGTAACGCCCGCTGGTCCAATCGAAATTACCGCCGTCCACCACGATACCGCCGATGCTGGTGCCGTGTCCACCGATGAACTTGGTGGTGCTATGGGTGACGATGTGCGCGCCCCACTCGAACGGGCGGAACAGGTAAGGGGTGGCCAGGGTATTGTCGATCACCACCACAATGTTGTGTTTCTTGGCGATCGCGGCCACTTCCTCGAAGGGGAAAACAGCGATGTCGGGGTTGCCAAGCGTCTCGCCGTAGATAATCTTGGTATTCGGGCGGATGGCTTTCTCGAAATTCTTGGGGTCGGTCGGGTCAACGAAGGTCACTTCAATGCCCAGCTTGGGGAAGGTGTAATGGAACTGGTTGTACGTCCCGCCATACAGGCGGCTGGACGAAACAATGTGGTCGCCAGCGCCCAGCAGGGTAAAGATGGCCTGCACCTGGGCGGCGTGACCGCTGCTGGCCGCCACCGCTGCCACGCCGCCTTCCAGCGCGGCAATGCGCTGTTCGAGCACGTCTGTGGTCGGGTTCATCAGGCGCGTGTAAATGTTGCCCAATTCCTTGAGCGCGAACAGGTTGGCGGCGTGTTCGGTGGATTTAAACTGGTAGCTGGTGGTCTGGTAAATCGGCACGGCGCGGCTGCCGGTGGTCGGGTCGGGGGAGTAACCGGCGTGGAGTTGCTGTGTGGAAAAACCGTATTTGCGAGGGGTTGCGGACATGGAATAAGTCTCCTTTTGAAAAGTGGGTAAAGTGGATTTCGAAGCGCGAAAAACGAAAAGGTCAGGGTTATTGACAGTAATTGCACATAAG
>Ga0265327_10003635_pt1 | contig 14503 bp, 12 predicted proteins | sample 41621metaG_FD_202089 | JGI IMG/M metagenome (GOLD analysis project Ga0265327, IMG submission 202089) | Rhizosphere microbial communities from Carex aquatilis grown in University of Washington, Seatle, WA, United States - 4-16-21 metaG | ecosystem: Host-associated > Plants > Roots > Rhizosphere... | reverse complement strand
AGACACAGACTTCCTGCGCCGGGTCACTCGGCGTTCCCTTCACCGGTTCGTCGAAAACAACGGATTGAAGCATCACCGTTCTCCACTCACAGGCAAATCCCAATCGCTATACGCGGAACACGACCGCCGGTTCCAGTACCAGGACCTTGCGCAGGCTGATCATGCTCGCCAGGACGATGATGACGGCGACGGCACAGGCCGCGATCGCCGCCACCTGCCACGGAAGATAAAAGCCCATGAGCGCCGTGACATTCTGTGTCGATTCGAAGAACAGGGACGTCATCCCAATTCCCAGTCCGTAGCCGATGCAGCCGACAATTGTCGCCTGCAGCAGGATCATCCCGACCAGGCGCCAGTTGCTGACCCCCATCGCCTTCAGGGCTCCAAACTGCTTCAGATTCTCAAGCGTGAACAGGTAGAACGTCTGGCCGGCGATGGCCGTTCCCACGATGAAGCCGAGGGCAATCGTGATCCCGAAGTTCACAGGAATTCCCGTGGAACGCAGGTAAAAATCGATGATGAACCAGATCATGTCGGGACGTGTCCGTGCCGCCAGTCCTGTGGATTCGCGGATCGCCTGGCAAACCTCTTGCGGATCGCTCCCCGACTTGTGATGTGCCAGTACAAACGACAACTGGTTGCGTTCGCGCGGGGCAAACCCCAGCGCCTGCGAATAGCGAGTGTAAATGACGGGGAAGGTCTGAAATGGTGGAGTGGTGTCGCAGACACCCACCACCACGGCCCGACGGTCGTTCATTTCCAGTGTCTTGCCGAGTTCAATCGGACCTTCCCCCCAGAACAATCGATAGCCGGGACGATCGATGATGATGGCGTCGGGACGACGCAGATCGGCGAGTGACCCGGCAACGAGTTGAGCGGGCGCGCCGACCAGGGTGTGATCGTCAATCCCCATCAGGATCGACTGGCGGAATTCCCCGTTGTCGATGCGAGCCCGGACCAGGCTCTTGTACATGCGAACCGCCCAGTCAACTCCTTCGACGCCGCGAACACGATACAAATCGCTGTCCGTCAGTGGTTTCACTTCGTCCGCGTTTTTTCCTTCGGGGTCCATCACCCAGATTGATGCATCGCGGACATCAATCGCGGCATGCGCGGTCCGTCGCATCAGTCCGACGAAGATCGCCATCTGTTGTGAGATCAACAGCACTCCGAACGCGACTCCGAAAACCGTTCCAAAGTACTTGGCCCGATCCCCCGTCAGCATCTTCCAGGCAACCCAGTTCATGGTGTCACCCTGCTTCGTTCGGGAAAGGGGGGAAGGGCCGTACCAAACGCCGGCGCCAATCCCATCCCGGCCAGGCTGAAACGGGTGATGTGCTCCGCCAGCATTTTGACATTCAACTTGTCATATTCGGCATCACCAATCAGCAGCCGAATCATCGGTTGATGGACATAGTAAAACAGGACCTGTCCAACGATACTGAACCCGATCAGGTTCACCTGTTCCAAGGGAAACTCTTCCCCCATCAGGTCGGCCAGAATCGCACGCAGCCCATCCGCCATGGGCCTGACATAGTCCTCGACCACTGCTGCGCAGGCTTCGGTCGGATGAGCCATCTCGCGAAGCATGATTTCCAGGTGCCAGACGGGCTTGTTGGTATTCAGCTTTCGCTCCAACATCGTCTGGATGAATTCCCGCAACCGTTCGACCGGCGGCATTTCGGGCGGCCAGACGACTTCCGGATCCTCGTTGTCAGCACACGATTGAGCATGTCGGACGGCGGCGACATAAAGTGACCGTTTGTCGCCGAAATGGTAGTTGACGGCGGCGATGTTGGCGGAGGCCTGCTGGCAAATATCCCGCACGCTTGCCGCTTCGTAACCCTTTTCAGCGAATATGGTTCCTGCCGCGTCAATCAGCCGTTGCCGGGTATCGTCGATCACGAAGGCCACCTTCTTCCATCAGGTTCGGGAAACCGAATCAAACGTTTGTTTTAATTCAATTCTAGTCTAACATCGGTTTAAAACAAGCGTTTGATTGAAGAATCCGAAAGATTCTGGAAATGCCGTGGTTCATTTCGCGGAATGGCGGTCCGTTTGATCTGACTCCGCGCTCTGAAGCTCCGTCGGGATGCCCTGCAACCGCTCGCTGTCCGGGACCGGGCCTGATACGCTTTGGCGATGAAACTGAAAACGCTCCCTGATGATTTTGAAGTGGAAGAGCTCAGCGATTTCCGGCTGGGAAACGGTCCCTTTGCAGTCTATCTCCTGACCAAGCGTTCGCTGGGGACGCCCGAGGCGATTACGGCGATTGCCGACCGCTGGAATCTGTCGCGCAAGCAGATCAGCTATGGCGGATTGAAGGACAAACACGCGGTGACGCGGCAGTGGGTGACGATTCATCACGGACCCCGTCGCGATCTGAAGCAGGAGAACTTCACGCTCGCCTACCAGGGGCAGGCGGTGCGGGAGTTCGGTCCGCATGACATCGGGGCGAATCGGTTTCGGGTGGTCATGCGAAATCTGACCGTGACGGAAGCGGAACGAATCGTTGGGCTGCGTGACGCCGTGGCACGCGACGGCGTTCCCAATTATTTCGATGATCAGCGGTTTGGTTCGTTGGGAGATTCGGGCGAGTTCATCGCGAAGCCCTGGTGCCTGGGGGACTATGAACGGGCCGTCTGGCTCGCTCTGGCCGAGCCCAACCCTCATGACCGTCCGAACGACCGTGCCGAGAAGCAGACTATTCGTGACTACTGGGGCCGTTGGATCGAGTGCAAGGCGGCGCTGCCGAAATCGTCCCGGCGGAGCATCGTCACGTACCTGTGCGATCATCCTACTCGTTTCCGCGATGCGCTGGCCCTGTTCCGGCAGGACATGCGCAGTCTCTGGCTGGCGGCGTTTCAAAGCGACCTGTGGAACTTGATGCTATCAGCCTGGCTGCAGCAGCACATCGATTCCGACAGCCTGTTCAAGGTGGAACTGGCAACGGCCAACGTGCCATTCTATTCCGAACTTCAGAATACTGAACGAGTCATTCTGACGGAGTCGGCGCTGCCACTTCCCTCGGCCAGGCTTCATCTGGAACCGGGGCCGATCCTGTCCCTGTATGAATCGGTCCTGGCGGATGAAGGTCTGTCGCTGCGGGAACTGCGTGTGAAATATCCCCGGGACAGTTTCTTTTCGAAGGGAGAACGTTCGGCCATCGTGATCCCCCGGGACTTGAAGCTGCATGCGGATGAGGACGACATCACGGCGGGGCGTCAGCGAGTGACGCTGCAATTCGTCCTGCCGCGCGGCGCCTATGCCACGATCTTTGTCAAACGCCTGACGACGCTGGGAGCCAGTGAGTAGCGAGTCCGTTTGGTCAGGTTTTGGAATTTGCTGAACTGGAAATCGGTCCATTTCCAGTTTGATCCGTCGGATGGCATTGCTGTCTTCACTGCAACATTTGGGTTGCCAGGTTGAAGAAACGGAGAAGTTCCGGCCAATTCTTTGACTGTCCATGAAAAGAGTCCGACGTCACACAAAGTTCTTATTGACTTGCTCCTGTCGATTCAGTGGAATTGTCTTGATCCGTGCTGGAATCGCGCGGTCAACCGGCTGGTGTATGGTGAATGCCTGACGCATCTGGATCATACGCCCATCAGATTCCCCGGAGCCTGGGACGATGTGGCTTTTCTTCCTTGTGGCAACAACCTGTTTTCCCGCCGCCGCTGCTCAGGCGGATCCGACACCTTCGCCGGCAGCGCGCGCCACGGGTCAACGCCTGGCGGAGATGTTTGTGGCTGGCTATGGCCGCGGCAACAATCCGTTGAAAGAAGCACGCCGGTTGTATGACTCGGCTCGCGACGGATCCAAGGGGGATCCGCGCGTCGACTATGCCTACGGCCTGGTGTTGCTCAAACAATTGCGCAACAAAGAGGCGCTGGCTCAGTTTGAAGCGGTGACGAAGTCTGGTCCCGAATACTGGCCCGGCTGGCAGGCGTTGATCTGGAGTCACTTCATCGCCAAGGATTATTCGTCGGGTTATTTGAAGCTGCGTGAACTGGGACGACGGCTGGCGGAATCCAAGTCGAATCTGACGGAGCGACGGCTGTCGGCCGAATGGATGGGCGAAGTGATTGCCGCTCTGCAGAAGTCGGTCGATTCGGTGAAGCAGCGCGAGACACTGATTCGCGAAGACGAAGCGCTCCGGGAAATCCTGGGAGTGGAATTGCAGGCGAGTTTCGCCAGTGGCAAGACAACGGTTCACTCGTTGCATTCGCTGTTGGAAGAGGATATTCAGCAAACTCGTGAACTGGAACTGGCAAAACAGGAGAAGGAGCGAGCCGAGAAAGAGGTGGAAGTCGCCAAGAATCTCGAAGCCTCAGCAGAGAAACGCGAGTCACTGAAAAAGTCGGCAGAGGACTGGAAGAAGTATCTCGATGAACAACTGGCAGCCTTCGACAAGCAATTGGCGCGGCTGGAAAAAGATTATGACTTTATGCAGAAGCGAGTTGTTTCGTTGACCGCATCTCAGGTTCAGGTCAACGCCGAAATTGCTCTGGTTGGTCAACAGGCTTCCAATACGAAACCCGGTCAGTTTGCGGATGCGCTCCAGCAGAGAAGGGCGGCACTGGAACTTCAGTTACTGAAGTACCAGGTCGATCTGGATCAATCAATGGGATCGGCGCTAATGATTGCCCAGCGGGCTCAGGCTGTTGCAGGACAGCGGGCGGCGGCGGTTCAGCAGTACGAGAAAGCGACGGGCCAATTGGTTCAGCGCGATGCGAACCTGGACAAGTTCCAGGATCGATTAAAAAAGGAGGGGGAGAAGCTCAAAGCGCCTCCCAAGTCGAAGCCGGCGCCGCTGACGAACAAGGTGAAGCAAGTCCGCTCGTTCCGAACCTATGTCGACTTGGATCTGGTCCTGGAACGGGATCGAGTCCTCGACTCATTCGGCATTGCCTCAGCGGAGCCTTCAGAAACCAAGTAGTTCGCGGATGGCGGCCGTCTGTCGCGACTCCGATGTCAAGTAGGGCAGACCGCGCTGTGTCGGCATCAGGCGATCGACATCGCGTCATTTGTCTTTTTCCGCGGCAAGAATCTCCGGGGTGACAATCCAGTAGGTTTCTCGCTCATTGGTTTGTGCGATGCTGACAGTAAACGGGGCGCCGGGCTTTAACGAGATCATCGATCGGAAGCCTCGTGCTGAAATGCCGGGGGCGACGCGACCGTTGATTGTCACGGCATTATTCAGGTCCTGCTCAGCGACCCTCCCCATGATTCGAAGCAGGATCCGGTCCTCCATCATCCGTTTTGGCCAAACTCCGATGGTGATGGCATTCCTCCGTTCGATCGGCACGGGTTGGTTCACAGCATCGTTGCCGGGTTCCTGATGGTCCAGTAGCCGTTCCGGGTAGAATGTAACGCTGGTCGACGAGCCGATTGAGGTGTTGACCACGGAATCGACCGGGATGAAGGTGCAGCGACTGGCCACTGTGGGTTCGAGGCTTTTCATCAGCTCGGCATCACTGGCGAAACTGAGTCGCCGATTCGCCGCCATGGGTTCTCGCTTGGCTCCCTCATCGTCGGTCTCGGGCAAAAACGGATTGGCCAGTCCCGATTCCTGCAGCCTTCTCACGTCGATCTCAATCATGCGAACTGTGATTCGAATTTGAGTCGCGTGGCTGATCGATCCTCCGAGTCCAAGAATCTCATCCTGGAGCTTTTGAAGTCGCGCCACCTTCTGCTCCAGAGTTTCTGCTGGATCCGGCGCGATGGCGGCATCAGGTTGCACCGCATCCTCGGCAGATGGCGTCACCGGAGCGGGTGCCTTGATCAGTTGAGCTGGGCTGGACGGAGTCTCTTTCGAGGTCGGGAACTCATCTGACCAGGCGGGCGATTGAAACAGTGTCAGCGCGAGTAACGCCAGTCCGATGAGGCCGCATGCCTCTTGAATCCGATCCCGAATGCGCCAATCCATTTTGCACTCTTTCAACTTCCAGAGATTTCTTGATCCGGCCAGCGACGTACCTGGTCCGCCGCCTGATGCACCAGCGGATCGATCAGGCTCGACGGTCTTTCTCCCTTGGAAGTGGCGTCTGTATTGAACAGGACTGCCCAGTTGAGTCCGTCGTGTCGCCGAACCAGAATGGACGACGTCCCGCCAATCAAGCCGGTGTGCCACGTATTCGCCTTGCCGTTTTCGCCAACCGACCGGACACTCCATCCGCAGCCGTAGTACATGTCCCTGGGTTGCCCGTTCTCTGCATACCCTGCCGCTCCCACCGGCCGGCTCCACATGGCTTTGATCGATTCCGGCTTCAGCAGGACGGAGGACTCCGGGTTATCGAAGGCCGAGGCGAACCGGACCAGATCGATGGCAGATCCGATCCATCCCCCGTGGGCTTCATAAGCCTGCAGATTCTCACCCCCATAGACGATCGGAACCTTGACGCCGATCTTGGGCCCGTTGACCGCTTCGTGTTCGCGCCGCTTGGAGTCGTAGTACCGGACTTCACCTTGTGCCAGTTCCCCCACCCAGGCCCGGCCCAACTGCATGCGTTGAATTCCCACAGGCCTAAGCACGTGTTGTTTCACGTACTCTTCGTAGGGGATGCCAGACGCGTGCTCAATCAATCGTCCCAATAGCAGGTAGTCGACATTGTAGTACGCGTAGCGCGAACCCGGGTCAAAGTCGAGCGGCAGTGTCAGGGTGTACCGAATCACATCGGCAGGGCTCACGGGAAGCGGCTTTTTCAAGAGGCGTGCAATGTCATGCACGCGCACGATGGGGTCGAAGGACTTTTCGCGATCCCAGCCACCCGTATGCTGCAGCAGGTGTCGCACCGTGATCGATCGCAGCCGGGGATCAAATTTCTCTGGAAGCCACTGGTCCGCAGGCAGGATATCGAACACGCGGTCATCCAGACCCAGTTTCGATTTCTCAACCTGCTGCATCACGGCGACCGCAGTCAGTGGCTTCGAGATACTGGCCAGTCGAAACAGGGAATCTGGGGCGACAGATCGTTTCGCTTCCACATCCGCGTAGCCGAAGCCCCGGGCGTAAACCAGTTTCGAGTTCCGCGTGATGGCCAGCGCGGCGCCAGGGAGTTGATGTTTCCGGACGAACTCGGTCATCAGGTCATCAAACGGCGCCAGGTCTGGACTGGCGACACCGGTGATCGGTGCTGGATTCTCGTTCGCCTCGGCGGAAATGGGGATTGTGGATGATGCGGTCAATGCACCAACTCCTGTGATGATTCTGCTGATCGCAGTGCGACGGTCCATGAATCCTGGCCTTTCAATTTTTCCGCCAACCGAATGATGTTCGTCTGCCGTGTTTTCAAGGTTGCTATTGTGCCGCAGGATCCTGCGCAAGCATAGAACAATCACTTCGAATCGAATGAGGTCTGCTGCGATGGCCAGACGGCTTGGCGGATCTGGTTCACCAGCAATTGTTCACCCGCTTCAAATCGGACGCCGATCTCGACGGCGAACAATGGGGGGCCTGACCATCCGTCGGGTGGGATCTTCACCAGGTCCTTCAGGGTGGTCAGGACAAGCTGAACTCCTGCAGCACGCGATCGGGACTGCAGTTCTCGCAAGTCGGCCGGACCATAGTGATGGTGATCCGGAAAGACCTGCAACTCGGTCGAGACACCGACGGTGGCGAGTGTCTGACGGAACCCGCCGGGATTTCCGATTCCGCAAAATGAATAGGCCCGTTGGCCGATGATGGAATGGAGTGACGCTTCCTGTCCATCGACACTGACCAGCCGTGTGGGCACGAATGCGACCTCCACACATGCGTCCGATCCGCGAAGGGACCGCAGTTCCTCGCGAAGTCGCTGCTTGTCACCCGCCGAGCATTGATCGCTGCGCGTCAGCAGGACCAGGCTGGCGCGTTGGATTCCCTTGATCGATTCGCGTAGCAGCCCGCGGGGCAGGACATGTCGAAAGCCCCAGGGTTGCAGTGCGTCGATCAGGACCAGGTCCAGGTCCCGATGAAGGCGGCGATGCTGGAACCCGTCGTCCAGGATCAGCACATTGCAGTCAAATTCGCGAACAAGACGTTCTGCCGAGGTGACTCGGTCTCGCTGTTGAAGATGCGGAACGAATGGACACAGCCGGTCCAGGACAAGCTTTTCATCGTTGCCTGCCGGTGCCATCCCCTGAGGATCGGGTTGCAGGGAGCGATAGCCGCGACTCAAGAGTCCCGGCCTGACTCCCTGCGCCAGAAGCCAGTTGGCCAGCCAGGCTGCGGTCGGGGTTTTCCCCGTCCCGCCGGTGGTGATGTTTCCCAGGCTGATGACGGGAACCGAAGCCCGATGAATCGGGAGCCAGCCCTGTTCATAGGCACTGTTTCGCAGGCCTGTCGCGAGCGTATATCCCCAGGATGCCATGGAAAGGGCGCCGCGCAGAATTCGGGCTCGCAGATCGCGCCGCTGGCCCGAAAGCAGATCATGCAGCGCGGCTTCATCCATGAAGCAGGGACTCCTTCCAGTCCAGGTTACTTAAACAGGGACGGGTGTCAGGCTGTGGTCCAGAACCTGGTGGTACAGTGCCGCGGTCTGGTCGATCATCCCTTCCACTCCGAATTCCCGTTCCACCAGATCGCGCGCGGCCTGGCCGATGGCCTGCGCCTTTTCGCGGTCATCCAGCAGTTCGACGATCCGTTCTGCCAGGACCTGGCTGTTGGATGGGGGGACCAGCAATCCGGTTTCGTTGTCGCGAACCGCGCAGTAGACACCGCCGACCCGTGTGGCAATGACGGCACGGCCCATCGCCATGGCATCGAGCATGATGGTCCCGATTCCCTGTTGCAGGGAGGGGAGAACAAACAGGTCCATGGCGGCGAGCGCATCGTCGAAATCGAGCAGATTGGGGACGAACGTCACCTTGTCATTGATCCCCAGTTCGCGGGACAGTCGGCGCAGATTCGATTCTTCGGGCCCGGCGCCGGCGATCAGGAATTGAACTTCGCGGCCCGTCGCAAGGACTCGGGCTGCCGCACCCAGGAAGAACGGAAATCCCTTGACGGCTTCCAGTGGTCCGGCTGTCCCCACCACGGGGACACGGTTTGAAGCGAAGATCTTCAGCATTTCGCCGGATGCGGCGCGGTCCACGCCGCTGTGAATCACCGTCACCAGGTCTTCTGGCAGGCGGGTTCGCTGGATCAGGTCGGCTCGCACGGAATCACTGACGGCGATAATCCGCTGACACCAGCGCCGGTCGAGACAGAACCGTTCGTTGGGCTGCAGGTAGTCGTGAATGGTCAGCAGGAAGGGACGCTGGAGATGCCTGGCCAGAAACATTCCCTGCGAAACGGCGCCGCGTGACTGGATGTGAATCAGGTCCGGCGGATTCGCCATCAATTGCCGCAGCAACAGTCCACGGACGACGTTGCCCCAGACGGGCCAGTCGAGTTGCGAGAGTTCGTCGATGTGAAGTTCGCGGCGGCGGCCGCGGTCCAGCATGCGGGCATCCGGGCAGATGACACTGGTCCGGAATCCCCGTTGCGGCAGGTGTTCGGCCAGCCGCAGTGTATAGGCACAGCTACCCCGAACGGAAAACCGGCCGGCCATGAGCAATACTGAAGGTTCGACAACGGACATAAATCTGACTGCCGGAGATTGCCGGCCGTTCCTGTTAGCGCAACGACTTGGGGCGATTGAGGATCTCGGCCAGCATGATCGCCTGGCGAACACCCTGTGGATTCCTCAACGCCAGAATCAGCGGATGGACCGTTCGCTGCACATTAATGTTGGTCGAATCCGCTCCCATATCCCTTCGAACGGTATCGTTGATGTCGCGCTGGACCGCTCCGTCGACATCCTGCTTGACGGCTGCATCGACACTTCGAGAATCAAGGTTACTGCCGACGTGACTGCGACCTCCATCGCCCATGGCACTCGGCGTCAGTGGTGACTTGGCCGGTCGCGCACCGGTTGGCTTGTTCGCAGCGGCAGGCTGTTGCTGCGGCTTCGGCTTGGCGGGCTTTTTGTTTCCGTTACCAGACGGGTTTTGCTTTTGAGACGCCGGTTTCTTCCGGGACTCTTGATCCGGATCCTGCTTGCCCCCTCCAACCACATCCTGCAGGAATTTCTCCAGGTCCGATTTTCCCTGATTGGTCCGATTCCGGTTTTGCGGCTTCCCTTTTTGATTGTTCCCCTGGACCAGGTTCACCACCCAGCTGATGATCGAAATGATCAGAACGATCACAAAGACGATCGAGCCATCTGCAGCCAGGACGATCGTGGTGGATGGAAAACTCATGGTCATCCCTTGAGGGGGAAAGTCAGGAACCCGCGAGGAAAATCGGTGGAGCACACCACTTTCACAGGTCTGCTATTTCCCGACTCCGGTGCCAGCGATCGCCGATCGCATTTGCGTGTCGGCCTGAACGTTTTTCAATTCGAAGTAATCGACAAGTCCGAGAGCATGTGTCCGGAAGGCCTCGGCGATGGCCATGGGGACCTGAGCTTCGGCCAGCACAACTTCGGCCCGGTTCTTCTGAACGTGAGCCACCATTTCCTGTTCGCGTGCCGTGAAGTCCGCTCGACGCTGTTCCGCCTTGGCCTGAGCAACCCGCATGTCGGCTTCTGCCTGATCGGCCGAGAGCCGTGCGCCGATGTTTTCACCGACGTCGATATCGGCGATGTCGATGGAGACAATCTCAAATGCGGTTTGCGCTTCCAAACCCTGGTCGAGCACCGTCTGTGAGATCATTTCGGGGTTTTCGAGCACCATCTTGTAGGACGCCGTCTTGCCGATGGCCTGCACAATCCCCTGGCCCACGCGGGCGATAATGGTTTCTTCGGTCGCCCCACCGATCAACTGGTGGATGTTGGTGCGAACGGTCACTCGAGCCCGGGCGCGCAGCAGGATGCCGTCGGCGGCCACGGCGTCCAGGGTTCCTGAACCCTTGCGCGGATCGGGGCAGTCGATCACCTTGGGATAGACGCTGGTGCGAACTGCTTCCAGAACGTCACGTCCTGCCAGGTCGATGGCCTGAGCCGTCTGCCAGTCGAGATCGATGCTGGCCCGATGAGCCGCCACCAGCGAGCGAATCACGTTGGGAACGTTGCCCCCGGCGAGGTAATGCGACTCGAGGTCGCGCGTCGAGATCGGGTAGACCTCGGTAAGACCCGCCTGAACAGCGGTGATCTTGGCCCGCACGATCACCGAGGGATTCACCTTTCGGATCGTCATCAGGACCAGTTGCAGAAAATTGATTCCTGCGTTGGTCATCACGCACTGGATCCAGAGGCCAATGTAGCGCGCAAAAATCGCAAAAAAGACCAGGACCACAACGAAGAGAACCGCGGCGATTCCAAAAATCGTTCCAGGGTTCATCGACTGTGCCAGGACCGTTGCATTGATCATGGTTGACTCATCTACCTTCCAGGAATGGCCCGAGCAGCCCGGACAGTTGCGAATTGAGTTCAAACTGACAAACTTCACTAACCCTGCGGAATCTCAAAGTCAAGCCGGGATGACGGTTCAGCCTGGTTTGTCTCCGCTCCGGCGACGGGGGGCTCGCCCGGACGGACCAGAAGTCGTGTCCCGCGAACTTCGATCACTTCGATCGACTGTCCCGTTTCGACAATCAGTCCTTCAGTCACCGCATGCAGTCGCTCACCATTCACACTGACGAGTCCACCGGGTGTGAGTGGTGAAACTGTTTTTCCAAAACGCCCGATCAGCCCCTGTAGATGCAGCGTTTCCTTGGCAAATGGAGTCAATTCTTCAGATGTCGGTGCTTCCAGCAGCACCCGTTTGCCCATCGGCGTGTGGGGCAGGATATAGAATGCCGTGCAGAGCGCTGTCGGAACAAGAACCAGCAACGCCGCGCAGAACCCCCAGAAGATGTTCGGATTGGATGTCCCCCAGGCTCGATAGGCGAACATGATCGATACGATCAACGTGAGAAACGTAATGACGCCCAGAAGGCCCCCGGATGGAATAAAGACCTCAGCGGTCAAGATCCCGATCCCGGCCAGCAATAAGAGAATGGCAAATACAGCGTTGGAGTCCATTGCGTGCGGGGGCACCTCGAAAAGTACTCGTGCCGGGAATCAGTGTTCCCTCCCGGCTCGAAAGCGATGTCGTGCGGTCGCAGATAGTGTAGCCTGCCCAGCCTGCGAGACAACAGCCCGAATCGGGCTCACGAAGGGCTGACAATCCGGAATTCTCCTGGGGCTCGGAATGAAACCTGTCGGGACCAGAGCGAAACCTGGCGAATTCGACCGGGGTAGTTTGAACGCATCACAAATCTCCAGTGGCTCAAAGGTCCCTGTTGGTGTTCGCTGATGATGCGGGTATTGTGAACTGGTCGGAAACGACCTTAAAACTGTGGTGACATTCTGTTCTGTCGATTCTTGAAGGTCCAGCACCATGCGATGGGGCGCCTCACTGTTTGTTTTCGCAGGACTGGGGCTGTTCAGCCAGGTCCAGGCCGATGGCCCCGCGATTGGCGATCAAATCGGGGATTTGCGATTCAAAGATATTCGCGCTCTGCCACGTTCTCTCGCTGACCTCGGTAAGAAACGGGCGTATGTCTTTGTGTTCACCACGACATCGTGTCCGCTGGTACGGCGGTCCATTCCCAAGCTGATCGAACTGGACACTCGCTTTGCCTCGCAGGAGGTCCAGATTGTGGCGGTCAACGTCGGGGCCGATGATTCGATTCGTGACATGGCCGCGCAGGCTCTTGAACTGGATGCGGCATTTCCGTTTGTGAAGGACGTGGATCTTTCCTGTGCGAACACTCTTGGCGTAACGCGAACGCCCGGCGTTGCAGTGCTGGATGCGGACCGAAGACTGGTTTACCGCGGCAGGATTGACGATCAGCTTCGCCTGGGGGGAGCCCGCCCGGAACCTTCCCGTCGGGATCTGGAAGAAGCCCTTCGCGAAGTCCTCGCCGGACAACGGGTCTCGGTTGCCGAAACGCCTGTCGATGGCTGTGTGATCGAATCGCCTTCGATCTCCGACAAACCGGCGCCGACCTATCACAAGGACGTCGCACCGATCCTGCAAAAACGCTGTGTGTCGTGCCACACCGCAGGGACGGCCGCTCCGTTTTCCCTGGAAACGTATGCCGATGTCACTTCCCACGCGCAGATGATGGCCGAGGTTGTCGTGGACCAGCGAATGCCACCCTGGTACGCCAATCCCCGCCATGGAAAGTTTCAGAATGACCCATCCCTTTCGAAAGCCGAGCGTGAGACGCTGGTGCAATGGGTTCGTTCCGGCCGCAAGGAAGGGGAGGCCGTTGAAACGGCGGTCCGTTCCCCCGCTCCCAAATCGACTGGCTGGCGCATCGGAGAACCCGATGTTGTGATCACCATGGTCGAAGAACATTCCATTGAGGCAACCGGTTTTGTTCCCTATCGGTACGTGTTGTTGCCGTATGTCTTCTGGGGAGATACGTGGCTCGAAGCGATCGAGATCCGGCCAGACAATCCGGCGGTCGTGCATCATTGCAACATGGCCTACGGGACATCGAAGGGGGCGGGTGAGGAAACGTTCATCACCGGTCATGTTCCCGGCGGCCAACCGATGGACCTGGGTCGATTCGACAATGGGCTCGCATTCTTCATCCCCAAGATGGCGGTGCTCGGGTTGCAGATCCATTACACGACGACCGGGAAGCCCGAAACCTGTCGAGTCTCCGTGGGGCTGCGCTTTCCTCGCCGAACTGTCCAGAAGCAGTTGCGCCATGTGCTGCTGGATCCGCATCACATTGCGATCACACCCGGTCATGGAGCGTTCCCGATTGATTCCCACAAGACGCTGGATCGCGACATTTCCCTGCTGGGGATGTTTACCCACATGCACGTGCGTGGAAAGGATATGACATTCTATGCGACACCCCCCGGCCAGCCACGTGAAACGCTGCTGCAGATTCCCAACTACAACTTTGAATGGCAGCTTGGCTACGAAATTGAACCCGGTCAGAAGCGACTGCCGAAGGGAACGGTCCTCGGGGCGGTCGCCCACTATGACAATTCCGCATTCAATCCGTATAACCCCGATCCCAATCGCACTGTTCCCTACGGGCAACAGACCTACGACGAGATGTTCAACGGTTATGTCTTCTTCGTCGACGATCACGAGATGCTGAACATCACGGTTGATCCCAAGACCGGCTATCAGAAGCGAGCTTCCAAAAAGCGGGACTGAGTGCCCGATTGCCTTGTCACTGTTCTACGAAAACAGTTCCAGGACCGGCTTTCCCTTGCCATCTTCCGTGGCATAAAACGGCCGCTTTTCGACGTCGAAGCGGGTCTTGGGACTGATTCCCATGGCGTGGAAAATCGTCGCATGCAGGTCCGAGACCGAGACTGGATTCTTGATCGCCAGGCACGGTCGCTCGGCCGCGGTTTCCCCATACAGGAAACCACGTTTGACGCCACCGCCGAACATCACGACCGACGTTCCGCCAGTGAAGTGACGGTGCAGGCCGTAGTGCTTGGGTTCCTTCAGGATGTCTGTCGGGGCCGTCGCCTGATCCCGGGCATTCGAACCCGGCACGCCCTCAATAATCATGTCT
>Ga0265327_10003633_pt1 | contig 14510 bp, 14 predicted proteins | sample 41621metaG_FD_202089 | JGI IMG/M metagenome (GOLD analysis project Ga0265327, IMG submission 202089) | Rhizosphere microbial communities from Carex aquatilis grown in University of Washington, Seatle, WA, United States - 4-16-21 metaG | ecosystem: Host-associated > Plants > Roots > Rhizosphere... | reverse complement strand
CGGTGAACAAGCCGGATTCGAGGTTCCCGAAGCGATCTCACTGCGCCCGCACTACATCCGGACGCTCAACATGTGGGGCAACGCACTGCAGGCCAACCACGCGAAAGCTGTTGAGGTCCAATCAGAAGAGGTGTACCAGCGGTTCATGAGATACCTGCGCGGCTGCGAACGCTACTTCACCGAAGGCATCCTCGACGTCACCCTCGCCACATACCGCAAACCCGCGGCCTAGTTGTCGCACCGCCGATGTGCTCCCGGTCCCCTGGACCGGGAGCACATCGGCGATCACGCCCCAGAACCGGGCACTCCCGTATCCGCGCTCGGAAGGCGCCCGGGGTCGGACCATTGTTCCCAGAAGAGCAGCCTGGCGCGGGCCGAAGGGTTGCTGACCGCGTCGAGCGCGCGTAGCCCGACGCCCGCTATCGCCGGCACTCCGACCAGCCGATGGAACCAGCGACCCCGGCGATACTCCTTGCCCCACGCGTCCTCGATCCGCTGGGTGTAGTTGGTGAAATCGTCTGGGCCACCATTGATCAGCGCGGCGACCGCGCATTCACCAGCAGCCAATCCAGACTGCAGTGCCTTGGAGATGCCCGCACCCGACGCCGGTCGTGCGGCGCCCAGCGCGTCACCGGCGAACAGCACACCGGGGCGCCACGGGGGCCAGGCGGTGAAGCCCATGGGAAGTCGCCACGCCCGAACGGCTTTCGCCGCCATCAACTCACCGATCGACGGCAATTGCCATTCGGCAGGCAGGCCGGCGAGAAACTCGCCCAGCAGCTGAGTGGCGTTGATCTGCTGCCACTTCTGGTAACTGTTCACGTAGCCCAGACCGACATTGACCCGACCGCCGCCGAGTGGAAACACCCAGCCATAGCCGGGCAATTGGTCTCCCCGAAATTTCAGCTGCAAGTGGACGTCGAGGGAGTCGACGTCCGGGCGACAGGCGGTCATCTCCGCCCGGATCGCGATGGCGGCGTAGCCGTTGTAGGGCGAGGTGATCTTCAGCGCCCGCTTGATCGGCGAATGGGCACCGTCAGCCGCGATCACGGCGTCGGCGGCGACCCGTTCACCGCTCTTGAGCACCACGCCCGCGACTCGCCCGCCGTCCGCAACGATGGGTCCGGCCACCTCGGCGCCGCGGCGCACCTCGGCCCCGCAGAACTCGGCCCGGTCGAGCAACATCAGGTCCAGATCGAGTCGGCGCGCCACGTGACCGTGGTGAGGCATGCCGGGGCGGTCGGGAAATGCCAGGTCCCATCGACTCGGGCTGAAGACCGTCGCGCGATTCACTCGATGAAACTTCGCGACCTGGTCGGCCAATCCCATCTTCTGGATGTAGCTGACCGCCCGGGGTGTCAGCCCATCACCACACGGCTTGTCGCGCGGGAAGTCCGCCTTGTCGAACACCAGTACCCGAGCGCCGGCCTGCGCGGCCTGCCACGCGGCCGCCGACCCCGCCGGGCCGCCGCCCACGATCACGACGTCATAGCTGGATGTCATCGGCACACTCGCGGCAATCGCGTAATACGTTGGCCGGCAATAGTTCTTCGCCTTGTGTCAGTGCAGTCCACCATCGCGCATCCTCCTGACCGACCTCCGACCTCTCGGGGGTCTTCGTGTATTGGCTCGAGGAATTCGTAGCCCGAAGGCGCGCGGATGGGTGCAACGGTCGACCCGTCGGCGCCCGCGTGGCCGACCCATCCGGCGCGTGCCCCGCTGCGAATCCCTGACACCATTCGCGGCGCCCGCGGTGGCCATTCGCTCGAGAAGGCAACACCATGGCAGAAAAGCTGACCGCTCACACCGCGGATACCCAAGCGCACCAACCCATCTCGGACGACTTCTTCGCGTTGTTTCTCGACCCCAGCAGGACGTACAGCTGCGCCTATTTCGAGCACGACGGCATGACTCTGGAGCAAGCCCAGATGGCGAAGATCGATTTGGCACTCGGGCAACTGGGTCTCGCGCCCGGGATGACGCTGCTCGACATCGGCTGCGGGTGGGGCGCGGCGATGCGCCGCGCGATCGAGAACTACGGCGTCGACGTCGTCGGACTCACCCTGTCCAAGAGCCAGGCTGACCACGTCGAGCAGCTGCTGGACGGGACGGCGACCACACATTCCCGACGGGTCCTGCAGGCAGGCTGGGAACAGTTCGATGAACCCGTCGATCGCATCGTGTCCATCGGCGCCTTCGAGTATTTCGGCCGTGACCGTTACCCGGCATTCTTTCGAATGGCATATGACGTCCTTCCGCCCGACGGCGTCATGGTCCTGCACACGATCTGCGGCATCGACCCGCGCTACTCAGACCTGCCCCCGACCCTCGAACTGGCCCGGTTCATGAAATTCATCAGCAGCGAGATCATCCCCGGCGGCGGCTTGCCGTCGGCCGCGATGGTGCGTCAACATTCAGCAGCGGCGGGGTTCCGCGTAACGCGGGTCCAGTCTCTTCAGCCGCACTACGCCCGGACCGTGGACCGGTGGGCCGAAGCGCTGGAGGCGCACCGCGAAGAAGCCATCGCAACGGCATCGGTCGAGGTCTACGACCGCTACATGAGGTACCTGACGGGCTGTGCCGCGATGTTCCGCCGCCGCCAGATGGACGTCAACCAATTCACTCTGGCGAAGTTGCCGGATCGTTGATCCAGGGGCTAGCTGATGCTGACCATCAGGTGCCGCAACCCGGTGTGCCGGTTGCTGCGGGTCCATTCCGGCGGCTGGACAACCTTGATGTCCGGGAACCGGTTCAGCAGCTCCTCGAACAGGACCCGCAGTTCGAGGCGGGCCAGGTTGGCACCCAGGCAGTAGTGCAGCCCCTGCCCGAAGCCCAAGTGCGGGTTGGGTTTCCGCGTCACGTCGAATTGGTCAGCCCGATCGAACACCAACGAATCGCGGTTTGCCGACCCTTCCCAGACGACCACCTTCTGCCCCGCCTCGATGGTGCACCCACCCAGTTCGACGGTGCGGGTGGCGGTACGTCGCTTCGATGGTGAGGGGGAGGTCCAGCGCACCATTTCCTCGATCGCCGAGGGCAAAAGCGACAGGTCTGACCGCAGCAGGGCCAGCTGAGATGGGTTCTCGCACAACGCCAACAGCCCGCCGGCCACCGAGTTACGAGTGGTCTCGGCGCCCGCGCTGAACAACAGATTGAAGAACAGGTACACCTCCAGGTCTGACACGCCTTCGGCATTCGCCACCACCGACAGCATGTCGTCGGTGGGCTCGGCACGCTTGGAGGCGATCAACTCCATGCCGAAGTTGTACATCCGCGAGCCGGCTTCCTCGACGGACAACCGGGTGATGGCGGCTTTGCGCGACCCGCCGAAATCGAAGCTCGGCTCGATGGCCTCGAACAGCCAATGCCGTTGTGACTCAGGGATACCCATGAGGATGCAGATCATCTGCATGGGCAGCTCGGCAGCGATGTCGACCAGGAAATCAAACGGCTGCGACGGCACGATCTCGTCCAGCAGCGCCTGGGTGCGCACGCGCAGGTCGTCCTCGACCCGTGCGATCATCCGCGGCGTCAGGCCCGACGACACCAGTCGCCGGATCTCTGCGTGCCGCGGGTCGTCCATCATGTTCAGCACCTGACCGGCGATCGACAGGTCCTGGATCAGGGTGCCGCCGAACGGCCGCGAGCCGCCTGTCACCGATGAGTACGTCACCGGATCACGCAGCACCGCAAGGGTTTCCGCGTGGGTGGCGACGGACCAGAAGCCCTCGCCATCGGGGGTGTTCTCGGTCGGCTCGTGCCAGTACACCGGGGCTTCCGCGCGGTGCCGCGCGAACAGGTCATGGGGGAAGCCCGACGCGAAGTTGTCGAGGTCGGTCAGGTCGACCCCGGCCAGACTTCCCGCCAAGGTCACAGGATGGCGCCCGAGGTGTACTTGGCCGCCTCCGGGTACTGCGCGACCAGGCGGTCCACCGCAGCGACGACGGCGTCGACCTGGTCGCCCGCCGCGCCGCTGAAAGCCTGCTTGTCGGCCAGCGCCGCGTCGAGCTCGACGCGGTCCAGCGGCAGCCGCGGATCGGCAGCCAACCGGTCCAGAAGGTCGGGCTCCAAACCCTTTTCGCGCATTGCCAGTGCCACGGCGACGGCGTGCTCCTTGATCACCTCATGCGCGGTCTCGCGGCCGACGCCTGCGCGCACCGCGGCCATCAGGATGCGGGTTGTCGCCAGGAACGGCAGGTAGCGGTCCAGCTCGCGCTGGATCACCGCCGGGTAGGCGCCGAACTCGTCGAGCACGGTCAGGAACGTCTCGGTCTGGCCGTCGATCGCGAAGAACGCGTCGGGCAGCGCGACGCGGCGCACCACCGAGCAGAAGACGTCGCCCTCATTCCATTGCGCGCCGGCCAGTTCCGCGGCCATGGAGCCGTAGCCGCGCAGGACGACCTGCAGGCCGTTGACGCGTTCACACGACCGGGTGTTCATCTTGTGCGGCATGGCCGACGAACCGACCTGCCCGGGCGCGAAGCCCTCGGTGGCCAGTTCGTGGCCGGCCATCAGCCGGATGGTGTGCGCGAACGACGACGGGCCGGCGCCCAGCTGCACCAGCGCGGACAGCACGTCATGGTCTAGGGACCGCGGGTAAACCTGCCCGACGGACGTGAAAACCTCGGTGAATCCCAGGAATTCGGCGACCCGGCGCTCCAGGTCGGCCAGCCGCGAACCATCCCCGCCGAACAGGTCAAGCATGTCCTGCGCCGTCCCCATCGGGCCCTTGATGCCGCGTAGCGGGTACCGGTCGATCAGCTCACGCAGCCGGGTCAGCGCGATCAGCGTCTCCTCGGCGGCCGAGGCGAACCGCTTGCCCAGGGTGGTGGCCTGCGCCGCCACGTTGTGCGAGCGGCCGGCCATCACCAGGTCGCGGTACAGCGCGGCGCGCTCGGCCAGCCGCGCCACCACTGCGACGCCGTGCGAGAACACCAGCTCCAGCGACTGCCGGATCTGCAGCTGCTCGACGTTCTCGGTGAGGTCGCGGCTCGTCATGCCCTTGTGCACGTGCTCATGGCCGGCCAGCGCGTTGAATTCTTCGATGCGCGCCTTGACGTCGTGCCGGGTGACGCGCTCGCGCGCCGCGATGGAGCCGAGGTCGACCTGCTCCAGCACGCGCTCGTAGTCGGCCAGCACCCCGTCGGGCACCGACACGCCCAGCTCGGACTGCGCACGCAGCACGGCCAGCCACAGCCGGCGTTCGGCGACGATCTTGTTCTCCGGGGACCAGATGGCCACCATCTCGTCGCTGGCGTAACGATTGGCCAGCACGTTGGGGATGCTCACGGGGCTACAGCCTACTAAGCCCGCTTACAGGGCGACCCGGCGTTCTTGGTCGAAGGGCGCCAAGACATCGATGACGTCGACGAGGGTCGCTCGTGCCGTGGCCCGCGGGCCGTCACCGTCGCTGACCATCGACGCCACAACTGCCCCGTCCACCGCGCAGACCAGGGCCGTGAGCAGTTCGGCCCGCACCGAGCGGCCCGACCGTTCCACCACCTCGATGACGGCGTCGGAGCGCTGCTTGAGGATGCGCCGCTGCACGTCCCGCAGTCCGGGCTGACGGGCGCAGGCGATGTACCGCTCGTAGCGGGAAATCAACTGGTCGGACGCCCGGTTACCGTCGCCGACCAGCAGATCGACCAGCAGATCCGCCGTCGCGTCCGCGCCGCGGCGGCGCCGCGACAGCGCCGAGACCCGCATGCGCAGCTGCTGAGATTCGGATTCTCCGACGTGCTCGACCGCCTTTTCGATGAGGTCGTCGAGGGACGAGAAATAGTACGTGGTGGAGGCCAGCGGCAGCCCGGCCCGTTGCGCCACGGCGCGGTGCCGGACGGCGTCGAAGCCGCCCTCACACAGCAGCTCGGCGGCCGCGCTGACCAGCGCATACCGCCGCCGTTCCCCCTTTGGGGTCACTGCTGTCATCACCCCGTAAATGCTGCCAGTAATGGTCACGCGGCGATCACGATTTCACGTAATCCATTAGGCATTACTCAGGAATGAGGGGCCGCGGCCGATGGCATGATGGCGGCCATGGCAGAGCTGAGCCGACGCGCCGTCCTCCGACTCGGAGCGGGCGCCGCCGCAGGGGCCGCCGGCGCGTTCGCGCTGGGGTCGACGTTCAACCGCCCGACGGTCACCGCGACCCCGGTGACGATGACGAGCGTGGGGGTACCCCTCGCACCGCCCCCGGCCGTCGCGGAGCCGGCGCCCACATACGTGACCGGTTCGTTCGTGTCGCAGGCCCGCGGGGGCGTCTCGACGAACTGGGCCATCGCGCGGCCGCCGGGCCAGACCACGCCGCTGCGCACCGTGATCGCGCTGCACGGCAAGGGCAGCGACGCCGCGACCGTGATGGCCGGCGGCGTCGAACAGGGGCTGGCCCAGGCCGTGGCGGCGGGTCTGCCGCCCTTCGCTGTGGTGGCCGTCGACGGTGGTGGCGGCTACTGGCACAAGCGGGCATCCGGCGAGGATTCGGGCGCGATGGTGCTCGACGAGCTGATCCCCATGCTGGCCGGCCAGGGCCTCGACACGTCACGGGTCGGTTTCCTGGGCTGGTCGATGGGCGGCTATGGCGCGCTGCTGCTGGGTGCCCGGCTGGGCGCGGCCCGTACTGCGGCGATCTGCGCCGTCAGCCCGGCGCTGTGGACGTCATCGGGCGGAACGGCTCCGGGAGCCTTCGACGGCGCGGCTGATTACGCGGCCAATTCGGTGTGGGGGCTGCCCGGGCTTGCGGGCATTCCGATCCGGATCGACTGCGGTGACAGCGACCCGTTCTACTCGGCGACCAAGCAGTTCATCGCCCAACTGCCGAACGGTGCGGCCGGCGGCTTCTCCCCCGGCGGGCACGACGGGTCGTTCTGGAGTTCGCAGCTGCCGGCCGAGATTTCCTGGCTGGCCCCGCTCCTGGTCACTTGACCCGGCCGAGCAGACGTAAAACTGTCGTTTTGCGCGCGAAATCGACAGTTTTGCGACTGTTCGCGAGTTACAGCGAGATGCGGCCTTCGGCGGCGGCGAGGCCGATATCGGTGCGGAAGTGGCTGCCCGGCAGGCGAACTGACTCGATGATCCGGTAAGCCTCCGCGCGTGCGGCCGCGAGGTCCGCGCCGGTGCCGACCACCGACAGCACGCGGCCACCGGAGGAGACGACGCTGCCGTCGTCCCGGCGGGTGGTGCCCGCGTGCAGCACGCCGGCGGTCTCGGACCCGGTGATCACGTCCCCGACGCGGGGGCGTCCCGGGTAGTTCTCGGCGGCGACGACGACCGTCACCGCCGATCCGTCCTGCCACTGCAGCGCACCGAGGGAGTCCAGCGTGCCGGTGGCGGCGGCATTGAGCAGTGTGCCCAGCGGGGTCTCGAGCAGTGCCAGCACCGCCTGGGTCTCGGGATCGCCGAAGCGGCAGTTGAATTCGACGACGGCCGGCCCCTGCGAGGTGATGGCCAGGCCGGCGTACAGCAGCCCCGAGAAAGAGCTGTCACGCCGAACCAGTTCAGCGGCAACGGGTTTGACGACCTCGTCGACGATCTGGTCGACGACGGCGGCGGGCAGCCACGGCAGCGGCGTGTATGCGCCCATGCCGCCGGTGTTGGGCCCGGTGTCGTTGTCGCCGACGCGCTTGAAGTCCTGAGCGGGCAGCAGCGGCACGACGGTCTCGCCGTCGACGACGCAGAACAGCGACACCTCGGGGCCGTCGAGGAACGACTCGAGCAGCACGGGGTGGCCGGACTCCAATAGTTCGGCGGCGTGGGCCCGGGCGGCGTCGCGGTCGGCGGAGACGACGACGCCCTTGCCCGCGGCCAGACCGTCGTCCTTGACGACCCAGGCCTGCTGGCCGGCGGGCGGGCCGAAGCGGTCCAGTGCGGCGTCGAGGCGGGCGGGGTTGTCGACGATCTCGCTTGTCGCGGTGCGGACACCGGCGGCCGCCATGACGTCCTTGGCGAAGGCCTTGGAGCCCTCGATGCGGGCGGCGTCCTTACTTGGACCGAAGGTTGCGATGCCGGCCGCACGCAGCGCGTCGGCCACCCCGAGCACCAGCGGCACCTCGGGTCCGATCACGACCAGGTCGGCCGCCAGCTTCTTGGCCAGCGCGACGACCTCGTCGGCGGCGGTGATGTCGACGTCGTGCTGCTCGGCGACGACGGAGGTACCGGCGTTGCCGGGAGCGACGGCCAGATGGTCCACCTGGGGGTCGCGGCTCAGGGCGAGCAGCAGGGCATGTTCACGGGCTCCGGAGCCGATCACGAGGACGCGCACAGCCACACCCTAGTAGCTGGTCGGCTCGTCCTAAACTGGGCAGGCCCGACGCACGCGAGGAGGTCCGCACCGGTGGAGCCGCTGGATGCCTTCCTACTGATGTGGGAGCGGGCGCGCGCCACCTTCGGCGAGGGCGTTCCGCACGACCGCACCGAGTTCGACAAGAGCGCGCAGCTGCGCGGGCTGCAGGACCAGGTAATGGCCGCGGGTCCTGGGTCGCACTGGACCGGCGCAGCGGCCGACCGCTACGCCGACGCCAACGACAAGCACGCCCAGGCCCTCGGCCGGTTGGCCGATCTAGACAAGCGCCTCGGCGACGAGCTCCAGCGGTCCGCCGGCGTGGTCAATGGCGGACGACGCGACCTCGACGCACTCAAGCATTGGGTGACCGACCTCGCCGACGAGGCCAAGAAGACGCCGACCGCCGCCGCCGACCACGCGCTGTGGTCGGCGATCGGCAAGGCCAGCGGCGACGTCGCCGACATCATCCAGCGCTCCCACACCGACTTGTCGGGAGTCGCCGGGCGGATCCAGAGTCTCGACAGCGAGTTCGACGACTTCTGAGCCGCTACACCACCGTCAACGGCAGGGACTTACGTTCCTCGAATACCCAGGCCGCGCCGCTGCTGACCTTGCACACCGAGACCTCACCGAGTTCCTTTGCCGGGGTGTCGGTTTCGATGAACCGCACGGTCCAGTCGACGTCGGTGCCCGACACCTCGGCCCGCAGCAGCGGATTGACGGCCGTCGCGATGGCCTGCAGCGGCAGCTCGGATTCCGGAGAGACCAGCGTGATCCAGGCGCCGTCCTCGTGCGCGGGTGACGGGTGCACATGCGCCTCTTCGCCCGAAACATCAACGGACACATAGGCGGCCGGGTTGAGGAGCGGATGCAGCTCCAGCACCCGCAGCGCGCCGGCAGCGTCGTTCGACAATCCCAGCACCTGCTGGATGCGGCCGGCCGCGACCCCGGAGATACCGATCAGCGACTTCGTCCGGATCGACCGTTCCTTCTCCACATCGCCGTTGCAGCGCGCCCGGACGGCCAGTGCGAACGACAGCACCAGCAGGTGCATCTGCAGACACACCTCGTCCGCGATGCGCACCAGCGCCGAATGCGAGAACGCCGAGAAGTCGACATCGCTCACCAGCGGGCCGGAGTAGTCGGCCTGGCCCTCGTCCGCGGGATCGATCGCGTCGAGCTCACACCGGTAGGCATTGGTCGCGCCGATGATGTCGAGCTGCGGGATGAACCCGACCTCCGGGTGGGACTCGTCGATGGTGACGGTCCATGCGCAGGCCGGGGTGCGGCCCGCCGGTACCCGCGGCGGCCGGTGGATGGGCCGCACCTGGCAGCGCCGGTTGGTGGCCAGCGCCGTCGCGTCGAACGTGGGGTCCTCGATGTCGTGGCACATGCCGCGCACATAGTCGGGACCCATCGGTTCGACATCCATGAGCGCGCCGCAGTGGTCCAGATGGAACTCACCGTGCCAGCGGTCATGCACGGTGTACCGGAAATCCATGAACTGCGGCGGCGCACCGATGTCGAGCTGCAGCCCCTTGAAGATCGTGATGACGTCCACGCCTTCGTATTTCAGCGCCTTCTGCATCCGCTTGGTGTAGAGCGGGCTGGACCCGGCCCACTCCTCGATGGCGACCTGCAGCATCTCCTCACGACCGAATTCGACGATGCACCACGCCATTCCGGCGCGGTCGATGAGCTGGCCGATCAGCAGCAGTTCCGGCACCAGCGCCGCGAGCTGTGCCCGCGACAGCGACGCGTACCTACTTGTCATCGAGCTCGCTCCCGGTGTTCATCTTGACCGCGGCGTTCACGTTGGCCTTGCGGTCCTCGGCCACGCCCTTCTCGGCCGCCTTGCGTCGCCTGGCCACCACCTTGGATACGGCGCCGTTGAACGCCGAACCGAGGGGAAAGCCGAGGTACTGGGTCAGGAAGATGCCGATGTCCTTCAGCTCGGCCTCGGTGAACTCCTCGTTGAGCAACGCGGCGTTGATCTGAATCTCGGCCAGATCTTGCGAGCCGACGGCCGTGACGCACGTGAACGTCATCAGGCGCTTCTCTCGCATGGACAGTCCGGGCTTGCTCCAGATGGTGCCGAACAGGTGATCCACGGTGAGATCGAAGTACGGGTCGCCCTCGATGTTGGGCATCTCCCAGCCATAGACCTCGTTCATCTTCGCCAGGCCCCTGGCACGCAACTCGTCCATCAATTCTCCTTGGCATGAGGTACGCCGAGGCCATCGGCGAGATTGGCCAGCGCCAGCTCGGCAAGCGGAAGGTCCACTCCCACAGCAGAACCCAGCCCGAGAGCCAGCGTCAGATCTTTCTCCGCCAGCCCACGGGTGTGGACGAACATGTTGTAGAGGAAGTGGTCGGGCGCCAGCGGTTTGGTGTCGTCGCGCGCCATGATCGCGCCGGGTCCGCCGGACTGCGCGTCACTGTGCCGCACCACGCGACCCAGCTTCTGCAGGTCGATGCCCGACGCCTCGGCCAGCTTCTGCGCCTCACACGCGGCGGCGAAACCGATGAAGGTCAGCATGTTCCGGGCCAGCTTCATCCGGGTGCCGGCGCCGGGCTCGCCGGCGCGCACCACCAACGAAGCCCACTGCTTGAAGACGGGCTTGACCTTGTCGTACGCCTCGTCGTCAGCGCCGACCATGACGGCCAGTTCGCCTTTGCTCGCCGCTCCGGCGCCACCACTCACCGGAGCGTCGACGACGTGAATTCCCTTGGGCCGCAACTGCTCGGCCAGCTCGACGGCCGTCGTCGGCTCGATCGTGGAATGGATCGCGATCACCGTGCCCGGTTCGGCATGTGCAGCCAGTTGCGCCACGACGTCGCGGACCTGCTCGTCGTTGAGCACCGTAACGCTGATGACGTCGGCCTTGGCGACGTCCGCGACGCTGCCGGCCACGGTGGCACCGAGTTCGGCGAACGGCGCCATGGCCTCCGCTCGCATGTCGAAAACGATGAGCCCGCCGGGCCATTCGGCCAGCCGCTTGGCCATCGGCGCGCCCTGGTTGCCGAGCCCGATGTAGCCGAGTTTCACATCAGAACTCATGACCGGATGATCTGTCCGCCGTCGACGTTGAAGATCTGCCCGGTGATCCAGCTGGCCTCGTCGGACAGCAGGAACAGGCACATACCGGCGAGATCTTCGGGAGTGCCCATGCGCGCCAGCGGCAGGGTCTGCACGATCTGCTTGACGATGGCCTGCGGCGTGGTGCTGCGGTTGGCCTCGGTGTCGATGGGTCCGGGCGCGATCGCGTTGATGCGGATGTTGCGCCACCCCAATTCGCGGGACAGCTGCTGCGTCAGACCGTTGATACCAACCTTCGCCAGACCGTAGAAGTTCGCGTAAACCCATGCCGCGGTGGAGGACTGGTTGACAATGGCGCCACCGCCGCGCTTCTCCATGTGCGGGAAAACCGCGCGGCTACAGATCAGCGCCCCGTCGAGGTTCACGCTCATGAACTTGCGGTAGTAGTCCCAGTCCACGGTGAGCAGACCGTCGAGCTTCATGCCGCCGAAGATCGCGGCGTTGTTCACCAGATAGTCGATACCGCCGAACTCGGCGACGGCCTGGGCGGCCATGTCGTTTGCCGAATCGAGGTCCGAGACGTCGACCCGAACGGCCAGCGCCTTACCGCCCTCGGCCTTGATGCCTGCCGCCACCTTCTCGGCGCCTTCGACGTTGATGTCGGCGACGACGACGGCGGCGCCGTCCCGGGCCAGTGCCTCGGCGTAGACCTGACCGATGCCACCACCGGCCCCGGTCACGATCGCGACCTTGTTCTCGAACCTGCTGCTCATGATTACCTTTCGTCTAAGTTCTTGTCAGCCAGAAGTTCTCGCCCGCCGGACCTATGTGGCCAGCGTGGCGATGCACTTGGTCTCCAGGTACTCCTCGAACCCGGCAAGGCCCATCTCGCGTCCGTTGCCGGACTGCTTGTAGCCGCCGAACGGCGCATCGGCGGAGTACCAGACACCGCCGTTGACGTTCACGGTGCCGACCCGGAGTCGTGCCGCGACGCCGGCCGCCCGCTGCGGGTCGGCCGAGAACACCGTGCCCGACAGACCGTACGGCGAGTCGTTGGCGATGCGGACGGCGTCGTCGTCGCCGTCGTGGGCGATGACGGTGAGCACCGGCCCGAAGATCTCCTCGCGGGCGACTCGGGCCGAATTATCCAGTCCGGCAATGACGGTCGGCTCGATGAAGAAGCCCGTGTCACGGTCCGCCGGACGTCCGCCACCACAGGCGAACGTGCCACCTTCGGCGATGGCGAGATCGAGGTAGCTCTGCACGCGGTCCCGCTGGCGGGCCGAGATCACCGGGCCGCAGACGGTTCGCGGGCTCGATGGATCACCGGGCTTGATGCCGCCCATCGTGCCGGCCGCGGCCGCGACGGCCTCGTCGTAACGGGCCCGCGGCACCACGAGGCGGGTGGTGATCGCGCAGCCCTGGCCGGCGTGCATAGACGCCGTGAACGCGGCCATGGCGCAGGCGCCGGCGACATCGGCGTCGTCGAGGACCAGGAACGCCGACTTGCCACCGAGTTCCAGGAACACCTTCTTGATGGTCTCGGCAGCGTCGGTCATCACGGCACGTCCGGTGACGGTCGAGCCGGTGAACGAAACCATGTCCACGTCAGCGTGTTTCGACAGCATGGCGCCGACGCCGTGGTCACGGGAGGTGACGATGTTGATGGCGCCCGCCGGGAAGTCGGTGTGCGCGGTGATCAGTTCGCCGAGCACCGCGGCGGCCCACGGGGTGTCGGGCGCCGGCTTGAGGACCAGGGTGTTGCCCGCTGCCAGCGCCGGCCCGACTTTCGCCAGGTTGATCTGGTGCGGGAAATTCCACGGCGTGATGGCGCCGACGACACCGATGGCCTCGCGTGCGATGGTCCGGTTGGTCGGAATGCCCTGCGGCGTGGCATGTCCCAGGTCGGTGGTCCACTGGTAGCCCTCCGCGGTGTCGGCGGCGAAGCTCAAATCTTCGATCGGGCCGTCCAAATGCGCCCCGGCGGTGAGCATCCGGGGTGCACCGACCTCCGAGATGGTCAGCTCGCGCAGCTCGTCAGCGTGGTCGCGCATGGCCTGCTGCAGTTGCCGCAGGCAGCGCACCCGCAGTTCGACATTGGTGGACCAGTCGGTCTCGTCGAATGCCCGCCGGGCAGCGTCGATGGCGTCGGCCATGTCCCCCACCGTGGCGTCGGCCGCCACCCCGAGCACTTCCTCGGTGGCGGGATTGACGGTCGGGAACGTGCCGCGGGAACCCGGCACCAGTTTCCCGTCGATGAGAAGGCGACTTTCACGATCAGCCAGCAAGGCCATCTGCACTCCTGCCCACTGGACGAAGTCCAGCAATGCGATTTTGGTTGGACAACTGTCCGACAACGTTCAGTCGAACCATAGCGTCAGCCGCCGTCGACTAGCAAGGGTCGAACCAGAATCGGCCACAACACAGCCGAATATGCCCTATTCACCTGCATATTCATGCCGACATCTTGCTTCCGCCGCACGCCATCGGCTAACTTGGACATGTGTCCAGCGATGCAGTGGCCGCCGTCACCAGTACCGGCCAAGAAGTGGACGACCAGCCGCGCAACCGCCGCCAGGAAGAAACCTTTCAGAAGGTTCTTGCCGCCGGCCGCGAGATGTTGCGGGAGTCGTCCTACGCCGACCTGACGGTGCGGGCGGTGGCGGCGCGGGCCAAGGTCGCGCCGGCTACCGCCTACACCTACTTCTCGTCAAAGAACCACCTCATCGCCGAGGTGTACCTGGACATGGTTCGGCAGGTGCCGTACTTCACCGACGTGAATCAGTCGATGGCCAGCCGTGTCGAACAAGCGCTGCGCAGCCTGGCCCTTGTCGTCGCCGACGAGCCCGGGGTGGCGGCCGCCTGCACGACGGCGCTGCTGTCCGGAGACGACGAGACCGTCCGCAAGGTCCGCGACCGCATCGGTGGCGAAATCCACAAGCGCATCCGCTCGGCCGTCGGCCCCGATGCCGACCCGCGCCTGCTGTCGGCGCTGGAGATGACGTACTTCGGCGCGCTCGTCAACGCCGGCAGCGGCGCCTACACCTATCACCAGATCGCGGACCGACTGTCGTATGTCGTCGGGCTCATTGTCGGAGACAATCAATAACCCAAGGTGGGCAACAACGCATGACAGCCAACACATCCCCTTCGCTTCGCTCGCCCGGGGAAGTCGAATTACTGATCGACCCA
>Ga0265327_10003632_pt1 | contig 14514 bp, 8 predicted proteins | sample 41621metaG_FD_202089 | JGI IMG/M metagenome (GOLD analysis project Ga0265327, IMG submission 202089) | Rhizosphere microbial communities from Carex aquatilis grown in University of Washington, Seatle, WA, United States - 4-16-21 metaG | ecosystem: Host-associated > Plants > Roots > Rhizosphere >... | reverse complement strand
AAAATATCTTGGATTATGAATTTGTTTTTTATCAAGAAGTAAGAAATCATATCTTAAAATAATTTCATGCGTTCCACTATTGTACCTCGAAGAAGTTAAACCATATGACCAATCGTATGCATAACCCACATGTAGCAGATCAGTAATATCCAAACCAATCAAACCACCCACTGCATCACCTGAACGAAACATTGCACCAACATATAATTTTTTCATAATTACAAATGATGCAGTAAGATCAATCTGGCTTGGAGCTGCACCCGTAACTTTCACCAATGTTGTTGGCTTAAATGCCAAGTTATCTGTAAGCTTGATAATCGTTCCTGCAATAAAGAAATATGATCTTTGCTCTTTAGCGATCAGAGTATTTCCATTCCCTTCAGTGACTTGCGAATAAGTATTTTGCATCAAATTAGGAACTGAAATTCCTGCATAAAATCTCTCCCTAGAATAGTAAGCACCAAAACCAAAATTTGGAGTAACATGACTATTGATATTATTTAAGAATACTGCATCATTTTGTTGGTCTAATTGCAGCGTATTTAAGTTTGCTTGCATTAGATTTAATCCTGCACTTAAGCCAAGAGACAGTTTAGATTTCTGTGTAAGCTTCATGATATATGCAAAATCAGCTGCTACAGATGTATTACTGATAGGACCAATTTTATCTTGCATCACAGAAAGCCCTAAACCAATATGTTCATTTCTTAGTGGAGCATGAACTGTAAGTGTTTGTGTGGATGGCGCTCCATCAAAACCAACCCATTGCATTCTGTCTAGTGCTGTTACTGTTAGTGCATCTCTGCTTCCTGCATAGGCAGGATTTACCACCAACGTATTGTACATATAATGCGTGTACATTGGTGCTTGTTGCGCATACGTGGTTAAACTTCCTGAAGCTAAAACCAATGCGAAAATTATATTTTTAAGTGTTTTCATTTTCTTTTCTGTTTAATTATTTTACTTATTTAAATAGATAGTTCCTTTGATAATATTTGAACCATCACCCAAATCAAGAATAAAGAAGTAAGTACCAACAGGTAATTGATTTCCTCCAACTCTTAATCCCATAGATGTTGTGCCATCCCAAGTGTTTTGATAAGGACTAGCACCGAAGACTTCATCTCCCCATCTGTTAAATACTTTGAAGGTATTTTTAGGATAAACTTCAATTCCTCTGATTACAAACAAATCATTTGTTCCATCACCGTTTGGTGAAAATCCTTGAGGAATAAAAAAGTCGGAAGGAAATGTTTCAACCCATGAAATATTATCGAGAGGATTTTTATCAACTCCATTTCCTTTTATAGTTGCTGTGTTCTTATAAACTCCGGTTACATTCACTGTTGCTGTTAAGGTTAATGTTGCTGATGCTCCATTGTACAAAGTATCAATTGACCAAATACCTGTCGATGGATTATATGTTCCTTTTGTTGTTGATGAAGTTACATACGTATAACCGTTTTGTAAGGTGTCGTCAATGGTAATTCCAACTGCAGTATTAGGTCCATTGTTCGTTGCTACGATTGTAAAAATTACATTTGTTCCAACAAGTGGACGAGCATTATTTACAGATTTAACAACACTTAAATCAGAGCTATCACATTTGTTCACTACCACAATAACACTTGAAGGAATGGATGTGCAACCATTGTTTGTAACTGTTAAAGAATACAAACCTGCTTCAATAAGTGTTGATGAAAGAATGACTGAATTTTGAACAGTTGATGAATAGGTATTTGGACCAGTCCATTGGTAAGTTGCACCAACCACAGTTTGTGCATATAAGTTTATAGAAGTTCCTAAACAAACCGGTGAATTGCTGCTTGCAATTGCAATAGGTGGAGGCATGATTGTTAACGATACATTTATTGAAGTATCATTTGGAGAACATGTTCCTGAAATGATCACATTATAATTTGATGCAGTATCAGAACTTGTAATTAAATTAATTTTGAGTGTATCAGAAGTTGCTCCTGAAATATTTCCACCATTCACTAAATTAATAGTTCCTTTTCTCCACTTATAAGTTAATCCTCCGCCAATTGCTGTTACAAAAAAAGTTGCCGTGTTACCCGCACAAACTGTTTGGTTTGCAGGTGGTGTTGAAATAACAATGGCTGAATTAAATCGTAATGAAACATTCGCTGAGGTTACAACCGGTGAACAAGTTCCTGTAATCACCACATTATAATTTGATGCGGTATCAGAAGCAGTTACGGGATTTATGGTAAGTGATGCAGATGTTGCGCCTGAAACATTTCCTCCGTTTATTAAATTCACAATTCCTTTTCTCCACTGATAAGTTATTCCAACTCCATTAGCGACTATAGAAAAAGTTGCCAATCCGTTTGGACAAGCTACTTGATTGGCAGGTCCTGAAACAATTGCTGGTGAAGCGTTTATTTTTAATGAAACATTGAGTGAAGAATCTTTTGGTAAACAAGTTCCTGTAATGATTACGTTATAAATTGATGATGTATCTGAAATAGCAACAGCATTCATTCTGAGAGTATCAGAAGTTGCTCCTGAAATATTTCCTCCATTAATTAAGTTAGTTGTTCCTTTTCTCCATTGATAGATTAATCCTGTACCTTTTGCAACAACTGAAAATTTTGCGGAGCTTCCTAAACATGCTGTTTGATTAACAGGTGCAGAAAGAATAGCTGGTGCAGTATTTATAGTTAACGATGCATAGATTGTAGTATCATTTGCCGAACACATTCCAACAATCACCACATGATAATAGGATGAAGTATCAGAAATAGTTGCAGAATTAATTCTAAGTGTATCGGAAGTTGCTCCTGAAATATTTGCTCCATTAATTAAATTGACTATTCCTTTTTTCCATTGATAAGATGTAACAGCTCCTTTTATAACAATTGAAAAACGTGCTGCATTACCACTACAAACTGTTTGATTAATTGGTTGTGAAGTGATGATCAAACCACTATCAACTACTAATGATACATTAATAGAAGTATCAATTGGCGAACAAGTTCCTGTAATCACCACATTATAATTGGATGCAGTATCAGAAACATTCACCGGATTAATTCTCAATGTATCGGAAGTTGCTCCTGATATTTTGAGACCGTTAATTAAATTAACAGTTCCTTTTCTCCACTGATATGTGAGTGCAGTACCTTTTGCTACAACTGAAAATCTTGCTACACTTCCTGCACATACTGTTTGATTTGTAGGTGCTGTAATAATAGTTGGTGGTGTATTAACAGTTAACGAAACATTATTTGAAGTATCATGTTGAGTAGTTCCGGTTGATATTAAATTATAGTTTGATGCTGTATCTGCTAAAGTTGCCGGATTAATAATAAGTGTATCAGAAGTTGCTCCAGAAATATGTCCACCGTTAACTAAATTGACAGTTCCTTTTCTCCACTGATAAGTTAAACCTGTTCCGGTAACTGCTTCAAAAAATTTTGCTGAACTTCCGGAACAAACTGTTTGATTTGCCGGCTGTGTTGTAATATTTGAAAAGCTACAACCTGGAGGCATTACTGCAGCCAATCCTTCTGTTGTTATTAACCCATTCGTTGTAAGTGCTCTTCCATCCAGAACAACACCCGTATTTATTAAATTTATCGCTCCGGTAGAAACGATTGTTCCTCTGAAAATGGAATAATTATTTATGTTCACAGCACCCTGAATCAACCAAAAAACATTCTTAGCTTGTGCTCCATTTATTAATTTAACTCTTGAGTAAGTACTTGTTAAAAGTGCAAATCCTGGTCCTGTTTTTATAACAAATACACCATCCGAATTTCCTTGTGCATCAAGGTAAAGTGAATCTGTAAATGTTATTGCTGATTTCATGATGTATACATGAGGTGTAAGAGTCAGGTCGTGACCGAACTGTGCAGGATATAATAATTCAATATCATAAGGCATTGCATTTAAAGAATCATAAAGTTTTAAAAGATCAGATGCGCATAAAATTGTTGAAGGATCTCCTGTGAGATGGAGAGTTCCCGTTACATTACCTGCAGTCCAACCTGTAACTGATCCGCCACCATTATTTCCAACATCACCTATTGATGTTGAAGCTAAGTTTCCATTAAGCGCACCATTACTTGAAAAAATGGTATAACATGCAGTAGATCCAAGATTAGGTATTGAAGGCCCTGTTAAATAGGGACTGCTACAACCTATCGGTGTAAAAATAGTTACTCCATCAATTTGAATTTGTCCTGCAGTGGTTAATACTCTTCCTTCAAGTGAATCTCCAACTGTAAATGTAATTGCAGCATTACTAATAATATTTCCTCTCATAGTAACCGGAGAACCAATATTAACTGCACCTGTGATATACCAATATACATTACATGCTAATGCACCATTTACCAATAGTACTTTTGCATTTGCACTTGCTCCAAATGTTCCGACAACTTTAATAATGAATTGTGCTGATGGATCTCCTTGTGCATCTAAAGTAAGAGTTCCACCTAATGTTGCACCTCCAGATATTGAATACACACCTGAATCAAGTGTAACTCCGCCTCCCATTGTCGCTGAAGGAAAATAATTATTAGTGCTAGTAGTAATCTTTCCGATAGTAGCAGTCAATGCTGTATCACATGAAAAAGTTGAAGCATCAGAAATAGGATGCATCACACCATTTACATTACCGAAACCGGTAACAGCTCCGTTTGCTGATCCGACATCACCTGTTACATGAGAAGGTGCTGTTGTTGCAACGTCTTTCACTGCCCCTAAGGAAGAGAAGATTGCAAACTTGGATGCTGCTGATCCCAATGTAATTTGCCCGAAATTTATTTTCGGAATACCTAATAATAGTGCAACAGTTATTATACTTAGTAATTTATTTTTCATTTTTTATTTTTTAATAATGTGTTAAAATTCATTCAGCAAAATTGCATTGCCAGGAATATCTATAGTTACATAACTTTATGTACTTCTTACATGATTCACATATCTAATGAATCAAAAATTGATTACTAAAAAGAATGAGATATGAAATTTATTTATTGATTTGTAGTTTTTGGGTAATCATTTTTCCATTCAAATTGTACTGAAGAAAATAGATACCATTTGGTTGAGCAGACAAATTAGCTGTTGGTTGTATGCATTCAGAAGCATATACTTTTTTACCTAATGTGTTGTATATTGAAATAGAATGTATCTGATCCTGATTTCCAATAACACCAAAGTTAAATACTCCTGCTGATGGATTCGGATAAACTGATAATTCTGTTAAATTCTCTGAGCTATTATTTATAACGAGTATATTAAAGAGTTTAAAGTTTCCATTTAAGTCAGTTTGCTTCAATCGATAATAGGAAATTCCTTTATTAGGATTTTGATCTGTGAAAGAATAATTTCTCAACGTAGTTGAATTTCCGACACTATACACTTTACCTAATAGTTGCCAGTTTATATCATTATCAACTTTTCTTTCTATCGAATAATAATCATTATTTATTTCACTTGTTGTACTCCATTTGATAAACACATTTTGATTACTCAAATAAGCATTGCACGATACTAATTCAACCGGTAATGAATTGATAGTTGTGTTTAAAGAAATGGCTCCAGATATGGATAGTCCTCTTCCATAAAGTGTAGCTCCTTGTAATAAACTGATAGCCCCATTTGCTATTACTGTTCCTACAAAAATGGAACTATCACCCAAAGTGAATGCACCATTTATTTGCCAATAAACATTCTTCAATAGGGTGGAGTTAGTCAACTTAATAGTTGAATTTGTACTCGCTGACAATGCTCCATTTATTTTGAAAATGAATACTGAATTTGTATCCCCATTTCCATCTAAATATAAAATTCCATTTAATGAGGCAAGAGATGTGATACAATAAATCTTTGGAAAAAGTGATTGCCCACCACCTAAAGTAGCACCTATTGTTGAATCGCATGTTAATGCTCCTAGTTCATTATAGGCAGTATCAACATCAACGGCAGCTAAAGCAGAAACTGAATCTGCAACATGACTTGTTCCATTAAGAGTACCAGGAGGAAAGCCTGTGAATGCCCCAACATTAGTGCCAATATCACCAGTTATAACAGTGGTACCTGTGTTACCAAAAGCTCCTGATGCTGTAAATAAAGTAAATCCAGAAGTTGTTCCTAAAGTAGGTGCTTGTCCAAAATTTGTTTTAGGGATAAATAATGTAAATAGCATTGAAATAATTAGTAATTTATTTTTCATTTGAATCGTGTTTAGTGTGAATAGATTTTCACGATACAAATTTGTGCTTCTTCAAATAGTCAAGTGTTACACTTCTTATTATAAAAGTTGTAAAATTCACTCTATTCAGTTTTGACTTAAATAAAGAAAAGTTGATTAAAGGAATTTTAAGTGAATGTTAGAAAGTGTTTATACTTATTCGATAAATAATTTCTTAGAAAATGTCCCCCCTTTTTCATCACTGATTCTTAAAAAATAAATTCCTTTTGAAAGATCATTGATTTTGATCTCATTCAAATCGGATATAGAATGTGTTTCTTTTACAAGATTTCCGTTTATTGAATAAATAGAGATGATTATATTGGATGAAACTTTTTGAGCAAAAGATAGATTAATAATATCTGTTGCAGGATTGGGGAAAAACATGAATTTATCTGAAAGAATATTGGCAACTCCAGTATTATTAAATGAAACACTTTGTATGTCGGAGTAATTGAAATAGCCATCCGAATCAATTAACTTTATTCTATAAAAATTAGCTGAAGTTAATGAAGGAAGAAAATCAATAAGTTGATAATTTAAAATTGTATTTGAATTTCCTGCTCCGGTTATACTTCCAATTTTTATAAAAGTTGATGTGTCTATACTTCGTTCAATTTCAAAATGTGAAGTATTCAATTCAGAAATGGTATTCCAATTCAATTGAACTTGATTACCAATTTTAATGGCATCAAAGGTTCCGTAAACACCGGGCAAAAAATTAGTGCTTGAACAGATAATACGAAACCTATTATTCCCTTGTGATACAGAATCGGACGATTGAATAGAAAAAGAAATTTTAGTAGTCTTTAAAAGTGGCAATACTTTATTTAAATACAAATCTTGAAAGAAATAAAATTTTCCAATTTCAGGCAACTTTTCTATAGTCATTTTGTATGTTCCAGAAATTCCTGTTACCCTTAAATTGACGGTATCATTGTTAGCTAATAAGGGACGTGAATCTAATGTATGCTTGATGTTGTCATTTCCAAAACTCGAAATATTCACTGTTGGATTGTCCCATTTTTTTATATCATATGCATCATCCTGATTAGTTGCTAATGAAATATTTTTAAAAATGAAATAGTCATAATCGTTTGAATCTAATGTTATTTTTAGGCGCATTTCATCATCTTGTGATGATTTTAACATTTGCAATGGTGTTCCACTTGATTTGAATTGTTCTTTAAATGTCACTGTTGGAGAAGGATTGGTTGCTTTAATAAAAAATCCCTGCCCCGATGCAATAATTCCGTTTGTTATGATGCCTGTATTTGCAAGTGCATTATAACTTTTATATGTATTTGATGCCGCATCCCAAACATAAATGGTAGGATTAATATTTGAATAGTTTGTTCCCGAATAACCTGCGTTTCCAGTATCCCAAAAGGCATCCCAATCATACTGACTTGGATATGGATTGCCAAGTAGATTCCAACCATCATCATTGATTAAATTATTATTTGTGTAAGTCATAGGCATCAAAATATCACCAGTATTTAATGTCCCAATCAAATTCATGGTCACTGCATTTTGAGTGTTATCCAATCCGTTTAATCTGTCTAAAGAACATCTGTCTCCACGAACAAAAACGCGGTATCCTTTTCCAACAACTATAGGTGTAGAAATTGTTGGTTCAGCGGTCCAACCATAGTTTAAATTGTTCGGAAATGTTTCGTTATAAAAATACACCGATGGCGAATTTGAAATTGTGGCATCCCATCCATTGCTGTTTAAAGTACCAACAGTATTGCCGGTTCCTGCACCGGTTAAAAAAATTTCATTTCTCCAATCTTCTAATGTTGTATTTGCAATGCTTGATGACATAAATCTCCATCTTCTTGCAGATGAAGGAATATACCTTTCAACAATCACATTTCCTGATATGGCACCGTTGCCAGTTATTGCAGCAACTCTTGCAGTTCCATCTATATTGGATATGAATGTAAGACTATCACCGGTATTTAAGGTACCATTTAAAAGTGTAAGTGTACCAAAAATATCCAATTTCCCTTCAATATTTACACTTGAATTGTTATTGATAGTAAGGTTCTGATTTTTATTAAAAGTAAACGTTTCAGAAGGGATAGTTTGTGCGTAACAACCTGCCATTTCAATTGTAGAGCCAAAAGTTGATACATCTATTTTACCCGTTGAATTTTGCTTGATAGTTCCGTAAATACTGAGTCGATGACCATTTAATACGATATTTTTATTTGATGTATTTGTAAAATTGCTAATGCTCCGATTTGTATCTAAAAATAGATTATTGCTTGGTAATGCTGTAAATGAAATTTTATTACCTAGTGATGGAACTGATCCATAAAGCCAATTTGCTGCTGTCCCAAAATCATTACTAACACTTCCAATCCAAACTGCGCTATCATAATGATTAGCATTAATATTGTCAATATTAATAGCCCCAGCTTTTGAAAGAGCTCTTCCGTTTATCGTAGAAACTGTATTTAGGTTAATAGCACCATTTACAATTGCTGTTCCTGAAAATACTGAACCTCCACCAAGAGTAAATAATCCATTTATTTGCCAAAACACATTATCCATTGATGCTGCATTTATAAGCACAATATTTGAAAATGTACTGGTTGAAAAAGCACCATCTATTTTGATAATAAATAACGCATTTGGATTACACTGACCATCTAAAATCAGATTCCCGTTTAAGGTTGCTGCACTTCCTATACAATAAACGTTTTGATTAAGAGTCTGTCCATTTCCTAATGTTGCTCCGATTATTGAACCACATGTTCTTGAAAGCAATTGGTTATAGGCAGTATCTGTGTCTATTGCAACTAATGCAGAAACAACATCAGCTACATGAATTGATCCTGTTATTTTTGCAGGAGGAAATCCGGTTAATGCACCAGCATTAGTGCCAATATCCCCTGATATATTTGTTGCTCCTGTACTACCAAATGCCCCTATAGTTGTAAATAATGTAAAGTTACGTGCAGTTCCTAAATTAGGTGCTTGACTAAAGCTTTTGTTGGGATTAAATACTACTACAAAAAGGTGAGTAAAAATCAGTAATCTAATTTTCATTTTAAGTGAATATTATGTGTCTGGCTTTCACATTCAAAGTTGCACCAATTTTAATGCACTCCTTTAGAAAAGAGTTACATAATTCACACATTGTTTTACCAGAAAAACGGAATTAAAATTTATTCGACCAAGAATTTTTTAGAAAGAATATTTCCGCTTTCATCAACAACTTTTATAAAATACATTCCTTTTGAGAGATGATTGATATTAATTTCTATTTTATTCAATGATGTTTTTAAATATGTTTCTTTTACAAGATTTCCGATTAGCGAATAAATGGAGATGGTGAAATTGGATAAAACATTTTGATCAAAAGTAAGAGTAATAATATCAGTTGCAGGATTTGGATAAACAGTAAAATTCTCTGAGTGTATATTGGCAATTCCCGTAGTACTGAATGATACACTTTGAATGTCGGAATATTTGAAATAGCTATTCGAATCAATTAACTTTATTCTATAAAAATTAGTTGAAGTTAATGAAGGAAGCAGATCAATAAATTGATAGTTGGAAGTTGTATTTGAATTTCCTGCTGCTGTAACATTTCCGATTTTTACAAATGCTGATGTGTCTATACTTCTTTCAATTTCAAACTGTGAAGTTTTAAATTCAGAAAGGGTATTCCAATTTAATTGAACTTGATTGCTAATTTTAGTTGCATTAAAAGTTCCGTAAACACCGGGCAAATAATTGGTGCTTGAACTGATGATGCGAAATCTGTTACTTCCCTCTGAAGCAGAATCGGATGATTGAATAGAAAAAGAAAGATTAGTTGATTGAAGAAGTGGCAACAAATTATTCAAATACAAATCCTGAAGGAAATAAAATTTCCCTAATGCAGGTATTGAATTGACAGATAAATTATACGTCCCATTACTTCCATTCATATTTAAATAGATTGTATCATTATCGATTGATGAAGGTCGTGAATCAAGTGTATGCATGATGGTGTCTCTTCCATAACTCGAAATATTTACTGTGGGATTAACCCATTTTTTTATATCATACTCATCATCAATAAATGTTGCAACGTCATTAAATTTCAAAATAAATGCATCATAATTTATTGAGTCCAATTCTAATGTTAATTGCAATTCGTCAGATTGCGTTGTATTAAGGAGTTGAGCCGGTAAAGCGGCTGTTTTAAATTGTTCTTTAAAGGTGATGGAAGGCAAAGTGCTTGTTGCCTTAATAAAAAAACCTTGTCCGGATGCAATGACACCATTGCTTAAAGTCCCTCTGTTTGAAAGCGCATTAAAACTTTTGTAGGTATTTGATATGGCATCCCAAACATAAATGGTGGGATTAATATTTGAATAGTTTGTTCCGGAATTACCCGAATTTCCTGTGTTCCAAAAGGCATACCAATCATATTGACTTGGATATGGATTACCCAACATATTCCAACCATCATCATTAATTAAATTATTATTTGTATAAGTCACAGGCAGCAAAATATCACCCGTATTCATTGCACCAATCAAATTCATGGTCACTGCATTCTGAGTATTATCAATTCCGTTTAATCTATTTAAAGTACTTCTGTCACCGCGAACAAAAACTCGGTAACCTTTTCCAACAACAATACCTGTAGAGGTTTTTGGTGCAGCTGTCCAACCATAATTTATAGTATTCGGAAATGTTTCGTCATAAGAATAAACCGATGGCGAATTTGAAATTGTAGCATCAAAACCATTGCTGTTAAGTGTTCCAACAGTATTTCCAACTCCTGCACCGGTTATATATATTTCGCCTCTCCAATCTTCAACATTTGTGTTGGAAATTGCAGATGACATAAACCTCCATCTTCTTGCCCAAGCCGGAATAAATTTTTCTACAATCACATTTCCTGTTATTGCACCATTGCCCGAAATTGTCCCAACTCTTGCCGTTCCATTTGCATTTGAAACTAATTTTAAATTACCTCCTGTTGCAAGTGTACCATTAGCTAATGAAAGTGTTCCCGTAACTTCGGCTGCATTTCCTAAAGTGATTGATGAGGAAGAATTATTCAATGTAAAATTATTTATAGTTCTAGTAATTGAATTTGTTTGATCAAAATAAATTGTTGCGGTACTTCCATACAAATTTAAGTTGGCATTTAAACCACCTGAGATTGCCCCCGAATTAGTTGTTATATTTCCATTAATGGTTAGCGTTTTGTTATCAATATTCAGATTACCGGAAGTAAAAGTTAAATTATTAATGATAGAGTTTAAACCCAAATTTACACCATTTGAATTATTAATTACAACAGTTGAAGGTCCATTTAAAGAAGATATTTCAGGGCCTGTGAGTTGTTGAAATAATCCTGAATAAATTAATGTCGCTGTATAATAATACGCAAATGTTCCTGCTTTAGAAATAGTTCCACTGTTATTTAATATAGAATAATTATAGCATGTAACTCCGCTGTCAACAATCAACGAATCTGTATTATTAAAATCTCCAAAAAATGTTATTGCAGTTCCGTTGAACATTCTGAGCTTTCCAAAACTTGTTGAAACATTTTGTGCTCTCAAATCAACACACAGAAATAATAATGCTATAATTAAGTATTTAAATCTCATATCTTATTTATTAATAATGTTGTAAAAAGAAACTATATTTATTTACTTAATTTTTTAAAATCGAGAAAGCATAAACCAATTAGCTCCGTCACTTTGTATGGTTATGCTTTGCCACTGATTTTGAATCCAGGTATTCGTACCTTGATTATCAATATGATCTCCTGAATAAGGAGTAATTGTTATGGTTCCACCACTGTTCGATATTTTTTTAATCACATAAATTCGTCCGGCTAAATTTAATGCGTGTGGCAGGTTTACAATCATCGAACCGGTGTTACACAAAATTGTATAATCAAAATCGGTTGCAGTATAATTTGATGTTTTAGTTACTAATGGGAATGATACTGAACCTCCAACTTGCAAAGAACTATTTGGGTTTGAAACACTGTTTCCTATGCCAACATTTCCGGTACTTTTAATATATAGAGCTTCAGTGTTTCCTCCGTAAAATTCAATATTCCCGGTTTCTAAAGTTTTAAATTGAACATTATAAGCACCTGTCACATTTTCTAATCCGATGATAAATCCATCGGTTGTACTTGCATTTGTAAATCCAGTTGTGAGTTGTAATAATGGATAAGTACCCGGTAACGTTGCAGGATTATGTAAATGAAGTAAAGTTTGTGGAGTAGATATTCCAATGCCAACATTACCAAGTGAATCTATTTTCATTCTGCTAACATTGTTGGTCTCAATAAATAAAGATTGATTATCATTTGTTCCAATTCGTGCAGATATTGCAAACGAGTTTCCATTATTTACAAATGCACTATTTTGTGTAAGTACCGATAACCAAATGGTTCCATTCCAATAATAAAACCCATCAGTAACCGTTCCTCCTGAGCTATAAATCATCATTCCTGAAGGAACAGATCCTGTTAAAGGTGAAACATTATTTACATTATTTAAGATTACTCTTGGTATAAGAAGTCCTTTATTTAAACTTTCTAATTCAAGAATTGAATTCGCATTAATTGTGTTGGGATTATTACCAACTTTTATTTGCGCTTTTAAAGAAATCGTTGCAATGAAGAACAAACTAATCAAGAATAAATTTTTCATTTGAATTAAATTTTAAAGTGAATAGATTTTCACTCTGCGAAATTGAACTTTGATGAAATGAAAAGTGTTGCACAACTATTATTATTAGTTACATCATTCACACTTTAAGTTTTCTTGTTTAGACTGTTAAATATCCACCATCAATTTCTAAAGTTGTTCCAGTTATAAATGAACTGTCTTCGCAGGCAAGAAAAATGAAACCTTTTGCAACTTCTTCTGATTTTCCTAAACGTTTCATAGGATGTAAATCTATAATATGTTGCTTTGCATTTGGATGATGATTCAGGTCTAATTTAGTAAGCAAGGGCGTTTCAATAAATGCCGGACAAATAGTATTGATTCTTATGTTCTCATTTGCATATTCGATTGCTGCGGTTTGTGTTAGACCTATTATTCCATGTTTTGCAGCAACATAATGTGATGATTTGGCGAACCCAACTTTTCCTAAAACCGAAGACATATTTACAATAATTCCTTTTTTCTGTTTCGACATGTGTATCAATTCATGCTTCATGCAATAGAACATACCTGTGAGGTTTATACCAATTACTTTTAGCCATGCTTGCTCTGTCATATCGCCAACTTTATCTGGTTTGCCTCCTATGCCCGCATTGTTTAGTGCAATATCAAGCGTTCCGAAAGTACTAACAACTTTTTGAATAGCCGATTCCACTTGCACAAATACCGATACATCACATTCTATAAAAATAGCTCTAGGATTTTCCTTTTTTATCTCTTCCATTTCCTCATCAATATTTTCAGATTTCAAATCGGCAATGGCAACATTAGCACCTTCTTTTGTAGCTTCAATTGCACATGCCCTGCCAATACCTGATAATCCACCGGTGATAAATACCGTTTTGTTTTCGAGTTTTTTCATTTATAAATATATTTATTGATTAACCATTTTGTTTTATGAAACGAAGTTGCATTCCAATAAATAGGTCTATGTTACACTTCTTTAGAATAAAGTTATAAAATTCACATTACTCACATCATTATAAATAAAAAAACCGCACCCTTAAAAAGGAACGGTTTTATATATAAACTTAAAACTAAACTTTAATCACAAAAAGGATATACTTCAAGTTTTTGCCATTTAGCTGCGAGTAGATCATTTGCTTCTTGCATAAAAATCATACTCTTGAATGATGTGTAGTGGTTCTGTAATTCATTTTGCTTATTCAACTTTTTGCCCCTAAGTGATGAATTAGTCGTTTGTTTCTTTTTAATTGCTGTTAATGCATGTATCATTTTTTTTTGGTTTAATAGTTGAATAATTTATTAAAAATTTATGATACAAAGATGTTAACCTATCAAACAATAAATGTTACAAAATTTTTAAAAATCCTTACATCATTCACGTGGCGATTATGGATAATTCAAGAGCTTCCTTTACTTCTTTCCTCCTCTATCTTCTCCTCCATCACGTTTAATATCTCTATTACTATTCTGTTCCTGACTTTTATTCTGTTCGCCTCTTACTTTGTTATCAATATGACCCGAATTTTTATTCTTTTCAACTTTCATTCTATTATCATTATGCTCCTGATTTTTATTCTGCTCACCCTTAACCCGGTTGTTTGAAAATCAGGAGCA
>Ga0265327_10003631_pt1 | contig 14515 bp, 17 predicted proteins | sample 41621metaG_FD_202089 | JGI IMG/M metagenome (GOLD analysis project Ga0265327, IMG submission 202089) | Rhizosphere microbial communities from Carex aquatilis grown in University of Washington, Seatle, WA, United States - 4-16-21 metaG | ecosystem: Host-associated > Plants > Roots > Rhizosphere... | reverse complement strand
CCGCGAACCGTGGGGACATGCCGCCGTTGCCACGGTGCACGGGCCGCAGGTTGTCCGGGCGCTGGAGAAGCTCGGCTGGATGGTGGTCGTGCAGCGCGGGTCACATGTCCAGCTCAAACAACCCGGCAGCATCTTGCCCGTGGGCGGAAGGTCGCCTCGCTGGCCGAAGAACGTCTTCCGGGAGTACAGCCGCTGCCGATTAGTGTCGGGCCATGACGGCCGCGCTACAAAAGAGAATTGAAGAGCTTTGGGACCGGGCTGGGGAGCTCTCCCCGGTTGACACCGAAGCCCGGACCAGCGTCGAAGAAGCCATCGGCTTGCTCGATCGGGGCGAGGCCCGGGTGGCCGAGGTGGGGCCCGACGGCGAGGTCATTGTCCACGAGTGGCTGAAGATGGCCATCCTCTTGCTCTTCCGGCTGCGGTCGATCGAGACGGTCGAGGTGGGGCCGTTCGAGATCACCGACAAGCTCCCCCTCAAGCACAACTACGCGTCGGCCGGGGTTCGAGTGTTGCCGGGCGGCTCGGCCCGCTGGGGCTCGTTCCTCGGGCGGGGTGTCGTGCTCATGCCCAGCTACGTCAACATCGGGGCGAGAGTGGGTGCCGACACCATGGTCGACACGTGGGCCACCGTGGGCTCGTGCGCCCAGATCGGCGAGCGGGTCCACCTGTCGGGCGGCGTGGGGATCGGCGGGGTGCTCGAGCCTCCCAACGCGACCCCGGTGATCGTCGAGGACGACGCCATGATCGGCAGTCGCTGCATGGTCACCCAGGGAGCCAGGGTCGGCACGGGCGCCGTGCTCGGGGAAGGGACCATCCTCAATCCGGCCATCCCGGTCATCGACGCCGAGACCGGCGTCGAGATCTCACGTGGGGTGGTGCCGGCGTGGTCGGTGGCGGTCTCGGCCGCCCGGCGGCGCGAGTACCCCGGCGGTGAGTTCTTCCTCCCCTGCGTGTTGGTGATCAAGCGACTGACCGAGGGCCAGCGCCACGACAAGTCACAGCTGAACGCCGTGCTGCGCGAGCACGGCGTCTCGGCCTGAGGCGATGACCGATCTCCTCGAGCTCGCCGCCGAACTCGTGGACACCCCGTCGGTCAGTCGCGACGAGTCGGCCATGGCCGACCGGGTGGAGTCCGAACTGCGTCAGTGCGACTGGTTGCAGGTCCTGCGCGACGGCGACAACGTGGTGGCCCGCACCGACCTCGGTCGTTCCCAACGGCTGGTGGTGGCAGGACACCTCGATACGGTCCCCCCGAACGGAAACAGCGGGGCACGCGTCGAGGACGAGGTCCTCTGGGGCGTGGGTGCCGCCGACATGAAGGGCGGGCTGGCGGTCATGCTCGACCTGGCCCGATCCACCGACCAACCGTCGGTCGACGTCACCTGGTGCTTCTACGCGCGCGAAGAGTTGGCCCGAACCGAGAGTGGCCTGGCCGCGCTCTGGCGCGAGCAGCCGGACCTGTTGCGCGCCGACGCCGCGGTGGTCTGCGAACCCACCTCCTCCTTGGTGGAAGCGGGCTGCCAGGGGACGATGCGTGTAGTCATCCACGTGGGCGGGATCCGGGCGCACACCGCTCGGCCCTTTGCCGGTCTGAACGCCATCCACCGGCTGGGACCGGTCATCGACCGCGTGGCGCAGTGGCAGGGGAGGTCGATCACCCTCGACGGTTGTGAGTACGTCGAGCAGCTCCAGGCGGTTGCTGTGGAGGGGGGCGTGGCGGGCAACGTCGTCCCCGACCATGCTTCACTCACCGTGAACTACCGCTTCGCGCCCGACCGAGATGCCGCCGGTGCCCGCGCCTTCCTGCAAGCCCTGCTCGACGAGCTTCTCGACGAGCGGCAGGCCGATCGCGTGGAGGTGATCGACGAGGCCGACGGGGCTCCGCCCTCGCTCGACCACCCGCTGCTCGCCGCGCTGGTCGCCGGATCCGACGCCCCGCCGCGGGCCAAGGTCGGGTGGACCGACGTGGCTTCCTTCTGGGCCCACGGGGTGCCTGCGGCCAACTTCGGGCCGGGCGACCCCCTCCTGGCCCATCATCCCGACGAGCGGGTAGATCGCCAGGACCTGACACGCGCCCGCACCGTTTTGGGCTCAGTCCTGACCGGCCCGGACTGAGGCCGAACGTCGCCCGACAGGGCGGCGAGGCGGACGTCTTACGCCGCCACCGGCAACACCAAGAGTCGGTCGACGGCCTGGGAGACAAGGGCCAGTCCCTCCTGGCCCGGGAGCTGGTCCACCCGACGATCGATCCGCGCGACGACCTCCCGACCGGAAGTGTCGGAGAACAGATGGCGGACCAAGAACGACACCTCCTCGTTGGGCATCACGCCGGAGCCGACCGGGCGCCAGAAGCGGCGGAGGGCGCGGCGGGTGAGGCGGCGAGCGCCAGCGCTCACGTCGAGGCGGCGTTGGGCTTCACTGGCGTAGAAGTCGATGTGTCCGCCCTCCTGTTTCATGATCCGCCGGAGCAGGTCGGAGAGGACCGGGTGCCCTTCGACGGCGGCCAGGCGCGCGTAACCGGCTTGGGTCGTCCACTCGTTGATGGCGCCCCACGTCATGTGGAGGGCGACGAAGGAGTCCCCGGCTATCGTCGAACCGGCCAGGTGGGCCACTGCGTCCAGCGAGTCTCGCCAGCGGCGTCGCCGGCGCAAGGCGGCAACGCGGGGCGCCCCCGCCTGCTCGCCGTGGGCCTCCAGCACGGCACCGATGGCCTCGCCGTGCCAGAGCTCCTCGAAGACCCAGCAGGCGAGGAACGAGGTGACCTCGGGGTCGCGGTGAGCCGGGCTCATGAGCAGGTCGCGCAGATAGCAGACGGTGTGGTGCTCCACATCGTGCATGTACCGCAGGCACCGCAAGGTATCGGGGGAGAGAGGGTGGGATTCGAAGGCCGAGAAATCGATCCCTTCGGTGTCGAGGCGTCCGGCTCGGGACTTATAGCTGCTGATCGTGGTACGCATGGTGACCGTCCGATCCTGGAGGGCCGCTTGGATGAACGAAGTCTGTCATCCGAAGGCCATTCGACGACGGAGACGAGGTGATGACGGCGACAAATGAGCCTCCGAGCGCGCCAGGGGAACTAGGCGACGCCCAACTGGTGGTGGCCGTCGCCCGCTATGGCGAAGACGCCCTCGCCGAGCTCTACCGGCGCCACGCGCCGGCGGTGCTGTCGCTGGCGAGGCGGGTGACCGGCGAGGCCGGTACCGCCGAGGACGTCGTCCAGGAGGTCTTCCTCCGGCTGTGGAACGAGCCCGAGCGGTTTGACCCCGCCCGAGGGTCTCTGCGGTCCTTCCTCCTGGCCCAGTCCCACAGCCGATCGGTCGACGTGGTGCGCTCGCGTGCGGCACGGTCCCGGAGGGAGGAGCACGACGCCCGGGACGCGGCCAACGCCGGCTACGACCTCGAACGCGAGGTCTGGGACCTGGCGGTGGCCGACCAGGTGCTCCAAGCCCTGGCCGCGCTGCCCAAGGACGAACGGGCCGCCATCGAGCTCGCCTACTACGACGGCCACACCTACCGCGAGGTGGCCACGATCCTTCACCAGCCGGAGGGCACGGTGAAGAGCCGCATCCGTAACGGACTTCGCCGGATGCGTAGCGCGCTGGCCGAGAGCGGCGCGAGGGAACGATGATCACCGACACTGACCACAACGAGATCGAAGAGCTGCTCGGGGTTTTCGTCCTCGACGCCGTCGACCCCGACGAGTCGGCGCGGATCGATCGCCACCTCGAGGGGTGCCCGCGTTGCCGGGCCGAGGTCGACGCCGGTCGTGAGGTCGCCGGACAGCTCGGCACGAGCATCCGGGTGGCCGACGGCGAGCCGCTGCCCCCCGGCTTGTGGGACCGCATCGCCGAGGGCCTTGCCGAGTCCTCCCGTCGCCCGGCCGGACCGATGCCCGGTCTCGGCGACGAGCGGGCGACCGTCGGAGCGACGGCCGGTGCCGAGGTGGTCGACATCGACGAGGCGCGCGTCACCCGTGACCGCAGGCTGCGCACGGCGCGGCGGGTGCTGGCCGCGGTGGCCGCCGTCGCCGTGGTGGCCGTCATCGCGCTCGGCACCGCCCTGGTGCACACCGACAATCAGCTCAACCAGGCGAACCAGAACCTGGCCAGCGGCCCGGCCGCGGCGGTGCATGCCGCCCTGGCCACACCGGCGCACCGCGTGGTGCACCTGAATTCCCCCAACGGCGCGCAGCTGGCCGAGTTCGTGATGTTGCCCAGCGGGCAGGGCTTCATGGTGTCGTCGAGCATGCCGACGCTGCCCAGCAGCGAGACCTACCAACTGTGGGCCATCATCGCCGGCAAGCCCATCTCGATCGGCCTCCTCGGCCACCAGCCGCACCGGGCGACGTTCACCCTGGCTTCGAGCGCGTCCCCCAGCGCGCTCGCCGTCACGGTGGAGCCGGCCGGCGGGGTCACCACCCCCAGCCGGGCCCCGGTGGCTGCGGGGCATCTCAGCTGAGTCGCCGCGCGCGGCCCGGACGGCCGCCTGGGCCAGGTGTTACCTTGCCTCCATGACCGACGAGGCCCCGCGCACGCCCAGACCGCTCGAGATCACGGCCGGCGCCGAACCGATCAAGCTCGGCTCGATGTTGCTCACCATCGTCGAGCCCCACCGCGGCCATGAGGTCGCCTACAACCGGTGGTACGAGCAGGACCACTTCTACTCGGGCTGCATGGTGGGCCCCTACAACTTCGCCGGCCGGCGCTACGTGGCCACCGCCGACCTGAAGGAGTTGCGCGACCCGGACCCCTCCGAGATCACCGGTGAGCCCCAGCGCGGGTCCTACGTCGCCGTCTACTGGGTCCTCGACGGCTACCACGACATCTGGAACCGCTGGGCGGTTCGCCAGGTCCGCGCTCTGCACGCCGCCGGCCGCATGTTCGAAGCGCGCGACCACGTCCACACCCTCTTGTACCGCTACGCCTGGTCCTACCGTCAGAAGCCCGACGGCGTGCCGGTGGAGGTGGCCCTCGACCACCCCTACCAGGGGTTCGTGCCGGTGTGGATCGACCGCGGCCCCGACGTCACCGACGAACAGCTCGGCCAGTGGCTGCGAGCCGAGCACCTGCCGGACCTGTTGCCCGGCAGCGCCGGGGACCTGGTGGCGGCGTTCACGCCGCTGCCCTTGCTCATCGACGCGCCCGGGGACGTGCCCCGCCAGGACGCCACCGACCGCCGCACGTTGTTGTTGTGGTTTCTCCATGCCCATCCGGCGCTGGCCTGGGACCGGGTGATCGGCGAGCACCGCCGCCGGCTCGAGGGCGCAGGGATGGGCACGGTGGTGGCCGCCCTGCCCTTCATCCCCACCGTGCCGGGTACCGACACCTACACCGATCAGCTCTGGCGTTGAGGGCGCGCACGGCGCCGGCCCCGCCCCTCAGAGCGTGCGCAGGACGGTGACGACCTTGCCGTAGATGGTGACCTCGGACGGGTCGAACTCCATGGGGGAGTAGCGCTCGTTGGCCGGGGTGAGCACCACCTTGCCCCGACGCATTCCGAAGGTCTTCACCGTGGCCTCGCCGTCGGGGATGCCGGCCACCACCACGTCACCCGCGTCGGCCTCGGGCTGTTGTCGGACGACCACGAAGTCTCCGTCGAAGATGCCGGCATCGACCATCGAGTCACCGCGCACCTTGAGCATGAAGGTCGAACCCGTGCTGGTGAACCGCTCGGGAAGCGCCAACACCTCTTCCACGTTCTCCTGGGCCAGCACGCCGGTGCCGGCCGCCACCTCCCCGACCAACGGGACGTTGCGCACGGGGCCGGCGGCCATGGCCACCTTGGAGGATGGCTCGAAGAGGACCTGGATGGCCCGGGGCTTGGTGGGGTCGCGCTGGAGGAACCCCTCGCGCTGGAGGACGTCGAGGTGGGTCTTGACCGTGGCCGTCGAGCTCAGGCCGACGGCCACGCAGATCTCACGGACCGACGGCGGGTAGCCCCGGTCGCGGAGGCACTGCGAGATGTACTCGAGGATTTGCAGCCGTTTGCCGCTGAGCACCTCTGCCATGGTCGGATCCTCCCTCTCCGCTCGCCCCATGGGGAGCGAACACCCGTTTGCTAAAACGACCCTACATGGCTAGTTCCCAGAAGGCAAACACCTGTTCGGAAGTGGATCTTGACACGAACACCCGTTCGTGTTGCAATGACCCAGTAACGAACAGACGTTCGCAGCTCTCACTGACACCCCCCGGCCGACAGCCGGGCCGCCCCGGAGGTTCTCCCATGGCCATCGCCCTCGTGTCCGATGTCGACGAAGCAGGCGCCGACGAGCTGCCCTGGCCGCGGCCGGCGCTGCGCCTGGTGCTGCCCCAGCAGGGCCCGGTCCGTCGGGAGGTCTCGGACCCCCCTCTCGAGCAGCTCCCGGCGGTCCGGGCCGCCGTCGACGTCTCGGTGCGGCGCCATCGGCGCACCCTCCGACGGACTCGGCTGCGACGGACGGCCGCCGCCCTGGTGGTGGCGGGCGCTGTGGCCCTGCTCTGCCTGCCGATCGCCTCTCTGGCCGGGCGCCCCCTGGCCGTGCACTCGGCCGCCGCGGCGGGCGGTCCGTCGGCCGGGACGCTCACCTACGTCGCACAGCCCGGGGACACCCTGTGGTCGATCGCCTCGCGGTATGACACCAACGGCGACCCCCGGGCCCTGGCCGAGCAATTGCAGGCCCAGACCGGGTCCGCCACCGTCGTCCCGGGCGAGCGGTTGCGGGTTCCCTGACCGGTGGCACCAGGAGGTGGCCGACGGCGACAGGGCTAACGTCAGCGGTGTGCGGTGCCCCTGGTGCTCGGCGGACGACGACCGGGTCGTGGACTCTCGTCTGTCCGAGGAGGGGGTGGCGATCCGCCGTCGGCGCGAGTGCCTCGGCTGTGGTCGGCGGTTCACCACCTTCGAGCGTGTCGAGGAGCAGCCGCTGTGGGTGGTGAAGCGGTCCGGGCAGCGAGAGCCGTTCGACCGGGCCAAGCTCGTCGCCGGTGTGCGGGCCGCCTGCAAGAACCGGCCGGTGAGCGACGACGACCTCCAGGACCTGGCCCAGCTGGTGGAGGAGACGCTGCGGGAGATCTCGAGCGAGCCGACCAGCCAGCAGGTGGGCGTCGCCGTCCTCGAACAGTTGAAGGCCCTCGACGACGTGGCCTACCTCCGCTTCGCCAGCGTGTACAAGGGGTTCGAGGACGTCGGCGACTTCCAACGGGAGGTGGGTCTGCTCACCAAGACCACCGAGCCCAAGCGCCGGAGCTGATCCTGCCCGCTCGAGCGACGGCCGGAGCCGCAGTCGATGGCTGAGCTCGTCGCCGACGCGGCCGACGTCGTCCTGGCCGTGTACGCCCATCCGGACGACGCCGACGTGGCCAGCGGTGGGACCTTGGCACGCTGGGCCGCGGCCGGCAGCCAGGTGCACCTGCTGGTCCTGACCGACGGTGGGAAGGGGACGGCCGACCCCGCGGTCGAGCCGGCCAAGCTGGCCGCCCTGCGCGCCGTGGAGCTCGACGAGGCCGCGGCGGTCGTGGGTCTTGCCTCGCATCAAGTGCTCGGTGGAACCGACGGCGAGCTCGAAGAGTGGGCCGAGCTCCAAGGTGAACTGGTGGGCCAGGTGCGGCGCCTGCGCCCCTCGGTGGTCCTCGGCCACGACCCGACCGCTGTCTTCTTCGGCCAGGAGTACTTCAATCACCGCGACCACCGGACCGCGGGGTGGGTGCTCCTCGACGCCCTGGCCCCGGCGGCGGCCCTGCCGCACTATTTCCCCGAGCAGGGGCCGCCCCACCAGGTCACCACGGTCTACCTCTCGGGCACGCTCGAGCCCGACGTGTGGGTGGACATCACGGCATCGATCGAGGCCAAGGTGTCGGCGGTGGAGTGCCACCGCAGCCAGTTCGCCGGGGAGGCCGGCTGGGTCGGCGACGTGGTGCGCCACCGGGCCGAGGAGGAGGGGCGGCGAGCCGGTGTCCCCTTCGCCGAGGGGTTCCGCCGGCTGCGGCTCGGTGGCTGAGGGAGGGGACCGCCACGAGGTCGGCGAGCTGCTGCCGGCCATCCTCCACGTGGACATGGACGCCTTCTTCGCCGCCGTTGAGGTCCTGGACGACCCGGCGTTGGCCGGGCGGCCGGTGATCGTGGGCGGCAGCGGTGCCCGCGGTGTGGTGGCCTCGTGCACCTACGAAGCCCGCGCCTTCGGGGTGCGCTCGGCCATGCCGTCGGTGCGGGCCCGTTCGCTCTGCCCCGACGCCGTCTTCGTGGACGGCCACTATGGCCGCTACGCCGAGGTGAGCGGCCGGCTGCGCGAGATCCTCGTCGCCACCACGCCGCTGGTGGAGCCGATCGGCCTGGACGAGGCCTTCTGCGACGTGACCGGGGCCCGCCGTCTGCTCGGCCCCCCCGAAGCGATCGCCCACCAGATCCGCCAACGCGTGCACGACGAACTGGCGCTCGACTGCTCGGTCGGGGTCGGCCGCTCCAAGCTCGTGGCCAAGCTCGCCTCCCGAGCGGCCAAGCCGGTGGCCTCCCGGGCGGGCAAGCAGCCGGGGAGAGGCGTCGTGGTGGTCGGCCCCGGCGAAGAGCTGGCCTTCCTGCACCCCCTCCCGGTCGAGGCGTTGTGGGGCGTGGGCCCGGCCACGGCCAAGCGCCTCCACGACCTCGGGGTGCGAACCGTCGGGCAGCTGGCCGCCCTCCCTCCCGACGCCCTGGTCCGCAAACTCGGAAAGGCGCAGGGTTCTCACCTGGCCGCGCTGGCCCGGGCGCAGGACGACGACCCGGTGGTGGCCGACCGGGCGGCCAAGTCGGTCGGACACGAGGAGACCTTCCGCCACGACGTGGTCGACCCCGTCGTCCTGCGCGACCACGTGGTGCGCATGTCCGAGTCGGTGGCCGTCCACCTCCGCTCCTCGGCGATGGCCGCTCGAACCGTGACGGTGAAGGTGAAGTACGCCGACTTCTCGCTGGTGACCCGCTCCCACACGCTGCCCGTGGCCGTCGACACGGCAATGGCCGTCTCGGCCGTGGCCGAGGCGCTCTTGTCCGCCGTCGACCCGGGGCCCGGGGTGCGCCTCCTCGGGGTGAGCGTCTCTGGGCTCGAAGCTCCCGCCGACGTGCGCCAGCTGGCCTTCGCCCTCGACCCGCACGCACCCGGTGGGCAGGACTCGGCCACACCCGACCTGCCACGCGAGGCGGTCCGTCTGCAGACCGAGTGGGCCGAGGTCACCGGGGCCGTCGATGCCATCCGTGCCCGCTTCGGCCGGGAGTCGGTCGGGACGGCGTCGATGGTGGGCGACGAGGGCATCGTGGTGCCGGCACGCCGCGACGCCCCGTGGGGACCGGGGGAGGAGGACCCCGCCAGTTGAGGGGAGGTGACGTTCAGCGGGCTGCCGACCACCACCGCAGCCAGCGGCCGTGGGGGTGCATGTCGGCGAGGCGCTCGGCCCGGCGCCGGTCCCCGTCGAGCTCGACGAGGACCACAGCGGTGGCCGCGCCGTCGGGTGGGCCATCGGGGGGTGGCGGCACCTCGAGGCCGGGGACCTCGTAGGGCTGCTCGGCGTAGAGCCAGCTGACCGGTCGTCCCCGGGCGAGGTCGGTCACCGCCGCGTCCAGTCGCCCCTGCTCGGCAGGGGAGAGGTAGGCCGCGACCCAGGTGTGCAGGACGCAGAGGCGGCTGTCGAGAGGTGCCGCGGCGGCGGCCTCGGCCAGGTCGTCGACCATGTGCCCGTGCCGCACGCGCGGTCGGTTCGGGGTGGCTTGGGCCACCTCGATGGCCCGAGCGGCGCGAAAGAACCGCTCGGGGTGGTCGGGCCACTGGCAGGCCAGCAGCCAACGAGCCCGCTCGGGATCGTCGAGGTCGACCGGGTCGAGGTCGAGCCCGGCGCGCTGGGCCAGCCGGGGAAGACCAAGGCCCCGGAGATCGCCGTGTCGGACCTCGGCCTCGAGCCGCACGGCGGAGCCTTCCTCGCCCACCCGCACCTCAGTGCGTGACGCAGGGTGGTGGTACGCGTAGTCGTAGCGGTCGAAAAGGAGGTTGAGCCCGGCCGAGGAGCCCAGGTCGAGGACCGACAGCGGTTCGGCGGCCCGCCGGGCCGCCTCGGCCAGCGCCGGGACGAGCCCCGTGCACCGGCCCACCTCGTTGGTCTGGGTGGCGCGGGTGGCCAACATCTCGGCCAACCGCTCCTCGTGGAGCCGGCAGAACCCGGCGAAGTCGGCGAAGGCGTCGCCGGCGGTCGGTTGGTGCGGCCGGCCGCGCCCGGCCGTCAGGGTCGGGTAGTGGGCGGCAAGGGGGTGTTCGGCCCCGGCCAACAGGAGGTCGTGCACGGCCGCCAAGAGCAGGAGGGGCCGGCGTTGGGCCGGCGGAGCGGCCTCCACCAGGCGCAGGAGCGCCTTGTCGTCGGCGATGCCGGCACTCAACCGACCGTACAGGGGGGCGTTGTCGCGCTCGCAGTAGCGCGCGAAGAGGGCGAACTGCTGGGCGAGGTCGACCGCCGCATGCTCAGCCACCCCGGCGCCCGGAGGCCTAGTCGGCCGGGTTACGCCGCGAGCCCGCCATCTGTGACGGGGTGGACCACGGGTCGCCGGTGATGGGCGGCGGCATGATCCCGGGCTGGGGGCCCCCGGCAGGCGCCCCGTGGCGACCGGTCGGCGCCACCGGCTCGGGCTCGGGCGGCGGGACCGCCTCTGCGGCGGCGGGCACCGGCTCGGCTGGCGGTTCGACGAGCGGCTCCCACTGGACGATCGGCACCTCGAGGGGCGGCGGTGGGGGCTCGGCGGCAAAGCCGGCGGGAAGCTCGACCGAGAGCAGCTGGCCGTCGAGCAGCTGACCCAAGGTCCGCAGCGTCTCGATGGCCGGGAGGTGCGAGGTGGTCAGGACCTCGTAGACGGTGCGGCCGGCGCCGACGAAACTCAACAGCCGCCACTGCTCGGCCCGGATCTGGACCTCGTCGGAGGGCGTGGACTGCGACATGCGCACCACGGCCTCGAAGGGGAGGATCTGCACCAGGGCACGCCACTCGGCCAGCTGGGCGGCGACGTCGACGATCAAAGGCGGCAGGGGCACACGAGCCAGCGCATCGGGCACGAGCACCGCGGGGGTGAAGGAGAACCAGCCGCCGTCGGTGCAGGCCAGCTCGAAGAGGTCGGCCGTCGATGTGGTGCCGGCCACCTGGCAGAGAGCACCGTGCTCCACCCAGACCCGGCGGTCGACGTCGCGCCCGACCACCTGGAGCTCGCCGATCGACCCCAGGCGCGACAGGAGGTCGAGGACGTCGACCAGTGGGAAGGCGGCCAAGGAACCGGCCAGGGCGGCCGGGGCCGCCTGTGGCGCAGCGTGGTCCTTGCTCATGCCGAGCCCTCCCTCATGCGGCGCCGACGCACCGCCCCCACAGCGTACTGCCGCACCTGGGCGTTCTCTAGAGGGGAACTTGGATCAGACGCTGGCGGGCAACAGCGGCGTGATGGCCGAATAGAAGAAGAAGAGGACGACCAACAGGGCCAGCGCGCCGACCGAGTAGACGATCCAGCGGTGGCCGAAGCGCCGTGCCACCAGCCAGATCCCCGCGGCCAGCGCCACCACGCCCAGCCCCCACAGGATGGCCGGTCCCCACCCGCCGTTGCCGTTGCCGGCCAGCGCCGTGGCCTCCACCGTGCGGGTGGACGCCGGTGTGGTGGGCACCTTGCCCGGCGCCGTAACCGGACGCTGGTGGCGTGTGGCGAACAGTGTCGAGTGCACCAAGGTGGCGTGGAGGACCAGACGGGTGGAGGCGCTGTAGCGGGGGTTGCAGGTGGTGAGGGTGAGGTGGGCGCCGGTCGAGGCGGCGAGCACCGAGGTGTCCGACGGCGACACCACCGTGGTGGCGTCGGCGGCGTAGACGAAGATGCCCTGGGGCGTGGTGAGCACCACCCGGGACCCGGGGGGCACTGCGTTCAGGTCGTAGAAGGGGTGGCCGTAGGTGGTGCGGTGGCCGGCGATGGCCGAGTTGCCGGCCTGGCCGGGGAGCGGGGTCCCGGGGTAGTGGCCGGGCCCGTCGCGCAGCTGGGGGGTGCCCACGCCTTCGACGACCACCTGGTCGAGGCCGATGGTCGGGATCTGGATGATCCCGACCGGGGCCCCTGCGGCCGGCGGCGCCGTGGTGGGGGCCGCCTGGGGCGGCTTCGATGTCGGGGACGGCGGCGTGACCTTGGGCGCCTGGGCGATGCGCTCGGCGCGGGCCGCGGCACCCGGCGGCAGCTCGGTGGTGAGCTCCTGGCGGAGGTGGTTCTGGGTGTGGGCCTCGATGAGCCACGTTCCCCAGATCTGGTAGGCGGCGAAGAGGAGGATGAGGATCCCAGCCGCGAGAAAGAGTCGACCGGCAATACCGGCAATCCGGCCGAGCATGGGGGAGAGCCTACAAGTGGGCCCTGGTGCCTCCGGGTCACCACCGGCGGCGCCCCGGTAACCTCGCCCCTCATGGGCACGACCCGGCTCACGCAGGCTGCGGCCCTGGCCCGCTCGGGGTTGATCAAGGCGGCCACCGCCTCGAGGCTGGCACGCCGCGCCATGACCCGGGCCGGGGCCGAGCTCTCGCGGGCAGCCAGGGTGGGGGAGGTGGTGAGCGAGGCCCGGGCCGCCGGCCCCGAGGCCGACTCCCTCTACGGCGACAGTTACTTCGGGGTGGGGCGGGACCCCTCCGGCGACCGACAGGGGCGCTCGGGCTACGCCACCTACGACCGCACCTCCTCCAACGCCGATATCGCCGCCTACCTGTTGTGGCGGAACTTCCGGGTAAGCCGCGCCCTCGACGTCGGCTGCGCCCAGGGTTTCTTGGTCGAGGCGCTGCGCGAGCGCGGCGTCGACGCCCACGGGTGCGACGTGAGCCCCTACGCCGTCGAGCACGCCGCGCCCGGGGCCCTCGGCTACGTGCGGCTGGGGGACCTGTCGCGCGGCCTCCCCTACGCCGACGGCGAGTTCGAGCTGGTCAGTGCCCTCGAAATCCTCGAGCACCTACCGACCGATCGGGTGCCCGGGGCCCTGGCCGAGCTGCGGCGGGTGTGCCGCGGCGTCGTCTACGCCACCATCCCCTCCTTCGGCCGCAACGCCTCGGGGCCCGATGGCCACTTCGAGGGGAAGGTCCGGCCCGAGCGGTTCGACCACTACCGCGACCTCGGGCTCGACTACACCGGCCCGGTGCCCTTCGACGACCTCGCCGTGGACGCCGACGGCCGGCCGGTCGAGGGCCACCTGACCATCGCCTCGTTCGACTGGTGGACGGCGCGCTTCGGGGAAGCCGGGTTCGACCGGTGGGCCGACGTGGAGCGCCGCCTCTACGCCGACATCGCCCCGGCCGGCCTTGGCCCGTTCTGGAACCTCTACGTCTTCGCCGTCCCCGACGCGCCGATCACCCTGGCCGACCCGAGAGATCCGGACCGCTCGCTGCGCCAGTTGGGCCTCGTGCACCCGCTCATCGAGCACGCGCTGATGGAGGCCGCGGCAGCCGAGGAGGGGTGACGGCGGAAGAGAAGGTGGGCTTCGGCCACGTGCGGATCCGCCGCGCCCGCACCGGTGAGATCGACGAGGTGCTGGCCGTCCTCGACGAGGCCGCGGCCTGGTTGGCCAGGCGCGGCATCGAGCAGTGGCCCTCTCGTTTCGAACATCAGTGGGTGCGAGGTGGCCTCGGGTCGAAGGAGACCTGGCTGGCCCTCGACGGCGACCGGGCGGTGGGCACGGTGCAGCTGGCGGCAGCCGATCCCATCTGGGACGACCGACCCGGTCCGGCCGGCTACGTGCACCGACTGGCCGTCCGACGTGAGGCCGCCGGCCTCGGCCGGGTGCTCGTCGAGTGGGCGTCGGCCGAGTCGTCCCGGCACGGCGGCGCCTTCTTGCGGCTCGACTGCGTCGCCCACAACCCGGGGCTGCGCCGCTACTACGAGAACCTTGGCTTCGCCCACGCCGGGGACGTCGAGGTGGGCGGGCCCCCGGGTGACCGAGCGTCCGGCGTACCGACGGTACTGGTGGCCCGCTACGAGCGGCCGATCACCGGCGGCGGCTCGTAGCGGCTCATTGGACCGTGACGAGCGTTCCGAGCGGGGTGAGGGGCCAGACCACGGCGGCGTTGGCCGGAGGCATCTCCACGCAGCCGTCGCTCTGGGGGAAGCCGTAGCTGGCGCGGACGTACCCGTGCAGGGCGTCGCCCCCGTTGAAGTAGCTGACCCATGGGATGCCCGGGTCGACGTAGTGCGAGCCTGTGGGGTTTGTGCCGGTCATGGTGGCGCTCTGGACGTGTTCGAAGACGGGGAAGGTGCCTGTGGCGGTGGGGGCGGCGGCCACGCCGGTGTTGGCCGGGGTCGTGTAGACGATGGCGCCGTTCTCATAGACGTGGACCGTCTCGGGCGATGTCTTGGTCACGTCCACGTAGTCGTAGGGATCGGGGTCGCCGGACCCCGCAATGACGGCGGACAGGAGCGCCGACCAGACGGCCGGGCCGGCGTCACCGTCGATCGCCAGTGCGTGGGTTGTCTCGAACCGCATGATCGCGCCCTTGGTGATGACCCCGTCTGTGCCGGGTACCCACTAGGAGGT
>Ga0265327_10003630_pt1 | contig 14515 bp, 10 predicted proteins | sample 41621metaG_FD_202089 | JGI IMG/M metagenome (GOLD analysis project Ga0265327, IMG submission 202089) | Rhizosphere microbial communities from Carex aquatilis grown in University of Washington, Seatle, WA, United States - 4-16-21 metaG | ecosystem: Host-associated > Plants > Roots > Rhizosphere... | reverse complement strand
GGGAGACAACGTGTCGGTAACGGTAGCGCTGATTGCCCCGATCGCGATGGAAGAGGGTCTGCGTTTCGCGATACGCGAAGGCGGCCGTACCGTCGGCGCCGGTGTGGTTGCCAAGATCATTGAGTAACAGATAAGGGGTAAGGGACAAGGGATAAGGGTGGCGGGGTTTACCCTTCACCCTTTAACCCTTGCCGGAGTTTATAGGCCAGTAGCTCAATTGGTAGAGTATCGGTCTCCAAAACCGAGGGTTGGGGGTTCGAGACCCTCCTGGCCTGCCAGTTACAAGTAAACGGACAGAACGCATGGCTGATAAGATTAAATTGGGCGTGGCATTCCTGCTGGTTGCGGCAGGGATTGCGGCGTTCTACGCGCTTCATGAGAGCGCCGCCGTAATTAAGCTGGCTGTGGTGTTGCTGGGGATTTTGCTGGCGGCAGGGGTTGTATGGACGACTGATCCGGGAAAGCGCTTGTTCATCTTCGGTCAGGAGTCGGTGGCCGAGGCCAAGCGGGTAGTCTGGCCGACACGCAAGGAAACAATACAGACAACGGGTGTGGTGATCGCGTTCGCGGTGACGATGGCGTTGTTCTTGTGGGCAGTGGATGCCAGCCTGATGGTGGTGGTTAATAAACTGATGGGACGGAGCGAGTAATGGCCAAACGTTGGTATGTTGTTCATACGTACTCGCAGTTCGAGAAAAGCGTGCAGCGTGCGTTGATTGAGCGTATTGCGCGTACCGGTATGCAAGACCTTTTCGGCCAGATCCTAGTGCCGGTCGAAGAAGTGGTTGAGTTAAAATCCGGTCAGAAGAGTATAAGCGAGCGTAAATTTTTCCCCGGATATGTGCTGGTCGAAATGGAAATGACCGATGAAAGTTGGCATTTGATCAAGAGCACTCCGAAGGTCACCGGCTTTTTGGGCGGTTCCGCGATGAAGCCCACGCCGATCAGCCAAAAGGAAGTGGACACCATCATGCAGCAGATGCAGGCGGGTGTTGAGAAGCCGCGTCCCAAGGTGCTGTTCGAAGTGGGTGAGGCGGTACGCGTTAAGGATGGTCCCTTCACCGACTTTCACGGTACGGTGGATGACGTCAATTACGACAAGAATAAATTGCGTGTGGCAGTGACCATTTTTGGTCGTGCGACGCCTGTTGAACTGGATTTCGGCCAAGTAGAAAAGGCCTAAAAAGCGGCAAGGGTCAAGGGATAAGGGATAAGGGTAAATACACACCCTTCACCCTTTCCCTTTCCCCTTTCCTGTATTTACCGGGGAGCGTATCGGAGTAGTAGCGGTATGCGTTTAACCCACTGATAAGGAGTAGCAACGTGGCAAAGAAAATAGTCGGCTATATCAAGCTGCAAGTGCCTGCGGGCAAAGCAAATCCCAGCCCACCTATCGGCCCTGCATTGGGTCAGCGTGGATTGAATATTATGGAGTTCTGCAAGGCGTTTAACGCCCAGACCCAGGGCGTTGAGCCCGGTCTGCCGATACCGGTTGTGATCACCGCGTTTGCGGACAAGAGCTTCACCTTCATCATGAAAACTCCGCCAGCGACCATTCTGATCAAGAAGGCCGCCGGTGTGCAAAAAGGCAGCAAGACGCCCCATACCGACAAGGTGGGTAAGCTGACCCGCAAGCAGGCGGAAGACATTGCAACAACCAAGATGCCCGATCTGACGGCCTCCGATATGGATGCCGCAGTGCGCACCATCGCCGGCAGCGCGCGCAGCATGGGCATTACCGTGGAGGGCGTATAACATGGCACACGTTTCCAAGCGTTATAAAGCGCTCGCTACCAAGGTCGACCGCAATAAACTGTATCCTCTGGCAGATGCCTTGAATCTGGTGAAAGAAACCGCCAAGGCAAAATTTGACGAGTCGATTGATGTGGCTGTCAATCTTGGCATCGATGCCAAGAAGTCCGATCAACTGGTGCGGGGTTCGGTCGTGCTGCCAAAAGGCACAGGAAAGACTGTGCGCGTGGCTGTGTTTGCCCAGGGTGCCAAGGCTGAAGAAGCCAAAGCCGCCGGTGCGGATGTGGTTGGATTCGAAGATCTGGCTGAAAGCATCAAGGGCGGCAAGATGGACTTTGACGTGGTGATTGCATCCCCGGACGCCATGCGTATCGTGGGCCAACTGGGTCAGATTCTCGGACCGCGCGGTTTGATGCCTAACCCCAAGGTGGGTACGGTTTCCGCCGATGTGGCGGGTGCGGTAAGAAACGCCAAGGCCGGTCAGGTTCAGTACCGCACGGACAAGAACGGTATTGTGCAATGCACCATCGGTCGTGCTTCGTTCACCCCGGAAGCTTTGCGCGAAAATATCCTGGCTTTGATTGATGCCTTGAACAAGGCCAGACCCGCTGCCGCCAAGGGCGTATACCTGAAGAAGGTATCTGTCTCCAGCACCATGGGCGTCGGCATCCGGATTGAACAAGCCAGTTTGGCTGCTTGAGTGATTTGAATTTGCCGTTCGGCGACTATTCGCCGGGCGGCTTGAAGGCTTTGGACTGCGCAGTGTCGGCAGATTGTCAAAGACCGTAGGTACCGGAGTAGAAGTCGGACTCGGGTTTAATTGACGGGGCGACCTGTTAACCCACGTAGATGGTGTGCCCATGAGCGGGAGTTGCTGTTGATTCCCGCTTGAGGTCGCGGTTATTAACAATGGGATATGAAATTTCGGTTTTATATTTCGGTTGAAGAGGGAGAAAGACTTTGGGTCTTAATCTGCAACAAAAACAGGCAGTGGTATCTGAAGTGAGCGCTCAAGTTGCGCAAGCTCAAACTATTGTTTTGGCAGAGTACCGTGGCATAGCAGTGGCCGATATCACCAAATTGCGGGCGAATGCGCGCAAGTCCGGTGTGTATTTCCATGTATTGAAAAATACACTGGCACGCCGCGCGGTGCAGGGTACGCCTTTCGAAGCACTGGCCGAAAAAATGGTCGGTCCATTGGCATACAGCATCAGTTCCGATGCCGTTGCCGCTGCGAAAGTGGTGCATGAATTTGCCAAGACAAACGACAAACTGGTGGTCAAAGCGGGTGCTTACAACGGCAAGGTACTGGATGTGGCGGGGGTCAATGCCCTGGCTACCGTACCGAGCAAGGAAGTGTTGTTGGCTCAGTTGCTGGGACTTATGCAATCGCCGATCTCTCGTTTTGCACGCGCACTGAGTGCGGTTGCGGAACAAAAAGCAGCGGTTTGATTATCAATAATTAATCTTAAAGTTAGGAACTACAAAATGGCATTCGATAAAGACGCATTTTTGACAGCATTGGACGGTATGTCCGTTCTGGAACTGAATGAGCTGGTAAAGGCAATTGAAGAGAAGTTTGGTGTTTCTGCCGCTGCCATGGCTGCTCCTGCAGCCGGCGGTGGTGCAGCTGCTCCGGCTGCTGCCGAACAAACCGAGTTCACCGTGATTCTGACCGCTGCAGGCGATGCGAAGGTGAACGTGATCAAGGTAGTACGTGCGATTACCGGTCTGGGATTGAAGGAAGCCAAGGATCTGGTTGACGGTGCACCGAAGCCGGTCAAGGAAGGCGTTAACAAGGCTGATGCCGACGCAGTCCTGAAGCAATTGATCGAAGCTGGCGCAACCGCTGAAATCAAGTAACTTTTGCGTGTGGCAAAAGGCTGGCGGGTTCCGTCAGCCTTTTCCGCTTTTTAAGAAGTTAACGGTCAGCGGGCGTTGATTACGCCTCTTGTCCCTTGTCTTTTTCCTTGGTCGTGGAGATATCATGAACTATTCGTTTACTGAAAAAAAACGTATCCGTAAGAGTTTCGCAAAACGGATCGGCGCTTTGCCGGTACCTTTTTTGCTGTCCACCCAGCTTGAATCCTATAGTGCATTCTTGCAGGCCGGTGTTCAGCCCGAGCAGCGCATTAACGATGGTTTGCAAGCCGCATTCAATTCGATTTTTCCGATTGAAAGCCATAACAAATATGCGCGCCTCGACTTCGTCAGCTATGCGCTGGGACAGCCGCCTTTTGACGTGAAGGAATGCCAGCAGCGCGGGTTGACTTATGCTTCGCCGTTGCGCGCACGCGTGCGTCTGACTCTGCTGGACAAGGAAGCTTCCAAGCCGACAGTGAAAGAGGTAAAAGAGCAGGAAGTGTACATGGGCGAGATTCCGCTGATGACACACACCGGTTCGTTCGTCATTAACGGCACCGAGCGCGTGATCGTGTCGCAATTGCACCGCTCGCCCGGCGTATTCTTCGAACATGATCGCGGCAAAACCCACAGTTCCGGCAAGTTGCTGTTCTCCGCGCGCATTATTCCTTACCGTGGTTCCTGGCTGGATTTCGAATTCGATGCCAAGGACTACGTCTATTTCCGTATTGACCGCCGCCGCAAGATGCCGGTTACCATTTTGCTGAAGTCGCTGGGTTATACGCCGGAGCAAATTCTGGCCGCATTCTTTGAAGTTGATACTTTTCAGCTCGGCAAGAAGGGCATACAGTTTGAGGTGGTACCGGAGCGCTTGCGCGGTGAAATCGCGCGTTTCGATATCTCTGGCAAGAGCGGGAAGGTGATTGTTGCCGCAGGCAAGCGTATTACCGTGCGCCACATCCGCGAAATTCAGGAGGCGGGTATCGATAAGCTGGCAGTGGGTGACGATTTCCTGTTGACCCGTGTGCTGGCGCATAACGTGGTGGACAAGGACAGCGGCGAGATTATTGCCAATGCCAACGACGAAATTACCGAAACACTGCTGGGCAAACTGCAGGCTGCCGGCATTGCAAAGATTCATACTTTGTATACCAACGATCTGGACCAGGGCGCATTTATTTCGCAAACATTGCGTACCGATGAGACGACCGACCAGTGGACGGCGCGCGTGGCTATTTACCGGATGATGCGTCCCGGGGAGCCTCCCACCGAAGATGCGGTGGAAAATCTGTTCAACGGCCTGTTCTTCTCCGAAGAGCGTTACGACTTGTCGGCTGTGGGGCGTATGAAGTTCAATCGCCGTGTCGGCCGCGAAGAGTTGACCGGTTCCGGTATTCTTTCCAACGATGACATTGAGGCGGTCATCCGGATTCTGGTCGAGTTACGCAATGGCCGCGGCGAAATCGACGACATCGATCACCTCGGTAATCGCCGCGTGCGCGCGGTGGGTGAGTTGGCCGAGAACCAGTTCCGTGCCGGTTTGGCGCGAGTCGAGCGTGCGGTGAAAGAGCGTCTCGGCCAGGCCGAAACAGATAACCTGATGCCGCATGATTTGATTAACGCAAAACCGATTTCCGCAGCGGTGAAGGAATTCTTCGGCTCCAGCCAGTTGTCGCAGTTCATGGATCAAACCAACCCGCTGTCGGAAGTGACGCACAAGCGCCGTATTTCCGCGCTTGGCCCGGGTGGCCTGACCCGCGAACGCGCAGGCTTTGAAGTGCGCGACGTGCATCCGACGCACTATGGCCGCGTGTGTCCGATCGAAACGCCGGAAGGTCCGAACATCGGCCTGATTAACTCTCTGGCGCTATATGCGCGCACAAACAATTACGGCTTTATCGAAACACCGTATCGCCGCGTGATCAAGGGCAAGGCGACCGACGATGTGGATTATCTGTCCGCGATTGAGGAAGGCAAGTTCACCATCGCGCAGGCCAACGCCGAACTGGACAAGAAGGGTCACTTTACCAACGACATCGTGTCCTCGCGCCAACACAATGAATTCGTGCTGGCCACGCCGGAAAAGATCGAATACATGGACGTGGCGCCAGCCCAGGTGGTGTCGGTGGCAGCCTCGCTAATACCGTTTCTGGAGCACGATGACGCGAACCGCGCCTTGATGGGTGCCAACATGCAGCGTCAGGCGGTTCCCTGCCTGCGTGCGGAAAAGGCGCTGGTCGGTACCGGCATCGAGCGCACCGTGGCTGTGGATTCCGGTACAACCGTGCAGGCATGGCGTGGCGGGCGCGTTGATTACGTGGATGCGGGCCGTATTGTGGTGCGCGTCAACGATGACGAAACCACGCATGGCGAAGTCGGTGTGGATATCTACAATCTGACCAAGTACACGCGTTCCAACCAGAACACCAACATCAACCAGCGTCCGCTGGTCAAGATGGGGGATGTGATTGCGCGCGGTGATGTGATCGCCGACGGTGCATCTACCGATATGGGTGAGCTGGCCCTGGGGCAGAACATGCTGGTGGCGTTTATGCCTTGGAACGGTTACAACTACGAAGACTCGATTCTGATTTCCGAGCGTGTGGTGGCTGAAGATCGCTTCACTTCCATCCATATCGAAGAATTGACGGTGGTGGCTCGCGATACCAAACTGGGGTCGGAAGAAATTACCCGCGACATTCCCAACCTGTCCGAAGGACAACTGGCGCGGCTGGATGAGTGCGGCATCGTGCACATCGGTGCGGAAGTCAGTGTGGGCGATGTGCTGGTCGGCAAAGTCACGCCCAAGGGCGAAACCCAGCTGACCCCGGAAGAAAAATTGCTGCGCGCCATTTTTGGCGAGAAAGCATCGGATGTGAAGGACACCAGCCTGCGCGTGCAGGCAGGTATTTCCGGTACGGTAATCGATGTGCAGGTGTTTACCCGCGAAGGGCTGCAACGCGACAAGCGCGCGCAGCAGATCATTGACGACGAACTGAACCGTTACAAGAAGGATTTGGCCGACCAGATGCGTATTGTTGAGGCTGACGTATACACCCGTCTGGAAAAGCTGCTGCTCGGCAAAGTGGTAAACGGCGGCCCCAAGAAATTGGTCAAGGGCACCAAGCTGGATAAAGCCTATCTCTCCAGTTTGGAACACCATCAGTGGTTTGATATTCGTCTGAGCAATGACGAGGCGGCGGCGCAATTGGAACAGGTCAAGGAAAGTCTGGGATTGAAGCGTCTTGAATTCGATGCCGCGTTCGAGCTGAAAAAACGCAAACTGACCCAGGGCGATGAACTGCAAGCCGGTGTGCAGAAGATGGTCAAGGTGTATGTGGCGGTGAAGCGCCGTCTGCAGGCCGGTGACAAGATGGCCGGTCGCCACGGTAACAAGGGGGTGGTGTCGCGCATCGTGCCGGTGGAAGACATGCCTTATATGGCGGACGGCACCCCGGTTGACGTGGTGCTGAACCCCTTGGGCGTACCCTCGCGTATGAACATCGGTCAGGTGCTGGAAGTCCATCTGGGATGGGCGGCCAAGGGTCTGGGCAAGAAGATCGGCAAAATGCTGGAATCGGAAGCCAAGATCGCCGATGTACGCAAATTCCTCGGCAAGATATACAACACCAGCGGACAAACCATCGATATCGCGGCTTTCAGTGACGATGATGTGCTGGAATTGTGCCGCAATCTGAAGAGCGGTGTGCCATTTGCCACCCCGGTATTCGACGGTGCGGACGAAGACGAAATCAAGCACATGCTGGAGCTGGCAGATTTGCCGCGTTCCGGGCAGATCAAGCTGCACGACGGTCGCACCGGTGTTGCATTCGACCGCCCGGTTACGGTCGGTTATATGCATGTATTGAAATTGCACCACTTGGTGGATGACAAGATGCATGCCCGTTCGACCGGCCCTTACAGCTTGGTGACGCAGCAACCGCTGGGCGGCAAGGCACAGTTCGGCGGACAACGTTTCGGTGAAATGGAAGTGTGGGCACTGGAAGCGTATGGCGCGGCTTACACCCTGCAGGAAATGCTGACGGTCAAGTCCGATGACGTCAATGGACGTACCAAGGTTTACGAGAGCATCGTGAAGGGCGACCACAAGATTGATGCCGGTATGCCGGAGTCGTTCAACGTGCTGACCAAGGAAATACGTTCCCTGGGTATTGATATCGATCTGGAACGGCATTAACCATCGGAAGTAGTAAGTAGGGAGTGGGGGATGGTTACCCCACTATCAACTCTCCACTCACTGGATTTTAGGAGTCGCACATGAAAGCATTGCTGGATTTGTTCAGGCAGGTAACACAAAAGGAAGAGTTTGACGCGATCAAGATCGGGTTGGCCTCACCGGAAAAAATTCGTTCCTGGTCCTACGGCGAAGTGAAGAAGCCGGAAACCATCAACTACCGTACGTTCAAACCGGAGCGTGACGGGCTGTTCTGTGCCAAGATATTCGGCCCGACCAAGGATTACGAATGTCTGTGCGGCAAATATAAACGCCTGAAACATCGCGGTGTGATTTGCGAGAAGTGCGGCGTCGAAGTGACGCTGTCCAAGGTGCGCCGCGAGCGCATGGGCCATATCGAACTGGCTTCGCCGGTTGCGCATATCTGGTTCCTCAAATCGTTGCCGTCGCGTCTGGGTATGGTGCTGGACATGACGCTGCGCGACATCGAGCGCGTACTGTATTTTGAAGCTTATGTAGTGACGGAACCCGGCATGACGCCGCTGAACCGCGGTCAATTGCTGTCAGAAGATGACTACCTCGCCAAGCTGGAAGAATTCGGCGATGAGTTTTCCGCCGTGATGGGCGCCGAAGGCGTGCGTGCCCTGTTGCGCGCGCTGGATGTGCCGGCCGAGGTGGAAAAGCTGCGCGCCGAACTGGAAGCGACCAGCTCGGAAACCAAGATCAAGAAATATGCCAAGCGTCTGAAGATTCTTGAGGCGTTTGTGTCTTCCGGTATCAAGCCGGAATGGATGGTCATGACCGTGCTGCCGGTGTTGCCGCCTGAACTGCGTCCGCTGGTTCCGCTGGACGGCGGTCGTTTTGCGACTTCCGACCTGAACGACCTGTATCGCCGCGTGATCAACCGCAACAACCGCCTCAAGCGTTTGCTGGAACTGAAAGCGCCGGAAATCATCGTGCGCAACGAAAAGCGCATGTTGCAGGAGTCGGTGGATTCGCTGCTGGACAACGGTCGCCGCGGTAAAGCAATGACCGGCGCAAACAAGCGACCGCTGAAATCGCTGGCCGACATGATCAAGGGCAAGGGGGGACGTTTCCGCCAAAACTTGCTGGGCAAGCGCGTGGACTATTCCGGCCGTTCGGTCATCGTGGTGGGGCCGCAGTTGAAATTGCACCAGTGCGGATTGCCCAAGAAGATGGCGCTGGAATTGTTCAAGCCGTTTATTTTCCACAAGCTGGAAATCCTGGGTCTGGCCACGACCATCAAGGCGGGCAAACGCATGGTGGAAGCGGAAGAGCCCATCGTGTGGGATATTCTGGAAGATGTGATCCGTGAGCATCCGGTAATGCTGAACCGGGCGCCGACGCTGCACCGTCTGGGTATCCAGGCGTTTGAGCCGATTCTGATCGAAGGCAAGGCGATCCAGCTGCATCCTCTGGTCTGTACCGCATTCAACGCCGACTTCGACGGTGACCAAATGGCGGTACACGTACCGTTGTCGCTGGAAGCGCAAATGGAATGCCGTACCCTGATGCTGGCTTCCAATAACGTGTTGTCACCTGCCAACGGTGAGCCGATTATTGTTCCATCGCAGGATATCGTGCTCGGTTTGTATTACATGACGCGTGAAAAAGTGGGCGCGCTGGGTGAAGGTTCGATGTTCGCCAATGTATCCGAAGCTCTGCGCGCCTACGAGTCCGGGCATGTGGACTTGCAGGCCAAGGTGGTGGTGCGCCTCAAGGAATCTCAAATCGACGAGAGTGGCGAGCGTCAGGAAAAGCTTTCCCGCTATGAAACCACGGTGGGACGTTCCATCCTTTCCGAAATATTGCCTGCGGGCCTGCCGTTCAGCCTGATAAACAAGGCGCTCAAGAAGAAGGAAATTTCACGCCTGATCAATACCAGCTTCCGCCGCTGCGGACTGCGCGATACCGTGATCATGGCCGACAAGTTGATGTCCACCGGTTTCACGTATGCAACCCGTGCCGGCATCTCGATTTGTCTGGACGATATGCTGGTGCCGCCGCAAAAGAACGAGCTGATCGGCGCGGCCGAAAAAGAAGTACATGAGATCGACGTGCAATACACCTCCGGTCTGGTTACCCAGGGTGAGCGCTACAACAAGGTGGTGGATATCTGGGGCCGCACAGGTGATGTGGTGGCCAAGGCCATGATGGATCAGCTTGGGGTTGAGCCGGTCATTGAGCGTGCAACAGGAGAAGTGCGTACCGACAAGAAGGGCAAGGTCGTGATGCAGGAGTCGTTCAATTCCATCTACATGATGGCGGACTCGGGCGCACGCGGTTCCGCAGCACAGATTCGCCAGCTGGCGGGTATGCGCGGACTGATGGCGAAGCCGGATGGCTCCATCATTGAAACGCCGATCACCGCGAACTTCCGCGAAGGTCTGAACATGCTGCAGTACTTTATTTCCACCCACGGCGCGCGTAAGGGCTTGGCCGATACCGCGCTGAAGACGGCGAACTCGGGTTACCTGACACGCCGATTGGTGGACGTGACCCAGGATCTGGTGGTGATCGAGGACGATTGCGGCACCAATGCCGGTGCATCGTTCAAGGCGCTGGTTGAGGGCGGTGAAGTGATCGAGGCCTTGCGCGAGCGGATTCTCGGGCGTGTGGCAAACGCCGATATAGTTAACCCGGAAACCGGCGAGACATTGTTTGAATCCGGGACGTTGCTCGATGAAGACAAAGTTGAAGCTATCGAGGCTCTGGGTGTGGATGAGGTGCATGTCCGTACTCCGTTGACCTGCGAAACCCGTTATGGTCTGTGCGCGAAATGTTACGGCCGCGATTTGGGCCGCGGCGGTTTGGTCAATACCGGTGAAGCGGTCGGCGTGATCGCCGCGCAGTCCATCGGCGAACCGGGCACCCAGTTGACCATGCGTACTTTCCACATCGGCGGTGCGGCATCGCGTACCGTGGTGGCCAGCCAGGTTGAAAGCAAGTCCAACGGTTCGATGAAGTACAGTGCAAACATGCGCACGGTCAGCACTGCACGCGGTGAGCTGGTGGTGGTGGCGCGCAGCGGTGAGCTGATGGTGACGGATGATCACGGACGCGAACGTGAACGCCACAAAGTACCTTACGGTGCAATGCTGACGGTTCCGGAAGGTAACACAGTCCGCGCAGGCGAAGTGCTGGCGACCTGGGATCCGCATACCCGTCCTATCGTGACCGAATACGCGGGACGCGTGCGTTTCGAGAACGTTGAAGAAGGCGTTACCGTTGCCAAGCAGATTGATGAAGTAACCGGATTGTCCACGCTGGTGGTGATTGATCCCAAGCGCGCCGGAACCCAGGGCAAGGGGGCGCTGCGCCCGTTGGTGCGCCTGCTGGATGATGAAGGCCGTGAAATCAAAATTGCCGGAACCGATTTGTCTATATCCGTTACTTTCCAGACGGGCAGTATTATTACCGTGGAAGACGGTCAGCATGTCGGTGTGGGTGAAGTGCTGGCGCGCATTCCGCAGGAAAGCAGCAAAACACGCGACATTACCGGCGGTCTGCCGCGAGTGGCGGAATTGTTTGAAGGACGTTCGCCCAAGGACGCGGGTATGCTGGCCGAAGTGACCGGTACGGCTTCGTTCGGCAAGGATACCAAGGGTAAGCAGCGTTTGGTCATCACGGACGTGGAAGGGGTCGCGCACGAATTCCTGATTACCAAGGACAAGCATGTTCTGGTGCATGACGGCCAAGTGGTTAACCAGGGCGAAATGATAGTTGACGGCCCGGCCGATCCGCATGACATCCTGCGTTTGCTGGGCGTCGCGGCTCTGTCGCGTTATATCACCGATGAAGTGCAGGACGTGTATCGTTTGCAGGGTGTGAAGATCAACGACAAGCACATTGAAGTCATCGTGCGTCAGATGCTGCGCCGTGTTCAGATCAAGGATCCGGGCGATACCGTTTTCATTCCGAAAGAGCAGGTCGAGCGCGCCGAGTTGTTGCAGGAAAATGAGCGAGTGGAGGCCGAGGGTAAGCAGCCGGCAACGTTTGAATTTATGCTGCTGGGTATTACCAAGGCTTCACTGTCGACGGATTCGTTCATTTCCGCGGCGTCGTTCCAGGAAACAACGCGCGTATTGACCGAGGCTGCGATCATGGGTAAGAAGGATGATCTGCGCGGTTTGAAGGAAAACGTCATTGTGGGTCGCCTGATTCCTGCCGGTACCGGGTTGGCTTATCACAGCACGCGCCGCAAGCAGAGGCTTGGGGTGGATATAGCTGCTCCGGAACTGCTGGGAGAGGGAAGTCAACCGTCAGAGTCTCAGGGTAATGCGCAGCCTGCTTGACAGGCGGGGCATTCCTCAATAGAATCGCGGTCTTTTTAGCCGTCACGGCGAGGTGAAACAAGGTTGTTGTGGCGGCTGTTGTTTTTGTATCTTATTGATATATATAGAAATTTAGGGATATCAGAATTATGCCAACCGTAAATCAGTTAGTGCGCAAGGGTCGTGAAGCCGAGCCTGTAAAGAGCAAAGTTCCCGCGCTTGGGGGGAGTCCCCAAAAACGTGGCGTATGCACACGTGTGTATACCACAACGCCGAAAAAGCCGAACTCCGCACTGCGTAAAGTGGCCAAAGTTCGTCTGACCAATGGTTTTGAGGTGATCTCATACATTGGCGGTGAAGGCCACAACTTGCAGGAGCACTCGGTTGTATTGATCCGCGGTGGCCGTGTAAAGGATTTGCCGGGGGTGCGTTACCACACCGTACGCGGCAGTCTGGATACCGCCGGCGTAAAAGATCGTAAACAATCGCGTTCCAAGTACGGCGCGAAACGCCCCAAGAAAGCTTAATACCGGATAAGGGTTAAGGGGAAAGGGATAAGGGTAAAACCGATCCCGCGTCCCTTGTCCCTTTAACCTTTTACTTGCATTAAAACACGAGGTTTAGATATGCCAAGACGTAGAGAAGTCCCCAAACGTGAAGTCCTGCCGGATCCGAAGTACGGCAATCAGGATCTTTCAAAATTTGTAAATGTTCTGATGACGGCCGGCAAGAAGTCGGTCGCCGAACGGATTCTTTACGGCGCTTTGGAGCAGGTGGTGAAGAAGAGTGGCAAGGATCCGATTGAGGTATTTAACCTGGCCTTGTCCAATGTCAAGCCTCAGGTTGAAGTCAAGAGCCGCCGTGTCGGCGGTGCAAACTATCAGGTTCCGGTAGAAGTGCGTCCCTCGCGCCGCATGGCGTTGGCCATGCGCTGGCTGAAGGATTTTGCGCGCAAGCGTGGCGAGAAGTCCATGGGAATGCGTCTGGCCGGTGAATTGATTGATGCCTCCGAAGGGCGCGGCGGCGCAGTCAAGAAGCGTGAAGAAGTCCATCGCATGGCTGAAGCCAACAAGGCGTTCTCGCATTTCCGTTTTTAATTTGAGTCTGTGGCAAACAGCCAGGCCGGGTTGACACCCGGTCGTCAGTACAGGCTAGAGGTTTTATAATAATTTTTTTAGGTAGCTACCGTGGCACGTAAAACACCAATCGAACGATACCGTAATATCGGCATCAGCGCGCATATCGATGCGGGCAAAACCACGACCACAGAACGTGTTCTGTTCTATACCGGCGTATCCCACAAAATCGGCGAAGTGCATGACGGCGCTGCTGTGATGGACTGGATGGAGCAGGAGCAGGAGCGTGGTATTACCATTACTTCCGCCGCGACGACCTGCTACTGGAAGGGGATGGACAAAAACTATCCCGAGCATCGTATTAACATTATCGATACTCCGGGGCACGTGGATTTCACCATTGAGGTGGAGCGCTCCATGCGCGTGTTGGACGGTGCCTGCATGGTGTATTGTGCGGTGGGTGGTGTGCAGCCGCAATCGGAAACCGTGTGGCGTCAGGCGAATAAATACCGTGTGCCGCGTTTGGCGTTCGTCAACAAGATGGACCGTTCCGGCGCAAACTTCTTCAAGGTGTATGACCAGATGAAAGTTCGTCTGCGTGCGAACGTCGTCCCCATTCAGATACCGATCGGTGCCGAAGAAAAATTTGAAGGCGTGGTCGATCTGGTTCGCATGAAGGCCATCTATTGGGATGACTCCACGCAGGGTATGAAGTTCGAGCTGCGCGATATTCCGGCTGACTTGCTGGCAACTGCCAAGGATTGGCGCGAGAAGATGGTGGAGAGCGCTGCCGAAGCCAACGAAGAGATGATGAACAAGTATCTGGAAGAGGGCGATTTGTCCGAAGCCGAAATCAAGCAGGGCTTGCGTTTACGTACCATCGCCAGCGAAATCGTACCGATGTTGTGCGGTTCCGCATTCAAGAACAAGGGCGTGCAGGCCATGCTGGATGGTGTGCTCGATTACCTGCCAGCTCCGACAGACATTCCGCCTGTCAAAGGTGAGCTGGAAGATGAGACTGTTGGCGAGCGCAAGGCGAGCGACGATGAGCCCTTTGCGGCGTTGGCGTTCAAGATTATGACTGACCCGTTTGTCGGCCAACTGATATTCTTCCGTGTGTACTCTGGCAAGCTTAACTCGGGCGATACGATTTATAACCCGATTAAAGGCAAGAAAGAACGTATTGGCCGTATTCTGCTGATGCATGCAAATGAACGCGAAGAAATCAAGGAAGTCTTTGCAGGTGACATCGCTGCTGCGGTCGGGCTGAAGGATGCGACTACCGGAGATACCCTGTGCGATCCGAATAAGGTGATCACGCTGGAGCGCATGAT
>Ga0265327_10003627_pt1 | contig 14521 bp, 11 predicted proteins | sample 41621metaG_FD_202089 | JGI IMG/M metagenome (GOLD analysis project Ga0265327, IMG submission 202089) | Rhizosphere microbial communities from Carex aquatilis grown in University of Washington, Seatle, WA, United States - 4-16-21 metaG | ecosystem: Host-associated > Plants > Roots > Rhizosphere... | reverse complement strand
GCCTTTCTTCCGGTGCGCCACGATTCTTTTTTGAGAAACCTTCTCCCATTCACTGTCAGAAATCTTGAACCCACGCATCATGAAGAAGTCCTCCAAACACGGTTCCGCCACTCCCGATGTCAACGCCCCCCGGGATCCCATCTCCAGCGTGATCGCCGAGGTGCGACGGGATCCAACCGATTCCCTCGTTGAGGATCTTTCCCAGCAGGACGTTCTCCCGACGGTGGAGGGCTCCATGGATCCCAATGACAGCGAAACCCTCACCGGCGCCATCACCCAGGCCGGCCAATGGGACGAACCTGTCGCCGATCTCGGTCATCGCGTAAACAAGCAGCCTTTGGAAGACGAAGTCAATGCCAGCGAGGAACTCGTTAATAAAGGCATCGAAGAAGCTGACGAAGAGCTCCGCGAACTGGATGAGCTCGACGACCAGGAGGAAGAAGAGGAAGACGTGAAGTAGCCACCTCTCAGGGGCGAATTTTCAAAATTCACCCGCTCAAGAATCAAGGAAGGATCAAATTCCAAGCTCTGCGGCATTGCGTCGATGGCATGACTCTCCTTGAGTTTTGATCCTTCCTTGAAATTTGAAGTTTGAGCCTTTGGTTGCCACGTCCCTACCCCACCGCCGGAAACTTCCCGCCATTGGCCAGCGCCGTGCCATACTGCACGTGCTCCACGATGCCATCCTCATTGATCGAGACGGTCGTAGGCCAGCAACGCACCTGGAAGCGGCGCGCCAATTCACGATAAGGATCATGCGCCAGGGCAAAGGTCAGCTTGTTCTGGCTCCGCACCTGTCCCAGCACCTTCGCATCCCTGTCCGCGGAATGCGCGATGATCACCGGCGCGCCGCGCCCACCCTTCTCATGCACCGCCTGCAGCCGGCTCAGCTCCTGCAGGCAAGGCTGGGACCACGACTGCCAAAAATTCATCACCACCGGCCGGCCGCGCAACCGGCGCAGCGTGGTGAACTCGCCCGCATCATTGTGAAACTGGGCGTCCGGCGCCTGCATCCCCGGACGCACACCCATCTGTAGCAACCTTCCGCGCGGTGCGGCCGCCGGCAGCGCGTGCTTCGCCAGCGCCTCGCCAAACGTCGCCGGTTGCAATTCTCCGTCCTGCTTCCACACATATTCGCCGCGCTTGTTGAGAAGGAAAGTCGCCGGCGCTTCCTTCGCGTCGAAGGTCCCGCTCCAGCCTCCCGCGCGATCCTCGGCGAAGTACACGGAAACCGCCCGACCCTTCACGCGCTGCACCACCTCGCCAAAGCCCATCTTCGCATCGAACTCGCGACGATTCAGCTTGAAGCTGCCCTCCGGAAGCACCACCACCACCGCGAAGGAAGTAGGCCGCTCCTTCACATGGTCGAGTGAGCGCATCAGCCCCGCGAGCGGCTTGTCCACACTCCAATCCGCAAAATACACCACGTTGTTCGTCGCCGATTCCGCATCAAGCGGCGAAACGGATGCCATGTTGATGTGACGCACGATGGACTGCTCCAGCGGATTCTCCACCGGCCCCGGAGGTCCGAAATCATGAATCGTCAGATCATGCGGATGCAGCCACCCCTCCGGGATCACCACCAGCGGATGCGGCGGCGTGGGAATGCAGGTGCCGCCCGTGCTGTAGAATCCACCCACCTCATCGCCCGTCACCAGCTTCCCATCCGGCGAAATCTGCGTGGCCTCCACCGTGAGACAGATCTGGGAGTAGGTTTTGCCAAAACCAAGGTCCGGCGCGGAACGCAAAAAGCCGTACTTCTCGTAGCCATTCGGATCCACGCCGAAATCCTCCGGCAGGATTGAAGTGGAGTCATGGATCGTGATGCCGTTGTCAGAGATTCTCGTCGTGATTCCAGACACCGCCCAGTGATGCTTCAGGATGCGCCCGCCCGGCACCCACGACTCCAGCGCATTGTACTCCCAGTCCACTTCATGAAAATGCGCGTAGGTCTTCTGCCGCGCCGCAGTCCCGATGTCCCCGCGCACAATAATGCCGTCCCGCGAAACTTGGAGCTGGGAAAACTTCGCCGTCGCCCAACCATCGAACGAATGCAGCCCCAGCCGGAAATTTTCCCGGGCCCGCGCAAGCGCACCGCTGATCCCCGCGGAGGCCCGCGCCAACAACTGATCGCGCGCGCTGACGATCGTATTCATGATCTGACCCTGAAGGCCGCTCACCAGCCAGGACGGCAACCCGAGGTCGAACGCGATCACGAGATCGCCCGCCGGCTGGAGCGTGATGCTCTGGCTCGTCACATCGAGGCTCAAGGTGAGGGGTTGGGAGACACTGATGGAAGCATCCGGCGCCGCGCCTCCAAATATCCCGCTCGTATGCGGCTTCGCGAGCAATCCCATGGAAAGATCAAAGCCACCGTCCTTCCACTGGATCGTGGGAGGAGGTTGCAACACTGGCTGGTAGGTTGCGGTGAATCCCGGCCCCGATACCGTCACGTTAATTCCTGTGATGCTCCCACCCAGCGCATTCAGTTGCGGCAGGAAAAGCCCGTTTACATATTCCTTGCTCACTGCCAGCGCGAACTCCTTTCCGTCGCGCAGCGGAGTCGTGAGACTCTGGATATTCCCGGACGGCGTGCCGCCGGAAAGCGACAGCGGAAACGCCAGCGTCTGCGCCCCTGCATCAGAAGGATCGCTCACCAAGGCACGGAATGACGTGAACGAAAATCCCGCCGGCAGACTTACCTCCGTGGGGATGAATTTCTCCCGCACCATCGTGCGCACCTGGTCCGTGAGCGCCTTCAGTTGCTCCGCGTCAAAACCCGTCACTGCGGAAATGAATTGAATCTTGTTGTCATCGCTGCTGGGCACCACCTGCAGCTTGGGTCCTGCGGATGAGCCCACCACCTTCACCTCATACGCAATCCGCACCTCGCCATGCACCGGGGCCGGCAGGTGGGAGCTGTCGTAGTCCGGATAAAAATGCGCGCGGACAAAGACGCTCACCGTCATCTCAGACGTCGCTCCATTCGTCACGCTCACCGTGGGCGTGGAGATCTGCACTTCCGTCATTCCATGCGGTCCCGTGAAAAAAGTCGGCCCCTTCAGCGCGCCGTTCAAGCCGTCAAACTCCTCCGCCAGCGTCACCGCCGCACCGGGCGGGACTTTGGTCAGCATCAGCGTCGGAGCCTGCTGGGCGTCATTCGTCGTCAGAAACTGGCTCCCCGTTTCCCGCAGCCACTTCTGCATCCCGCCAAACTTCGGATCCGTGACTGGCGGATCATCACCCACGCGCAGCGTCACGCTGTGCATGATCTGCGGTGACGCATTCTTGTCGGCGCCGTTCTGGTGCAGCGTCGCCAGCATCCCGTTGATCTGCCGCACGCTGATCTCCAGAACGGCTTCAAAATCGCCTGTGAGTGGGTTCGCCATGGCTATTGGGCCTCGATCAGCTTGATCAGGTAAAGGTTGTTGGGCGCGGCGGTGTAGAGAGCTTTCGTACGGTTCGTCTTTGCCGCCTCCGCGGTATTGTTGCCCGCGGCGTAGGACGCCACCCCGGCGGCGCTCGCGTCCCTCATCAGGGCATTCTGGTTCGGTCCCCCAGCGGCCGTGTCAAAGATCACCAGCAGGTCCTTCGTCCTGTCGAGAGCAAAATCCACCGGACCCAGCACCAGATCCTGGCCGGAGAGCACCTTGGGCCCGCCATCCACATCCTTGTCCCACACCTTGGTGAGGCCTCCGGCAGAGGAAGCTCCCGGCAACGAATCAAATTCATCATCACCCGCCGGATCCACCCATGAAATGTAGATGCGATCCAGCGTGAGCGAGGCGCCCGCGGGTGGCGCCTGCAGGGTGATTCGCACCTTGGCGCCGCCGCCAAACAAGGACGATGAGATAATCTTTTGCACAACACAAAAGCCCCCGGTGACGTCCTGCCTCACATTAGGCGCCCCGTTGAAGACCGGGTTGTATCCCACCCCCACGGTGATCAAGGGCGAAGGATCAGAAGGAATGTCCTGCTCCGCCTGGCCCTTCTGGTGTCCGTGTTCCACGACCGCGATCACCTGGTAGTCATAGTTCCCAGCCGTCAGCCCCAAGTGGGAAGTGGAGAGGTCCGGCCCCGTATAGATCGGCGAAAAGGTCCCGGTCCCGGCCTTGCGGGAACTCAGGATGTACTTCGTCGCCTTGTCGCTCTTCGTCCAACTCAGGTCCACCGCTTCCCCCGTGGCCCGCGCCGTGCCCGCCACCACACTGGGTGCGGGGAAAGTGGTGACAAAGGCCTGGTCGGAAACCTCCGAGTCCGGCGTGGTGCCTCCCGCGGTCGCCGTGGCAATCACAGTATAGATATAGGTGGTCCCCGGCTTCAGGGGCGTGCTTTCCCCTTTGTCAACGAAGCTGCCCATGCTCGGCTCCTTGCCCTGGCTGATCTCCAAGGGCACGCCCGTGTCGTTTTCTTCAATGCGGCGCACTTTAAAAACCGCCGCCTCTCCCACCGTGATGTTCCACGACAGATGCACTTCGGAAGAACTCACCGATTCCCCAACGAGGCTGGTCGGCTTCGTGAATGAACTCGCAGGCGGGACGCTGGTGTCAATGTAGGTGCCGCAACCCGCAAAACCGTAAAGCAGCACGATAGGCACCAGGACCATCGGGATAAGCAGGAGGAGTATCAGCCATTGCATGATCGTCGGGCGTTGATCAATTCGCGGAGACTCGGGCGCCTCACCTTCGGCCAAATGTCCTGACAGAATTCTTTTTTGTCAGGCCGCCCATGAATGCCGGACCGAAAAAGGCACTCACTCACGCTGCCGTCACCCCGCTAGAAATAGCAAAATTCCGTTTCCACCGTCAAGACAATTCAAAGTTGCGCCGCACAAGAATGAATTCTGACCACTCATCTCCTCGCCATCCGACCACTGACCACTGACCACTGACCACTGACCACTGACTTCTGACTTCTGACTTCTTCTCCGCGTCTCCCCATCTCCGTGTCTGCACGCTAAGCCTTTCGAACCACCGCATCTTCCCATTGCACCGCCACCACTACCCCCAATTCAGGGCACGTCGCAATTGCCCACTTGCCTCATCTCCGGACAGTTTCCCGGTGAACCACTACCGCATCACTCTCCAAGGCGAAATCACCGGCGCCATCGTGGCCGATTCCTTCGAGACGCAGAACGACCGCGTCATTTTCTACCGCTCTGGCAAACCCACTGCCATGTACTTGGAACGTTTTGTGGAGAAGATCGAACTGGTTTTCCCCAAGGCGATTGCCGAGGAAACCGCGCGCGCCGCGTGAAATTCCAGGGAGCTCGGGCATCCTGCCCGCAACGAAGCTCAATGTACTCCTCTCGCTCCGTGAGAGGGGTCTCATAAAATCTTCATCAAACCGGTCCCTGAAGGGGCCGAGGGCGCCCCTCTCCTTGGTTCACGCCGCGACATCTTTCCCCGGGGTTTCCGGTGCTTCGCGCGGGCACCCCTAGCCCAAGGCTGCCGCGAACCAAGAATCCGCGCTTTCCCGACTCTCCAATCCGTGCCTCATTGGCCTCACTCGCCCGCCCCTCGTCGCGCCCATGTTCCTCACTTTCGGGCTTCTCATCTTGGCCTTCTTCCTCTACCTCACCTGGAAGGATCGCCACGCCATCGCCAGCGCCTGGCAATCCTACCGCTGGCTGCCCGCCCACGCCAAGGTCGTCGATTCCAAGGACAACTCCTTCGTCATCGACGGTGCCAATCAATACACGGGATCCCGTCCCACCAAATACCGGGAAACCCTCTACGCCTTCCGTTACCACGTCGATAACGGCACCTACATTTCCCACTGCTACTCCTTCGGCGGCCATATCGATCAATTCGGCGCCTTCTACCGCATCGGCGACCCTGTGATCATCTACTACGATCCCCACAATCCCCACCGCGCCGTCGTGAAACGCGGCCTCACCTTCTCCACGCTCTCCGCCCCGCTCCTGGCCCTCTTCACCTTGGGATGGATCGTTTGGTTTCGCCTCCACTGAGCCGGTGCGACCGATCTAGTCACCTAGATCATGCAACAACCTTTTACTTCACCGTCGAGTCCAACAAAGGAAGTTTGATCCTCGGAGTTTCCTCCCCTTTCCTCTTTTCACTCCTCCCCCCTCACCTCCGATCCAGCGCCCGATCCAAATTGAACGCCGCGCTGATCAACGCGAGATGCGTGAACGCCTGCGGGAAATTCCCCAGCGCTTCCCCCTGCGAGCTGGTCTGCTCTGAATAGAGGCCGAGGTGGTTCGCGTAGCCGAGCATGCGCTCGAAAATGAGTCTCGCCTGCACCAGATATTCCGGGCGGGCCTGGCCGGCGCGGGTCATGGCTTCCACGAGCCAGAAGGAGCAGATATTAAAAGTGCCTTCCTCGCCAGGGAGGCCGTCGATGCGACCGGTGGGTGGGTAACGGTACACGAGGCTGTCGCTCACGAGGCCACCGTCCTTGGGACTCTTCAGGATGGCGGCGATGGTGCTGAGCATGCGCGGATCATTCGGCGCCATGAAGAACACCAGCGGCATCATGAGGAGTGAGGCGTCCAAGTCCTCGCTGCCGTAGAACTGGGTGAAGGCCTTGCGCTTCTCATTCCAGCCCTTGGTCATCACTTCCTCATAAATGGCGTCCCGCGTCGCGAGCCATTCGCTGTGGTCACCGGGAAAGGATCGTTTCTGGGCGAGCCGGATGCCGCGGTCCAGCGCGACCCAGTTCATGACCTTGGAATAGACAAAGTGCTCGCGTCGGTTGCGCATTTCCCAGATGCCTTCGTCCGGCTCGTGCCAGTTCTGGCAAATCCAGTTGAGTCGGATGCGTATCTTCGACCATGAATCATAGCCGATGGGCTCGACATACTTGTTGTAGAGATACATGCCGTCCAGCAGCTCGCCATACACGTCGTTCTGCAACTGGAACGCGGCCTGGTTGCCGATGCGCACCGGCTTGGAGCCGCGGTAGCCTTCCCAGTGGTCGAGCGTGAACTCCGGCACATTGCTGTCGCCATCAATGCGGAAGAGCACCGGCGCAGCCTTGTCAGGCAGGAGCGTTTTGGCGGCGTAGCCGGTGATCCATGCGACAAACTGCGTAGCCTCCTCCCGGAAGCCGAGGCGCAGGAATGCGTAAACCGTGAATGCGGCGTCCCGCAGCCAGGTGTAGCGGTAGTCCCAGTTGCGCGTGCCACCGATGACTTCCGGCAAACTGGTGGTGGCCGCGGCGATGATGGCGCCCGTGGGCGCAAAGGTCATCAATTTCAGCGCGAGCGCGGAACGCAACACCTGCTCCCGCCAGCGCCCGCGGTACGTGCAGGCGGAAAGCCACTTCTGCCAGTACTTCACGGTCGTCTGGAAAAGGTCCTCCGCCTCTCTGTCATCTGGCGGGCATTCCGCGCCGTCGCCATCCTCCACGGCACGCATCAGGAAGACCCGCGACTCGCCTTCATGCAACGTGAACTGCGCATGCACACCGGCTCCCTTGGGATGAAGCTTCACGTCCGTGGAAAGCGCGAGCTTCGTCTCGCCGGCCCGAAAGACGACACCGTTCGCCTCCAGCTTGATCTTGTGCCGCTGCCGGCCGTAGTCGAACGCGGGCCGGCAATGCACCTCGATGTGCACCACGCCGCGCACGCAGCGGATACGGCGGTAAAGATGGTTGTGCCACGGCGAATCCGGCGCCATGCCCACGGGCATGAAATCCTCCAGCTCCGCGATGCCGTCCACGCTGAGAAAGCGGGTAATGAGGATGTTCGTGCCGGGCCAGTAAAACTGCTTGTGGTTGATTTTCTCCCCGCAGACCGCTGCGATCTGGAAGCGTCCGCCTTTCTTGTCATCAAGCAGCGCGCCAAAGATGCTGGGCGAGTCAAAGTGCGGGTAACAGAACCAGTCCATGGAGCCGTTCAACCCCACGAGTGCGATGGTGCGCATGTTGCCGATGACACCGTAGTTTTCGATGGGCTGGTAGGGCATGGGCGCCAGGAGTGAGGCTCAGGCACGCAGCGGCCGGTTTTTGGCCGATGCGTTCACCATTTCATCGCGCGGCGCAGCGCGGTTGCGTCTATGCTGATACAGGTTATTCCGGTGCTTCAAGGTGGCAGCGGTAAGCGCTCCCTGGAGTGCGGTGGCTTGTGCCACCGCTGTGGGGTGGAGGCCAGCTTGCTGGCTGCGGTAGGTGGGCGTCAACGCCCAGCAAGACTGGTAGACCGCGAGCAGGCTCGCTGACGTACCAGCGGTGGCAGCCACCGCACTCCACAGTGTCAACCGCTCCGACGTCCTTCAAGGACATTTCATGTGACGACTCTCAATCCTCTTCCCCGCGCGCGCGGGTGCCTTCCGTGCTCAGCACGATACGGAAACCGATGTCATCCGCGCGGGTCGAAGACGGGACGGCCTTGCGGTAGGAGGCCATCATCTCCATCCGCTCCTTGCTGCGCCAGCTTCCGCCGCGCACCACACCGAGGCGCTGGGTCTTCTGGTCCGGTCCGCCCATGTCTTCCTGCACCCATTCCCAGACGTTGCCCGCCAGGTCATACATGCCCCCATGCGCTCCAAAGGAACGCACCGGAGCGAGTCCGGGGAATTTGTCGTTGTACCCGGGAATGCCGTCCTTCTTGTGTACCGACTCCGCCGCGGTGACGTCCCAGAAATTCCCCACCGGTGTGTTCGGCGGCCATTCAAACCCGCCCATGGGCCCGCCCCAAGGATAAACACCCTGGATGTGCTCATTCCGATCACCGGGCGCGCCGCCTTTCTCACGCGGCAACCCCGCCGCCATGCTCCACTCGTCGTCCGTGGGCAGGCGGTAGCTCTGATTGGTATCCAGCAAATCCGCCTTGCGCTCCACCATGGTCAGCCAGCGGCAGAAGGCCTGCGCCTCGCTGCGGTTCACATTCGTCATGGGCAGTTTCACATCCGCATCCAAGGGGACCTGCGGCGGATTGGAATACACCTGGTGCCGCAGGAACTGCGCGTAGTCGGAACGCCGTGTCTCCATGGTGGACATGAGCACCTCACCCAGCGGCGTGAATTCCATGCTGAGAGAGTTGTTCCATTTCTTCCCGAACACCACCGCGCGGGTGATCGTCAGCTGCTTGGAAAGCTTCAGCGATTGGTTTTCCTTCACTTCTCCCGGCAGGACTTCTGACTTGTAGCCCGGCAGCCGAACTTCGTAAGTCACCTTGCCCACGCGCACGCGCGGCAGCTTCAGCGGTGTGGCTCCTATGGACTCGCCGTCCACCAGCACATCCGCATCCTCTGGATTGGTGCTGATTTCCACATCCCCAAAGTGCAGGCGCTCCAATTCCAAGCGGAAAGCTTTCCATTCTTTGCTCGCACCCGGGCTGCGCGGCACGGAAGAATCTTCCTTCCAACGGTATTCGTAGTCGTCGTTGAGCGAGCCGACGCTGCGGTCATCGCGGCCCAGCCATTCGCAGAAAGCGTTTGCATCCGCAGGCGGCACCACCACCACCCACTCCGACTTGCCGCCTTTGGGCGACCATTTGGCCACTTCGCCTTCAAAGGGCCGCTTGGTGTCGTCGAGGAAGGTGAGAAAAAGATCGTGGCTCACGGGGCGATCCGCGATGTGCTTGCCTTTCTCTTTCGACCAAGAGAAGCGCACGCCCGCCTTGTTCATCCAGAGGTGACCGTCCGCCGGCAACTTCATGCGCGCCACTTCCTCCGGAGTCAGTTTCTTGGCATCTGGAGCTTCCCACACCACGCGCCACTCACGCTGATGCACCGCGATGGACAAGGCCGTGCCGGTGATGACGGCGCTGACAGCGATCTTTGTCACGGCGCGTGCGATACGGCGGCCCAGCGGCACCGGCCTTGGGACGCCTACCTCGCGCAAATCCGCGGCGAACTCCGCGGCGCTCGCGTAGCGGTCCGCCACAGAGGGAGCGCAGGCGCGGCAGATGACGCGGTTCCAGTCGCGCCAGTAGGTCAGCTCTTTTTCATCGAGATCATCCGGCACTTCCGGGAACTCCATGCGGTCCTTGCCGGAGCTGATCTCATACAAAACTTTGCCAAGGCTGTAGATGTCGGAGGCGAAGGTGCCCGGGCCTTCCGGCGGGACGAAGCCTTCCGTGCCCACGAAGGAGCGCTCGCCGTGCGCCGCCACGAGGCCGATGTCCGCGAGTTTGCAGACGCCGCCGACGAAAATGATGTTCGAAGGCTTGATGTCGCGGTGTGTGAGCCCGTAGCTGTGCATGTAGCCCAGCGCGTCCGCGAGGAAGATGCCCGCCTCACGGCAGAAGGGCAGGTTCAGCCGGCCGTGGATTTTGAAATCGCTGGAGAGGGTGCGCGGATAGTAGCTGTTCGGCTCGAAGTTGGAGCCGTTTTGCTCGTCATCCGCGAGTTCCATCACGTAATAGTAGAAGCCGCGCTGCTCGTTCCAGCCCACGTGAAGCACATCCACGAGGCCTTGATGACCGCGGGAGATGGGCTCGAACTGCTGGATGCCCTCAAACTCCCGGCGGAAAGTTTTGTCGAACTCAAAGTCCTCGCGCCACACCACCTTTACCGCGCGCAGGGCGCCGGTAATGGCGCGGGCCAGCCACACTTCCCCATACGCGCCGGAGCCGATGCGCCGCAGCAACTGAAAATCCGGAATGGGAATGTCGTCGCGATGCGAGAGTGGTTCGGTGCGCGCAGGCTGGCTGCCGCTGGAGTCGCGATTCGAGACCGACGATGGCACGGCCGGTCCAGGACGGTTCGTCATGGGCTTCGGCGGTCCCGGGTCAGACTTTGGCGCAAGTGGTGGCTCAATGGGCGGCATGACTTGGCGCTCAGGGGTGCAGGGCCTAATTTAACAGAGGAAACAGGCACGCACCAGCGATGTTTGGGCCGCGGTCCCGGTCTTGTCGGAAGGGGGCGGGCTTACGCCTTACAGCATGGTGCTTTCCAGCCCCTGCACTTCCTTTTTCACGAGGGCTCCGACGCGGTGCTTTGCCAGATAAACCTGGGCGGCATTGATGCCGAGCACTTCGGCGGTCTTTTTGACACCCCAGCCCTTGAGCACGTAGCAGTCAAAGATCTGGTACTGCCGGGGTGAGACGCGGTTCTTCACGCGTTCAAGCGCGGCGCTGCTGATGTTGTCCCGCCACTCCTTGTCCCAAATTTTTTCGAGGACATTGTCCTTGTCCTGCGTGAGGCGATCCATGGCCAACTCGGCATGTTCGCTGTGCTCGTCCCCTTGGTCAGCCAGCGAGGGTTGGCGCTTGCGGGCGCGGAAAACGTCCAAAATACGCCAGCGGGTCATCTGGAGGAGCCAGGCCTTAAATGAGCCCGCGCGGGGGTCGTACTGGCCCTTTTTCACCTGCCGGGCGATGGCGATGATGGTCTCCTGAACCACGTCAAAGGCTTCCTCGCGCGTCAGGCCGGCCTTGGTGGCGACGCTGAAAATCAGGCGCCAGTAGGTCTGGTAAAACTCGTCCCAAACGCGGTGGTCCTCCCAGTTGTCGAGCTTCTCGATGAGGCTCTTACGGGTCTTTTCACAAAGGGTGCGCTGCTTGCGCTCCTCAGACGAAGAAGTCTTGGGGGCATCGGGTTCGACCGTGCTGCGTGGCATGATAGGAAATGTGGGGAAGGCTGGGACGGAAGCAAGAGGAAATTGGTGGAAGATGCCGTTAGTCAGAGGCACAGTTGCTGCCCTGCGTTCAAATCGAGTTCGTTTTTTGTTCCAACCATTGATGCCAACTCCAACGCCAAATCCCTCCCCCGTCCCGGTTCCCGGCCCTGCCCCCGCCGCTGGCGCTGCCGCTCCCCGCGTGCTGGTGGCGGATGCTTCACTGTCAAACCGCCGCCTGATCCGTGAGGCGCTGGGTGCCTTCCGGCAGTGTGAGGTGGATGACGCCTCGAATGCGGAACATGCCTTTGAGCGGGCTCTGCAGCGTACTTATTCCTTGTTCATCTTTTCCATGACCCTGCCTGACATGCCCGGCACCCTGCTGGACCGTCTGCTCAGCCATGTGTACCCGCGTGTCCACGTGGGCACGCACACGGCGCCGCAGGTCATTTACCTGGTGCGGGCGGATGAGATGCCGGGCTACCATGAAATCCAGCGCCATGCCCGGGTGCGCGGGGCCACGCCGCTCCCGCTGAACCTGGACGAACTTTTGAAACAAACGGCCGGGCTGCTGCCGCAAAAATAGCCCTGCGCCGTGAGTCCCCTCGTCAAAATCTGCGGAGTCACCCAGCGCGCCCAAGCCGAAGCCATCGCGGAGGCGGGTGCGGATTTCATCGGGGTGAATTTCTGGCCGAGCTCGAAACGCTTTCTGAATCCGAAGAGCGCGGCGGAATGGGTGGGTGAACTTGCGGAGAAGATGCAGTTCATCGGCGTGTTTGTGAATCCAGACCCGAGACACTTGGGCGCCATTTTGAATGCGATGCCGCTCGCGGGGGTGCAACTGCACGGCGACGAGTCGCCGGAGTTTTGTGCCGAATGGGTGAAGAAGGGACATCGCGTCATCAAGGCTTTTCAGGTGCGCGATGCGGCGAGCCTGGACCCGGTTGCGAACTACGATGTCCAAGACATCCTGCTCGATGCCTACCACCCCGGTGAGCGGGGCGGTACAGGCGAGACGTTTCCGTGGGAGCTCGCGCGCGAATTTTTGAAGCGTTATCCGGAGCGGAGGCTATGGCTCTCCGGCGGCCTCGTGCCGGACAATGTCGCGCAGGCGGTGCAAGGCGTACAGCCCCATGCGGTGGATGTGGCGAGCGGCGTGGAAACCGGGACGCCGGGCGTGAAGGATTTGGAGAAGGTGGCGGCGTTTATTCGGGCGGCGAAGGGGTGAAGATAAAATAGCGGTCGCAGACTTGGGAAATTCTTCACCTCAGGGGCGACGCCACCCGACGAGCGGGCTGCACCACACTCGTCCCACATTCATTCGTCGCCGCACGTCCCATCGTAGGACGAGTGTGGCGCAGCCCGCTCGTCTCGTGGAAGTCCTCAAGACGTCCTCCGCGGGACCGACAACGCCTACCGTCGACGGTTTGGAGGCATCTTTCATGGCACCAGTCATGGCCACGGAGTCCCCTCCCAGATTTTGAAGGATTGCGCCGGTGGCGGCGTAATTGTTCGCTCATTTCCACTCTCCACGCATGAAACCGAAGTTCCTCGCCTTCACCGCTCTTGCCTTGCTCTCTGGCGCGTCGTTTGCCGCCGACAATGAACCGCCGCCCGGCTTCACCGCACTCTGGAACGGCAAAGACCTGAGCGGCTTCTTCGGCTGGAGCACGCGTGATCCGCGCGAGTTGCTGGCCATGACACCTGAGCAGCTTGCCGACTACAAGAAGCAGTCGCTGGAAGGCGGCGATCTCGTCAAGCCGGCCAAAGACGGCCCGCAAAACGTCAACGCCCACTGGAAGGTTGAGAATGGTGAACTGGTGAATGACGGCCACGGCCTTTACCTGACCACGGACAAAAACTACGGCGATATCGAACTGCTGGTGGACTACAAGATGCAGCCGTTGGGTGACAGTGGCATCTACCTGCGCGGCGTGCCGCAGGTGCAGATCTGGGATTACACCAAGGAAGGCGGCAAGTGGAACATTGGCGCGGACAAGGGCTCCGGCGGTCTCTGGAACAACGACAAGGGCTCACCCGGCAAGGACCCGCTGGTGCTGGCGGACAAACCCTTTGGCGAGTGGAATCACTTCCGCATCGTCATGGTGGGCAGCCGCGTGAGCGTGTGGCTCAACGAAAAGCTGGTGGTAGACCACGCGATCCTCGAAAACTATTTCGACAAGAAAAAGCCCGCGGAGCAGCGCCTTCCCATTCTGCCGAAGGGTCCCATCCAACTCCAGACCCACGGCAGCGAGATTCGCTGGAAGAACATTTATGTGCGCGAGATCGGCAGCGATGAAGCCTGCAAGATTCTGGCGAGCCACGGCAACAAGGGCTTTGAGCCGATCTTCAACGGCAAGGACATGACCGGCTGGACGGCGAACAACGGCGAGGGCCCCATGGACATGGTAAAGGTGGAGGACGGCGTGATCGTCTGGCAGGAGAACAAGGGCGGCACGCCGTACTGGGACAAGGAACTCAGCGATTTCCAGGCGCGCGTCATGATCAAGATTCCACCGGGCGGCAACAACGGGCTGGCAATCCGCTACCCGGGCAAAGGCAACACCGCCTATGATGGCATGACCGAACTCCAGGTGCTGGATGACAACTACGAAGAGAACAAGGCGAAAATCGTCGGCAAGCCGCAGCCCATCGATATGCGCCAGGCCCACGGCAGCGCGTACGGCATGGTGGCCGCAGCGCGCGGCTACCAGCATCCGATCAATGAGTGGAACTTCGAGGAAGTCACGGTGAAGGGGTCCACGATCAAGGTGGAGCTGAACGGCACCGTCATCCTCGACGCTGACCTGAGCAAGGTGGACATGGAAACCGTCATGGCCCACAGCAAGCATCCCGGCAAAGACCGCACCAGCGGCTTCTTCGGCTTCGCCGGCCACCACGATCCCGTGCAGTTCAAGGAAGTGGAAATCAAGAAGCTGTAGCTCCCAAAAAGGAGGCGGGGTTTTCCAACCCCGCTTTTTTGAGTTCTTTCTTT
>Ga0265327_10003626_pt1 | contig 14523 bp, 7 predicted proteins | sample 41621metaG_FD_202089 | JGI IMG/M metagenome (GOLD analysis project Ga0265327, IMG submission 202089) | Rhizosphere microbial communities from Carex aquatilis grown in University of Washington, Seatle, WA, United States - 4-16-21 metaG | ecosystem: Host-associated > Plants > Roots > Rhizosphere >... | reverse complement strand
TATCAACTTGCTGGGCCGCTATTCATTTGTAGTTCCAGAATCTGTGACACGGGGCGAACTTCGACCGCTACAAAGACCTTCACACGAACCCTAAGTCGGTTCGCTGTTCCATTGCTCCCCAGACCCCTCCATCGAAAAGAGACGACCGCGACTTCTGGCACAACAGTTTGGTTTTATTCGCGTTTTCCGCGCCAGCCCGGCGCGAAAAGCCGCGAAACAGCATGAGGACGGGGTATCTCGCCGCCGATGTCGGGCGGCCGGAAAGCCTGAACCGCGCCCCCGAGTGCTGGAACAGCTTCAAAATGCCCAATCCAGGGATCTTGCCGATGTTTCCGGTTGGCCGGATTGCCTTGAGTCGGGCATGCAATACCCTCCATCGCACCGGGATTGCGATTCACAAATTATCCTAGCCACTGCAAGCTGTAGCAGACAAAACAGCCTCAACACTTACCTTTTATCCAGTTCTGGCTTGATGTTTATTTTGGGTTATTGAAGGAGTATCGAATGGGCGCTTACAACTACGGGCTGGGCAACCGCGACATGGCCTGGGCCGGGTACAACGCGCTGAAGCGTAATGCCTCGGGCCGGTCGTTTTCCGGCCTCGACACGACTGCCATGCGCTGGGGGCGGTTCTGCGCATGGGCCAAGGGCCAGGGCATCAAACGCATGGAAAAGATCGGCAAGGCCGACGTCGTCCGCTACGGGGTCGAGCTGGCCGGCCAGGTCAAAGCCGGGCAGATGGCGGAATCCACCGCGCAAAACTACGTCAGCGCCGTCAACACGGTGATGGAAATCGCGCGGGGCGACCAGGCGGTCAGCGTGTCCCCGACGGCGGACTGCGGCATCGCCAAACGGACGGGGATCGCCACGGCCAGCCAGGCCGTCGGCGAGGCCGAACACCGGCAGGCGCTGGAAAGGCTCTCAGAGCGCCTAGGCGCGATTCTGGAGCTTGAGCGCCACCTTGGCCTGCGTTTCAAAGAATCGGCGCTGCTAGACGCCTCCACGGCGCTTAAAACGGCATTGTCGGAGGGCCATGTGCGGATCATCGACGGAACCAAGGGCGGAAGGCCCAGGACCGTGCCCGTCGTCCGGGCGGAGCAGGTGGCCGCGCTGGCCAGGGCGGCGGCGATCCAGGACGGGCGCTCGATGGTGCCCAAGGAGGCCCGCTACGTCGATTTCCAGCGCGCCTGCTACCGCGAGTTCTCCGGGTGGCACGGCGAGCGCCACGCCTACGCCCAGGCCCGCTACGAGGCGCTGGCGGGCGCTCCCTGCCCGGTCGCGGCGGGGGTCGGGCACGGCAAGGCCCACCATGCGTTCCTCGCCGGGCGCCTGGGGCTGTCCGTCGGCCAGGCGAAAACCTTGGACCACGAAACCCGGAAGATCATCGCGGAGGAACTCGGCCATGGCCGTGTCGGCATCACCAACGCCTACCTTGGCTGAGCAGGCGCGCCGGCTGGCGCATGGCTACGTCCGCCACGGGGCCAAGGCGAACCGCAGGCAGCAGCTTGGCCGCGCCGTTGCCGTGGTCGAGTGGATCGCCGCCCGCGAACGCCTGACCGGGCTTGATCAGATCGGCAAGCGGCATGTCGTCGATTTTTGGAAGGCCCACAGGTATTTGGCCGACAGCACCGCTTACGCCTACTGGCTGGCCTTGCGGGAGTTGTGGGGATGGCTGGGGCGCGAGGGCGAACCGCCAAGGCCCCGGCCAGGGGATGGCCGCTCTTGATCTTGATCTTGATCTTGGGATGCTTGTTCGGGCTGCGTCCTTTGGATTTTCTGTGGCCTTGAGCGTTGCCACACAGCCCCCTAAAAAGCCGCTCTTGCTCTTCGCTTTCGCTCTTGGGGAGCGTGTTCTGTTCGTGCTGCGGTTGGACGAGGGCGGGCGGGGCGGGAGGCGTCGCTCTTGCGGTGTCCGTCCGTGCTGCGGGCTTGGTGCTTCGGCGGTGTTGGTCGGCGGCACTCCCTGGACGGGGCTTTTGCTCTTCGGGCATGCGGGTCCAGGGGTGCAAACCCCTGGTGGGGGTTTGGGGGCGAAGCCCCCAATTCAAAGCTCTTGGGCTGCGCCGCTAGGCGCTCCTTTTGGTTTTGCTCTTGCCGTTTGTTTTCAAGAAAGCAGCAGCAAAAAAATGCTTGCCGCATGCTCAAAGCCGCGAAAACGCATATAAGCGCGCGCACGTGCGATGCTGCTGCTTTTTTTAAGCTCTGCTTTAAAAGATCTGCTTTAGGGACGCCTCTAGGCCAAGCGGGGCAAGGGTTTCAGCGGAGATAGGTGTACAAATCACCCCCCTATAGGTGTACAAATCACCCCCCTATAGGTGTACAAATCACCCCCCATAGGTGTACAAATCACCCCCCCATAGGTGTACAAATCACCCCCCCATAGGTGTACAAATCACCCCCCCCAAAAAAGGCATAGGTGGAGAGATCACCCCCCCAAAAAAAGCACAGGTGTGTTCTGCAAAACCCTCAACAGGTGTTCAAGTTGAAAATTTGCTGTACACTTAAAAAGCGTGTCCCCTTTCAAATTTGATTGCCTCATTCATTAGCATTTATGAAAACAAAAACATCTTTGGTGGAAAAAAGTCGCTCTTTGGAACTGAAAACCCCTCAGTCCATCATCCACATCAAGCATCGGATAACCATCCAGCAATACAAATATTGGATTTTGCTTTTGCTGGAAATGCGCGAGCAAATGTTGGCAGGCATCGCGCCCGACGAGCAGGGATTTTATACTGTCAGGATGGCGAAGATAGAGGAGCGGATAGGCTATACCCAAAGTAAACATATCATCTGGCAAGATATGATGGCGTTGAAAAACCAGACTATCGACTTTAACATCCTCAACAAGGACGGCAAGAAGGAACGTTATGGTGCTGGATTCATTTCCGAGTGGAAGATTAGTAATGATTTCATCCGCTTCAAGTTTCCGTCTTTTCTCGAAGATGTTATGCGTGGGCTTGAAGACCCAAAGGCCATTTTCCAACAATTGAATTGGACGGTGTTCAATAGTTTTTCTGGAAAATATGAGGCTGTTATATACAAGCTATGCAAGGACTATATTGGCGTGGGCAGGACGCCGTATATGGAGCTTGCTGAATTTCGTGAATATATGGGAATAGAAAAAAACGAATATTTGGAGTTTAAGGCGTTAAGTAGACGGGTTATTATGGAGCCTATAAAAAGAATAAACGAAAGCGAAATTTCCGATATTCTGGTTTTTCCTGAATTGAAAAAGGAGGGGCGTAACGTCGTCGGGCTGCATTTCCGTGCGGAATACAAAAAACAAGAAAAGGATGTGGTGAAAATCCCATTTTTTGATCCGGACGAAAAAAGCCCCTTCCGCCTTGCCAAGGCTCCCATCTCGCCAAGAACGCAAGCCGAGTATTTGGAAATCCGCACGGGGGATGAAATCATGCTTTGCATCGAACGGGCGAACGAGTACGGCGAGCAACAAGAGAAGGCGGGGAAGCCGGTAAAATACGGGGCGCTTTACAGGAAGGCCATATCGGAAGGCTGGCACGAAGAGAAAGCCAGGCAGAATGAAAAACAGGCTGAAGCCGCCACGAAGAAAGTGGACGCGCAACAACGGGAGGCAGAGGCAAAGCGGGCGGAAGCGGAAAAATCAAAGCGTAATTATGAGGAAATTGAGCTTTCTATTCAATGGTTTGAGGCTTTGCCAGAAGGCAAAAAAAAGGCTCTCGAAATCGAGTATTTAGCAGAATCAAACGCTACGGATGTTGGGATGTACAAAAAAACAGGATATAATTATAGCGGTTTCCGTATTTTTGTTAAAAAAACTTGGAAAACCAAGCATGTGAACACAGAGGAAACGCCATGAACATACACCCTCGCCCCGACCAGGAACTGGCCATACAGGAAGCCATGAGAGCGGGCTTGATAGCCAGCGAAACAGAGGCTCTTGATGTCGGCCTAGAAAGCTTGCGCGGCAAACTGGCCAAGAGTTTGTCTAGCCATGGGCGGGCAAACGGATATTTCCTGTCTGAACGAGAATATCGTGAATATATGCTCCTCAAAGCACAGACGCGACACGCTTACCATATAAGCGAACTGCCTGAAGAAACCATTGCTGCAATAGCCAAAGCAGAAATGAACTCTGCGCATGATTGCCTAAATTCTTTAATGGACTAGAAAAGGGGCAATATGGCGCTGCCAGAACCGGAAAGCGGGCTTGTGATTTCCTATTCTTATTTATGGCGGAACGAATACGAAGCAGGAAAAATAGAGGGCGTGAAAAATAGACCCTGTGCCATTATTCTGGTTGTCAAAAACGATGATGACAGCCAGACAGTAACCGTAGCGCCGATAACTCACACGCCCCCTGGTAATCCACTGGTCGCTGTCGAGATTCCGCCAAAGGTGAAAAAATATTTGGGTCTGGACGGTGAACGGTCATGGATTATTCTGGATGACTTCAACGAATTTTTATGGCCTGGATATGACCTGCGGACTATATCGGGAAAGACCGGGAAATGCGCTTACGGATTATTACCTCCCGCCTTGTTCAAACAGGTTACAAGCAAGATTATTGAACTTCGTCAAAAAGGCTTGAGGATCATTTCCCGTGACTAGCGGGCGAGAACTCCCGCGCCTTAATAATTATAATTTTCCGTCACAAAATACTCGAAATTAAAATTGCTTAATTTTTCCCAAGGATGACGCCCCGGCGCACCCGCGCCAAGGGTCAAGCGCCGCTCCGCACGGACCGCAGGCCGCGACGATACCTCCGCAAACCCTGCCGACGTGTCGGCCATAGGCGACAGATTGGGCTATTGGGTTGGCGTCGCCGCGGAACGGTTTCCAAGGAGGTTGATTTAAATAAAACAACCCCGCAAAATGCTTCCAATATAGGCTCTGGCGGATGCCTCCTTCGGGGCGGGCTCGATAGATCCCACCCGGCAGGCCACCCCGGTTTTCGTGTCCAGCCCATTCGGAGCTCAAGGAAGTTTTCATGTTTCCAGCCCAATATCTGCTTCTCGCGGCGCTGCTGTGGCTGGGCGGAATCCAGGTTTCCGCCGCCTCGGCCCTCCTCTTCAACGTGGCCCTGGACGCGTCCGCGCTGGCGGGCGTTTCGGCGCTTGTCGCCTTCGACTTCACCGACAACGACTCGCTCGTCAATAACGCGGTCACGGTTAGCGGCTTCGCCAGCGATGGCGCGTACGATCCGGCTCTGGCCGTGAAAACCGGCGACGCGGCCGGCGCGCTGGACGCGTCCGCCGTGCTGGGCGACAACGCGGCCTTCAGCGAACTGGCGCAACCCGTCACGCTGGGCACCGCCTTGTCCTTCACGCTGGATTTGAGCGACCGGTTCAGCGGCATCGGTCTGCCCGACCGCTTCACGCTGCTCCTGCTCGACGGCGCAACCGGCCTTCCCTTGTACGCCACCGACGACCCCAACGGTTCCAACGCGCTGTTCACCATTGACCTTGGCGGTGGAACTGCCGGAGCCATGGTTTACGCGCCCGCCGCCGGCGGCGGGGCGGTTGTCCGACTGTCCGCCGTGCCCGCGCCGCCGCCCTGGCTGCTGTGGCTGCCCGGCGCTTGGATTGGCGGCCGTTTTCTGAAGACTGCCCGACAACGACACTGGCCCGCCTGCCGCCTTCTCCCGCATCGCCTCCCGCACGTCCCACAACAAGCCAGCGCAGGGCCTTAAGGTTTAAAACCATGCCGCAAGGATCGAACCATGGATTTTTAGCGTCATCCGGAGCCTCCCGGAGGAGGGGCGCTATACCCTTCTGGCTGGTTCTTGTCTGGTTGGCGATGGGGTTCGGCGGGATGGGGAGGTTGGCCCAAGCGGCGGGCAATGGCCTGGCCGACGCCAGCGACAAAATCGCGGTGTCGTTCACCGGCCTGACGCTCAACCGCTACACCAACACGTTCGACGGCATCGCCACCTTCACCAACACCTCGGCAGTCGCGCTCTTGCCGCCGCTGGTGCTGGCGCTGACCGGCATCACCCCCGGCACGGTGACGCTGGCCAATCCCGCCGGGCAGACGGCGGAGGGCTATCCTTACGTCGCCGTGCCGCTGGCCGGTGGGCGTTTCGATCCGGGCGCGCGGATCACCAATGTCGCCCTGAAGTTCAGCAATCCCGGCCTGGTCAAATTCACCTTCACGCGGGCGGTGTACGGGGTCTTGGCCGTCGGCAACCGTCCGCCGACGGCCAACGCCGGCCCCGACCAGGCGGTCGTGCTCGGCCAGCCCGTCACTTTCGACGGCAGCGCGTCCACCGACCCGGACGGCAACCCGTTAAGCTACCGCTGGACATGGACGCAAAAGCCCGCCGCCAGCGCCGCCGCGCTCAGCGCCGACGGCTTCCGTGCCCGCTTCACGGTAGACCAACCGGGTACCTACCAGGCGCGGCTGGTCGTCAACGACGGCCAGGCCGACAGCCTGCCCGCCGTGGCGACGGCCGGCACCGGCAACCTCAAGCCCGTCGCCAACGCGGGGCCGGACAAGACGGCCCCGGCCGGGACGCAAGTCACGCTGGACGGCAGCGCCTCCAGCGACGCCAACCGCGACGCCCTGGCCTACCGCTGGCTGCTCACCACCCAGCCCGCAGGCAGCAAGGCCGCCTTGGCCGGGAGCGCCAGCGTCAGCGTCCGCCCGGCGCTGGCTCTGGACCAGCCCGGCCACTACGAGGCCCAGTTGACGGTCAACGACGGCCAGGCCGACAGCGCGCCGGATCTCGTCGCCATCGACACCGGCAACACGCCGCCATGGGCGAACGCCGGCCCCGACCGCGCCGGGCGGGCCGGCGGCCTGCTCGCGCTGGACGGCTCGGCCTCGAAGGACACCGACGCGAACCCGCTGGCCTACCGCTGGTCGCTGCTCTACCGGCCGGACGGCAGCCAGGCCGCCCTGGCCAGCCCGCTGGCGGTGTCGGCCGCGCTGCTCCCGGACGTGGCCGGCGATTACGTCGCCCAACTCATCGTCAACGACGGCCATGCCGACAGCGTCACCCCGGACACGGCCAAAATCACCGTCTCGGCCAACCACCCGCCGCAACTCACCAGCGCCCCGCCGACCGCGGCCACGGTGAACCACCTCTACCGCTACGCGGCCGTCGCCACCGACGCCGACAACGACCCGTTAAGCTATTCGCTCCCGGCGTCTCCGCCGGGCATGGCGGTCAACCCCGCATCGGGCCTGGCGCAGTGGATGCCGGGGCCGGCCGACCACGGCGTCCGCCCGGTCACGCTGAAGGTGGCCGACGACCACGGCGGCCAGGCGCTGCAAAGCTTCGACCTCGCGGTCGGACCGAACCACAATCCGCAAATCACCTCCAGCCCTATCATTACGGCGACCGTTGGCCAGCCTTACCGTTACGTGCTGGCAGCCAGCGACGCCGACGGCGACGCGCTAAGCTACAGCCTCGCCCAGGCCCCGGCCGGCATGGCGGTCGACGCCGCCGGGGCCATCCAGTGGACGCCCGCCACCAACCAGGCGGGCAGCCAGCCGGTCACGGCGCAGGCGGCCGACGGCCTGGGAGGAACCGCCAGCCAAACCTATGCGATTGCCGTCGGCTCCGGCGCCGCGCAAACCACCGTGCCCGCCGTGGCCGGCCTGGCCCGCGCCAGCGCCGAAGCGGCCCTCCGGCAGGCGCGGCTTACCGTCGGCGCGCCCGCGTTCCGGCACGATACAGCCGTCGCGGACGGCGTCGTCCTCGGCCAAAGCCTCGCGCCCGGCGGCCAGGCCGCCGTCGGGGCGGCCGTCGCCTTGACCGTCTCGCTAGGCCCCGACAGCGGCCTGCCGCCGAACCCCGCCACCGTGGCCCCGCCCGTCGATGCGACCGTGGCAACCTCCGTGGCCGCCGCCACCCGATTCCTCTACACCGGCCCGAACCCGGTGCAGACCGGCGTCCAGCCCGGCACCATCGAAACCAAACGCGCCGCCGTGCTGCGCGGCCGGGTGCTGGACCGGCAAAACCAGCCGCTGCCCGGCGTCGCCGTCACTATCAAAGGCCATGCCGAACTCGGCCAGACCCTAAGCCGCGCCGACGGCGGGTACGACCTGGCGGTGAACGGCGGCGGCTATCTGACGCTGGACTACCGCAAGGACGGCCACCTCCCGGCGCAGCGCCAGGTCAATACGCCTTGGCAGGATTACGCCGTGGTCGGCGACGTGGTGCTGGTGGCGCTGGACAGCCAAGTGACCGCCGTCGATTTGGGCCAGAGCACCACGGCGCAAGTCGCGCGCGGCCCCCCCGTGGCCGACGCCGACGGCGCGCGCCAAGCCACGATCCTGTTCCCGGCGGGCGTCCAGGCGACGATGACCCTGCCGGACGGGACGACGCAGCCGCTGGCGTCCCTGCACGTCCGGGCGACCGAGTACACCGTCGGCGGCAACGGCCCGCAGGCCATGCCCGGCCCGCTGCCGCCCAGCTCCGGCTACACCTACGCCGTGGAGCTCGGCGCCGACGAGGCTGTCGCCGCCGGGGCCAAGACCATCGGCTTCGACCGCCCGCTGCCGGTCTACGTCGACAACTTCCTCAACTTCCCGGTGGGCCAGGCCGTCCCGGCGGGCTGGTACGACCGCGACAAGGCCGCCTGGATCCCGTCCGACAACGGCCGGGTCGTCCAGATCCTGTCCGTGGCCGGCGGCCTGGCCCAGCTCGACACCGACGGCGACGGCCTGGCCGACGACGCCGCCCGGCTGGCCGCCCTCGGCGTCACGGCGGAGGAGCAGGCCCAACTGGCCGGCCTGTACGCGCCCGGCAAAACCCTGTGGCGGGTGCCGGTCACCCACTTCACGCCCTGGGACTGCAACTGGCCCTACGGCCCGCCCTCGGACGCCACACCCCCCGGGCAGTCAGAACCCACGTCGGACAAGAAGCCCGACAAATCCTGCGAAGTGGGCGGCTCGATCATCGAATGCCAGAGCCAGACCTTGGGTGAGCGCATCGGCGTCACCGGCACGCCTTTCAACCTCAACTACCGCAGCGACCGGACGCCGGGTCGCAAGAGCGGGTGGACGGTCGACATCCCGCTGAGCGGGGCGTCCGTCCCGGCCAGCCTGAAGCGCATCGACACCGAGGTCAGCGTCGCCGGGCGGACATTCGCCCAGAGCTTCCCGGCGGCGGCGAACCAGGCCCGGCACTTCCAGTGGGACGGCCTGGACGCCTACGGGCGCGAACTGCCGGGGACGGCGGTGTTGCAAACGCGGATCGGCTATGTCTACGACGGGGCCTATATGACACCGTCCGCCCTCGGCAACGCCTTCGCCGCCTTCGGTGGAGCCCTAAGCGGCAGCCGCGCGCGCCAGGAAGTGACGATCTGGCAGGAATCGGCCGTGGCGATGGGCTACGACGCCGTCGGGCAGGGCCTGGCGGGGTGGACTTTAGACGTCCACCATGCCTACGACCCCGCGGGCAAGGCGCTCCACCTCGGCGACGGCGGGCGGCGCAGCGCGCAGGCCGCGGGCAGCTCCACCATCACCACCGTCGCCGGCAACGGGAGCGCCGGATCTGGCGGTGACGGAGGGCCGGCCGTCTCGGCATCGCTGCCTAACCCCGTAGACATCGCAGTCGGCCCCGACGGTAATCTCTACACTACCGACTTCCACAACCACCGCGTCCGCCGGGTCGGCCCCGACGGCGTCATCTCCACCGTCGCCGGCAACGGGTATCAAGGATTCAGCGGCGACGGCGGACCGGCCACCTCGGCGATGTTGAATGGGCCTACCGGCGTCGCGATCAGCCCCGACGGCAGCCTCTACATCGCCGACCAGAGCAACCAACGCATCCGCCGGGTCGGCCCAGATGGCATCATTACCACCGTCGCCGGCAACGGGTATCAAGGATTCAGCGGCGACGGCGGGCCGGCCACCTCGGCGGCGTTGTACTACCCCCATCGCGTCGCGCCCGCGTTCGACGGCAGCCTCTACATCGTCGATACTTGGAACAATCGCATCCGCCGGGTCGGCCCCGACGGCGTCATTTCCACCGTTGCCGGCAATGGGATTCAAAAATTCAGCGGCGACGACGGGCCGGCCACCTCGGCGTCTCTGTATGCCCTCTCAGGTATCGCGTCCGGCCCCGACGGCGGTTTCTACATCGTCGATGGCAGCCGCATCCGCCGGGTCGGCCCCGATGGCGTCATCTCCACCGTCGCTGGTGGCCGTTCGAATACCTTGTCAGGCATCAGCGACGGCAAGCCGGCCACCTCGAACGCTCTAGATAATCCAAACTCCGTCGCGTCCGCCCCCGACGGTAGCCTCTACATCGTGGAATACTACAGCGGCCGCATCCGCCGGGTCGGCCCTGACGGCATCACCACCACCGTCGCCGGCAACGGGAGTTATGGTGGGTTCAGCGGCGACGGCGGGCCGGCCACCTCGGCGGCACTGTACGGCCCTGCGGGTGTCGCGCCCGCGCCCGACGGCAGCCTCTACATCGCCGATACCAGCAACAACCGCGTCCGCCGCGTCCGCCCCGCATTGCCCGGAATAGGGTTGGAAGACCTGCTGATCCCCTCCGAGGACGGCGGCGAGGTCTACCTGTTCGACCCTTCCGGCCGCCACCTCAAAACGCTCAGCGCCCTGACCGGCACCGCGCTGTACCGCTTCGACTACGACGCCGGCGGGCGGCTGGCCAGCGTCACCGACGCCGACGGCAACGCCACAACCATCGAGCGCGACGCCCTGGGCAACCCTGCGGCCATCGTCGCCCCCTTCGGCCAGCGCACCGCCCTGGGGCTGGACGCCCAAGGCCACCTCGCCAGCGTCGCCAACCCGGCCGGCGAGACCCACCGCATGGAATACACCGCCGACGGCCTGCTCACCCGCTTCGTAGACCCGGCCGGCAACGCCTCGACCCCGGCCTACGACGGCGTGGGCCGGCTCGCCGCCGACACCGACGCCGCCGGCGGCGTCCAGACGCTGGCCCGCGCCGAAACGGCCCAAGGCTACGAAGTCCGCCGCGCCACCCCGCTCGGCCGCGCCACCGTCCACCGCGTCGAATACCCGCCCGCCGGCGGCACCCGCCGCACCGACACCGGGCCGGACGGCACCACCACCACGACCCTCGAAGGCACCGACGGCAGCACCGCCACCACGCTGCCCGACGGCACCGTGACCAAGCTGCTCGAAACCGGCGACCCGCGCTTCGCCATGCTGGCCCCCGTCCCGGCCAGCCAGACCGTCGCCACCGGCGGCCTGACGGCGACCGTCACCACGGCGCGCGCGGCCACCCTCGCCGACCCCGCCAACCCCTTCAGCCTCAAGACCCTCACCGAGACCGTCGCCGTCAACGGCCGCGCCGCCACGTCGAGCTACGACGCCGCCAGCAAGACCCACACCCGCAAAAGCCCGGCGGGCCGGCAAAGCACCGCCGTCATCGATAGCGCGGGCCGGACGGTCATCGCGCAGGCCGCCGGGCTGCTGCCCGTCGCGACCACCTACGACGCCTTCGGACGCCCCGCCAGCGTCACCCAAGGCGCGGGAACCGCCGCCCGCGCCGCCAGCTTCGGCTACGACAGCCAGGGCCGCCTGGAAACCGCCACCGACCCGCTGGGCCGCGTGACGCGTTACGCCCGCGACGCCGTGGGCCGGGTGACCCAACAGACGCAACCGGACGGGCAGGCGATCCTCTACGGCTACGACGCCAACGGCCGGCTAACCTCCCTCACCCCGCCGGGACGGCCCGCCCATCTGTTCCGCTATACGCCGGTTGGCCAGACCGGCGCCTACGACCCGCCCCCGGCCGCGCCCGGCGGGCAGACCCTGTACGACCACGACGCCGACCGCGCCCTCACCCGGATCACCCGCCCGGACGGCCAGGCCGTCGGCTTCGCCTACGACGCGGCGGGGCGGCTGTCCACGCAGACCACGCCCGACGGCGGGACCCGTTACGCCTACGACCCCGCCACCGGCAAGCTGTCCAGCATCGCCACCCCGGACGGCGCGGCCCTAAGCCTCACCTACAACGGCGCGCTGCCCACCCAGGCCCAATGGACGGGAGCCGTCACCGGCAGCGTCGGCTACGCCTACGACAACGACTTCCGCGTCAAGACAATCACCGTCAACGGCGCGAACCCCGTCGCCTACGGCTACGACGCCGACAGCCTGCTGACCGTCGCCGGCGGCCTCGCCCTCGCCCGCGACCCCCAAAACGGCCTGCTGACCGGCACCGCCCTCGGCACGGTCGCCGACACCCTCGCCCGCAACGGCTTCGGCGAGACGCAGGCCTACACCGCCAAGATCAACGGCAGCCCCGCGTTCGCCGCGACCTACGACCGCGACGCCCTCGGCCGCGTCACCCGCAAGGCCGAGACCGTGCAAGGCGCGGCCGCCGTCTACGACTACGCCTACGACCCCGCCGGGCGGCTCGCCGAAGTCAAACGGGACGGCACAACCACCGCCGCCTACGGCTACGACGCCAACGGCAACCGCGCCACCCTCAACGGCCAGGCCGTCGCCAGCTACGACGGCCAGGACCGGCTGGCGGCGTACAACGGCGCCAGTTACGCCTACACCGCCAACGGCGAACTGCAAAGCAAGACCGCGGGCGGTGCCACGACAAGCTACCGCTACGATGTGCTGGGCAATCTGCGGCGGGTGGAATTGCCGGGCGGCACGGTCATCGACTATCTGGTCGACGGCAACGACCGCCGCATCGGCAAGAAAGTCAATGGAACCTTGGCACAGGGGTTCCTGTATCAGGATGGTTTGCGCATCGCCGCCGAACTGGACGGGAGCAACCAGGTCGCCAGCCGGTTCGTCTATGCCGACAAGGGCAATGTGCCTGCGTATTTGGTCAAAGGGGGGAATACCTACCGGATTGTCAGCGACCACCTCGGCAGCCCAAGGCTCGTCATCAACACTGCCGATGGAACGGTTATCCAGCGCATGGATTACGACGAATGGGGCCGGGTCGTCCTGGACACGAATCCGGGCTTCCAGCCGTTTGGATTCGCGGGCGGGCTCTACGACCGCGACACCGACCTGGTGCGCTTCGGGGCCAGGGACTACGACCCGGAGACCGGCAGGTGGACGGCCAAAGACCCGATCTTGTTCGGGGGCGGGGATTCTAATGTTTATGCATATGTTAATAATAACCCGCTAAATTATGTTGATTATGATGGAAACAATGCGGCAGCTTTAGCTATTGCAATTGCCACAGCTGCATATACCGCTTATAAAGTTTATGACTATTATAGTGCCATGAGCAATTTAGACAATAAAATCCAAAATTTTCAACAAGAACAAAAGATTGAAGATCAAGCTGTTGAAGCCGTTTTAAATGGCACAAAAATTCCTAGTAACTTTGATGAAAATGCCACAAATGATGCGTTACAAAGTGTTGCTAAGGCAGGGGCTAATGCAGCAATGAAAGGTGCTAAACTTCCGGGGACATCGGCAAGCGGCCCCGTAACCACTAAATGCCCAAGATAGTTTATGTTATTGGCTAATATAGCATTATGGCAATATAATGAAAAAAAATTAAAGATTATTTTTTTTGCATCATGCCTTGGGTTGATTATTGCTGTTACTTTGTTAAACAGTGAATATTTCTTCAGTCAATTGCAAGCATATTTAGGGACATTTAATTCAATAAGACTTGGTGATACCTTGATATCTAAACCTGGAAACTGGGTTGTTGTTTATAAAAAAGACGAACAAGATAGTTATGGGTTTTCATATGGGTACATTCCTTACAAATTATCAATTAAACCACATTGTCTAACATTTTTTATTGTTAAGACATTAAACGCTAATAATGAAATTATTTTTTGTCAAATGTATTCTGATTCTGTTGCAAAGTCTAAGGCAGCACTAATAAAGATACTTGATAATCCGAATAATAATTTTAAGGTTATTAAAGTTAATGGATTTTATGGTTTGGTATCAAATTTTGATCAAAATAACTTTTTAATTGATTTTCCACTTCTTGGTATTTCCATTGCAACTAAAGATGTTGACGACCTGTCTCGTTTCAATTTCAAAAAGGTTGACGACGCAAACATGTCAACACGATAACAAGAACGGAGCATGTTGAGCCGGGTAGCCGGGTAGGGTGGGCACGGCTCTATCGTGCCCACCGATTCGGCTGGCAATGGCGAAATGGTGGGCAAACAAAAAGCCGGGTAGGGTGCGCACCGCGCACCTTAAACCATCTCTGAACACGGCACGGGCTTGGATGCTTTGACAATCGTCGGCATGGCACTTTGGTGCGTCTCTCGCAAATACATGGGAATATCCGGCATCGCAAATGGTGCGCGGTGCGCACCCTACCCGGCTGGAACAGATAGAGCGAAAATTGCGCAAAAAATTAAAAATATTAAACAAATCGCCCAGAAAAAAAGAAAAGGAGAAGAACACAGCAGAGGATGCAAGCGATGAATGTAGTATGGGAATGGGTTCCAAATTCTAGCTTGGGCTCAATTAAATTAGGCGATAAAATAAGTCCCTACATTCAAAATCTACATTTATCCATCGATGATACCGAAGATGATGTTACTAACTGGATTGGATATAAATTACCTAATGCAGACTTGTATATTTATG
>Ga0265327_10003624_pt1 | contig 14532 bp, 12 predicted proteins | sample 41621metaG_FD_202089 | JGI IMG/M metagenome (GOLD analysis project Ga0265327, IMG submission 202089) | Rhizosphere microbial communities from Carex aquatilis grown in University of Washington, Seatle, WA, United States - 4-16-21 metaG | ecosystem: Host-associated > Plants > Roots > Rhizosphere... | reverse complement strand
GCCGGCACGACGAACATGGCTGAAGTCGAGCTTCGCTGCTACTACTCCGGAAACCTCTACAGCATCATCCAGAAAGAAGTGTCGACACCCAAAGGGAGCTTCTCCGTCGGTGTGAGCCGGAGCGTTCTGGCGATGAACGGCAACCTGTGCCGGTTGAGAGCCGTCCCGGTCAGCTTCGCCGAAGAAGCCCCGCCCAGCGAAGAAGGACCCTTCAACGGGCCGCTGATCGCGCCGAACGAATTCAAGTTCGAACCGACCTCGGGTGAATCGACCCTGAACTCGCTGACCGCCTTTGCGTTCATCGGACGAGCCGAGAACTGTGGCCTGGAAACGCACCTCATTGATCCGGTCACGCTCGAAGAAACGCCGTACCTCTTCTACTGCAACGGCGGGGTCACCGACCAGTTCCCCGAACAGACGAGGCCGCCGGCGCGCGTCGACGGCACGGTCGTCTACGGCCCGAACATGGCCTCCAACGCCGAAGGCGAAGCAAAACCGTCCTCCACGCTCCCCGGCAAGCCCGCGATCACGATCGTGAGCAAGTCGTTCGACGAATCGACCGGGAACACGACCTATACCGAACAGGATCCCTTCGTCAGCTGCGCACCCGAACCAAACGTCTACCCGACGAAAGGGTCATGCACCTCCTTCGCCTCAGCCGGTGTGATGCTCGAAAGAACCTGGACGACGAGCGCATCTCTGCACGTCATCGCCCAGCTCGACGTCTGGCACTCGACCGACGGGAAACCACATGAAGTGGCTGTCAACTACTACAACGAATTCGAATACTCCGGAGCGGGCGGCGCCTTCCTGTTCCCCGGGATGTCGGCGTTCACGGTCACGAGCGGGGGCCAGACGATCGCCCTTCCGGGCGGCCCGGGCACCGTTCTCTACAAGTACAGCTCCGCAACTCCCGATGGCGGCAACAACAAAGAGCCCCAGGGCGCGCTCGTCTATGACCGCGCACCGACCGGCCCCCTGACCTTCATCCACGGCACAGCCGAAAAAGGCGTGGCCGTCTATGAAGCTCCCTACACGCTGCACGTGCCGGCGGGTGGCACCTCGACGCTCCGGATGACCTACGTGACAGGGTTCGGGCTGCCTGAAATCAAGACTCAGGCCGAAGCCGCGCTCGCCGGGTTCGCTCCGACGATCTCGATCGGGGCGCCGGCAAACGGCGCGTCCTTCGAAACGGAATCGGCCAGCGTGGCCGTGTCGGGTTCGGCGTCGGATTCGGGGGCGCTTGCTGGTGTGAGCGTCAACGGGGTCGCCGCGACGATCGGCGCCGGCGGCGCCTGGACGGCGACCGTCCCGTTGAAAGCGGGCGCCAACACGATCACCGCCACCGCAACCGACCAGGCCGGGCTCACCAGGACCGCGGCCATCACCGTGACCTACAAGATCCCGCCCGGCAAAGCAGCCCTCTCAGGCAAGGTCAGCGCCAGCAAGGGGAAGGTCGTCTTCTCCCTGAAGTGCACCGGCGCTCCAGGCGCGAAATGCCAGGTCAAGGACAGCCTGAAGACCATCGAGCGACGCAAGGGCGCAAAGATCGTGGGGCTCCTCGCACGAATCAAGAAGAAGACCGTCACAGTCGCCTCCGGCGCTCAAACAATCGACGCCGGAAAGACCGCCAAGGTCACGCTCAAGCTCAACGCCACAGGCCGGGCGCTACTGAAGCGCTTCCACAAGCTCCCGGCACACCTGAGCGTCACCATCGCAGCGACCCCGAAGGCCAAGACGGTCATCTCCAAGAGCCTCACCATCACACCCCCCAAACACAAACACTGACCGTCACCCATCCGGCTGGGCGCGGGCGGCTGCGGATATCGCCGCCGTCACGCGCTCCAGGTCCTGCTCTGAGATGACGTAGGGGGGCATCGTGTAGATCAGGTCACGGAACGGCCTCAGCCAGACGCCCTCCCCCACCGCTGCGGCCGTCGCGGCGGCCATATCAACGGGGCGCTTGAGTTGCACGACGCCGATCCCACCGAGCACTCTCACGTCGGCGACGCCGGGAAGCTCGCGCAGCGGCTCGAGACCCGCGCGCAGGCCGCCTTCGATCTCCTGCACGCGAACCGGCACGTCACCCTCCTCGAGCAGGCGCAGAGATGCCAGGGCGACCGAGCAGGCAAGTGGATTGGCCATGAAGGTCGGGCCGTGCATCAGGCCACCCCCCTCCCCGCCCGAGATCGCCTCGGCCACGGCCGGGGTGCAGAGCGTCGCCGCCAGGGTCATGTAGCCGCCCGTCAGGGCCTTGCCGACGCACATGACGTCGGGGGCGACCCCGGCGTGCTCGGCGGCGAACATCGCCCCCGTGCGGTGAAAGCCCGTCGCGATCTCATCGAGGATCAGCAGGAGGCCGTGCTCGTCGCAGACCTCGCGCATCAGCCTGACGCACTCGGGCGAGTGGAAGCGCATGCCGCCGGCGCCCTGGACGACCGGCTCGGCGATCACGCCCGCCAGCTCCCCGGCGTGCCGGCCGGCCAGCTCGCGCACGCCGGCCGCCCACTGCTCATCGAGGCCCGCCGCGAATCCGTCCGGCGGGCGATCGGCAAAGACCTGCTCTCTGAGGGTCCCGGCGAACAGATGGTGCATTCCGCCGACCGGGTCGCAGACGGCCATCGCGCCTGCCGTGTCCCCGTGGTAGCCGCCCCGGATGGTCAGCAGGCGCGTCCGCTCTGGATGGCCCATCGCCCGCTGGTACTGCAGGGCCATCTTGAGGGCCACCTCGACCGCCACCGAGCCGGAGTCGGCGAAGAAGACCCGCTCCAGACCGGCGGGCGCCATCGCGGTCAGGCGCTCGGCCAGCTCGATCGCCGGCTCGTGGGTCAGCCCGCCGAACATCACGTGGGCCATCCGCCCCAGCTGATCGGTCAGGGCCTCATCCAGGGCCGGGTTGCGGTAGCCGTGGATGGCACACCACCAGGAGGCCATCCCGTCGATCAGCTCCCGCCCGTCTGCCAGCTTCAGGCGCACTCCCTCGGCCGAGACGACCGGGAGCGAGGGCACCGCCGCCGGCAGGCCGCCGTAAGGGTGCCAGACCCGCTCAGCGTCCAGCGCGAGCAGGTGCTCCCAGTCCGCCAGGGCGGAGTCCTAGTCCTCGTAGAGGGTGAAGTCGCGCTTGCGCGCTCCGCACACCGGGCAGAACCAGGTGTCGGGGATGTCCTCGAAGGCGGTGCCGGCGGGAATCCCGCCGTCGGGGTCGCCTTCCTCGGGGTCGTAGATGAACCCGCAGGACTCGCAGATCCAGCGCTGGAGGGTCTCGGTGGCGCTCATCGGCGGGGGCTCTCTTTCGTGTCGCTCACTTGTGTCCCGGCATGGGATATGCGCCGAAGATTACCGACAGGTAGGGTCAGCCGATGCGCGCGTCCGGGGAGGGGTCAGGGGGCATCGGAGAGCCGGGTCAAGACCTGAACGCAGGTCCCCCCGTCAAACCTCGCCAGGCCGCCAGCGTGATCCTCCTGCGCGGTGGCGAGGAGAAGCTCGAGCTGCTACTGGTCAAGCGGACGCCCAAGGCCAGATTCATGGGCGGCGTCTGGGTCTTCCCCGGTGGCGCCGTCGATGCGGAGGAGGGCGACGGCGACGCCGCCCACCGGACGGCGGGCATCCGCGAGCTTCGGGAGGAGGCCTCGATCTCCCTCGATGACCCCGCCGAGCTCGTCAAGTTCTCCCGCTGGATAACCCCGGCGGCCGTTTCGATCCGTTTCGATACCCACTTCTTCCTCGCGTCGCTGCCGGAGGGCCAGGAGCCCAAGATCGACGGTGAGGAGTGCGTCGACCTCGGCTGGTTCACCCCCGAGGGCGCCCTCGATGCTCACGCGGCCGGAGAGATCCTGCTGGTCTTCCCCACGATCAAGCACCTCGAGCAGCTGAGCGATTTCAAAGCCGTCGCCGACCTGCTCACGTACGCCGCCGGGCGCGAGGTCCTGCCGATCGAGCCGCATGTCGTGGTGGAAGGCGAGGTCGCTCGCATCCTCCTGCCGGGCGAGCCCGGCTACTGACGTACCCGACGGGCCTAGGCGAGCCGGGTGAGTCTCGCGAGGCGACGGAAGCGGGGCTGACGGCAGGCATGTTCGCGCTCGATCCAACTCGGAGGCGACTTCCGGAACGTCTTCGCTTCGACAATCCGGCCCTCCAGATCCACCAGCCAGCGGTAGTCGGCCCACGGATCGCTGTGGTAGAGGAAGACCTCTCCCTCGCCACCCAGGTTGTGCAGGCCCACATGCGCATCGTGCTGCTCTGCGAAACGCGCCTGGCCAAGACTCAACGCGATGTCGTGTGTCGTTGTAGTCCCCACATATGGGATTGTCGGCCCGCAGCGCCCACGGGTAATCGGGGTACCCACGCCATCCCGTTACGTACTTCGCCGCATTGTTCCCGCTTCAGCCGCGCACGCCGCGAGCCAGGAACTTCTCTTCCCAGTCGGAGGGCGTGAACGGGACGCCCGGCTCCGCGCCGACCGCGAGGACCAGGGTGTCGGCCTCGAGGGCAACCGCGTCACGCAGCAGCGCCGGGTCGCCTATCGCGACGACGCCTCCCTGTGGGACATCGAGCTGGGTGCCGTCGACGGTGAAGCGGGCCGCACCTCGAACCACCACATACATCTCCTCCGCGCCACCGGGTGCGCCCTCGTCGAGCTCGTCATGGCGATCGATCACGAGGTCGCCCGGCTCTGCGCCGACGTAGGCGTTCGTGCCGAAGGCCGTGATCCCAAGGTCCCGGCGCAGCGGTTTCCAGTCCGGGTGCGGTTCTCCCGGGAACCGGACTGTCTCGATGTCATCGAGGTGCGTCACGCGATAGCCCGCCGCCATCGTGCGACTGTACAACGCCCGGGCACCCCCGACCCCTTCCACCCCGGCGGTCGGTAGGTCATGATCAGTGGATGCGCAGGCGCTCCGGACAGAGCCTTTGGCCGATGCTTATCTTCGGCTTCGTGGCCGCCTTCGCGGTGGTTGCCCATGCCTGGGGAGAATGGACGGCCATCGGGCTGACCCTGGCGGTCATCGGTGTGATCGTCTACTTCCGGCGACTCGCCCGCACGAGGAACCCTCGGGAGATTCTCTCCTCGAGCACCCGCCGGCTCTCCCGCCCGCCGCGTTCCGATGAAGCGGTAGCCGTCACGACCCCCGTCGAGGATCCGCACCGCATCGCCGAAGAAGCGTTCGGCGTGAAGAGCCGCGGGCGCTTCTGGCGTCAGCGCGACGTCCCGCGCACCTGACCCCGCCGCCGCGAGCGGTTCAGACCGCCTGCTGCGCGGCGATCACGTGTGTCACGGCGTTGATCAGCGCCAGGTGGGTGAAGGCCTGGGGGTAGTTGCCCAGGTGGCGACCCGAGGATGCCTCGAGCTCCTCGCCATAGAGCTCCAGGGGCGAGGAGTAGGAGAGCAGGCGCTCGCAGAGATGCTCGGCCTTCTGGTGCTCGCCGATCTCCGAGAGGGCCGAGACCAGCCAGAAGGAGCAGATCAGGAACGTCCCCTCCTCTCCCTGAAGCCCGTCGTCGGTCGAATCGGTCCGGTAGCGCATGACCAGGCCGCCCTCGGTCAGCTCCTCGCGGATGGCCATCACGGTGTTGCGCACCCGTTCGTCCTCGGGCGGCAGGAACCGCAACAGCGGCACCAGGAGCGTCGAGGCGTCCAGCGCATCCGTGTCGTAGTGCTGGCGGAAGACGCCGCGCTTGTCGACGCCCTTGTCCAGCAGGTCGTCGCGGATCTCATCGGCGATGGCCTCCCATGCCTCGGCCTGATCCTCGTCGCCGCGCCGTTCGGCCAGGCGGGCTCCCCTGTCCATGGCCACCCAGCACATCAGCTTCGAGGAGACGTAGTGGCAGGGCTCCCCGCGTGCCTCCCAGATGCCCTGGTCGGGCTCGCACCAGACCCGCGAGGCACATTCGACCTGGTCCTTCAGGACCGGCCAGAGACGCTCGGGGATGTGGTCGCGCTTCTTGGAGTGGAGGTAGACGGAGTCCATCACGGCGCCGTAGACGTCGTTCTGGCGCTGGCTGTAGGCGCCGTTGCCGATCCGCACGGGCCTGGCGCCCTCGTAGCCCTTCAGGTGATCGAGGGTGCTCTCGACGAGGTCTTTCTGGCCCTTGATCCCGTACATGATCTGAAGCGAGCCGTCCTCGTTTCGCTCCATGTCGGCGAGATACTGCACGAAGTCGTCGGCCTCCCAGTTCAGGCCCAGCGCATGGAGGCCCCAGAGGGTGAAGGAGGCGTCGCGCATCCAGCAGTAGCGGTAGTCCCAGTTGCGTTCCCCTCGGGGCGTCTCGGGCAGCGATGTCGTGGGCGCGGCGACCAGCGCTCCGGTCGGCATGAAGGTGAGCCCCTTGAGAACCAGCGCCGAGCGCTGCAGGTGAAAGCGCCAGGGATGGTCGGGGTAGGTCCCTTCGGCCATCCACGTGCGCCAGAAGTGTGCCGTGCGCTCGAGGTGGCCCTCGGCCTGCTCGACCGTGTGGGGGCCGCCAAGGCCCTCCGTCCAGGAGAGCGCGCAGTAGCGCTTCTCGCCCTCCTGCATGGTGTGGCGGCCGTGGGCCCGGTTGCCCTCGATGCCCATCCTGATATCGCTGAAGAGCCGGAAGGCCGTCACGTCGTCGGTGGCGTCCATCGCGCAATGGCCCTCCTCGCCGGTCTGCACGACCGACCAGCGCGCGGGCGTGGCGCCGTAGTCGAGCATCGGCTCGCAGACGATCTCCACCTGGACCTGGCCCTGGATGCATTCGATCATCCGGACCACCAGGTGGTCGGCGTCGTAGTCCGTCGGGGGCCGGGTGTGACTCGAGCCGTGTTTGTTGTCGTGCCAGGGGCCGATCGTCAGCGCGTCGACGACCCGCAGCCAGCCCTGGGGGGTCATCCAGGTCGTCTCGATGATGTTCGTCCCTGGGATGTAGCGCCGCCCTGCCGGGACGTAGAGGCCATAGGGCCCGACCCGCCAGCTGCCGGCCCCGCGGTCGAGCATCGCCCCGAAGATCGATGGCGAGTCGAAATGCGGCAGGCACATCCACTCGATCGAGCCGTCAGAGGAGACCAGAGCTCCGGTGTGGCAGTCGGACAGGAAGCCGTAGTCGGCGATCGGCGGGAAGGGCGAGGACTGCGAGGTCGCCCCGCTGCCGTTTCTCACTGTTTTTCCGGCGGCTGGTGCGCTCACCACTCGATCCCTTCGAAATGTGGGCGCTCGACGCCGTCAGGCAGCAGCTCTTCTTCGCCGAGCTTGTCCAGATGGGCCGCCAGCGTCACGGCAGCAGCCGGGCGCAGTGCGGCGGGGACGTCGGACCAGACGTCATCCAGCAGCTCATCGACCGTCCGCCGGCCCGCCTTGAGGGACATGATCAGGCGGTTCTCGCGGTCTGTTCGGTGGTTGTAGTACTCATCGAGCTTGCTCTGCGGGTCCCAGACAAGCGGCCCATGACCGGGGCAGATGACGTCGAAGTCTCCCCGACGGCGCAGACGGTCAAGCGCCCGGAGGTAGCCCGCCATGGCTCCAGGATGCGGGGAGATGAAGACGCTGCCGCTGCCCAGCACGGCGTCGCCGCTGAAGCAGGCCCCCGCTCCGATCAGAGCGAAGTGGTCGGGCGCGTGCCCGGGTGCCGAGATCGCCGTGAACGGGCCGACCTCCCGCTCGTCGCCGAGCTCGACGTCGGCGTCTCCCCTGCCTGTCGCCAACTGCGCCGGAAAGCGCTCCAGCAGGGCGGGCGCCGCCTCCGAGTGGTCACCGTGGTGATGCGTCAGGACGACGCCGCCCAGGCCGCCGCGCTCGTCGAGCGCCGCGGCGATGGCGTCCATGTGGTCCTCGAGCAGCGGCCCGGGATCGACTACCCAGGCGGGGTCACGCCCGACGACCCAGGTGTTCGTCCCCGTCAGTGTCAGGGGCGAGGGGTTCGCGGCCCTGATCAGCAGGACGTCGTGTCTGCGAAGCAGCTCAGCGCGGGACGCCTCGCCGTCCGGCTCGGCGCCGAACGGTTCGGGTCCCTTCGCTGAGGACGGCGGCGTCTCCACGGGCGCGACGTTAGCTGACGCGCCCCGCGGATCCGCTGCCTGCCTACCTGCCGCGGTTGGTCTCCCGGCCACGGCGCGAGGCGCCGTTGGACGAGGAGCCGCCGGGACGCGCAGAGCCCGAGCGAGGGGATCCCGAACGGGTCCCCCCCGAGCGTCCTGCACCTGAGCGCCCGGAGCCACCGGATGAGCCCTGTCCGCCACGCCCGCCGCTGCGATTGCGAGACCCGCCGGGACGGGAGCGCGTGGAGGAAGCCTGGGGCGATCCGGCTGGGCTTGAGAGCCCTGCCAGCTCGAGCTCGCGGTGGAGCCCGAGTCCGCCGACCATCCCGGCCAGCTCACGGCCCTGGTCGTGGGTCACGAGGGTCAGGCCGATGCCGCTGGCGCCGGCCCTTGCCGTGCGCCCGACGCGATGGACGTAGTCCTCGCGGGTGGCCGGCATGTCGTAGTTGATGACGTGGGTGATGCCTGCGACATCGATCCCGCGGGCGGCGACGTCCGTCGCCACGAGCGTGTCGACGACGCCGGCCTCGAAGTTGGCCAGGGCCCGCTCGCGCTGGCCCTGGGACTTGTCCCCGTGCATCGCGACAGCCTTGACGCTTGAGTGGCCGAGCTTCTTGACGAGCCGGTCGGCACCCCGCTTGGTGCGGACGAAGACGAGTGTCAGCCCGCGCTCCACATCGCTCAGCTCGTTGACAAGGCGCTGAACCTTGCCCTCGTGGCTGACCGTGACGAAACGATGCTCGACGTCACCCTTGCGCTCCTCGGAGTGAGCGTGCTCGTGGCGGCGCGGGTTCGAGGTGTAGGCCTTGGCGATACGGCCGACCTCGCCCTCGAGCGTTGCCGAGAAGAGCAGCGTCTGGCGCTCCGAGGCGGTCATCTTGACGATCCTGTCGACGACCGGCTTGAAGCCCATGTCGAGCATCCTGTCGGCCTCGTCGAGGACCAGGATGCGGACCTTGGAGAGCGAGACGTCGCGGCGATCGATCAGATCGAGCAGGCGTCCGGGTGTGGCCACGAGGATGTGTGCCCTCGCGGCGAGGCGCGCCTGCTTGACGATTCCGGCGCCACCGTAGACGGGAGCGATCGAGAGCGCCCTGGCGTGAGCCAGGGGGCGCAGGTCGTCGACGATCTGGATTGCAAGCTCCCTCGTCGGGGCGAGGATCAGCGCCGACGGGCGGGCGTCGGAGTCGCGGAGGCGCTCCACGACCGGCACGCCGAAGGCGAGGGTCTTGCCCGATCCGGTCGGTGACTGGGCCAGGACGTCGTGGCCGGCCAGGACATCTGGGATGACCATGCCCTGAACGGCGAACGGCTTGGAGATGCCGCGATCGGACAACTCCTTCACGACAACCTCGGACACGCCGAGGTCGGCGAAAGATGCGTGCTTCATGTTGTGCTCCTTCTGGCGACCTTCGGGCCGCCGCTGCGAATGGAGATTCGACTGACCCCATCCGCGCTCGGAGCGCCAACAAAGACAAAGAACCTCACGGGCGACTTCGCCACCCGTACACGGACCGTAGCAGCCCGCTTTGGCCCCGCCTGCACCAGAAGGCCCGCGCGGCGGGCGCTCGCTAGGCCTTCTTGGCGGTGAAGCTGACCTTTCCGGTCGTGCAGTGCGGCGCTTCCAGGCCGATGTTCTCCTGTGTGATGTCCGTCAGGGTCCCCGTCACATGGGCGCCCTTGACCGACAGGGTCAGGGCTTCGTTCCCAACGACGTATTCCTTGCCCCCTTCGGTCACACCAGAGTGCTGGGCGAATTTCAGGGTCCCCGCCGGCGAGAGCCTGTACGGGATCCCCGGGCCGATCAGGAAGGTCTGGAATTCTCTCGCGTCGGGGCAGGTCACATCGGCAAACGTCATCCCGCCATTCGTCAGGTGGCCGAATGTGACGCAGTAGCCGGCCTGCTTCTTCGTCCCGCCGGGCGCCACGCAACGGCCCTTGGCGATCTTGAGGGTGAAGCCGTAACAGGGGTGAGCCGCTGCGGCGCTCCCACACTGGGTGGTCGTGGCGCGGTAGGACCCTGGCTTGGGCGTCGTGGCGCCCGCCTGGGCGGTGCCTGTGAGCAGCGCCAGAAGGATCGCCGGCAGGGCCGTGATTCGAAGGACGCGCATGACGCCAGATCCTAGAGAACGCTCACCGCCCGCGGGGTGCCTCCCACCGCACCCCGCGGACAGCTCGCGTGCGCGCCTGGCGCTCAGGCGCTGCGAATCAGCTTCTTGTTGACGAACTCATCAGCGCCGTAGCGGCCGAGCTCGCGGCCGAAGCCGGAGCGCTTGAAGCCGCCGAAGGGCAGCTCGGGGCTGTCGGCGCCGACGAGGTTGACGTAGACCATTCCGGCCTCGATCTGGTCGGCCACCCGCTCGGCCTGGGCCGGATCGGTGCTCATCACGTAGGAGCCGAGACCGAACTGCGTGTCGTTGGCCAGGGCGATCGCCTCCTCCTCGGAGGAGACCTTGTAGACCTGCGCGACCGGTCCGAAGAACTCTTCCTGGGATGCCGCGTCGCCGGGCTTGATGCCGGTGAGGATGGTGGCGTCGTAGAAGTTCCCGTTGCGACTGCCGCCGACCACGACCTCCGCGCCTGCGTCGACGGCGCGTTTGACCTGGTCCTCGAGGCGATCCGCGGCGGCCTTCGAGGACAGTGGCCCCATCGCCGCGCCCTCGGCGGCCGGGTCGCCTGGCTTGGCGGCGCTGAGCCTGCCCTTGAGCTCCTCGAGGAACTCGTCGTAGAACCTGTCGAGGACGATGAAGCGCTTGGCCGCGTTGCAGGCCTGCCCGGCGTTCTCCAGTCGCGCTTCGGCCGCCTTCTCCGCCGCTTCGGCGACGTTGTCGGTGCCGAGCAGGATGAAGGGATCCGATCCGCCGAGCTCGAGGACAACCTTCTTGAGGTTCCGTCCGGCGATCGCCGCGACCGCCGCCCCGGCACGCTCCGAGCCGGTGACCGAGACGCCGTGGACGCGCGGGTCCGCGATGACCTGCTCGATCTGCTCGTTGGTCGCGAAGATGTTCTCGTAGCAGCCGTCGGGGTAGCCGGCATCCTTGAAGATCTGCGCGATCGCCTCTGCCGATTCGGGGCACTGCGGAGCGTGTTTGAGCAGGACCGTGTTGCCGTTGATGTGATTCGGGCCGGCGAAGCGGGCGACCTGGTAGTAGGGGTAGTTCCAGGGCATGATCCCCAGCAGGACGCCGTAGGCGCTGCGGCGGACCAGGGCGGTCCCCTCGCCCCCGAGCAGCTCGATCGGTTCGTCGGCCATCAGGCTCTCGGCGTTGGCGGCGTAGAACTCGTAGATCATTCCCGCGAATTCGGCCTCGCCGACAGCCTGCTCGATCGGCTTGCCCATCTCCCGAACGATGATCTCGCCGAGCGTCTGCTTGCGCTCGGTGTGGAGCCTGCCGACGGCCCGGACGAGCTCGGCCCGCTCGGCGACGGTCGAACCGGCGGCCCAGGCGCGGTATGCCGCGTCGGCGCGGGAGATCGCGCTCTTCAGGTCGGCGTCGGAGATCTCGGGGTACTCCTTGATGACCTCGTCGGTGGCCGGATTGATTACGGCGTAGCTGCTCATATCTCTCCCTCGTGTGGGTTGGGGGTCATTGTCCTGTGTCTGGCTCGCGGAGGACGTGTCACGCCGGTGCCGGCAGCTCCAGCGCCTCGGCCACGGCCGGGTGTGTGATCTCGCCTCGATCGACGTTCAGTCCCGCCCGCAGGCCTGGGCTGGCATCCAGTGCCTCGCGCACGCCGCGCTCGGCGATGTCGATGACATACGGCAGGGTCGCGTTGGTGAGCGCATAGGTCGAGGTGATCGGCACGGCACCGGGCATGTTCGTGACGCAGTAGTGCGTGATGCCGTCGACCTCGTACGTCGGGTCGGAGTGAGTCGTCGGCCGAGAGGTCTCGAAGCAGCCGCCCTGGTCGATCGACACGTCCACGAGCACCGCGTGGGGCTTCATCAGTTTGAGCTGCTCGCGTGTGATGACCCGCGGCGCGCGCCCGCCGGGCAGGAGCACCGCTCCGATGACCAGGTCCGCCTGAGGCAGCATCTCCTCGATCGCCAGCGTCGAGGAGTACACGGTCGAGGCGCGCCCGGCGAAGGCGACTTCGAGGTCGCGCAGCCGGTCGATCGAGCGGTCGAAGGTGAACACGTCCGCCTGCATCCCGATGGCGATGAAGGCCGCGTTCATGCCGACCACGCCGCCGCCGATCACCAGGACCGTGGCGGCGGCGACACCGGGCACCCCGCCGAGCAGGATTCCCCGCCCGCCGAGCGGCTTCTCGAGCATGAAGGCGCCGGCCTGGGTCGCGATCTTTCCGGCCACCTCGCTCATCGGGGCGAGCAGCGGCAGGCGCCCCTCGGCGTCGACGACCGTCTCGTAGGCGATGCAGGTCGCGCCCGATCCCATCAGACCGCGGGCCAGGTCCGGCTCGGCGGCGAGGTGCAGATAGGTGAACAGCGTCTGGCCTTCGCGCAGCCGCCCGACCTCGACTGCCTGGGGCTCCTTGACCTTCAGGACCAGCTCGGCTTCGGCGAACACGGCATCGGCGTCGGGGACGATCCGGGCTCCCTGGGCGGTGAACTGCTCGTCGCTCATCGCCGAGCCCTCACCGGCGCCTGACTGAACCAGCACCTCGTGGCCTCTGGTGCTCAGCTCGCGTACGCCGGCCGGTGTAATCGCGACTCGGTACTCATCGGTCTTGATCTCTGTCGGTACGCCGATCCTCATTCCTCCCCCGCTCCTTGTCGTGACGGACGGCGTCCCTGTCGGGAGCCATTGCAAAGTCTGATCATCACCGGGCCAGCTCTCGGCCGCGCAGCGCCAGCCAGAACTCGATCCGGTCGCGAGCGTTCGAGCAGTCGCGCCCGGTCAGCTCCTCGATGCGGCGGATCCGGTAGCGCAGCGTGTGACGGTGGCAGTAGAGCGCCCCGGCGGCCTTCTCCCAGTGGCCGTTGTGCTCGATGAACAGGTCGAGCGAGCGGACCAGCTCGTCCCCGTAGTCGCCCTCTCCCTGTTCGATCGGTCCGAGAACGCTGCGGCAGTATGAGTTGAGAGCCTCGTCGTCCTGCAGCGAGAGCAGCAGCTGGAATGCCCCCAGGTCCTCATAGGAGGCGACATCCGGTGCGTCCCCGTTGCGCAGGCGAACCGCCTCGAGGGCACAGCGCGCCTCGTGGAAGCTCATCCGCAGCGAGTGCGTCGCGGCCGGGCGGCTGGCCGCCGCGTGGACCTCGCCGAAGCGGCCCTGGAGGTCTGTGCGGATTCGCCCGGCCAGTGCCACCGGGTCCAGGGCTCCCGCCCCGCCGGCCGGGCCCGCGTCGACGACCGCGCAGAGCAGTCCCCCGCGGATCGCCACGAGGTTGCCGACATGCTCGGCCGACAGCAGGCGCTCGACCGCCGATGCGGCTGAGCCCGGATCTCCCACGCGGAAGGCGAGAACCGCGATCCGCTCGCCGATCCCGAACGGCCGCAGCCGCGCCTCGAGATCCTCGGGATAGAGGTGGCCGCTGAGCGCCTCGGCCAGGATGTCGCCGACCATGTTGCGCTGGAGCAGTTCGTAGCGCTCGTCGAGCAGGTGGGTGAAGGCACGCTCGGTGATCGCGATGAAGGGCAGCTCGTAGGGCACCTCGAACAGCGGGAAGTCGCGCTTGCGGGCCGCCGTCAGGAGCGCCGCGGGGACCCGTTTGTGGGTCAGCCCGGTACCGAACCCGAGGGCCGCGATCTCATGGTCCGCCAGCCGGTCGACGAACTCTCGCTGCGACCGCGCCCCGTCGAGCTGCAGGCCGGTGGTGAGGAGAACCTCTCCCCCTTTCAGCCAGGGCGTCGGATCGGGAAGCTCGGTGCTGTGGACCCAGCGCACGTGGGCCTGCGCAGACTCCTCCCCGGAGAGCAGGCTCAGACCGAGCCCGCCGATCAGGCTCGCGACAGTGAGCTCCACTGCTCCATCCGCTCGCATGCCTCGGTGAGGACGGGACGCAGGATCGAGACGATCTCCTCGAACTCGGCCGGCCCGGCGATCAGGGGCGGCGAGAGCTGAACGATCGGGTCGCCACGGTCATCGGTCCGGCAGATCAGGCCGCGGCGGTACAGCTCGCCCGAGAGGAAGCCCCGCAGCAGGTGCTCGGATTCCTCGTCGTCGAATGTCTCCTTGGTCTCTTTGTCCTTGACCAGCTCGATGGCGTGGAAGTAGCCGGCGCCCCGCACGTCGCCCACGATCGGCAGGTCGCGCAGGCCGTCGAGCATCTCGCGGAAGGCGACCTCGTTCTGGCGGACGTTCTCACAGAGGCCCTCGCGCTCGATCACATCGATGTTCGCCGAGGCGACGGCGCAGGCGACAGGATGCCCGCCGAAGGTGAACCCGTGGTTGAAGGCAGCCTTGCCCTGGAGGAAAGGCTCGGCCAGGTGGTCCCCGGCGATGACGGCCCCCATCGGGATGTAGGCCGAGGTGATCCCCTTGGCAGTGGTGATCATGTCGGGCTGGTAGCCGAAGCGTTCGCAGCCGAACATGTGGCCCAGGCGGCCCCAGGAGCAGATCACCTCGTCGGAGATCAACAG
>Ga0265327_10003623_pt1 | contig 14532 bp, 14 predicted proteins | sample 41621metaG_FD_202089 | JGI IMG/M metagenome (GOLD analysis project Ga0265327, IMG submission 202089) | Rhizosphere microbial communities from Carex aquatilis grown in University of Washington, Seatle, WA, United States - 4-16-21 metaG | ecosystem: Host-associated > Plants > Roots > Rhizosphere... | reverse complement strand
AATTGGCCGGGACGGCGGCAGCCTGAATCCACCAGGATCGGCTTGATGGACGCTCCCGACAGAGCAATACGAGCGATCGAGTTTTACGAGTGACTGCACCTGTTCCCACCGAGAAAACCACGCCCGCCCCAGGCCGCGCCGTCTCGTATTTCGAACTCAATCGCCGGATGCTGCAACTCGCCTGGCAGTTCCGGGCCGACTGTGTGCGGGTGCTGGTCCTGAACCTGATCCTGGTCGCGTTGAATCTGTCCGGGCTCGGCCTGGCAGGATTGGGAATCGACGTCCTGCGTCATGCCTTCGATGCCGATGGCCCCTCCCCCCGGTGGCCCCTGGGGTGGAATCCGCCAACCGCCTGGTCGTCACTCGCCCTGGTCGCATTCGTCGCCGCCCTAATCCTGCTGGTGGCCATCCTGCAGGCGACGCTCAAATTCGTGACCGCCGTCGCCGGAGCCGCCCTGAGCCAGCGGATCGTGATCAAACTTCGAACCGAAGTTTACGATAAGCTTCAGCGATTAAGCTTTCACTTCTTCGATTCCAACGACAGCAGTTCAATCATCAATCGCGTTGCCGGTGACGTCCAGGCGGTGCGTGGTTTCGTCGACGGCGTGCTGCTGAAAATCCTCACGGTGATGCTGTCGCTGGGAGTGTACCTCGCGTACATGCTCTCCGTTCATGCCACGCTGGCATGCGCCTGTCTGATCACATCCCCGCTGCTGTGGATCGGCGCCGTGGTCTTCTCCAGAACCGTTCGCCCGCTGTACAAGCGCAGCAGCGAACTGAATGACAAGCTGATCCTGCGGCTGTCCGAGAATGTCCAGGGGATCCAGGTCGTCAAGGGATTTGCCCGCGAAGACGATGAGATCACCCGCTTCCAGGACGCCAATCGCGAGTTGAAAGACCAGAAGTACAACATCTTCTGGAGACTGAGCGTGTATCAGCCGTCGATGGGTTTCCTGACCCAGATCAATCAACTGGTTCTGATCGGCTATGGCGGCGCACTGGTCATCCAGGGACAACTGCCGCTGGGAGCGGGCCTGTTCGTATTCGCCAACCTGATCCATGAGTTTGCGAACCAGGTTGGAACCATTATCAATATTGCCAACAGCGTTCAGGCCAGCCTCACAGGGGCCGAGCGCATCTTCAATGTCCTGGACGCCGAGGTCGAGATCGACAGCCCGGCCGGCGCCATTCGATTGCCGCGAGCCCATGGACGGATCACCCTGGACCATGTCCGCTTCTCCTACGCGGGCCATTCCCCCGTGGCACCCGCGAACGACCCCGCGGAACCGGTGCTGCAGGATGTCTCAATGGAGATCCAGCCTGGCGAAGTGATTGGCCTCGTCGGAGCAACAGGGGCGGGTAAGACGACGCTCCTGAACCTGATCGCCCGGTTCTACGACGTCACAGCAGGAGCGGTCCTGGTCGACGGAGTCGACGTCCGCCAACTCGACCTGCAGGACCTGCGACGCAACATCGGAGTCGTGTTTCAGGAAAGCTTTCTGTTCAGCAATACGGTCGCCGCGAATATCGCGTTCGGCGAACCCGGCGCGGATTTGCAGCGGGTGGAGAATGCCGCACGGCTGGCGGCGGCACACGAGTTTGTTGCGGATCTGCCTGAAGGATACGACAGCCTGATCGGCGAACACGGGTCAAACCTCTCAGGAGGCCAGCGACAGCGACTGGCCATCGCGAGGGCTCTGCTGCTGGATCCACCGATTCTGCTGCTGGACGATGCCACCGCGGCGGTCGATGCGGAAACGGAATACGAAATCCAACAGGCGATCGCCACCGCCCAGCAGGGGCGAACCACGCTCCTGGTCTCCAATCGCATCAGCGCCCTGAAGCGAACCGACCGGATTTATGTCCTGAGCGACGGTTCGATTGTCGAATCCGGAAGCCATGAGGAGTTGATGCGACTGGATGGCGAATATGCCAAGCTGGCCCGCATTCAGTTTGTTGAACCTTCCACAGCGACAACGACAACTCCGTGAATCTCGCTTCAGAGACTTTCGTCAGGGTGACCGCCATTGGCGCGCACCTTGACATCAGCGACCAGCGGGAGCGGCGGTTGCAGTTTCCAAGCGGTCGCTCAAATCGGGTTGAGGGCACTTCCCTCTTAAGACGGAATTCAGATTCGGGCCGCTTGAATCGAGTCGTCCGCAGTTGGCGAGTGACACTGACTTCGTAAGAATGGGAGCGGAAACCGGGCGTGTCATTCGAGCCTCGCGCCGTCTCCAGAATCGGATCATTTCATCGCAGCAGGATATCGCAGACGCTCATGACCACGCAGACGGTCGAAAACTATTTGAAGGCTGTGCTTCAGACAACGTTGCGGACGGGCGTTGAATGGGTGACCACGGGTCAGCTGGCAGCATCCATGTCGGTATCTCCGGGGACCGTGACCAGCATGATGAAGTCGCTGGCCGAGGCGGGACATGCGGAATATCGACCGTATGAAGGGGTCCGGCTGACGGCGGAAGGACGTTCCGTCGCGATGCGAATGCTCCGGCGACATCGCCTGATCGAATTGTTCCTGGCCAAGACACTCGACCTGACCTGGGACCAGGTGCACGAAGAGGCCGAGCATATGGAGCACGCGGTCAGCGATCGACTGATTGATCGAATTGACGAGTTCCTGCAGCGGCCCAGCACGGATCCACACGGTGATCCCATTCCCAGCGCCGAGGGAGAAATGCGAGTCGACGGAGGCCGCGCCGTTCCCCTCTCCACCGTTCCCGCAGGAACTCACATCCGGGTTGTCAGAGTCGTCGACCAGGGAGGAGAATTCCTGCGGTTCCTAAGTGACGCGGGACTGGCTCTGCAGAAGGAAGGAGTCGTCTGCCATAACAGCTCAGAGGCGGGGATCGTGACGACGGAATTCGGAGGTCATTCGATTTCTCTGGGACACCCGGCCGCAGGTCAGATCCTGGTAGAATCACTCCCGTGAACCGGTGCCTGTTGTCAAACCGCAAGGGACACTGACCGGTCCGTTGTCAGCCCCCTTCATGAGCCGCAACTCCAGTGAATCGATGCTTTGTGCGGGACGGTTGATCTTGCCAAGTCGCAGCGAATTTGCCGTTCGATTTGCATTTGTGTCAGCCTTGTTGCTGATGCTGGCCGGGGCACTTGCGGCAGTGCTGCTGTCCATTTTCCCGGTCCCGGCACGTCAGTCTCCCACTCACTTTCCCGCCGCATTCCTCGCCAGCACCGGACTACTGATCGCCGGAAGCATCAGCCTCTCCCGGGCACGGGCCTTTGTGAAGCGCGAGCGACAACGGCCATTTCGCCAGAACCTGCTGCTGGGACTGGCCGCCGGCACCCTGTTTGTCACGACGCAGACCTATGCGCTGACCGTTCTGATCCGACAGCAACCCCCCGATGAAGTTCAAGTTGGCGCGGGAGCGTTCGTCGCCGTGATGGCCGCGCTGCACGCGATGCATTTTGTGGTCGCGCTGATGGTCCTGGTCTATATCACCGTCCAGGCGTTTGCCGACCGGTACGACCACGAATACTACTTCGGTGTCACGATCTGCACCTGGTTCTGGCACCTGCTGGGGATCGTCTGGCTGCTGGTCCTGGCCGTGATCCTGATTGCCTCAATCAGCATCGTCGACTGATCGACGCCCAATCCGCCGACCGGCAAATCATCTGCGGCGGTCTTCGCGCAGAATCGGCGCCAGTTCCTCGACGAAATCATTCACGTCTTTGAACTCACGATAGACCGAGGCGAACCGGACGAAGGCGACGTGATCAATGCTTCGCAGCGCCTCCATCACCTTTTCGCCGATCTCGCGCGAGGGAACTTCGCGTTCGAACTGCTCATAGACCGAGGCCTCAATGTCCGTAATGATCTGCTCGATGGTCTCATCGCTGATCGGTCGTTTATAGCAGGCCTTTTCGAGTCCGAATTTGATCTTTTCGCGATCAAACGGGACTCGCGAACCATCCTTCTTAATCACCTTCAAGGGGGATTCTTCGATCTTCTCGTACGTCGTAAACCGGCGATCACAACTCAGGCACTTGCGACGACGGCGGATGCTGAACTCCGTGCTGGCGCGCGAGTCAATGACGGTTGTCTCTCCATTACGACAGAACGGACACATCATGATGCGATCCCTCTACACGGCTCCATTTCTACCGCAGCCAGCTTCCGCCAAGCGGAAATCGCTTCGGTGACATGACTACAGGCTATCCGACTTTGCCCCGCTTCACCAGTCGATTACTCCGGCAGCGGCTTCCCCTTGGTTTCCGGGGCAAAAGGAAGAACCAGCAGACCGAGGATGAAAATCGAACACATCGTCACACCTGCGTACCGCATCCCTTCCTGGTATCCGTTGGCGACACTGAAGACCTGGCTGGTCAGCAGTCCCAGGGCAAACGGTCCCGCCGCCGCGACATAACGTCCGACGTTGTAACAGAATGACGTTCCGGTGCTGCGCAGCCGGGTGGGGAACAGTTCAGGGAAGTAGATCGCATATCCACCGAACAGCGCCAGCTGGCAGAATCCCATCAGGGGAATCATCCAGAAGACTTCGTGGAACTGATCCAGTTGAGAAAAGACCAGCGCGGTGCTCGCCATCGCCGCCACAAACGACACGGCAAACGCCGGCTTGCGACCGAAGATGTGTGTCAGGTGACTATACGCATAAATCCCCAGGAAGCCCCCGATGTTCTGCATCACCGAGGTGATGCCGACCCACATGGCGACCTTTCCATCAACGACATTCTTGGCCAGGCCCTGACCTTCAAAATACTTCCGGAAAACCGGCGAAATCAGATCGAAACTGAAGAAGCCAATCCCCCACAGGCCGATGATCCCCGACGAGGCCAGCAGCAGCCCGACGATCGCGTTCTTTCGCCAGCGCGGGTCGCCAAACAATTCACTGAACGATCCCAGCTGTTTTCCCACGCTCGCATCCCGCTGGGCCTGCCAGGTCTCCGGTTCCTTCAGGTTGCGGCGAATGAAAATCGCCAGCAGCGCAGGGACGGTCCCGATCACAAATAGGATTCGCCACGCCTTGATCGGAGTTTCCCCGACCATCATGTGCTCATACCCTTCCGCCGCCTCCATCCGGCCGAGAGCAATGTTCATCAGCGCCGCTGAGATATTGCCGACCGCCGATAGAGCCTGCAGCAGACCCAGAGCAAACGGTCGGGCTCGATTCGGCATCACTTCCGCCACCAGGGAGACACCGACGGCAAATTCGCCTCCGACACCCAATCCCGTCAGGAAACGGTAAAACGCGAAGTCCCAGAATCCGATGGACAACGCGCTCAGTCCGGTGCAGACCGAATAGATCAGGATCGTCCACAGCATTACCTTGGCGCGACCGACGCGATCCCCCAGGACCCCGAAAATCAACCCACCCGTCGCCCAGCCGATCATGAAGATCGATGTCGCCAGCGGTCCGTAAAAGTCCCGCAACGTCTTCAGCTCGGCATCTGTCTGCCCCTTGACGGCCAGCAGTTCATTCATCGCCGGGACGCGGGCCAGATTGAAAAGCTGCTGGTCCATCGTGTCAAACAGCCAGCCCAGGGCCGCCACCGTCAACACAAACCACTGGTACCGATTCAGTTCCTTCCACCACGGTCCCGTTGAGGTCGACAAGTCGGGTTTGACGTCTACGCCTTCAAAACCATGCATCGGGGTGTCGCCTTGTCTGGGAGGAATCTGTATGCGGGACCATCACGGTGTGGAGAAACAGGTGCGTAAGACTGGGCGGTGCAGGAAACGGGGCTAATCCGCTGGAATCAGGGGTCAAATTCACTCGGCCGCACGCATGGGGAGGGGGCCCGGAGCCTGCGCGTGGACGATTGGGGGACCACAATACAACCAAAACCGATCTGACCTGCAAGCTTCACCGACGCCGGAATCCGCTCCGGACGGCAAAACTCGGTAATCCACTGGTGGCGGCAGTTTGCGGTCGAGTTTGCGTTTCCACCCGGTCAGGCTCACAATCGTGCGGCGACTCTCCCGCCGAGTTCCTCCAGCGAAAGACTCACCCGTGAACTCACCGACGGCTCTGGAACAAAAGACAGGAACCAGCTTCGGCCAGTGGATGGCATTGATCGCCGCCCTGCTCGGCTGGATGTTTGATGGAGCCGAAATGGGTGTCTTTTCGATGGTCGGTCGAGCCGCCATCCAGGACATGCTCGGAATCACCGGAACCCCGACGCCCGACCAGGAAAAGCAACTGGGACTGTTTTTTGGCGTGATCATCGCCGTGTTCCTGGTGGGAGCGGCCACGGGAGGCGTCCTGTTCGGGTGGCTGGGCGACCGCATCGGCCGGGTTCGCGCCATGAGCCTCAGCGTCATTACCTATGCGGTCTTCACTGGCCTCTGCGGATTTGCCCGGACCCCGATTGAACTGGGTGTCCTGAGATTCATCGCCGCGCTCGGAATGGGGGGTGAATGGTCCCTGGGAGTCGCCCTGGTCATGGAAGTCTGGCCCAACCGGTCGCGAGCCCTGATGGCGGGCCTGATCGGAGCGTCCGCCAATGCCGGATACCTGCTCGTCGGGATCATCGGAATCGGCCTGACCGCGATGCTCACTCAATTTGAATCCTGGCTTGGTGCATTGGGCTTGGGCGAATCGACGGTCAAGATGCTCGTCGCCAACAAGGGCTGGCGGCTGATGATGATGCTCGGAACGCTTCCCGCGTTCCTGACCTTCTTCTTCCGGATGTTTGTCCCGGAATCCCACAAGTGGGAGACCGAACGGGGAAGCGGGACCACATCCAACTGGGTCACGTCTGACCTGCTGGGAGTGCTGGTGGGCGCCATCGGCCCCGCCTTGATTGTCTGGGTCTGGGCGGATGAATCGATCGGAACGCCCTTGCGAATCATGGGAACATTGACGGGGCTGATCATTGCCACGGTCGGGTACATCTACCCGGTCCTCCGGTTCCTGCAACGCTCATTTGTTCAGTCCAATTCGACATCGAATGAATCGGGCGCCACGATCCGCCGAATGCTGCTCGGCGCCTGCCTGAGCGGAGTCGCTCTGCTGGGAACCTGGGGCTCCACCCAGTGGGCGATGACCTGGGCCGGACAACTGACTCAGGGCGTGACCGTCACCAGCGAAATGTCCGTGATCTGGAAGCATCCCCGCGAATACACCCAGATGTTCACGGCCGTCGGCGCCATCATCGGGACCATCGGGGCCGCGATGCTGGGTGACTGGATTGGCCGCCGCGCCGCCTATTGCCTGCTGTGCCTCCTGTCGATCTCGTCCGTCCTGTGGTTCTATCAGTTCCACAATTCGTTCGGCTGGGAATTCCTGATTGCCGCGTTCATCGCAGGGGTCTGCACGGCCTCGTTCTATGGCTGGCTTCCACTGTACCTGCCGGAACTGTTCTCCACGAAAGTCCGGGCCACGGGCCAGGGGTTCGCCTTCAATTTCGGCCGCATCCTGGCAGCGATCGGAACCCTCCAGATCGGCGCCTTGCTGAAACTGGTTGGCGATTTTCAAACGTATGCAGGAGTGAAAGGCGGCTACCCCATCGCCTGCAGCTTTGTCTGTGCGATTTACATCGTAGGAATGGGCCTGATCTGGCTGGCGCCGGAAACCAAGGGACAGCCCCTTCCGGAATAACGCGAAGAAAAGCGAAGAACAGGAACCTTTATTCGCGTAAAATCGATGGATGAATTATCCGGCAACAGAACAAAGGTTCCTGACACCTTTTCTTCGTTTTCTTCGCTGCTTTTCTTTATCCCAGACGGTCGAAGGGGTTTCTCATGAATGAACCCACGGAATCCTTCGAAGCCTATCCAGATCCCGATCCGGTTCCTCCTTCCACGAACGAGATCGCGGCGTCTGCCGAACCGGATCCCGATCCGATCCCGGACGAGCGGCTGTATGTCCCGGATCATGACGAGTGGGAGATCCACATCAAACGGGATTCCGAACGATTGTTCTGTTACTCAAAGCTTCCCGGCGAGGACTGGTTTCACCTGCTGCTGAACGGCGAAATCTATGTCTCGCGACAGTACGAAAAATACTGCCTGCGCTGCGCCCTGCGTCTGGGCTACCTGACCGAGGACCGCCTGTTCTGGCAGCATCGAGTCCCCAAGCGAAACAATCGCGTGCTGTGAGGCGGCGCCAACATGAATGGCCCGTTAAAGGGTTGGGGTCATGTCTTCAAATTTCACTTTTGGCGATGTGATTCAGGCCCGGTTACCATGGCAAGAACAACCCCCGGTGAAAACTCGGCGCGAATTGCAGTGGCCAAAAGTGTAATTTGAAGCCATGACCCCGGATTTGACACGTGCTCGAAATACCGCAAACCGTGAGATCAGTCACTCCGAGAACTCGAACAATCTGAGCGACTTCTTCAAATTCCCGCAGTCGCGTTAGCGCTCCATCGGGCCCGACAAGTAGTTTGTCGCGATGCCGGATTCCCCTCCCGACGCAGGGTGGAAGAATGTCCGAGTGGAAGGCGGCGAGAACGATTTGAGTCCTGCGTGAAAGGCTCATCTTGGGGAGCATGACGGCTCCTTTCAGGACCTCATGAATGGAAACAGCGTCAGGACACTTTTCTCCTGTCCAAGGATTTCCTGACCATGGGTCCAGCCGCTCACCCAGCCCGGTCCCTGAGGACCGGGAATCCGGCGCAGAAAAAACCTCTTCAGGCCCAACGGGTCGGCAATTCGTCTCTTCGCGAAAGACACGAGTCTTGTCGGTCAGGCCTCCATACCTCAGACCGATGAATCGAATCCCTGGCGCCTTGCGAATTCGCAAGCTTCTTTGGCGACGCGCGGATATACTTCGCGCGCTCCCTTTCCCGTCGATTCCAACATCAAGGGTCAAACATGAGAATCGCCTCGTTCAATGTCGAGAATCTGTTTTCCCGTGCACGTGTTCTGAACCAGGACGATTGGGCGGAAGGAAAACCTATCCTCAACGAGTTCAGCAAGCTCAATGCGATCCTGGGAAAAGACAGCTATACCACCGCGGACAAGGCGGCGATTCTCACCTTGCTCGACAATCTTGGACTCAGCTCCAGCGATGAAAACAAGTTCGTGATTTTGCGGCAGAATCACGGCCGTCTTCTAAAGCGTGCCGCCACCGGAAACGAAGTTGTTGCGAACGGTCGCGGCGACTGGATCGGATGGTTGGCCCTCAAGTCCGAAGCGGTTAACGAGATCGCCACCCGAATGACAGCTCAGGTTGTAAAAGACGTCAACGCAGACATCCTTGCGGTGGTCGAAGCCGAAGACCGAGTTGCGTTGACCAGATTCAACGAGCAATTGCTGGAACCGATTGGATCTCCCTATTCCGGCATCATGCTGATCGATGGAAACGACGAGAGAGGGATCGATGTCGGACTGATGACCAAAGGGGCAGCCGTCGTTGAATCGATCGTAAGCCATGTCGACGATATCGAGGGAGGCAATCGAGTATTCAGCCGGGATTGCCCTGAATTCACGGTCCGAATCAGCGCCACAGAGACGCTGCTGGTCATGGTGAACCACTTGAAAAGCAAAGGGTACGGAAGCCCGGCGGCATCAAACGCCCGCAGAAAGGCGCAATCAAAACGGGTTCGGGAGATATACGATCAACGCCGTGCATCCGGGGTGAACCTGATTGCCATCGTTGGTGACTTTAATGACACCCCGGCGAGCGACCCGCTGAAACCCCTGATTGGCAATGGCTCAGACCTGAAGGACATTTTCGACCACCCATCATTCGTCGGCGATGGCCGTCCCGGGACGTACCTGAACGGAACCGCCTCGAATAAGATTGACTACATCCTGCTATCGCCAGCTTTGTTTGCACGAGTCACAGGCGGGGGTGTTTTTCGAAAAGGGGTCTGGGGCGGGGTCAATGGAACCCTTTTTCCACATTATCCCAAGATGACAGCGGCCTCACATGCCGCGTCAGATCACGCCGCCATTTGGGCCGATTTCACGTAACCATTCACGGATCGGGGCCAGTCGCATTGTTACGGCGAAAACAAACACCTTCCATGGAGGTGATGCGAGTCCGAAACGCCGGTTGCACGTGAAAATGGGTCTGTCTCATTCGCTTTGCCGTGAACGGTGATGACTTCACTGCATAGTGTGGAAGATGAGAAGGTATAGGAAAAACAAAGCGTGGCGGGCAACCAAGATTATGACGATGGTGAGCCTCAGTGAGATCAATGGGGTCAGGAGTCCTGACCCTTTTGATCTCGTTCGGTCCGCCTCGAGGCACAGCGTCGCGCAACCACGAGAAAGATGGCGGGGGCGGGGCCCACAGCTATGGAAGCACCTGCCCCATTTTGGCTTTCCGAATTCGAAACGCCTCTCGACATGCGGCGAAAGTCAGGCATGCAAAAAAGAGGGAGATGAACGCCCAGAAGACGACGCTCTCCTGATCCTGGACTGCCAATGATTGTGCGACTCCAGTGACGCTCAACCCGACAATCGTGGCCGATGTTGTCGCAGCCAGCCAGACCGCCCGTTGCGAATCCACTCGAATCCCCGCGGCAGCAACAAGGAACGCCGCTCCGAATGCAATATGAATCGCGGCGGCCACCAAGACATGCAACCCAACGAACAGACCGGTCGGAATCATCATCGTCCCGAATCCGATCCCATAAAAGGCAACGACCGTACACAAAAGAGCAAGCGACGAATTGATCTTGGACGGTGATCGTTCCATGGAGCGCCTGCGTCGGTGCGAGTCATTGCGATGGGTGAAACGGGAATCAGGAACGAGTCAGGAACCTTGGTTTGTGTTGGATTGAAAATGGAAATGCACCGCACGTCCTTGCGGACAAACCCCAGTCCGGACCCCTTTGATTTGTGCATTGCACACGACGGACACGCGACGGACACGCGACGTCGCGTCAACGCGGTAGAACTACCAAATTCTACCACGAACCATGACCCGGAGAACTACTTGCTCTCCGTCTGCACTTCCGGATTCCCGAAGTACGTCCGCAGCGATTCGTCGATCCCCTTTTTGAGATTGTCCGCGAGGTCGGCTGCGGTCGCGTCCCGAATGCCGGAATTCGAGGTGGTTGTGACTTGGGAACTGTTGCTCGCGCGTTCGGTGAACTTGCCGTAGTACTTTCCGGTGGTGATGTCGAACAACGCAAACTCTGCACTGGCGCCGTCGGAAATGAACGTGTTACTCCCGTCGGCCGTCCCCTCTCCCGCAAAGCGTCCCGTCTGCTCCAGGAGATGACTGAGTTTCGAGATGCGAACCCAACAACGCTCCCGCTTCGATTCACTTTCTGGCCCGTACTTGGAATTCAAGCCGTCGACACAGGATTCCAGACAGCTCCGGAATCGTACGCGGAACGTTCGTTTAGACCGATTGACGAACGAGTCGATTGACCTGCTGACTTTGGTGGATCAAAGTGATGTAACGATTTTTGAATGACTGTATTCAATCACGGTCGGCCACATTACTTGTTATTAACGAGGAGAAGAATTGTGAGCCAGGTCTTCATGAGTTACTCACATGTTGATGTCGATTTTGCCAGCCGTCTCGAAGATTCACTTCGTGAGATGAACATTGATGTATTTCGCGATCAGAAGGTCATCAACTGGGGGGCAGACGTTCGCGCGGAAGTGCACACCGCCCTTCAAAACTGCGCTGCCGTTCTCGTCATTGTTTCCCCCGCAAGCCTTAAATCCGACTGGGTTCCATACGAGATAGGATATGGAATTGCGCTACGAAAGAAGATCTTGCCTTTTCTTACACACCGATCTCTCGAACTACCTGCCTATCTTTCGCGGTTGAGCCATAAAGTGGATGTTGAAGAAGTCCGTACGTTCTTCGCCGAACAATTCAAGGTTCCTGTAAATCCGAAATCCGCTGCTGAAACACTGCAAGTCACGGTCTCCTCCCTTGCTGATAACAATGCCGATCTTCTCACAGGAAGGTGGATTGGCGCCGCACATCAGCAGCGGGGCCCCGATGGCCAACCGATTGATTTCGCGGTCGATATGACCTTGTGTGCTGGCGATCACAAGATCGAGGGAACCATGCTGGTTGAAATGCCCCGTAACGGCCAGCATTATACTGTCACGTTTCACATTTCAGGCGGATTTGTGGGTGGACGATTTGCGTGGGTGAACTACGTCGCACGTGATTCAATACGACCACATTTCGGTACAATTCTCTTCGATATGGCGAATCATGCAGAGTCTTTGGTTGGTGAGTACACCGGCTATGGAGCATTGACGGATGGCATTGTTTCGGGGTTTGCCCGCGTCCATAAAGTCTCATGACACGGCGGTCGAGCAACCAAGGTACCACGTTTGAGATCGGACGGACGAGAGACTTGCATTGAGAACGGTGGGCACGAACTGGGGCGTGCTTGGAATGCTCACCATGCGGAGCGTGATAGGTCCTTTTTTCGAACAGAGAACAGTGGAGACGGTGTCCTGAATCGACGTGCGGCGTTCACGAATTCGTGGTTTCAGTCGGCCTCTCAAACCGGTCTCGGAAGTCTTCCGTCGGATACTTGACGCGGTTTTTGACCAGCTTGCTGCGGATGACTTCGCTGATATCGAGGCCGGTCGCGTTGGCCAGGCTGATCGCATAACAGAAAACGTCCGCCAGTTCTTCTGCCAGTCGTGTCCGGTGTGGCTCCAATGACGAACGGCGTGCCGATTCCACGTTGTCGGTCCATTGAAACAGCTCCATCAATTCCGCTGCTTCAATCGAAATCGACATCGCCAGGTTCTTCGGCGTGTGGAACTGCTCCCAGTTCCGCTCGGAAACAAACTGCTGAATCAACTGCCGTAATTCAGCGAGTGTTGTTGTGTCATCAGACATGGATACCGCGCCGCCTTACTGAACCAATTGCAGACTCGTTTCCGCCGTGACGGGAAGGCCTCGTTCATCCCGGGTCGTCGCACGCAACAGGAGCGGTTTCACATCCAACCCGCTCAACGTGGCGTCCAGTTCGATCGACAGTACTCCCTCTGCCGCGTTCCCGGCAATTTCCAGAGGATGCGGCTTCACACCCTGGATCGCTGTCGAGGAAACGACTTCCACCACGACCGGATTGTTCAGCCCGGGGCCTCGTTGGACTCGAATGGGAACATCGATGCGGCCTCCGGGGACCGCGCGAATTGTGGTCTTCGGAATCTGAATTGCAAACCGACCTGGATCCACCAGGGCGATCATCTGGTTGTTCTGGTCATTCGAACTGTAACTGACCCGGTGAGTCGTTCCATCCGCATCGGCCACGGTCGCCGACACAACCAGCGTCGATCGGCAAGTCCGGCCAATCTCCATCCAGGGGGGAAGCGTGACGGCAAACTCGAACTCGCTGGCCCCTGCGGGGACTGTCACGGCCGGGGCTGTCACCCCCTGCAGATGCCGTCCTTGCCGGTCCGCCAATTGAACTTCCAACGGTCCTTCATAACCGTTCCGATCCACGCGATACTTGCGAATGAACACCGCTCCCCGCGGGATGAACTTGGTTTCGAAGATCCCCACAAACTTGAATGGAGCGGGGACGGCCACGGCCAGCCAGGGTTGCCGTGTGTTGTCCGCCACCGCGATCCGGCCCGGTTCTGGATTGGCGGGGGTGAACGTGGCGACCGAAACCAACTCGCGATCACCGACCTTCGACCGCCCCACGATCCGCACCGGAGCCAGCGCCACTTTGGCATCGGCTTCTGCCTTGAGCGTCAATTGGATTTCACGCTGATTCGCCGCAACGACGAGCGGCAAGGCTGGCGACGAAATGGAGACACCTGCCGGAAGGCCTTCCACCGTCAAATCGACAGCCCCCTGAAACCCTGGACCCCGTTCCACGATCACCTTCAAATTACTGGTCTTGCCCCGTTCCAAGTTGAGCGTATCAATCGGCGACGCGAGCGAGAACTCGGGTTGCTCGGTGCTGACAGCCCGAATTCGATAGGCAAATCGCAGGTCTCCGCGCGAGGCCAATCGGTCACGGATCAGGAGCCGGAACTCGCCGTCACCTGGCGCTGTCCAGCGGAGTCGAGCATCGGTCTGAACTCCCGGCGAATCATCCGCCTCCGCCAATTTCTTCCCCTCGGCGTCTGTGATCTCGATTACCGCATCCAGGGGTGAGCCCAACCGGGCCGCACGAACCTCAAAGTCGTATTCAACCCCCTTCCTGGCGGTGAACCCCCAGCCATCCACATCTCCCGGCGCCTGGATTCGACCATTCCAGACGGCGGGAATTGTCGAAGCCTGAGGCGCCTTGTCATTCGGCTCTGCTTCCAGGAACTCGGTCAGGTCGTCCAGGTCCAGCCGGACTTCACCGCAGGAAGCACCGGGGTCGGACAGAGACATCGCGAATTCATTCCCTGTTTGAGGCAGGAGAATCTTGGTCGTTGCCGAAGGGAGGTTGGCGCCGCGAAGTTCAAACACCGTTTTTGCGCCGTGACGGCCGCCCAGGGGATAGATGCCATCCAGGACCGGCCCGGCCGTCACCGTGAGCCGATAGATATGGTCCTGCAAACCACCAAACCCGATGTCATGGACCCGCACCTGGTATTCACCATCATCGGGAGCAATGAATCTCAGGTCCGGTGTCACGTTCCCTTCGGGA
>Ga0265327_10003622_pt1 | contig 14536 bp, 5 predicted proteins | sample 41621metaG_FD_202089 | JGI IMG/M metagenome (GOLD analysis project Ga0265327, IMG submission 202089) | Rhizosphere microbial communities from Carex aquatilis grown in University of Washington, Seatle, WA, United States - 4-16-21 metaG | ecosystem: Host-associated > Plants > Roots > Rhizosphere >... | reverse complement strand
AGACTCCTGGCTGCGCAGAATGTTGATGATTTGTGTCTCTGTGAATTTTGACTTTTTCATACTTACCTTTTAAAGTTAGCTACTCATTTATATTTTTAAGTGCTACTGTTTATCGGTAAGCTTTCAACCTCGCCTATTATAAAGCTTTCCAGTTGTTATTGCTTCCATCGTATTCTTAATAGCTTGGATGAAATCGACCCCACTCTCTTCACGTCTAATTTCCCTACTGAATGCCGGACGTGTAAAAGCCTGCCGCAACATTGACAAAATGTGTATGTTCTTGTCGTATTTGTGAATTTTTTCGAGCACATCCGAATAGTACCAATACATTAATTGCTGGTGATTTTCAATAAACACTTGGAAGTCTTCCCAAAACCAAATGTGGACAGGGAATTTCTTGCTCTTCTTTCTTTCCGAATTTATTTCTTTTAATACATCTTGTACTTTTGTATCTCTTGAGGAGGTTGTTGCGAAAATTAATCGCTCAATCGATGGATTGCTAATCTTTTCCGCAGAAGTGATTTCCTTAAGTATTGTTGCTTTCGTTAGAAGCGAGGTGATCAAAAGATTTCCTTGGTCGTCGGTAAGACCTTTCTTTTTGCTTTGAATTGCTGTAAATCGCCCGCTCTCGTCATAGCCATAAAGATCAATTCCAGTTTGCTTTTGCCCAAGACGACCATAGTTTTGCCACCCCTCCTGTCCCCATATAACATCAACAACACCTCTTAGAAACTTTTCGAAATCTTGCCAGTTCTGGGGTGGAAGGAATGTTACATTTATGTTTCCCATTTAGTTAAGGTTTCCAGCAATTTAACGCACGCCGCGGACTTTCCCATTCCCATCTTAGCATTAGTTAAAAGCAATTAATAATATAATGTAGGGAATTTCATAATTAAAATTAATTATTTATACATCTTTTTTCCAGAAATGAAAATCCAGCAAAATAGCGTCTTTCGGGGTCAAAACTTGTTTTTTTCTCCTATTTAGCGCGCGATACCACGACCCGACCTGTCTGTCCGGAGCAATTGCACCCCGCCCCCGTAACATATGTGATATTTGAATATCAACTGTTTATGTTTTTTGTGCAATGCAAAAGTCCCTGCTGGCGCGGGTTTCGCATTGCAGGGGCTTGTCATTGGTGTTGCCAAGGTTTGACTATCTTATCACAGCCGTTAACGTTACATCGATGTAATAAGATCTAACATCAGCACAGCCCATACTGCCTGATCAAATGTATCCAGAAAATGCGTTGATTGTTCTTGCGGGAATCCTGCCTTTATTAAAAGCTCCGTAGCTTTGAATTGTAAGAGCACCCACCATTACTATGTCTATAAATGTTTTGCTTGCAGACGACCATCTGATTATTACAGACCGGTTGAAGTTGATGATTACCCAATTGATCCCAGACGTCCAAATAACGGAAGTGAACGATATGGCCGCTGCGCTAACGGCGCTCCGCCAGTCGGAAATACAGCTGGTGATCTGTGATGTCAACATGCCCGGCGCCAATCATTTCGGTATTGTAAAAGCCATCAAATCCATCCGGCCGCAGGCCAGGCTTATTATGCTCAGCGCTTATGATCCCCGGCTTTATGCCTATCGTTACCTGCAGGAAGGCGCAGATGCCTTTTTGAGTAAGAGTGTCTCCATTGCTGAGATTGAAGCAACCGTACTATCCGTTTTAAACAGCAAGCCTAATGCCGCAGTTGTGTCGACAGATTCGCCCTTGTCTGCACTTTCCAACAGGGAGCTTGAAGTGGCGCAATTGCTTATAGAAGGAAACGGTATTCTTGAAATTGCCAACCTGCTTCAATTAAGTGTGAGTACGGTGAGCACTTATAAAATCCGCGTGTTCGAAAAATTAGCACTGACGAATGTGCCTGCCCTGGCCGCCCTGTTTCACAATCACTATGCCGGAAGTTCCCGTTAATCCACTGTTTTATTTCTGTGGAATGGAAACCGTAATGTTGATACCCTTTTCAAGAGCAGCGCTTACCCGTACTTTCAACCGGTGCGATACCGCAATCTCTTTAATGATCTGAAAACCAAAACCAGTGTTAATAATACTTCGGTTTACCTGTGATGCATTGAAATAATCGTTGCAAGCCTGAAGCTGCTCGGCCGTCATACCTTTGCCGGTATCAGCTATTGATAACAGGATCCGGTCGTTTTCAACGGTGGTTGTAATAGTTATTTTCCCGTTTTCCGTATTTTTTACTGCATTGTCGATAAGGTTGTGAATGATAATGCTGATCAGCGATTCATTATGATGGATCAATAATGCAGGATCGGTCAGGTTTTCGATGGCATTGTTGCGTGCAGTAGCTGCAATTTTAAAGAGTGCGGTTTTTTGTGCAATAAGTTTATGCAGATGAAAGCTGGTGCTGGAGAAGTTTTTAGAAAGGCGGGTGCGCATATACTCGCCAAGGTTTTGTACCACTTCGTAAATCCGGTTTACATCCTGGTGTACATGCCGCATATCGCTGGCCGGTACCCCCAGCTGATGGTCTGCCCGGTTTAAAGACTGCCCGGTAAACATACTCAGGTATTTTAACGGCGTGGTAATATCATGCGTTATATGTTCATTCAGTTTGGTTTGAAATTGCAGTTGTTCGCCCAGCCGGTTTTCGGAATGCTCCAGGTCATGAATAATATCTTTCAGATCTTGGGTGCGGTGCAGTATAGCCGCTTCCAGAAGCAAGTTTCTTTTTTTCCAGTGCAACACGCGCAGCCGTATTATCAGCCAGATAAATGCCAGGAGCAGTATACAGGCTGAAATATAAAACCATTGGGTCTGCCACCAGGCCGGCGGCATATAAACCGTCAGTTCCCGCGTTATATAATTACCGGCGCCGAAACCTGCTTTTTTCCGGATAACGATATGGTTGTGTCCAATAGGCAATGACGACAAGATCACCACACCATTATAGGTATTATTCCAGTTACTGTCATTATTGATCCGGAACTGGTATTGCAGATTGCCAGGATCGCCCAGGTAAGCGGAAGCCGGTGTTATTTTAAATGTTCTGAACGTTCTGTGCAGCTTTGCCAGGCCGTTTTCCATCTTTATCTCCCGGTCGTCCAGTTCCAGTTTGTCGATGATAAATGTTTCCGCCGGCAACTCCGGTTTTATTTTCGATGGTTCAAAAAAAACAACACCTTCCATCGAAGAAAACGTAAAGAAACCGTTGCGGAGTTTTGTGCCCACATAAGGGCTGCCGCCGTTAAATTCATTGGTTAGAAAACCAGCTTCTTTGCCGTAATAAAACAGATAAGGTTCTTCTTGTTGCTCATCGAGTGCATAGGCAAGCAGATCCTTTCGCCGGCCTTGGTAAATGCCGTGATTGGTGCTGATCCAGAAATTGCCCTGGCTATCCTCCAGTATCTTGTGAATTGCTTTCATATAAGGATAGCTGGCCATCGGGAAATGTACAAGTTTGCCTTTCAGCCAAAGGAAAAGCCCGTCTTCATAAGTGCAGATCCATACTTCTCCGGGCCGGGGAATGTAAAGGCTTCTCGCCATTTTGTTATTTAAAGCCTGAATGGTGTCTACAGCGCCGGTGCCCAGATGCATGCACAGCAAATGCCGCTCCGAGCATATCCAAAGCCATTTGTCTCCTTCCGCTTCCAGGCTCATGATATAGTCCTTCATAGCCAGTACCCTGCGTGGCGCCATCTGCGGCATTTTCGGGTCCATTACAAACAAGCCCTGGCGTTCAGTGCCGATCCAGATCCGGTGGTCTTTTCCTTCGGTAAGCGTAGTCGGTTGCGTAAAAGTCCATTCTTTTTTCTTTCGGATCGCCTGACTGTCGAGCAAAAATATCCTGTCGATACCGCAAACAAGTATATCGCCACTGGAAAGCCGGAGCAGTGCATCTGAACGGTGGGTAGTGCCACCGTCGTCCGGGAAGCCGCGATAAACCGCGGGAATAGCCGGGTTAGAGCAGCAGCGGGTACCATTGCCCGTGAGTACGGTGCTGTCATTGAGCGCTACCTGATCGTATACGACATTTATGTCTGGCCGCTTCTTTTTGTCATTATAAACTACGGTGTGAAATTTCTTCCGGCTAAGGATGTATAAGCCATTCGTCAGGCTACCGAGAAAAAGGCGTTGCTGTATACTGTCGTAATAAGCACAACGAATCAGCAACTGATCAAATTCAAAGCCCGATAGCAACAATCGGGTAGCGATATTGCCGTTAGGCGCAGGTGTCGCCAGATATATGTTATGGGCGGTAAACAAAAAAGTTTGTCCCGTGGCATAAGCGCTCTCGACATAATAATCGGCAGGTTGCTGTTGCCTTGTAAAATCGCCTTCAAAATGCACATTGCGAATGCCTTCCGGGGTAATACGCTGCAAACTGTCTCGAGTAGCGTTTTTTATGATCCGGTACATAGCATTGTCAAACGAAAACATCTCTCCCGATGCGTCCAGTTGTGGTATATGAATGCTGTCCGGCTGCTTTTGATCGCGATACCATAGGATGCCATACTTCATCACCACCAGTGCACCCAAATGGTTACCCGGATAAAAAAACAACTTGTCGGGTTGTGCTTGTCCCCGTACCCATTTAAAAGCTTTGGCGTTTAATTTCCGGGATGAACCGGTTACCAGGACATCGGGATTTTCACCCGATAACTTATAGGCTTTTCCCTTCGAAATTGCCAGGAATTCGCCGATACTGGAAATAGCCAATAGTTTTTGACCGTCGGCACTCCGTCGAATATCGAACATTCTGCTGCTAACGATGCCGGTGTTGTTTTTATCAAATGGCTTGAAATTATTGCCGTCAAAGCGAAGTAAGCCCGATTCCGTCGCCAGCCAGATGAACCCATAATCGTCTGGAGCAATCGCTTTCACCGTATTTTGTGACAATCCGTTTTCGCTGGTATAATGCCGGCAATGGTAATCGGATAAATCCGTTTGCGCAAATAGCATATCTGTTGTCAGCGACAAGAACAGGCAAAGCAGTAAATATTTCATTAAAAGTTTGGGAAGCTCCTGCAAAACTACATTTTTCAGTCCGTTGAAAACATCCGGCACGCGGTCTCAACGTTTTGCGCAACAGCATTCCAAAATCGTGCCCATAACTTAACGGGCCTTCCGATCGGCCATAGCTAAGGAGTACAGCCTCTTGTAGCGATATTACTACAAATGATATCGGAAACATAGATGTATTTTTCTGCCCGAAAGAACTTTATGGTCTGCCATGGTAAGGGATAGCCGGGCGACTGATCTAACACCCTCTCTTTTTATCAGATATTTTATGCAGTGTATTATTAAACCAATAATAGCTATGAGGAAACTATTTGCTTTTATGTGCCTTTTTTTCCTCTCTTTTTGCCGAAGAGAAGCAGCTTTTGCGCAAACACGGCCGGTGACACCGGAGCTCCGGAAAGAAGTAGACGGCTGGTTAAAGAACGACCAGTCTGGGTTTACGGAAAACAAAGGGCAGATCAAAGATCAGAATGGACAGCCAAACGGCGCGGTAAAGTATTTGCTGAACATGAAAGGGCTCAACGTACAGTTGCGGGCCAATGGATTCAGCTACGATACCTGGGTGATGGATGCTGCGGATAGAGAGGATCACGTGCTTGCCGGGTTGCCGCAGATGGCCCTGAAAGTGCAAAAAACTAAACTTAATTTTCATAGAGTAGACATAGCGCTGAAAGGTGCCAATCCCGATGCGGAAATAGTTGCCGAACAGCCACTACCGGGTTATACCAATATTATCAGCGGTCCTGAATCTTTTTCGGAAATACACAGTTTTAAGAAGGTCACTTATAAGAATATTTACCCCGGCATCGACCTGGAGTTTATGGCGAGGAAAGGTGAAGACAAACCGGTTGAATACAATTTTATTGTACATCCCGGAGCCGACCCATCTTTGATAAAAATGCAGTATAACGGCGCAGATAAAATAACCTTGACTAAAGGGGAGATTGAGATGAAGCTGGCATTCGGAACCTTGAAAGAAAGGATTCCGGCCAGCTTTATTGCGCAAACCGGAAAAAGCCTGAATGTGCAATACAAGGCCGACGGGAACATGTATGCATTCAATGTACCTGCTTACGACAAAAACAAAACGCTGATTATTGATCCCACACCAAGTCTGGTTTGGGCTACTTACCTGGGAGGCGTGGAGAAGACGGGTGTTTATGATTACGACAGACCTTCTTCAGTAAAGGTAGACAACCAGGGTAATGTAGTGGTTTGCGGAACAACCTCTGCCGCTAGCGGTATTGCCAGCGGTGGTGTGCCCAATACTACTATCTCAACGGCAAACTACCGCAATGCATATATTGCAAAGTACACAGCTGCCGGTGTAAAAACATGGGCTTGTTATGTAGGCGGTAATATTGAGGACGTAGGGGGAGACCTGGTGATCGACGGCAGCAATAATATTTACATGGCCGAAAGTACCGTGAGTACTAACCTGCCTATTACGGGGGGCAGTGGTCATAACAGTTATATAGGGGGCTGGGATGTCTATGTGCTCAAACTATCATCTGCGGGCGCTTTTCAATGGGGTAATTATATGGGCGGCAGTGCGGGCAATGACTTTCCGCTCGTTATGCAAATGCTTCCCAGCGGAAATCTCGTAATCGGCGGAAATACCGTTAGCGGAGGCGCTGCCATTGCATTTGGTACAGGGTATGACCAGACATTTGCTGCAGGCGGCGAAGACGGGTATATTTTTACGATGAACGCAACAACAGGTGCCGGCATCTGGGGTACCTATGTGGGCGGCCCCGGCGATGACTATGTGTTTGGGCTCGCTTCTGATACAGCGGGAAATATTTATTTTACAGGAAACAGTAACAGTACCAGCGGTATTGCAACTGCGGGTTCTTACCAATCTGTCAACGGAGGGTCGTATGATGGTTTCGTCGGTAAGCTTAATAGCACTGGCAGCACACTCAGCTGGTGTACTTATTATGGCGGCACGCTTGCAGACGGCGCGTATGATATTGTGGTAGACAAAAACGGCGACCTGGTGATCGGGGGGATTGCTGCCAGTACCGGCCTTGCTACGCCGGGAGCCCACCAGACTGCTTATAATGGAAGTTCGGACGGATACGTTATGAAAATGTCAACAGCAGGCAGTCGCATTTGGGCAACCTATTATGGCGGGTTGGGGTTTGATATCGTCAACAAGGTGCAGGTCGACGAAAATAACGATATCTATATTTCGGGTTATACCGGCAGTACCAGTAATATTGCTACCAACTGTAGTTTTCAGCCCGTATATGGTGGCGGCTCTTCCGATTCTTATATTGCCAAATTGAATGCTGCCGGTACGACCCGCTCGTGGGGCAGCTATTTTGGCGGCGCCAATCTGGATGAGTGTAATGGCACTTATGGACAAGGCAAACCAATGGTTTATACCGCGAACGGTGTTCTTTACTTTGCGGGTTATACCTTCTCTGCTGGCCTGGCTACCGGTGGCGCCCCTGATGTGACGCTAGATGGCCAGGAAGATGCGATCATCGCAAAATTTACAGACGGCACTGCGCCGCTGGATCTACAGGTAACGGCGCAAACACTGAGCCCGCTTTCGCAGACCGCGTGTGCACTTGGCGTACCATCATTAATTACCGGCAACCTGGTCAGTATTTATAATCCGCAAACATTTACTTCGCCGGTTTTTTATCAGTGGCAGGTTGCGGATGATTCTACCAACGGACCCTGGACGGATATGGCGGGTGAGGTTTATAAAGATTTGACGCCGCTTTCGGCAAACAGCACTAAATATTACCGCAGAAAGGTGTTGGTCAATAACGGCTTTTGTGATAAAAAAATCGTGAGCATTTCGCCGGTGGCTACCGTGAGTGTGACCAGTAATATAGCGCCGGTTGCGAACGCCAACGGTCCGCAATGGTTTCTTTGCAGCAGTCCTAATACCGTTACATTAAACGGTAGCGGCACCACATCCGGCGGCGCTACGATCAGCACTTACCAATGGTACGCAGGGTCAAATCTCATTACGCCAGTAGCGGTAACTGCAAATTATACACCCACAAATATTACAACGGCAACAACATTTACGCTCAAGATAACCGATAATAATGGTTGTACCGACGTAGACCAGGTAACAGTAACCCCCGTAGTTGCGAATGCTGGGCCGGACAAATCACTCTGTCAGGGCAGCGGCGGTGTGCAGATCGGCACTACCGGTATTGCAGGCGGTTCGGTTGCTTATAATTGGACAATCGTGTCGGGTACGCCGGGCAGTCTGAGTTGTACCAGTTGCGCACAGCCAATTGCCACGCCAGCAGCGGCTACCACCTATGCACTGATGGTAACGGTTACCCGTAAGGATGGCAGTACCTGCGTCTCGTACGATACCACGGTTATATCATTTGTTGCAGCACCTACCAACGGTCCTGCTCTGGCGGGTGCCGATAAAACGATCTGTAAAAGTTCATCGGTAACATTAGGCAATGGTACACCCGATCCTTCGGCTACCTATAGCTGGGCTCCGGCCAATTACCTGAGCAATGCCAATATCGGCAATCCTACATTTAATGCCGGTATTGCAATGGTGAGCTGTCCGCTTACCTATACGGTTACCGCCGTAAAAGCCGGCTGTAGCTTCACCGATCAGGTAAATGTCAGTGTCATCAATCCGCAGGTCGATTATGCCGGCGATACGACCCCTTGTTATATTTATTCAGAGCAGCTCAATGAAGTCAATTGCGGCAACGCTACTTATGCATGGCAGGTAATATCCGGTCCGGGAGTAGTACAGAGTACGAACGCGGGCGGCGCTTCTGCTTATTTATACAACCCGGGTGCTACGTTGACTCAGTTTCAGAGAATAACCACTTTAAACGGAGTAAGCTGTCCATCTGCACCTGTTACGCTTGCCCCTTGCGGTAATCTTTGTCCGCCAACACAGATCAAAATTTTAGGTGACAAAGGTTGTCCTAAAGTTTTTGGTGGACAAGAATTTCAGCTATACATCAAGTTCATCAACCCGGCAGAATGGAATTTTGCCTGGACGCCGGCCAACCTCGTCGATAACCCGAATGCGCCGGTGGTAACCATCAGTGCCACCACACCGGCAGTTATCGATGCGGTGATCACCAATAAAATTACAGGCGCGGTATGTCCCGTAGATTCTTTGCCGATCAATGATCCGAGCTGGGTACAACCGACCATCAACACACCAGACCGATTCGTTTGTCCGAATACACCGACAGGCATTGGTGAGCTTGCGGGGGGCGGATACAGTTATGAATGGACGCCTACGCAGGGCCTTACAAATGCTGGACTCAGCAATCCGCTGGCTACGCTTAGTACTTCTGCTACGTACAATGTAATCAAGACCGATAATGCAACCGGTTGTACTGTTTCTGATGAAGTGCAGGTAACTGCGGGTAATATTGATTATGATGCCGGCGCCAACCGCACTGTTTGTAATGGCGGTACAGCAACCCTGGGCACTACGCCTGGCGGCAACTACACGTACAGCTGGCAACCTGCCGGTGCAGCCTGGACCAATGGCACAGGACCGACAGATGCGAATCCGCAGGTGCTTTTTGCAGGTACGACACAGGCCTTTACTGTTACCATTACAGATACACAGAGTGGATGTACCAAACTGGATACCGTAACACTGAGCAATTCGGTTACTCCGGGAGAATACGCCGGTGCGAATATTGGCCCGATATGTCCTGGCGCAATGTCGCAACTTGGACATACGTCGGTGCCTAATGCTAGTTATGTATGGTCGCCTGCTACAGGACTTAGCTGCACTACCTGCGCTAATCCGATGGTTACGGCTGGCACGGCCAACCAGACTTATACGGTTACTGTAAGCTATCCGGGTTGTTCTACTCCAGTTACCGACCAGGTTACCGTGTCGGTTTACCCGGTGCCATCAGTCGTATTTAACGGACGAACGGTTTGTCCTGCAACACCGGTTAATATTGGTGTAGGCGGTGGTAATGGCAACAGTACGAGTATCGCCGGTGTGGCCAGTTATAGCTGGAGTCCGGCTACAGCGCTCAGTTGTACCAATTGTGCAAGCCCGTTTGCCAATCCACAGGCGTTTACTATTTACACGGCATCGCTTACGCTAACCAATGGCTGTATCGTGACCGATACGGTAGCCATTACGCCTACGGTGACCGCAACTGCAAAACCTGATGCTACGGTTTGTCCGGGCGGCAGCGTGCAGCTGGGTAGTCCGGCGCAGGGTGGTGTTACCTATAGTTGGAGTAGTGTGTCAGGATCATCGGTGGCTACGCTTTCTTGCACTAACTGTGCACAGCCTGTAGCTACGCCTGCGGTGACCACAATTTATCGCCTCGCGGCATCGGGCAGTGGCTGTACTGTTACCGATGATGTACAGATCACGGTGAAAACCTTGCCCACTTTTACGATCAGTGGTAATACAAGCATTTGTACCGGCGGCAGTACAAGCCTCAGTGCCACACCGGTAGCGCAGAATACAAGCTATCAATGGAGCCCTGTGGCAGGTGTAGCCAGCCCCGACAGTGCCACGACGGTCATTAATCCGGTCGCTACCGCTACTTACCGGCTTACGCAAACAGATATCAACAGCGGTTGCAGTAATTACCGGGAAGTGATAGTATCTGTTTCGCCCAACAACGTAAATGCAACTGGCGGCAATAAGACCATTTGCCCCAATACATCCGATACCTTGCGCTTAGCGGTGTCACCTACCACTGGCAATACAATCAGTTGGTCGCCTGCCACTGGCCTGAGCAATCCGTTTGCACAAAATCCGGAGGTTGTTGCTGCTGCTAGTGGTATTTATATCGCTACGGTTACCAACAATATTTCTAATTGTTCCGATACGGCCATTTTCAATATTACGGTTCCGGCAAGTTGCACAGGAAGCGATTATGGCGATGCGCCCGCTGTTTATGATAACGGTATTGCCGCAAGCCACGGTGTATTGAGTACATTGATGATAGGCTCTTCAATAGATGCGGAAGGGGTGCAGGTAAGCTCTGTGCTGGCCAACGGCGATGACCTCAACCAGGTATCGAACGACGAAGAAGGCGTTAGCTTTTTGCCAGGAGTTACTACCGCCAGCAAAACCGTTGGGGTGTTGGTAAATACAGTACGCAATAATACGGGCGGTCCCGCCTATCTCGTTGCCTGGATCGATTTTAACCGCGATGGTGATTTTAGTGACGCAGGAGAGCAATCAACGGTAGTGAAATTGGCCAGCAGTGCAACGGCCAGCAACCCGGTGTTACAGTTTAGTGGCTTTAATAGTGGTTGTGTAGTGAGCAGTGGCCCGTCTTATCTGCGTGTTCGGCTCACCACGGATACCAGTGGCAGCTGGGATATTAATCCTGCACCTACAGGTGCGCGTGCAGATGGCGAAGTGGAAGACTACGCAGTAACCATATATGGTACCGATTTCAGTGACTTGCCGATCATGTATCCTACCGCACGGGCAACCGTTAATCCCGATCTGAACAATGATGGCAAACCGGATGCGGCCGGTAGTGTATGGCTGGGCAATATCGTCGACTATGCAAGTTGCGATCCGATATTGACTAACCTTGCCAATGGGGATGATAACAACGGCATGAGTGATGAAGACGGACTCAATACGAATGGCAGTATCACAACGGGCAATACGACGGCAACCTGGGATGTTACGGTGAATAGCCAGGGCGCTGTCAATAATGTGCAGTGGGGTATGTGGGTAGACTGGAATGCGGATGGTGTTTTCGATGCTTTCTTCAACGATAGTGCGAATACCGCCTCTCCGGTAGTAGTGCCGGTATCGGTTACTTCGCCGGCTACTATTGCACAGAATTACCTGGTACGCCTGGGTGTGAAAACCGGTACTGCATTTACTGCCAACGATTATAACCTGCAGATCGCAAATGGCGAATGGGAAGATTTTATTGCTGCACAGATACCGCTTGGCGTAAATTTGCTTTCGTTTAATGCTACGAAGCAAACAGCTTCCACGGCATTACTGCAATGGAAAACAACCCGCGAACAACAAAGCGATTATTTTATCGTAGAGCGTAGTGCAGACGCCCGCGAGTGGACCGAAGTTGGTCGTGTAAAGGCAGCAACGCAAAGCGAATTGGAACGCAGTTACAGTCTTACCGATTACGCCCCACTATTGGGCATCAACTATTACCGCCTGCGAATGGTAGATAAAGAGGGTCGTTATCAACTAAGCGCGGTGCGCCGGCTCGATTTTGATAACAACGGCTTGAATGGCATTGCAATTATTCCTAATCCTGCACACGAAAAAGCAACGGTCGTATTCGAACAACCTATTGCAACTGCAACCACCCTGAAGATTTGGAATAATCTTGGCCAGGTTATTTATACTTGTACCATTCCGGCAATGACCCGAAGCTACCAAATCACGCTACCAGAAGTAGCGCCAGGTATTTACCAAGTGGCGACAGAAGGCGGTGGTATCAATAGACATCTGAAGCTGGTGATACAATAATCGGGCAGGCAGATTTTAAAATAAAACAAACAGAAGAGACTGGGGCTGACCATTATTTGGTCAGCCCCAGTTTTATCCAATCAAAACTAATAACGGGTTACGAAAAACAGAATCGATCGGGGTAGCTCATAATTCACACAACCAACATTTAATAATCGCTGGAATTATGATATAAATCATAAAAGCCGCAAACTGATGCCAATGGCTGTTTTACAACTTGTACCAGTTGAAAAATCCTAGTACTTTGCGCCCGCAAAACGCTGCCTGACGACGACTGTCGGGCTAGCAGTAATTATTTACACAACTCATGAAGAAAAATGTTCTGATAGCAGGTGGAGGTTTTTCTGGTTTGTACAGCGCTATGAAATTAAGTCAGCTCGGTTATGAGGTGACCATTATAGAAGCTTCGCCAGACCATTGGGGCGGTAGGATAGAAACAACGGTGATGGATGGTTTTATTACCGAATGGGGCCCGATGCGTTTTGAAACTCGTCTCCAGCCGAAATTTGGGCAGTTGATCGAAGACCTGAATATTGAGCTGGTTCCGTTTAATGGTCCTAAAGCGAATCCTTCGCCTTATCCGCATTATGATCTGCCTTTACAGGAGCAGAACCTCGATGCACTTGAACTTTTGCGCCGCGGCATTTTATTGATGATGGGTAAAAATCCGAACAATCCGTTAGATCACTGTTGCCAGGAATGGATCGACAGCCTGACTGAAGACGATTACCGTGCCATGCGCAAAGAAGCTACGCTCAATGGAAAGCCGATGTGGCAGATGGGTTTCTGGAACGCACTTAGCGAAGACGGCATCCTTTCACACCAGGCATTAATGAAGATCCGCGACACCGGCACTTTCTATCACATGATCCCCGACAACCTCAATGCTATAGAATGGACGATCTGGTGGTTGCGCGCTTTCAAAACAGATGGGCAAATATTGGCCACTATTAAAAAAGGTTCCAAAGAAATCACCGATCAGCTCATTCACCGGCTGAAAGCGAAGGACAATGTAACGTTGATCTCAAATGCACGGCTCATTTCTTTTCAGGCAATTTCAGGAAATAAAGTAGGCGCTATTTATGAGCATGGTGGTGAACGCAAAACGTTTCTGGCCGATCATCTGATGTTAGCGATGCCACAATATCCTTTGCAGCAGCTGGCGCATTCATTGCCACAAAAGATTGCCGCCAATTTGAACGCGGTAAACGGCTTTGCGATGACCAAAGTGTTTTTCTTCATTAAAAAACCGTGGTGGGGCTACAGTCAAAGTCCGCAGGCAAGGGCCAACCGAATGCCCACACGTGAGATTCACTATTTCCGTCGTTCGCAAAATGATGACCATGATGGCCACGGCATGATCCTGCTTTATACCGACAGGCCGGCAACCGAGTATTGGAACGTATATATTGAAGACCGCGATGTACATGATGCGGCAGAGGTCAACAATAACGATGAGATCAAACATCAGTTTGCCAATTTCATGTCGAAAGATGTGTATCGTTCCCTGCAGGGCAACGAAGCCATGTCTGTTTCTGGTTTGCGCCTTACGAAAGAGTCGATTCAGACTTATGCCAACATGACGCTCGATGAGATCAAGGCTGATATTGAGGCTTCAATAGTTTCGTACGGCATCCGCGATTGGTCTTGTGCGCCTTATGGCGCGGGTAATCACTGCTGGCGCCCGGGTGTGAAATCATGGGAAATACAGGAGCAATTTAAAGCCTTCGCACTCGATGGTTCTGAAGCGAAAAACGTACACATTATCGGAGAAGCTTATTCCGATTATACCGGTTTCATAGAAGGTGCTATTAATTCTGCCGACTGGGCGCTGGAAGAAATTTTAAAAGCTGCGCCGGTGAATATTGCATAGTGCCAGTTTAAAAATAATTCGAAGAAGGCGGAAAAGATTTTTCTTTTCCGCTTTTTATTATCAGAGCTATGCCTCGTCCTAAAAAAGGTTGACACAAAAGCGGTGTAACCATAATGAACAAAGGACAAATCGGAGTACCCAAACGGACTCAGAGAGATTACAGTTTAGCTTTCAAATTGCAGGTGGTTGATGAGAT
>Ga0265327_10003621_pt1 | contig 14538 bp, 10 predicted proteins | sample 41621metaG_FD_202089 | JGI IMG/M metagenome (GOLD analysis project Ga0265327, IMG submission 202089) | Rhizosphere microbial communities from Carex aquatilis grown in University of Washington, Seatle, WA, United States - 4-16-21 metaG | ecosystem: Host-associated > Plants > Roots > Rhizosphere... | reverse complement strand
GGTGGGTCTGTCGGTCGCGCAGCTGACGCAGGGCACGATCGTCGGGAACCTCGGTTTCTCCGACATCGCTTTCCCCAGGCCGCTTTTCCACGGTGACACGCTGTACGCGGAGTCCGAGGTGATCGAGAAGCGCGAGTCCAAGAGCCGCCCGGGCGAGGGCATCGTCACGTTCGCCCACACCGGCCGTAACCAGCACGGCGACATCGTCGCCACGGCGGCGCGCAAGACGATGGTGCGTAAGCGCCCGGTGGGAGAGGCATGAGTCTGTCTGCTCCCGGTCCCGGCTGGCTGTTCTGCCCGGCCGACCGCCCCGAGCGGTTCGAGAAGGCCGCTGCCGCAGCTGATGTGGTGATCCTCGATCTGGAGGACGGCTGCGCGGCGAAGGACCGGCCGGCCGCCCGTCAGGCGCTGATCGACACCCCGCTGGACCCGGCCCGCACGGTGGTGCGGCTGAATCCGTCGGACACCGCCGATCACCCGCTGGATCTTGCGGCGCTGGCCCGCACCCCGTACACCACGGTGATGCTGGCGAAAACCGAATCAGCCGAACAGGTTCGGGTGCTGGCGCCGCTGGAGGTGGTGGTGCTGGTGGAGACGCCGCTCGGTGCGCTCGCCGTCACCGAGACCGCCCGGGTCGACAACACCTACGCCGTCATGTGGGGTGCCGAAGACCTGTTCGCTGCCACCGGGGGCACCGCCAATCGCTGGCCCGACGGCAGCTACCGCGATGTGGCCAAGCACGTCCGGTCACAGTCGTTGTTGGCGGCCAAGGCTTTCGGCAAGCTCGCGCTGGATTCGGTGTACCTGGACATCAAGAACCTGGACGGCCTGCGCGCCGAGGTCGACGATGCCGTGGCCGTCGGCTTCGACGCCAAGGTGGCCATCCATCCCACCCAGGTTGCGGTCATCCGCTCCGGCTACGCGCCGACCGAGAAGGAAATCGCCTGGGCGCGTGCGGTACTCGATGCCGCGATCCGCGAGCGCGGCGTATTCCAGTACGACGGGCTCATGGTCGACATGCCGGTGCTCCGCCGCGCCGAGCGCATCATCGCTCTGGCCCCGTAGCGGCAGCTAGAGGTCCTCGACGCTGAGGATGCCGTCCTGCACGGCGCGGGCGACGAGTTGGGCTTTGGTGGCCGCCGGCCGTCCCGCCGCGGCGTATTTGGCGCGGACGCGTTGCAGATGGGTCCGGACGGTGGTCGGTGCGAGGTGTAGGCGCTTGGCGACGATGTCCTTGCTCTCGGTCTGAAACCAGGCCTTGAGCACTTCGCGTTCGCGCTTGGTGAGCCCGGGCCGGCCGGAGTCGGTGTCCGAGCAGATGGCCGCGGCCATCCGGGGACCGATGTACGGCTCGTGGGTGCTGGCCGCTCGGATGGCCTCGATGAGGTGGCCCTGGCCTTCACTCTTGGCCAGGTACGTGACCACGCCGATGCCGAGGCAGCGCAGAATCACCTCGGCGTTCTCCAGGTGCGAGTAGACGATCACCGCATGTCCCGCGTCGACGATGGCGGCGACCGCGTCGAAATCGGGCTGGCGGCTGCGCAGTTCGAGATCCAGGATGACCGCGGCCAACTCGTGATCGGCCTTCGGATAGACGGCCAGGAAGGATTCGGCGTCGAGGTGGTCGGATGCGACGCGGATGGGTGGGTCGGCCTGTGCGCACCATGCCGAGACGCCGGTGTGGATGACGTCGTGGTCATCGACAACGGCTATGGCCAGGGGCTCAGGTCGGTTGGCCGGCGCGGACATGTTCGGTCGATCTCTCTGGCAGTGGATGGCGCACGGTGATCCACACCGTGTCATCAAGGGTGGTCAAGTCGAATTCATCTTCGTCGCAGACGCTGGATTTCGTCGGCAAATCGGTGTGGCCGGCGCGGTGACACATGATGCTGAGCTCGACGGCGGCGGCCTCGGCGGTCAGCGTGATCCGGGCGGGTGAGGCGGCCGAGTGGAGCACCTGGTCGACGAGTCGGGCCAGCCGTCGCGCTGTCGGCACATCCATGGTCGGTAGCGTGCCCTGGACGTCGACGGAGACGGCGATGCCGCGATTCTGGGCCGCGTCGACGCGAGGGCGCAACTCACGCAGCAGCACGTGCTCGAAGCTCGATGACTGGTCGAAAAGGGTACGCAGGCGCTGGTATTCGAGTTGTGCACGGCGCCGCGTCTCGTCATCGACCGGTTCGCCGTCGGCGAGGGTCGACAGCAGGGGCTGGATGGTGTCGGCGAGGTCCGCATAGCGGCGGTCGTACTCCTCCTGCACGGCATCGGCGATACGTGCTGCGGCAGTGAGGCGCATGTGACTCTCGGTCTCGGCGGTGGCGGCAGCCGCGGACTGCCGGATCATGTCAGCCACGACCAGCGCGCAGAATTGAGCGACGAGCACGCTCGCGGTGTCGTATCCGAGGTCGACGATCGTATGGGCCGACGGATTCCGGATGATCGCGTAGATCGCAGGCACGACCCAGCACCACGCCAGGACGCCGACCGCGTAGCCGAGTCGGACGCTGAGCAGCAGCGGCAGCACACACCAGCCGATCGCACCTTCGGCCCACTGCAGCTGGGGGTCGAGGTCGTTGATCGGCATCGAGATCGACTGCACCAGAGCGACAATCACGAGTGCGACGATGCCGAAGCGGGCCCGCGGGTTGGTTCGGCCCATCACCCGTGGGATCGCCGACAGTGTCGCCGCTGTGGTCACGACGATGAGAACCCATTGCAGATGGGGATAGGCCGCGAAGGCCAGCGAGGCCGGGACGGTCACCAGCAGGTTCACCAGCGCATAGGCGACCAATGCCAGCCCGAATACCATGTGTGCCCGCTCGATCAGCCGTTCCGGGTCCGGCGCTGCCGTCGCATTGGCAGATGTTGCGGTGGGCCACCGCAATTCAACCGATGTGCCGCGTCCGGGCTGTGTGCTGATCTCGGCGACGCCGCCGAGCTGCTGCATGCGGGCGACGATCGAGTCGGCGATGCCGTGCCCGCGCGTCGGCTGCGTGCTGTCGAATCCGCATCCGTTGTCGGTGATCTGAATCCGGCCGATATGGACGGTAATGGTGACGGCGGTGGCACCGGAATGCCGGTCGACGTTGGTGAGGGCCTCCCGGGTGGCGGCCGCGATGGTCGCTGCCGTCGCGCCGTCCACCCACATCGCGGTGGCACCGGCATAGCTCACCGGCGTCGTGGCGTGGGTGGCGTGATCACGCAGGGCGGCAACGAGATCTGCCGGCGGTGCGGGTGCGTGGGAGGCCTCGGTGAACACACGAAGGTCGCGGCGCGCCTGGGCGGCAACGCGATCCGGCGACAAGGCGGTGCCGGTGCCCACCATCAGCAGGGTGGACGCGACGGTGTCGTGGAGCAGGCGCATCTGCTCGCGGTCGTAATCGCGGACGGCGGCGTTGACTTTCTGGCGCAGCTCGACCGCGAGCCGTTCGGCGCGCGCGACGTCGACCTTCTCGGCCACCCGCACCGTCAACATCCGGATGAGCGTCGACGCGACCCACAGCAATGCGAAGTAGTAGACGTTGACCCACTGATCGGCGTCGCGCAGTCCGTCGACCGACGCCACCCCAGCGGCGAGCGCGGCAGCGACTCCCGCGGTCATCGCCATGTTGAGCAGGGGCTCGAACACCGTGAAGCTCGCGATAGCGGTGCCGGCGATCGCGATCGGCGCGCAGGTCGACGGGCACACCTGGCGGTCGGATGAGAGGACCGGTAGGGCCAGACAAGCGGCGATCGTGACGGCGTAGTCGATCGCGATGATGCGCGGCGTCGCGGAGCGGGTCAGCAACCGGTACAGCGACCAGGCGCCGGCCAGGCACGCGAAGGCGGCGCCGGCCGCGCCGATCCGTGGCGCCGGGACCAGCACGACGGCGTAGACCACCAGCGCCGCGCCATGACGCATGAACAGGCTGATGCCCATCGCGTGCTGCAGGAAGTTGCGGCGTGCGGCGCCTGTGTCGGTGTCAAACATGATGAGACTGAGGTAGCGCGAGGTCAGGGGGCGGGCGCGGCTGACACGCGGGCGACGCGCCGGCCGGCGCGGTTCGGACGTCTCATCGTTTTCTCGCTTCTGGCACTGCCACGTTGATGATGCGATGGTTTTAGCACGCGGCAACGACAGATTCTGGGCCGATCAGCGTGTCACCAGGGCAAATGACAGTGAATTCATACGTTCGGGCTACAAGTCGGCCGTATTGCCCGGGCGCCGCACGTACCTGCCCGACACGTCTCCACTCCGTTACCTGCGATAACCGCGGCCAGACGGCCTTCGGGCGCATAATGGCGGTGATGCCCCAGCACTGCGGCGAGCAGAGCGGATCATCCGACTGATGCCACACCCCGGCATCGGCCGGCGACCCCCACCACCCGGGGGTTGCCCTGGTCGCCACCGCGCTGAGCTTCTCGCGGACTGACGGCCGAACATGCCGTCACCGAAAGGAGACGGTATGGCTGACGTGTCGGTCCCCGGCCTGAACAACCGGGTGGATCTCGAACCCGTGCAACTCATCGCGCCCGACGGCGCGCCCACCTCCGACGAGCGGTACCGCCGCGACTTGCCCCCCGAAACACTGGGCTGGCTCTACGAGGAGATGGTCGTCACCCGCGACCTCGACGGCGAGTTCGTCAACCTGCAACGTCAGGGCGAGCTCGCGCTGTTCGCCTCGTGCCGCGGCCAGGAAGCCGCGCAGATCGGCGCCGCGGCCTGCCTGCGCAAGGCCGACTGGTTGTTCCCGCAGTATCGAGAACTCGGCGCCCTGCTGGTCCGCGGCATCACGCCCGCCCAGATCAGCGCGGTGTGGCGGGGGCGCTGGCACGGCGGCCTGGGATTCACCGAAAAGCACTGTGCGCCAATATCGATCGATATCGGGTCACATGGTCTGCATGCGGTCGGGGCGGCGATGGCCGCACAACGGCTCGGGGAGGACTCGGTGACCGTGGCGTTCGTCGGCGACGGCGGCACCTCCGAGGGCGACATGCACGAAGCGCTCAATATCGCGGCCGTCACCGCGGCGCCGTGCGTGTTCTTCGTGCAGAACAACCACTGGGCCATCTCGGTGCCCGTGCGTCGTCAGCAGGCCGGGCCGTCGATCGCCCACCGCGCCATCGGCTACGGGATGCCGGGCGTCCGGGTCGACGGCAACGACGTGCTGGCCTGCTACGCGGTGATGGCCGAGGCGGCGCAGCGCGCCCGCGACGGTGACGGGCCGACGCTGATCGAGGCCGTCACGTACCGCATGGGTCCGCACACCACCTCCGATGACCCGACCCGATACCGCGATCCCGACGAGCTGAAGCGGTGGGAGGCGCGCGATCCCATCGCGCGCTACCGGGTCTACCTCGAACAGGTCGGGGTGTGGACACCGCGCCTGCAGGAGCACGTCGAGAATCGCTCCCGACGACTCCGCGCCGACTTGCGTGAGGCCGTGCTGACCGCGCCGGACTTCGACGTCGCGGACATGTTCGACAACGTCTACGCCGACATCACACCCGAACTGGCCCGGCAGCGCGACGCGTTGCTGGCCGAATTGGATTGGGAGGGCTGACATGACGCAGATCATCGAGCGACCGTCGTGGTCCGGTGATGCGGAGCCCGATGAGCCGGAGCCGCCGGCCGCGTCGTCGACGGTGACCACCGTATCGATGGTGCAGGCCATCAACCGTGCTCTGCACGACGCCATGGCCGCCGATGATCGGGTCCTGGTGTTCGGCGAGGACGTCGCGCAGTTGGGCGGGGTGTTCCGCGTCACCGACGGCCTGCGCGAGACCTTCGGGGAAGCAAGGTGTTTCGATACGCCGCTCGCCGAATCGGCGATCGTGGGCATCGCGATCGGGATGGCGATCCGTGGCATGGTGCCGGTGCCCGAAATCCAGTTCGACGGGTTCGCGGCCCCGGCGTTCGACCAGATCGTCAGCCACCTCGCGAAGTACCGGATGCGTACCCATGGCGATGTCGACATGCCGGTGACCATCCGCATCCCGTCGTTCGGCGGTATCGGTGCGGTGGAACATCATTCGGAATCGACCGAGTCCTACTGGCTGCACACCGCCGGCCTGAAGGTGGTGATCCCGTCGACCCCGTCGGATGCGTATTGGCTGCTGCGCGAAGCCATCTCATCCCGCGATCCGGTGATCTTCCTCGAACCGAAACGCCGGTACTGGACCAAGGGGGAACTGGACACCAGCGTGCCGGCACCGCCGATCGGGCGGGCCGCGGTGCGGCGTACCGGGCGGGACGTCACCGTCATCACCTACGGCTCGCTGGTCGACACCGCCCTGGCCGCCGCCGAGCACGCCGAGGATCACGACCTGGAGGTCGTCGACCTGCGGTCGCTGAACCCGCTGGACTTCGACACCATCGCCGCCTCGGTCCGCAAGACCGGTCGCGCGGTGGTCATGCACGAGGGGCCGCGCACCCTGGGCTTCGGCGCCGAGTTGGCGGCCCGAATCTCCGAAGACCTCTTCTATGACCTGGAGGCACCAGTGTTGCGCGCCACCGGCTTCGACACCCCGTATCCGCCGGCCCGACTGGAGAAACTGTGGCTGCCCGGCGTCGACCGACTGCTCGACTGCGTGCACAAGGCGATGAGCCAGCCATGACCGCGACCCACGACTTCCTGGTGCCCGACCTCGGCGAAGGTCTGGAAGACGCCACCATCACCTCCTGGGCCGTGGTGGTGGGGGACACCGTCGAACTCAACCAGGTCCTGTGCACCGTGGAGACCAACAAGGCGGCCGTGGAGATACCCAGTCCCTACGCGGGTGTGGTGACCGAACTCGGTGGGGCAGAAGGGCAGACGCTCGCGGTGGGCGCCGTCCTGGTCCGCATCGCCAGCGATGCGGCGGTGGCGGCCGAACCCACGGAGCCGACGGCCGCGCCGGAAGCCGAGTCCGAATCCGGGCCCAAAGCCGGAGCACCGCAACGCAAACCCGTGCTGGTGGGGTACGGCGCGGACGCCGATCTCGACACCACCCGCCGGCGGCCGCGGGCCAAGCCGCGGGTGCGCAAGCTGGCCGCCGAGCTGCACGTCGACTTGACCGGGGTGGCTCCGTCCGGTCCGAACGGCATCGTCACACGTCAGGACGTACTGGCCTCGGCGCACCAGACAGGCGACGCCGACCTGGTTCCCGTCAGCGGTGTGCAGGCCGAGATGGCGCGACGGATGTCGGTGTCACGCAGGGAAATACCGGATGCGCACGCCTCGGTTGAGGTGGATTGCGCCGAATTGCTCCGGGTTCGCGACACCCTGGCAGGCGCCGACGGCACTGTCACACCGTTCGTGCTGACGCTACGGCTGCTGACCATCGCGCTCCGGCACCACCGTGAGTTCAACGCCACCTGGGTGCCGTCCGAACACGTTGCAAGCGTGCATCTTCACGAATCGGTGCATCTCGGTATCGGCGTCGCGACGTCGCGGGGGCTGCTGGTGCCGGTGGTCCGTGATGCCGAGCGCCTCTCCACCCGCGAACTGGCCCGGGCGGTGGACGGACTGATCCGCTCCGCCCGCGACGGCACACTCAAACCTGTTGAACTGCATGGTTCGACCTTCACCGTGTCGAATTTCGGTGCCCTCGGTCTGGACCAGGGCGTGCCCGTCATCAACTATCCGGAGGCCGCGATCCTCGGGATGGGGACGCTCAAACCCCGTGCCGTGGTGCGCGACGGCGACGTGGCGGCGCGGCCGACCATGACGCTCACTTGTGCCTTCGACCACCGGATCGCCGATGGCGCCGGGGCCGCGGCGTTCCTCGGTGAACTACGGGCGCTCGTCGAGGCGCCCGAACTCGCGCTCCTGGACGCCTAGGCCTGATCGCGGGTCAGCGCTGTTTGGCAGCGGCCAAGCGGGCGGCGAACTCAGGTGATTCGATCGACGCCGCCTGCGGGACGATCTCGATGTCCACGGCCCGCGCGTGCTGTTCGTGGTCCAGCACGCCGGGGTGGTCCGTCGCGCGCATCGATGCCTTCGTCGCCAGCACCACCTCACGGGGTGCCGAGGCCGGGCCGGCCGCCAGCGCCAGTGCCGCCGCGACGGGGTCGTCGGCGACCTCCAGCGCCAGGCCGTGCCGCACGGAGGCGTCGGCGTCGAACTTCATGCCGAACAACAGTGCCGCTCGCGCCGCCTGCGGACCGATCGCCCGCTGCAGCATCCAGGTGGCGCCGCCGCCCGGGTGAATCCCGAGTTTCTGGAACCGCGGGTCGAAGACCGCGCCGGGCCCGGCGATCCGGACGTCGGCGGCAAGCGCGAGATTGAGCCCCGCCCCGACGGCCGGGCCGTTCACCGCTGCGATCGTCGGAAGGGTGCAGTCGGCCACCGCGAGGAAGCCGTCGTAGATCACCCGCAGCCCGTTGACAGTGGCGGCGCCGAGCGCGGTCAGGTCGGCGCCGGCGCAGAAGGCCTTGCCGGCGCCCGTCACGACCACGGCATGCACGCCATGGTCGGCTTCGGCGGCGTTGATCGCGGCGCGCAGGCCTGCGGACATCTCCGCCGTCACCGCATTGCGGCGGTCGGGATCGTTGACCGTGATGAGTGCGACGCGGTCGATGACCTGGGCCAGAACGAGATCGGACACCGCACCAGCCTATGGCCTGTGTTTCGACTCACGTGATTCAAAACCTGTTTCCGCGCGGTTGTCTGCGAGATAACTGTGGGGTTCCTTGCTGTTTGGGGTGTCGAGAGGCGTTCGAAGTTCATGTTGAAGCGTTTTGCTGTGGTTGCCGCTGTGGGCCTGTTGCTCCCGTCGGGGGCGGCGACCATTGCGTCTGCCGACCCCGCACCCGCCGGGAACGAGGGCCCGCCGGTCGATACCGGTGTCGTGGCGTCCGAGGAACCCGCTACGGTGACCACCCCCGACGGCTGGACGCTGACTGTCGCGGCGAAGGACGAGACCGAACTGCCCGTCGCGCCGCTGACCACGGCTGTCAGCTCGCGTGAGTACCTGGTGGGCGGCACGTTCACGGGCACGGTGACCGGTAAGGGCAAGGGCACGCTGACCGGCGGCACGCTGGAGGCCGGCTATCAGATCGGTTGCGGCATCGAGCTGGGGCAGATCCGTCTGGTGGGGTCGGTGGGTGCCTCGACCGCCAACGCGAACCTGTTCACCGGTGCCATCCCGACGGGTGTGACGTTCCCGCTCGTGGGCAGCATCGAGGTCCACCCGAAGCCGGGCACGGTGACCCAGGTTCCGGTCGACAAGAAGTCCTTCAAGGCCGCGCCGGCGCGGATCACCCTCAAGGACACCCACATCAAGGTCGACGGCTGCCTCGGGCAGTCGTTCCTGCGCTCGTACGCGACGCTCACGAGCTCTACTGCCGACACCGACGACATCGTCGCCTACTACGGCATCACCAAGGCCGTCTGAGCCAGACCTCCTACCGAAACGGCGTTCCAGCCGGGAGTTCTCGAACTCTCCCTGCTGGAACGCCGTTTCGGCCTCTAGGTGCCGACAGCGTGCCTCCGTGATGACGAATTGGGCCGATATCGGCTCGTAGAGCAGCGCATTCGGGGATAATTTCCCCGAGGTGCCGTCTGGGACGGACTAGAGCTGGGGGCCCGTATGGGTGAGCTGACGATGGCCGCGCCGGCGCCGACGCACCAGCATCAATCGAAGGCGCCAGCGATTCCGCGGCGGCTGCTGTCCGAACCCGGTGAACCCGCCGAACGCCGTGCAACAGCGCGGGCAGCCGGTGCCCAGGTACATGCGTCTGATCGTGCCGGCGTGCCTAGTTCGGGTGTTCCCCGGCCACGGTTGCATCCGTACCTACCGGCGGGCACCCCGACTGCGATCGCCGCTCGCGCGGGTTACGGCCGGCCACTGGCGGCGGCACAGGCGACCCACCTTGGTCACGTCCTCGATGCCGACCTTCGACATGTTCGTATCCACACCGACGACCACGCCGCGGAGTTGGCGTCGTCGGTGCGGGCACACGCGTTCAGCATCGGCAGTCACATCTTTTTTGGCGGCGGTGAATATCGACCCGACACCGCGTCCGGCGCGCGGTTGCTGCAACACGAGCTGGCACACGTCGCGGACGCCACGCCAGGGCCGGCCCGAGTGTTCCGTGACGTCATCGTCGACATCGGCGAGCCGACGATCGTCGGCCAGCCCGACCCCAATGCCGCCACGAAACCGGAGGACTTGCCGTGGGAGCGGCTCCAGGTATTCGCCGCCGGGATGGACGACGCCGCCAAGCTGTTGGCGGGGTTTGCCGGGACCAAGACGCCGTGGGTGTACGTGGGTCTGCATCCGAAGTTCGTCAAGGTCTATGGGACCAACGGCTCGTCCCTGGGGCCGAAGGTGTCGGTGAAGCCTGACGTCAAGGTCACCTTCTACCCCGGCGTGTACGAGCTCGCGGCCGACGGTTCGCTGACGGCGCTGCAGGTTCGGGGCGACGACTACGACCATCTTCGGCATGAGGCCGACGCAGAGGGCCATGAGATTCGAAGCGTCATCGGGCAGCGGCAGCTGACTGCGGACGAACAGAAGAAGGCGCTCGAGGAACGGCAGAAGGCCGCCGACCAGACCGATCCGAAGAGCGTCCCCACCGCGCCCGCACCCCCGGCAAAAGTGGAGAACGTCGACCTGATGGGGATGTTGTCGGAGCCGGACCAGGTGCGCGACATGATCGCGAAGGTGCCCGGAGCGCGCGTGATCTATTTCGTGCCGAAGTATCTGGTCTCGGGTGGTAGCGGCAAGGGCAACGGCACGGTGCCGTCGGTGTACCGCAGCCCGATCGAAGGTCGCGGCGACGGCAAGGCGCCGAACGCGCCCCCATGGCCGGTCACGGTCGAAGGACCGAAGTTGGTGACCGTTGACTCGGACCCGACCTTCACTGCCAAGGTGCAGTGGTCGGCCAACGGCAACTACAGCTTCGCCTCCCAGGTCATCACGCAGGTCGGCAACGATATTCGTTACCGGTGGGAGAAATTCGACATCACCGAGTACGCGAAGGCGCAAATCAAGAAAGACCCGTCGCACGCCGCTGCCGACGCCAACGCCGCGCCGGAGAAGACCCTCAACGAGCGCGTCGATGAATTCACCCATGCCAAGGCCGGCACGGGCACCGACGTCACCGGGATGGGCGGCGCCAACCGGGAATTCACCCGCGAGTTCGAAGACTGGTGGAAGGACACCAAGCGTGCCAACAAGCGACTGGGCGCTTCCGGCGGCTCGACGGTCGCTGAGCGGCTCAACAGCGACGTCGCCAACCTGACCACCATCTCACTTGCCCCAGTGTCCCTGCTAGTCACGGCGCTGGGCGCATCCCTGAAATGGCTGGCCGAACTGTTTGGTCAACCCACCGAACAACAAGAGGTGCCACTGAAGGAAAAAGGCATCTTCCTCATCAGAACCATCGCGACGCCGGCGATCCGCGAGGACAGTGAAGGCAAGGAAGTCATCAGGCCGCCGGCCGTCGCTGGGCACGTCGTCGAGGTCACCGACATGACCACCGCGCTCAACGAGGCGCTGGACGAACCTGCGGCGCAACTTGCCGAACTGCAGGCCCAGATTGACATCGCCCGTGAAGAAAAGAACCAGTCCAAGGTCGAATATCTCGAAAGCCTCATGGAGAAGGCGAAGCTGAACCTGACCGGTTCACCGCTGGATGTTCTGACCGCCCGCCGCAAGGCCAAGAACGACGAACTGGTGAAGTTCCGGCACGACTACCCCTCGCTGTCGGACTACACGCTGAGCCACGACGTCGAGACGCTGGACCGCCTGATCAGCTTGTACAACCGATACGACGACAAGCGCACCGCGGGGGCCAACACCGCCCTGCCGCCGTCGGTCCGGGTCAACGCTGCGCTGATCTCCGAGGTCAGCGGTCAGCAGTACCCGCTCTTGCTGGCCGCTGGGCCGATGCCCAAGGACGGCGACGACTACCGCTGGCTGATCAATGACGTGACCAACATCGACGGCGCGGGTGCGTATGAAGGGCGCGGCGCCACGCCCAGCAAGGCCTTCCAGGCCGCGCTGGACAAATTCGGTGGGAAGGCGTCCTACGGACGCGGCAACATCGCGGTTCGCACTGCCGGCCTTGGTTTGGAAGCTGACGCGCCGGTCACGATGAACGCCGAGAGCGCACCGGTGGACTGGGCGGTGGCAGAGAAGCGCATCGACGACCTGGTGACAGTGCTGGCCGCGATCGGGCTCGTCGTGGCTTCGGCGGGCACCGCGGCAGCGTTGATCGGCGCGGCCGCCGCGGCAGCACGCCTCATTCAGAAATGGGAGGCCGGCAAGCTGTATTTGGACGCCTCGACCGTCAGCGACGTCCTCGGGCTGCTGGGTGGTATGGGTGCCGCGGGCCAGTTGGTGGCTGGATTCCGGGTGGCCAAGTTCGGCCGTGCCTTCACCATCTTGGAGGAAGCCGGCGCGACCGAGTCAAAGCTGGCAGAAGCTGCTAAGGCAGTCGAGGGCGCCGAGTCGCTGGTCAAGGGCGCTGAGTTGGCCAACAAGGTCATCGGCGGCGCAGGCGTCATCTGGGGCGATGTGTCTTTCATCGACCAGATGATGACGATCAGTGCGCAGGAAGAATCCGGCGCGATGACGCACGCCGAAGCGCGGCGGCAGCGCGCGTCCGCGATCTCGTCGGCGGTACAGAACAACGGCATGTTCATTGCCGGCGAGGCGATCGGGGCACGGGCCAAAGCCAAGGCCAACGACGCGGCGGCGGCCAAGAGCGGCACGCCCGCACCCACACACTCCGAAACCGAATCCGGGGGCGCCACGAAGCCGGGCGAAAGTCGGACCCGCGGTGAGCCCGAACGCGGCGCTGGCGTCCTTGACATCAAGCCGCCGGTGCCGGAATCCGACCCGAACGCCGGCCACGAAGCGCCCAAACCGTCGGAGCCCGAGAAGAAGGCCGGCCCCGACGAGAAGGACAAATCCGACACCAAACCCACCGATCCGGCCGCCACCACCAAGCCGATCGGCGAGCGGCGGGCCACCACCGAGGAGTTGCGCGAGGCACTGCCGCCCGATCTGCGCGAATTGATGGTCGTCGACCCCACCCTCGAGGGGGATTTCGTGCAGGCCGACTGGGATCCCGACCCGGACACCGGGCTGGTCACCAACATCCGGCTGCGAGTGAGCCCCGATGCGCTGCCGTCCACCGTGCGGATGCACGCCGACACCCTGCGGACGATGCAGAAGTACCAGGGGTTCTCCGGGCGGGTTCGGTTGGCGCTCAAGTGGATTGCCGACCTGATCGGCAAGAAGACGTTGGACCCGACCAACAAACCCTTGTTCGACGCCCAGCTGGAAGTGCAGAAGCTGAACAAGCTGATCGCCGACCACATGGACGCGATGAAGAAGATGGAGCCCCACGCGCGCACCGACGCGGAGGCCAAACTCGACAGTCTGGAGCAGCAGCTGGCCGAGCATCAGGGTGCGTTGGATATCGGCGACTTCTCGCCGAGCAGCGGAGTGGCCCAACGCGATGTGGCTCCCCGCAATCGCAAGAAGTACAACGAGCTGCTGACGGAACTACGTAAACACGAGCCCGGCAGCGACGAACACAAGAGAATCCGCCGGGAGATGTACGAGCTCACCGGGGGCACGAAGGAATTCCCGGTGTGGGAGGCCATTTACGAGAGCAATGTCGACAAGGCCAACAAGGCCAACAAGATCGTCGAAGCCGAACGGGTTCGGGGGAAGTGGGCGGAGAGTGAGAAAACGATCAACGACCTGCCGGGCGACTTGGGGACCCGGCGCATCGATCTGTTCAACCCACCGAAGGAAGGCGCCGAGGTCAAGGCCTACGACGGCGGCACCGTGTATGCCAGCAAGGACATCATCGACGAAGTCGCCGCGGACCGGCACCTGGTCAAGCGCCGGCGGTGGTCGATGACGTGGATTTTCATCGATTGTGAACCGAGCGGTCCGCTGAAAAAGATGCTCGGAGACGCTGGCATCACGATCGAGCTGCGCGGCCCGCACCGTTCGGGCGCGAAACTGTTGGATCGCATCCCGCCGCCAGTCGCCCGCTGATCGCCGCGGCGGTGCGACAATCGTCGCGTGAACCTGGCGCCGTTCCGCATGCACTCGCGCGATGAATTCCAGACCTGGCTGGCCATGGATTTGGAGGTCCGCGACGAGCTCTACGCGATGATGGGCGAAGAACTCGACGTGGACGTCGCGTCGCTCGACCGCCTGGAAACGTTCTTACTGCAGCGTTACGCGTCGGCGGACGCGATCATGACGCTCGATCAGCGCGGCGTCGCCGATGCGGCGGCCCGTCACATCGGCCTGGTCCTGCTGCTCAATGTCGATGACGCGGTCTGGGACATCGACCTCGACCGCCCCGACAACGTGTACTACCGGTTGCCGATCATCGTATTTCGCGGCGGCGAGCAGGAATGCCCGTTGACGATGGCGCTGGCCTGCCTGCAACGGCGCACCGGTGAAGAGCTGCGCCTGCTGGTCCAGAACTACCAAGAGGACTACAACGTCGACGACGCCTAGGTGTGATGTCCAGGTACGTTGTCCCGTTCGGTATCGGTGAGCCTGTGTGACAGGTGAAGGCCTCCGGTTGTGAAGTGG
>Ga0265327_10003620_pt1 | contig 14550 bp, 14 predicted proteins | sample 41621metaG_FD_202089 | JGI IMG/M metagenome (GOLD analysis project Ga0265327, IMG submission 202089) | Rhizosphere microbial communities from Carex aquatilis grown in University of Washington, Seatle, WA, United States - 4-16-21 metaG | ecosystem: Host-associated > Plants > Roots > Rhizosphere... | reverse complement strand
TAATCTAAAAAAATTAAATTCCAATGTCGATATTAACGATCAAAGTCATAAACCAGTCTGAACACCCTTTACCCGAATACGCTACTGAACATGCGGCGGGGCTCGACTTAAAAGCAAATCTCAAAGAACCCGTTACGCTAAAACCTTTGCAGCGACACTTAATTTCTACGGGATTATCCATTGAATTACCAATTGGATTTGAAGCACAAATTCGTCCACGAAGCGGAATGGCCTTTAAACACGGAGTTACTGTTTTAAATTCTCCCGGAACGATTGACGCAGATTACAGGGGCGAAGTGAAAGTACTGCTCGTAAATTTATCGGATGTAGACGTAGTAATAAATGATGGTGAACGTATTGCACAGATGGTAGTAGCCAAACACGAACGGATTGAATGGTATGTGGTGGAAAAATTAGAAGATTCTCACCGCGGTGCGGGCGGATTTGGGAGTACGGGGAAGTAGGGGAGCCGGGACTGGGGGGCTTAAAAGACTGAAGAGAGGCGGGACAACATCGTCTCAGCAAAAACTTCTGAAGCTTCAATAATTTAAGGGCTCGCGACTTGTATGTCTTATTCGTAAAATATAAACCGCAGTCTCAGTAACCTGATAAGATATTCTATAACTATATACTAAGGCAGCTTTGTAGGTTCCATTATTATTATTTTTGAACCTATCCGGTGGATGGCTATTGTACTGTGCGGCTAAATCTTCTATGGCATCCATTAAGGCATTTCCGACTATTGGTAATGCTTGAGGCGCTTCGTCCTCTATAAATTCCAATATTTCATAATACTGATTGGCTGCATTCTTAGACCACACAATGATTTTTATTTTCTTTTGAACCATTTTTTGCTTTGTTTTAAAACATCGGCATGGCTATGGCTTTTTCCTTCCTGTATTTGTTTTACAGATGCGTCTAATTCTTTATTGTATTGTTCTACATTAATGCGTTTTTCTTTTTTGTCAATGTGCAAAAAGTTCTTGACCATATCTAACAAGAGCTCTTGTTGTCTTTCAGATAATAAGGGTAAATACGTTTCTAATTGTTCTTTCACTTGTGAAGTGGCCATTTTTGTTCGTTTTAAGTAGTAATAAAGTTACTGTTTTTATTTATTAGTAGGATTTGGTTTTGCGTTTTTATTACATAAAGCTAAATAAACAAGATTTCAAACGATCGTGACTACAAATTGAGTGAGCGGATAGACTCAGGGGTAAAATATTTCTAAAAGAAAGATATAAAGACATTAACCAAAACCCAGAATTTAATTTATCCGAAAATGCCTTTCAAGAGCACTTTTTATCTATACAAATAACGGATTTGTACGTTGGTTGTGACATATCACCGAATGATCTTACTGAATTTAGTGATTATTTTGGTCAGATAAAAAAAGAAGATAAATTCGCGTTCAAAATATTCAGAATTTCCCTGGACGATAACATTGTACCACTCAGTTAGTGAAATAAAAAATAGCGTTAAAAAAATCTACCTCTACTAATAAATTCCCGCTTTTTCTAAATATAAAACTACGGGGTACCGAATTTTTTGAGTCGCCAGCTACCTGCAAAAATTCTCTTTCAACTCCTCCGCAATTTGAGAGCCGGCGGAGATTGCACTACTAATAGTTTCGCAGGCTTTTGTATTGTCTTTTTGGTTTCGATAAATGTAAGCGAGTCCGAAATAAGCATCGTAATTTTTTGGATCTAACTGAATACTTTTTTCGTAATCGATTTTTGCCTCCGCATGCTTACCCGTGTATTCGTACCAGTAAGCGCGTGAATAATAGGACAGAGCATAATTTGGGTCCAGAGTAATGCAGGTACTTAAATCATCAATCGCTGACTTAAAATCTTCCAACATACCATAGGCAAGCGATCTGTTGTACAAAGCTTTAAAATGATTGGGATTGTTTTTGATCACAATACTAAATTCATTTATGCTGGTTCCGTAGTTCTGATCTAAAAAATAAATAAGCGCACTGAGGTAGTGCACTTCTGTAAAAGAAGGATACGCATCTTTTAAGCTTGAACAAATAGCCCTTGCTCCTTTAATATTTCCTTTTTTCAAAATGAGAAGTCCTTTGTAAAATAAAACGCTATCTAGTTGGTATTTTGAGAAAGAACAGGAATCCAGGATCCGCTGGGCACCTTTGTAATCATCTGCTTGCAAACTTGTCCTATATATAATAAACGGAGATTGTGCTTTCAGCAAAAAACCAATTAATAAAAGAATATGCAAAACAAATATTTTCATTTACTAGTAACTTAAAACAGGACATTTAGCAATCGAATGTCTCCCATTCAATTTTGCACTCATACCCATAGGTACAACCCCTACCATTAGTTCAAAACTATTTCCAGCCCCATAACGAATACTGTTTATCGGATAAGAATACGCAAATCCGGCAGTTAAATTTTCAAGAAAACGGATTTGAAAAATTCCACTTAAAAAACTGGTGTTTCTTATTCCTACGCCAAGCCCAAGACGGTTAGCCAAATAAAACATAAGCGTTCCATCTACGATGGGAAGCCCGATGATGGGTGTATTGACTGCAATCGAAGGCATCATTAAAAGATTGTCGGAAAGGGTAACCAATCTTCCGTAGTCAAAATAAATAGAAGGAGTTAGCTTTGATGGTCCGCCAATTTTGTGCCCTTTAAAATCTTGTAATTTATAAATGGTAATCTGCCTAAATGAAATTCCAACAAAATATTTTTTGTCGGTGAGCCGCACACCAGGAATAATATCGGGATAAAGTAATATGGAAGTTTTTGTTTTGTTTACCGCTGGGTCGGCCGGATCAAAGCCTCCTAGCGACCGGGTATAAAGTCTTACGCCGGCATAAGCCCCAAAAGAAAGGATCAGTTTTTTTCTTAAAAGATAATGAATCGTGTAGTTGCCATAAATTCCTGTACTGCCTATTAAACCACTATCGTCGTTGTCGTAATAAATTCCAACGTTTTGCCAACGTTTGTAACTTCTTGGTGGACGAATAGTATAGGACACATTAAAGAAACTTTGTTTTGGCCCATTATCATAACCAGCCCATTGACGATTGGTTCCGAAAGAATAATAAATTTCTTTTTCTATATCTGTGCCGGAAGCTGCTGGGTTCATGCCCGCTTTGTTGAAAGTGTATTGCGTAAACATGATGGTTTGTTGCGCCTTACAAAAAAAGCAAACAAAAACAGACACATATATGAAAACGTTTTTCATTTTTATGACATACTAATCACTCCCCACATGCGGCCTGTGATTCCCTTATCTCTGCGGTAACTGAAAAAATCTTTTTCAAAAGTACAACGATTCATCGCCCAAATGTTTTTCTCTAAAATATTATTCTTTAATAAAATAAATAAATTAGATTTAACCAGATCTATTTTATTTCCATTCCAACAGCTTTCGGGAAAGTCTGCTTCACGGAATTTTTCAATCACTTCCTGCCCAACTTCAAATTTATCTTGCGAAATACCTTGCCCGATCGCCACTTTAATGAATTCCGTTTTAGCACCGAGTTTAAGCATTGCGTTAATTGTTGTTTCCGCAATTTTTCCTTGAGTTCCACGCCAACCAGCATGAGCGGCACCTATAACTTTATGAACTTCATCATAAAATAAAATGGGGTAACAATCTGCTATACTAATTGCAAGAACAAGATCTTTTTTATTTGTAACAAGAGCATCCCCTTCTTGTGCAATGGATTCAGCGATACAAACATGATTTCCGTGCACTTGTTTAAGTGTGCACAAATTTTGGAGAGATAGGTCTAAATCCTCAAGAGCGAGTTTTCTGTTCTCTAAAATGTTTTTTGGATCATCCTGAGAGCCCCCTAAATTCAGGGAATCAAAAGGATCTAAAGAAATTCCTCCATAGCGCGTTGAGAAGCCGTGGCTACATTTTATGTCAGGAGATTGCAACCACATTAATTGATATAACTTAGCTTCATCATATTAGTGCGGCCCTTTTCTTTCATTGGCATGCTAGCGATGTTTATTACAAGGTCGTCATCTTTTACCAAGCCTGCTTTTTTAATAATGTTTTTCAGATCGTCAATTGTTTGATCGGTACTTTCGTATTTATCATAGTAATACCCGCGCACGCCCCACACAAGGCTTAAAGTGGTGAGTAAAGAAAGATTGTCAGTGAAAATAAAAATGGGGGCCTTAGGACGATGACTCGATAATTTAAAAGCGGTATAACCGCTATTGGTCATACTAATTAAGGCTTGCGCTCCGGCGTGATGAGCAAGCGCACAAGCATTGTAACAAATACTATCGGTAATGTAAGTGATGGTTCTGATTTGCGGCGTGTGTTCTTTGTAATAAATCGTATCGAGTTCTTCTACCTCTGTAATAATTCTTCTCATCATCTCAATAACTTTCACAGGAAATTTTCCTACTGAAGTTTCAGCACTTAACATCACTGCGTCGGCACCATCCATTACGGCATTGGCCACATCGTTCACTTCTGCACGTGTTGGCGTATAACTCGTAATCATGCTCTCCATCATTTGTGTGGCGATAATTACCGGCTTACCAACCTGGATACATTTGTTCACAATCATTTTTTGCAAAAGAGGAACGCGCTCCATAGGAAGCTCGACACCCAGGTCACCACGCGCCACCATGATGCCATCGGTAAGATCAATAATATTATCTATTTCTTTAATAGCTTCCGGTTTTTCAATTTTCGCAATTACGCGTGCACGCTTCCCTTTGTTGCGAATGATTTCTTTTAACTCAACGATGTCAGTAACACTTCTCACAAAAGATAAACCAATCCAATCAAAATCATGTAAGAGAGCAAAGTCCAGATCCCGGATATCCTTTACAGTCAGACAAGGCAAAGAGATTTTTGTATTTGGAAGATTAACTCCTTTTTTAGAAGAAAGATGCCCACCCACCTTTATGCGGCACCGCACCAGATCTTTACCATTTGTTTCTATAACTTCTAAATGTAATTTTCCATCATCAATTAAAACGATTTCGCCAACCTTTACATCCTGTGGAAATTGCGGATAGGTAATATAAATTAATTTTTCATCGCCTTCGCACTCTTTTGTAGTGATGTCGATCATTTCACCGGTAACCAACTCGGCGCTGTTATTCTTAACTACACCAATTCTTAATTTTGGTCCTTGCAAATCGGCCAGTATCCCTACGTGGCGGTTTAATTTTTTATTCAGTTCACGAATATTTTTTACACTGTTTAATACTGCTTCGTAATCTCCGTGTGAGAAATTGATCCTGCAGATATCCAGGCCTTCGTTAAACATTTGCTCCAGAACATGAATGTCGGCAGTTGCCGGACCCATCGTAGCAACAATTTTTGTGCGGTTAAATTTTTTCATAAGTAGACCTTTTAAATAATAAAGCGTAACAGAGTTCGGATAAAAAATTTATTTCCATTTGTCTATACAAGGAAAAAGTTTGTTTATCCTCAGAGCTTTATAAGGCCTCTAAGGTAAAAAAAGGAATGAATGATTAAAAGGAAAGATGGTTTATTTAAATGTTATTTCATGGTGTACATGATCTTCAACATGGAGTTTAGAAGATACAGAGCCACAAGAAGAAAAGTAAGAGTTTATCAAAAAGTTCCCTCTGTGTCTCTGCGCCTCGGTTCCTCTGTGTTAAATTATTTGCGTTTGATTACACGTTCAACCGCTTCAATAATATTGATGGTATCTAAACCGTATTTCGTCATTAATTGATCGGGAGTTCCGCTTTCACCAAACGAATCGTTAACCGCAACAAACTCTTGTGGAGAGGGTAAATGACGTGAGAGTAATTGAGCAACGCTGTCTCCGAGACCACCATTCATTTGGTGCTCTTCCGCCGTAACAACACATTTGGTTTTTTTCAGTGATTTTAAAATCGCTTCGTTATCCAGGGGTTTAATCGTGTGGATATTTATGATTTCAACGCTGATACCTTTTTCAGCTAATTTTTCCCCGGCTTCAATGGCTTTCCATACCAAATGACCCGTGGCAATAATGGTTACATCGCTTCCTTCGTTCAACATCACGGCTTTTCCTATTTCAAAATTCTGATCAGCGGGAGTAAAATTTGGAACGGTTGGTCTGCCGAAACGTAAATACACTGGTCCGTGATGCTTAGCAATGGCGATAGTTGCAGCTTTTGTCTGGTTATAATCACAAGGATTTATAACTACCATATTCGGCAGCATTTTCATCAAACCGATATCTTCTAAAATTTGGTGAGTAGCGCCATCTTCTCCTAACGTAAGCCCGGCGTGAGAAGCACAGATCTTTACATTTTTATCCGAGTACGCGATACTTTGGCGGATTTGATCGTAAACTCGACCTGTGCTAAAATTCGCAAAGGTTCCTGTAAAAGGAATTTTTCCGCCAATGGTAAGGCCTGCGGCTATTCCCATCATGTTGGCTTCAGCGATACCAATTTGAAAAAAACGTTCAGGATGATCTTTTTGAAAAGCATCCATCTTCAGAGAGCCAGTAAGGTCGGCGCACAAGGCAACAACGTCCGGATTTGTTTTTCCAAGCTCTGATAAACCGGCACCAAAGCCTGAACGTGTGTCTTTTTTCTCTGTGTAGGTATATTTTTTCATCCGGGGAATTTATTTTAAGAGCGTAAATCTACTAAAAACCCTTTGCTTAAGCCATCTTTAAAGTGCGGGATTTATTCAGAAAAGTGAGGAGTTTCAAACAATTTTTGGAAAAGAACCACGACCGAACGGACAAAAGGGAATCAAGATTGAAGGGACTGAAGGGAACCATGACTAAAGGGATTGAAGGGAACCATGATTAAAGGGGTTAAGAGGGGTAGGCCTTGCGGATGCAGTCTTTGCTCATTTACGGCCTGTCTCTTGATTCAAAAATGATTAGAACAACTTAATAGTCGCCGGTGTTCCCGATTTCACCTCAAAATTTCGTTCTACCGTTTTCAGCGTTTCTTTTGAAAATTCCAGTCTATAAACGGCCTTGTATTTGCCGGGCTGCAGGTAAATGATCTCGTTGGCCAGGGTTGGATTAAAATTACACACCCAGGTTACCGTTTTTCCATCGTCCACATATATGCTTCCAAAGCCAGACTGTTGTTTGTTAAACAAAACGCTGCCGCTTGTTGGGATTTGAATCAAATTGGTACTACTTTGCTTGATTTCAACGTCCTTAATATAAATTCGCGGCAATGTGAGAACTTCAAGATCATACTTACCTACAATATATTTTTCGGTTTTACCAAAGTCCTGTACGTTCAAAGTTTTCATATCATTCGCTTTGCGAACAATGGTGGTTGGATAATACTTATTAACCGCGCCATCAAGATCGAGTCGCAGAAAGCCTTGTGGGGCGTCAATTGGAATCACATTGTGTTTTCCTCTGACAATGGTAACATCCTTTTTTTCCTGTGGCGGCAAGGTATGAACCGTTATATCGTACTTTAAATCCGGGTCAAGCACCAACGTATCAGGATTCCCCCGATTATTAATCGTATGTAAATAGTTGTATTTTACGGCATTTGTTCCTGCTTCGTAAAAGGTCATGTCCACATCTGTTTCGCTTGGTTTTTTAAGGATGTCCAGCAAATCCACTTCCACGGTTGTTTGCGACAGTGCTTCGGTGATCACCAATTTTAAGACATCTTTAAAATTAGCCTCGTTGCTCACATCATAAAATTTACCCATGCAGGCAAAGACCTCTGCAAACTTCACATCCAGCCCAACACCAATTACAAAAGGGCGGATAAAAATTCCTTTTTTTTGCAGATCAATGCTTACCTGGCAGGGATTTCCATTACATTCTTCAATTCCGTCGGTGATAAGAATTACGATATTCCTGCAATTATTACACGGTGTAAAATCGTTCACACTTTCGCCCAAAGAGTAAGCAATCGGAGTGGTACCAAGTGGTTCGAGGCGTTGGATGCGTTGTTTTATTTTGAGGTAATTGGTTTTTGCTTCTGCAAAAGGAACTTCCAATTTACTGTCCTTACAATTGCGTTCAGGTTTAAAAAAAGTGGTATGACCATAACAACGAAGGGCGAGTTCAAGATTTGGCTCATTTTTTAAACTGTCTAAAAAATCGCCCATTACTTTTTTCGCGACTTCAATTTTGATGTTGCTATTCCAGGGAGCATACATGCTGTAGGAATCATCAAAAATAAAAAGAATGCGGTTAGTGACCTGGGTTTTGGACACAAGACAGAAAAAAGCCAGGAGCCACGATAGCAGGACTTTTGTTTTATTGCTTTTCAGTTTTTTTAAATTATTCAAAGGTTTGATCATTAAAAAAATCTAAAGCAGCGTCGTTAAAAAATTAGTAATCCACACCGGTTAGCGTTAACTGGTCAAGTGCTTTTGCCAGTTGTTCGTCGTTAGGTGCAGAACCGTGCCATTTGTGGGTTCCCATCATAAAGTCAACGCCCATGCCCATTTCAGTTTTCATAAGAATCATGACGGGTTTTCCTTTTCCTATAAAAGTTTTGGCGTTGTTTAAAGAATCAATGACCGATTTAAGATCGTTCCCATTATTATTTTCAAGAACAGTCCAGCCAAAAGCCTCAAACTTCGCCTTTAAATTTCCTAAAGGTAAAACCTTATCAACGTCTCCGTCAATCTGGCGACCGTTATAATCTACTGTCGCAATATAATTATCTACTTTATGCGCCGGGGCATACATAGCAGCTTCCCAGATCTGACCTTCCTGCAACTCGCCATCCCCGTGTAAACTGTAAACAATCGAATTATCCTTATTTAATTTTTTCGCCAAAGCTGCGCCAATGGCCACGCTCATGCCTTGCCCTAATGAGCCACTGGCAATTCTAACACCTGGCAGCCCTTCATGAGTGGTGGGATGACCTTGCAAACGTGAATTTAATTTTCTGAACGTTTTTAATTCTTCAACAGGGAAATAACCAGTACGAGCTAAAACGCTATAAAAGACAGGACTGATGTGCCCGTTGCTTAGAAAAAAAAGATCTTCATTTTTACCATCAATGGTGAAGTTTGCCGGGTTGTGTTTCATCACAGTTCCGTAAAGAGCGACTAAATATTCCACGCAGCCAAGTGATCCACCAGGGTGACCGGAGTTAACGGCATGCACCATTCTTACAATATCCCTGCGCACCTGTCCGCACAATTTTTTTAGTTCTTCTGTCTTATCCATTGTTTTTGTTGTTTGTCCGGAGCATTTCTCCGAGCGGCAAAAATAGCATTTGACAGCGGCTTATAAGAGTTTATGTTAATAATAATAAGAGTATGTTAAAAACTATGATTTTTTGCAAATAAATCCTTTATAAATGGGGTGTTTGATTAGTATATTTGCGTTTTTAATAAAAACAGGTAATATATTGTAATTTATGGCTTTGAAATGTGGGATTGTTGGTTTGCCAAATGTGGGAAAATCGACCTTGTTTAATTGTTTGAGTAATGCGCAGGCACAGGCCGCCAATTTTCCTTTTTGTACGATTGATCCGAATGTAGGAACGACCACCGTTCCGGATGAACGTTTGAATAAACTTTCGGAATTGGTTAAACCTCAGAATATTGTTCCAACAACCGTTGAAATTGTAGACATTGCAGGGCTTGTTAAAGGCGCAAGCAAAGGGGAAGGATTGGGGAACAAATTTTTAGGGAACATTCGCGAATGTAATGCGATTTTGCATGTGCTACGTTGTTTTGATGATGATAACGTAGTGCACGTTGACGGAAGAGTAGATCCAGTAAGTGATAAGGAAATTATCGACGCCGAGTTGCAGTTAAAAGATCTGGAAAGCGTAGAAGGCAAAATGAAGAAATTCGAAAAACTTGCCAAAACAGGAACAGATAAAGAGGCAGTAAGAATATTCGCCACGCTTACCAAAGTGAAAAATGCATTGGAAAGTGGCCAGTCTGCACGCACCGCAAATCTTGAAGAAACAGAGTTGCCGTATATCGCAGACTTACATTTATTAACGATTAAACCAGTAATGTATGTTTGTAACGTTGACGAAGCCTCAGCAAAAACAGGAAACAAACATGTGGATGCAGTGAAAGAAGCTGTTAAGAATGAAGATGCGGAAATCTTAATTATCACGGCACAAATGGAAAGTGAGATCGCTGCGCTTGAAACATATGAAGAAAAACAAATGTTTTTGGCGGAGATGGGATTAGATGAGCCAGGTGTAAATAAATTAATTAAGTCGGCCTATAAACTTTTAAAATTAGACACTTATTTTACAGCAGGCGTAAAAGAAGTAAGAGCCTGGACCATAACCAAAGGAATGAAAGCCCCTCAGGCAGCGGGAGTTATCCATACAGATTTTGAAAAAGGATTTATTAAAGCAGAAGTAATAGCGTACAATGACTTCGTAACACTTGGTTCGGAAGCAGCTTGCCGCGAAGTGGGTAAATTAAGAATTGAAGGAAAAGAATATGTAGTGAATGATGGAGATGTGATGCATTTCCGATTCAACGTCTAAATAGAGAATGGATAGAGTAAAACAGGAAATACACCGCTGATCCTATTTGCAATTTAGCGCATTTACAGTTTGTATATTTTTAGATTCATAACTTTAAAAAAGAAACATAATGAATAATCATGAAATAGACTACCAGTTGCATGGAGAAGAAATGCAATGCGTAGAAATTGAACTTGATCCACAGGAAGCCGTAATTGCCGAACCAGGAAGTTTTATGATGATGACGGATGGAATCACAATGGAAACTCTATTTGGAGACGGCAATCACACTGGCTTTATGAGTAAATTATTTACGGCTGGAAAACGTTTGTTAACCGGTGAAAATTTATTCATGACTGTTTACACAAATAACTCGCAACAAAAACGTCATGTTTCTTTTGCTGCACCCTATACCGGAAAAATTATTCCAATGGATCTTTCGGGGTTGGGAGGAAAAATTATTTGTCAGAAAGATAGTTTTTTGTGCGCAGCCAAAGGTGTCTCGGTAGGCATTGAATTCCAGAAAAAATTAGGCACCGGTTTATTTGGCGGTGAAGGATTCATCATGCAAAAATTGGAAGGCGACGGAATGGCCTTTGTGCATAGCGGTGGACATGTGATCGAAAAAAATCTTCACAGCGGAGAAATATTAAAAGTAGATACAGGTTGTATTGTTGGCTTTACAAGTACTGTGCATTACGATATAGAATTTGTTGGTGGAATTAAAAACACGATTTTTGGTGGCGAAGGCATGTTCTATGCTACTTTGAGAGGTCCTGGAAAAGTTTGGATACAAACCTTGCCAATTAGTAGGTTGGCTGGTAGAATTTTAGCTTATGGTTCTGGCAGAAGAAAAGAAGAAGGAAGTATACTTGGTGGTCTGGGGAATTTGTTAGACGGAGATGGACTTTAATAAGTGATAAATTTTTAGTGTTTAGTTTTTAATAACTAAGCATTATTCAACACTAAAAACTAATAACTAAAACTTTTTATAGTGGCAAAATCAAATTATACAGAAGACAACATACGATCGTTAGATTGGAAAGAACATATCCGTACTCGTCCCGGTATGTATATTGGGAAACTGGGTGATGGTAGTGCTTTTGACGATGGTATTTATGTACTTCTAAAAGAAGTAATGGATAACTCCATCGACGAATTTATGATGGGTGAAGGAAACCGGATTGACATCGTTGTAAAAGAAGGTGTTGTTTCTATTCGCGATTTTGGTCGCGGAATTCCTTTAGGCAAAGTGGTGGAAGTTGTTTCTAAAATGAATACCGGTGGCAAGTACGACAGTGAAGCTTTTAAAAAATCGATTGGTTTAAATGGTGTTGGAACAAAGGCAGTAAACGCACTTTCTATTAATTTTAAAGTTACCGCATACCGCGATGGACAAGCAAAAACAGCTGAGTTTAGTAAAGGTGAATTGGTAAAGGAGCATAAATTAGTTGCCGCTCCTGGAGAGAAAAACGGAACCTATGTGGAGTTTCGTCCGGATGATTCTATTTTTAAAAAATATCATTTTGTACATGAGTACATTGATAAAATGGTTTGGAATTACGCCTTCTTAAACACAGGCTTAACTCTCTCGCTTAATGGACAACTTTATAAATCAGATAATGGATTAAAAGATTTACTGGAAAAAAATATCACCGGCGAAACACTGTATCCCATCATTCACTTAAAAGGCGAAGACATTGAGTTGGCTATGACCCATAGTAACGAACACTTCAGCGAAGAGTACTACAGTTATGTAAATGGTCAATATACTACACAAGGTGGAACGCATCTCGCAGCCTTCAGAGAAGCGGTTGTAAAAACAGTACGTGAATTTTATAAAAAAGAATTCGAACCTTCTGATGTGCGAAAATCGATTGTAGCCGCTATTGCCATTAAGGTGCAAGAACCCGTTTTTGAATCGCAGACAAAAACGAAACTGGGATCCAGCGAGGTAGCTCCGGGTGGACAAAGTGTTCGTGGTTTTATCGGTGATTTCATTAAAGAACAATTAGACAACTATCTTCATAAAAATTCGGACGTTGCAAAAGCCATTGAGGCAAAAATTTTAGCCAACGAAAGAGAACGAAAAGAACTATCAGGCATTCAAAAATTAGCGCGCGAAAGAGCAAAAAAATCGTCCCTGCACAATAAAAAATTACGCGACTGTCGCACGCATTTGGATGACACCAAAGATGTGCGTCGTTTGGAAACAACGTTGTTTATTTGCGAAGGAGATTCAGCGAGTGGTTCTATCACCAAAACGCGAGATGTAAATACCCAAGCGGTATTCAGCTTAAAAGGAAAACCTTTAAATTGTTTTGGACTCGGAAAAAAAATCGTTTATGAAAATGAAGAATTTAATTTATTACAATCAGCGTTAAATATTGAAGACGGCTTAGATGACCTTCGTTACAATAACGTTGTAATAGCCACTGATGCTGACGTAGATGGCATGCACATACGTTTGTTATTATTGACTTTCTTTTTACAATTTTTTCCAGATCTTGTGAAAAACAATCACGTGAAAATATTGCAGACACCTTTGTTCCGTGTGCGTAATAAAAAAGAAACGGCCTATTGTTACAGCGATGAAGAAAGAAAAGCAGCCATTGCAAAGCTGGGTCCTAAACCTGAGATCACGCGTTTTAAGGGATTAGGTGAAATTTCACCGGACGAGTTCAAACATTTTATAGGAAAAGATATTCGTTTAGAGCCGGTTTTACTTGATCAAAAAGCAAGTATCAATGAACTGCTGAATTATTACATGGGTAAAAATACACAAGGCCGGCAGGATTTTATTATTGATAATCTTCGCGTTGAAAAAGACACAGAGAAAGAATTGGTAGGTTAATTGTTAAGAAGGCTTAACTCTTTATATCGATTTAGATCTTTAAAAGCCCAGGTTTTAGTTAAAGCAAGTTAATTTCATAAAAATGAATATCTTTGGCATAATAGATGAATTTCTATTAACCAAACAAAATCAAAATCATAAAAATGAAAACATCACACTTATTTTTAATACCTGCTCTTGCAGTTTTAGCACTGGCAGGTTGTAAAGCAAAAAAAACGACTTCGGTTCAAAAAGATACGGGAGCGGTAGAAATTTCAGTGCCTTTCAGTACGAAAGAATTCCGCAGTGATGAAACAGCTTTCAGAGCCAAACAAGTTGGGAAATCTCCTGATATAGCTACTGCTAAAAAAATTGCCTTTCAAAATGCAAGGGCAGAAATGGCAGCTAACATTAATGCTACAGTTAAACGTGTTACCGATCAATACACCAATCAACGTTCGGTGGCAAATACACAGGAGTTCGAAAATAAATTTGAAGAACAATCGCGTGAGGTAGTGAATCTTGAAATGTCGAACGTAAAAGAGATTGGTGAAAAAATCTTCAAAGAGCCGGACGGTGGATACAGCTATTGGATTGCGATTGAAGCGGATAAAAAAACAGTCTTTGATAAAATAGACGCGAAAATTTCCAGCGATGATAAATTAAAACTGGATTATGACAAACAAAAATTCCAACAGATCTTTGATTCTGAAATGAAAAAACTGGCCGACGAAGGCAAATAATTCTCCTCATATTTGAGAGCATCTTTATTCAGGATGCTCTTTTTTTTAATCTTCATAGCAGGTTTGGAAATAAAATCACACATATTTATTTTACTGACTCTCTTTTTAATTGCATGCACGGGCTCGCGTAAGTATTTTAAGGCTGCCGAAAAACTGGAAAAACAAGGACTCGTGAATGAAGCTGCCGATTATTATCTGGAAGCCCTGCAACGAAAACCAACCAGCGTGGATGCGAAGCTAAAATTAAAAGAGGTCGGACAGAAACATATGTCTAACATGGCTTCCGAATTTTTCAGAAATTACAACACTCAACAATTAGACGAATCATTAATTTCCTTTGAAAAATTAAAGGATTTTAATTCTAAAACAATAGCATTGGGTGTTGAGTTGGATTATCCCAAAACCTATGAGGAAGATTATCAAAAGGGTGTGGAAACTTATTGTTTAAAAAATTACAATCAAACTCTGGTGCTGGTAAACCAAAAAAAATATTCTGAGGCACTTACATATATTGATCGCGTGAAAAAATACAATGCGGATTATAAAAATTTAAAAC
>Ga0265327_10003619_pt1 | contig 14550 bp, 10 predicted proteins | sample 41621metaG_FD_202089 | JGI IMG/M metagenome (GOLD analysis project Ga0265327, IMG submission 202089) | Rhizosphere microbial communities from Carex aquatilis grown in University of Washington, Seatle, WA, United States - 4-16-21 metaG | ecosystem: Host-associated > Plants > Roots > Rhizosphere... | reverse complement strand
CTTCTGCAGCCCGTTGATCTGTTCCTGAAGTTCCAGGCCCTTCTTGGCCAGCACGTTTTTCTGTGAGGTCAAGGCCGCGGCGCGGGTCTGAAATTGGGTCTGCTGAACCTTCATGGCGTTCTGCGCGGCCACCAGATCCTGGCCCTGAAGCGTGGCGAACTCGGCGGGCCAGGTGATCGAGGCGGCCCCGAACTGCTCGGCGCGCAGGCGGGCCTGCTGGGCTTCCAGGCCAAAGACCTGCGCCGCGAGGGCGGACTCCTGGGCGCGGGCGTCGGCGCCGGCCATCTCGATCAACACCTGGCCGGCCTGGACGGTCTGGCCCTCCTTGACGTTGAGGGCCGAAATAATGCCGCCCTCCTTGTGCTGCACGCTCTGGCGGTGGCCCTCGACGGCGACTTCGCCCTGGGCGTAGGCGGCCTGATCGAGGCGCGCAAACGACGCCCAGCCGAGGAACAGCACGAAGAAGGCGCCGCCAATGGCGCAGCCGGCCCAGATTTCGCGATGGCCGTCATCATGCCGTTCAGGCGCGACGACAGCAGGAACGGGAACGGAATAGCCAGGCTGGCCCGGAATGATGGCGTTACTCATGACGCTTGCGCCCGGTTGGGGGGGTTGGGATGGGCGGTGACGTTGGAGGCCGACAGGCGCGCCAGCACCTCGTCACGGGGCCCATAGAGCTCGATGCGGCCGTCGCGCATCACCATCAAGCGGTCGACCGCCGCCAGGATGCCAGTGCGGTGGGCGACGATCAGGGCCGAGACCCCTTGCGCCTTCTGCTGGCGCAGGGTCTCCAGCAGTCGGATTTCGCCCTCGCTGTCGAGGTGGGCGTTGGGTTCGTCGAGCAACAGCAGCTTGGGCGCGCCGTAGAGCGCGCGCGCCAGGGCCACGCCCTGGGCCTGGCCGGCCGACAGCCCCCGCCCGCCAAGGCTGAGCATAGTGTCGTAGCCGTCCTGCAGGCGCAGGATCATGTCGTGCACGCCGCAGGTCTTGGCCGCGGCGATCACCTTCTCGTCGACCACCGCCATGTCCTCTCCTAGGGAGGTGGCGAAGCGGGCGATGTTCTCCTTGACCGTGCCTGAGAACAGGCCGGTTTCCTGCGGCAGGTAGCCGATGCGCTGGGCCAGCCGCTCCAGGTCGTAGTCGCCCATCTCCGCGCCATCGAAACGGATCGCGCCGGAATAGGCGCCTCCGGCCCCGGCGATGGTGCGCAGCAGGGTGGACTTGCCAGCCCCGGACGGGCCTATCACCGCCACCACCTCGCCCGGCGACAGGCGGAAGGCCACGCCCTGCAGGATGGCCCCCTCGCCGCGCGGCTTCATCACCACCAGGCGTTCGACCTCCAGCGAGCCTTCCGGCTGAGGCAGAATGGTCGAGACGGTGGAAAAGGGGCGCTGTAGCAGGGTGTGCAGCGAGCGCCAGGACACCCGGGCCTGACCCAGGGTCTTCCAGGCGCCCAGCATGGCTTCCAGCGGCGCCAGGGCGCGGGCGACAAGGAAAGAGGCGGCGAAGATCGAGCCGGCCGAGAGTTTCCCTTCGATGGCCAGCCAGGCCCCGACCCCCAGGGCCAGAGACTGCAGGAACAGGCGCACGAAGCGGGTCACCGCCATGTAGCCGCCGGTGGCGAAGCTGGCCTCGGCCTGCAGGCGCGCCGCCGTCGAGCGTTCAGCCAGATGCCGCGCGACCATGGCCCTGCGCATGCCCAGGGCCCGCACCACGTCGGCCCCGCCGGCCGACTGTTCCTGGCTGACATAGGCGTAGTTGGCGGCCTCGGTGGCCCTTTGCAGCCGTCCCTTGGTGGCCTTCTCGTTGCGCCAGGTGATCAGCAGCAGCAGCGCCCCACCCACCAGCACCACGATGCCCAGCAGCGGGTTCAAGAGGAAGCAGACCAGCAGATAGATCGGAATCCACGGGGCGTCGAACAGTGACAGCAGCGCGCCGCCGGTGAGGGTCTGGCGCAGCGTGTCGAAGTCGCGCATGGCCTGGCGGGTCATCACGTCGCCGCCTTCGCGGGGGCGCGCCAGGGTCGCATCGAGGATGGCGCCGGCCAGTTGACGGTCCAGCCGCATGCTGGCGCGCACGAACAGGCGCGAGCGGACCGCGTCCAATGCCGACAGCGTGCCCAGCGCGAAGGCCAGCACCACGGTCAGGAACAGCAGGGTCATCCCGCCCCGCGAGGGCACCACGCGGTCGTAGACCTGCAGCATGTAGAGCGTTGGGCCCAGGTACAGCAGGTTCAGAAAAGCGCTGAACGATGCGGCCCACACGAAGTGCGCCTTGCACGCGCGTACGGCCGCGACCAGCGGATGATCCGAAGCCAGAGTTACGAGCCGCAAGACATCGTCCTCTCGAAGCAATCAGGTTTAGGCATGTTCTCCCCGATCCGGCGCCGGCCGGCCCTCGAAACAACGCCCGTTTGATCGGGGCCCGTGTCGAAATTCAGGCGTACGATCAGTCTAGTTAAAGTCAAGCTACAACGAGCATAGCCTTGGTGAAGCTTGTGGGCTCCAAAACTTGTGCTTGGCATTTCAGGTTCCGGCCGGGGACAGCGGCTCGGGCCCGGCCTGCGGCGCTATGCCCTTCAGGTCGGCCAGCAAGCGGCGGCCGGAAAACAGCGCCAGGGCCGCGGCATAGACCACCGCGCCGGTCGCCACCGCGGCGGCGAGCTGGCCCCAATCGGTCCAGCGACTGGTCTCCACGCGCGACACCGCCACCGCCAGCATCATCAGCCCCGCCGCTCCCAGGGCCGGCGCGAACTCCCGGGAGAAGGCCACGGGCCCCAGGCTTAGCCGGCGCGCCAGCTCGCCGACATAGGCCGGCGCCAGCAGAAGGCCCGCCACGCTCATGCCGGCCGCCACGCCCTCGGCCCCAAACCGGCTGCCCGCGAACGCCCCGGCGCTCATGGCCACGGCGCTCAGCACTGTCAGGCGAAACTGCGACTGCGATCGGCCAAGGCCCATCAGCACCGCCCCGACGATGGAATAGAAGCACAGGAAGAATCCGGCCGGCGCCAGAAAGCCGAGCGTGCCCTCCGCCCCAGCCCACTTGGGCCCGAGCAGCAGCTTGACGACCAAGTCGGCGACCATGGCCAGGCCCGCAAATATCGGCGCCACCACGCTGGCCACGCCGCGCAGGCCCCGCGCCGCGAGTTGGGCGGCCCGGCGCCGGTCCTCGCCAAGCCGCGCCACGGCGGTGAACACGGCCAGATAGATCGGGCCGGAGATCAGGCTGTCGGGCAGGCGGATCAGCTGGAAGGCCATGGAATATCGTCCGACCGCGGTCACCCCGAGCAGGGCCCCGACGATCAAGGTGGGCGCGTTCTTGCCGATGAAGTCGGCGACGTTGGACGCGGCCGCGTGCAGGCCGAACGACATGTAGGGCTTGGCCAGCGAGGGCCGGCAGACGAAGTCAGGGCGGAAACGGGCGGCGACGGACACCCACACCGCTTTCACCGACCACAATGCGAGCTGCTGCACCACCAGGCTCCAGGGCCCGAAGCCGGCCAGGGCCGCGCCGATGGCGGCGGCGGCCGAGAACGCGCTGGCGCAGACCTCTCCTGCGGCGAAGACGGCGAAGCGGCGCTCGCGCATGATCCGGGCGTTGGCCACCGACAGGCTGCCGGAGACCACCAGCAGGGAGGACAGGGCCATCAGGAACGGCGGCAGGCGGGGCTCGGCCAGAAGTCGCGCCGCGGGCCAGGCCAGGACCCAGATCAGCAGCGTCAGGGACGCACACACCGCGACCGACAGCCAGAACACCGTAGATTCCAGGGCGCGCGACGGGTTGGGCGTGCGCACCAGGGCATTGCCGAGCCCGGCGTCCGAAACCATGTTGGCCAGAAGGACGAACGGCATGGCCAGGGCCACCAGACCATACGACGACGGGCCGAGGATGCGCGCGAGCACCGGCAGTACGGCGAACTGCAGCCCGAGCTTGATCACCTGGGCGCCCGACAAGGCCAAAGCCCCGAAAAAGGCCCGCCGCTCACTCATCCCGCCCACTCCGCTTCGACCTGGAGCAATACGCGGCAATCGCCAGGGGGTTGCTCACGGCTGGACCTTGGGCCGCAGAAACGCCCAGCCGATTCCGCGGGGCGCGGCGTCGGCACGGCGGCGAGGCCGGCCGTGAAACAGCGTCAGCAGAGGCTGCTCGACCAAGCGGTAGCAGGCGAAGCCGCAGACAACCGCGAAGGGAACAGACAGGGCGACGGCGGCGAGTCCGCCCAGTCCCCGCCCGTCCAGAATCTTGAACGCCAGCGACAGGGCCAGGCCGTGTGACAGGTAGAGCGAGTAGGAGGCGTCGCCCAGGGCCTTGAGCGGGGCGGCTTTCGGCATCTGACTGCATCCTTCGAGACTCAGTGCGCCCCAGACGATCAGGAGCGCCGGCAGGCCCCAGAACAGCAGCCGCGCCCAGCCGTTCACGTCGACCTCCGTCACCGCCGCGCCGACCAGGATCGCGATGCCCGCCGCTATGGCCGCGAGGGCGGCGGGGGGACGGCCCAGCCGTCCGGCCGCGGCCGCCTTGGCCAGCCACACCCCCGCGGCGAACTCCAGAATCAGCGGGTCAGTGTAGACATCCGCAGCGGGCCAGCGCCCGCGCGGCAGGAACAGGCCGATCAGGCACATCCCTCCGAGCGCCGCGCTCAGCGCGATCGAGCGCCGCTTGAGGGGCAGCAGCAGGGTTGCGGCGAACACCACGTAGAAGAAGGCCTCGTAGTTCAGAGTCCATCCGGGGACGATGACCGGGGCGACGACGCCGGCCGGATCGCGATGCGGCAGGAACAGCAGCGACTGGACCACGTGCCCCGGCGTCAGCCGCATGTTGGGGAACAGCGAGGGACGCAAGACAGCCAAGCCCACCACCACAAGCGTCACCACCCAGTAGAGCGGCGCAATGCGCCCGGCGCGGCGCATCAGGAAGTCGCCCGGCCCCGCCGCCCGCCTGCAGCTCACGGTCCACATGATGAAGCCGCTGATGACGAAGAACACGTCGACGCCGGCCGCGCCGACGCCGAAAGCGAGCCCGGCCCTCTGACTGGCATGAAACAGCAGCACGCCTACGGCGGCGAGCCCCCGCAGGTACTGAATCGATAGAAAATCGCTGCGCATTCCGGCCGCGCTGGCGGCGGAGGCGGCGGCAGTCGGTTCCTGCGCGGACAATCGGGCCTCCCCCATCCTCTTGGAAGCGAGGAAGGAACTCCCAATCCGATACGCCGTTCCCGTTGACAGGGAGCGTCCGGAGCGGCAGCAGTGGCCGCTCCTTTTCAGGCGAGCAGCAATCACCTTGGCGATCAGAACCCTGAACGGTCTTCTGTGCATGGCCGGCGTCGTCGGCGGCCTCGCCGGCGCATCCGCGGCCCAGGCCGAGACCTTGGCCGACGCGATCGCACTCGCCTACAAGACCAACCCCATCCTCATCAACCAGCGCGCCCAGTTGCGGGTCACCGACGAGACCTACGTCCAGGCGCGCGCCGGGTTCCGACCCCAGATCAGCGCCCAGGTCGACGCCTCCCGGCAAGTGTCCTCGGGGCAAACCTCCGACTCCGGCGACGCCCTGCTCACCGCCAGCCAGCCGATCTACACCGGCGGGCGGGTCGCCTCGGCGGTGAGCGCCGCGGAAGCCGACATCCTGAGCGGACGCGAGACGCTGCGTTCCACCGAGGAAACCATCCTCCAGCAAGTCATCCAGGCCTATGCCGACGTCCTCCGCGACCAGGAAGGCGTGGCCATCCGGCAGAACAACCTCGACGCCCTGAAGGGCCAGGTCGACGAGGTCCAGGCGCGGCAGAAGGTCGGCGACCTCACGCGCACCGATCTGGCCCAGACCCAGGGCTATTTCTTCCAGGCGCGCGTCGACCTCGCTTCGGCCAAGGCCCAGCTGGAGATCAGCCGCGCCGCCTACGCCGCCGTGGTCGGCCAGCGGCCGGGCGCGCTCGAGCCGACGCCCACCCTGCCCAACCTGCCCACGACCCTCAACCAGGCCTTGTCCACGGGCGAGCAGGGCAACCCCTCTCTGCGGTCGTCGCAATACGCCGAACAGGCGGCGAAGCTGCGCACGGCCGAGGCCCGGGACCAGCGCCTGCCCAACGTCTCGCTCAGGGCCCAGTACGGGTACACGGGGCCGGCATCGTTCTTCCAGCCGCACGTCTACGCCCGCGACGCGACGGCGACGATCACCTTCACCCAGCCCCTGTTCGCCGGCGGGGTGATCGATTCCCAGATTCGCCAGCAGATCGAACGCCAGGCCAGCGCCCGGGCGCAGACCGACAATGCGCGTCGCACCATGGTGCAGCAGATCAGCCAGGCGTGGAGCGCCTATCTGGCGGCGCACGAGAATATGACCAACGCGGACGACGAGGTGCAGGCCAACGCCGTCGCCTACGAGGGCGTGCAGAAAGAGCGCCGCGCCGACCTGCGCTCGACCCTCGAGGTGCTCTATATCGAACAGAGCCTGCGCCAGGCCGAACTGGCGCGCGCGGCGGCCCGGCACGACGCCTATCTGGCGCAGGCCGGCCTGCTGGCCTCCATGGGCCTGCTGGAGGCCAACCGCCTGATTCCGGGCGGCGTCGATCTCTACGATCCGTCCAAGGCCTTCGACCGGGTCAAGCTGGCCGGCGCGGTGCCGTGGGAAATCATCCCGGACGCCCTCGATCGCGTGACCTCGCCCGGGATCAAGAAGCTTCCGCCGCCCCCGTCGGCGCCGGTGCAGGACACCCCCACGCGCTAGAGAGCGGGCGGACGCCTCAGCCGGCCACCGCTTCGGCCCGGCGGCGCTGGGCAGCGTAGTGCGCCTGCAGGCGAAGGGATTGCGGCCAGTAGCGGGCGCTTTTCGGTGCGCGCTTCGGCAAGCGCTGCATGCCGGCGCCGGCGGCGGCGAACAGCAGGCAGGTCGAGAAATAGAAGGGCGCGTAGCCCACCGCCTCCACCGGAGCGCGGACCAGCACATAGACCATGTAGGCGCCCCAGAAGCACAGCGGAAGGGTCGGCCGCTCGGTCAGTTGGCGCACCAGGCCGATCAACCCCACCAGCCCGACCAGGCAGAACAGCGCGGCGCCGACGATCCCCAGCTGCACCGTCAGTTCGATCAGGGCGTTGTGGAAGTTGAATCCGCTGCGCCCGACGATGCCCGCATATCGCCAGAGCCCTTCGGCGTCGGTGTTGCCCTGGCGCCAGAAAGCGTAGAAGCCCCGGCCCAGCATCGGCTTCTCGGCGATCAGGTCGTTGGCGCGGTACCATAGGTAGGTGCGGCCAGTGAGCGTTGGATCCTTGTCGAACATCTGCTCGCCGAGGCCCATCAGCAGGCCGCCTACATTGCGCACGAGCGCCGCGAACACGCCGGCGGCGGCCAGCAGCAGGGTGGCGACGCCAATGCGGCCGGCCCGCGGCAGGACGCTCAGGGTCACCAGGCCGAGCAGGGCCACCGCGGCTGCGGCGACCGCCAGCACTGCGCCGGCCGAACGGGCCAGTCCGATGACGTAGCAGTCCGACGCCAGAGCGATCACGGCCAGGGCCGCCCACGCCGCCTTGCGCTGTCGCAGGGCGATGAACAGGGTGGTCAGTCCCAGGAGGGCGCCGGTGGAGGCGATATCGGCCAGGAGGTTCTTGCCGTCGCCCAGTCCGACGAACGCCTCGGCCGCGCCGCCGCCGTCCGTGATCGACATGCTGCGGCCCAGCGTAAGAGAGGCGAACACATAGACCGCGAAGGCCAGGAAGGCGCCCTTGATCACCGCGGTCGGCTTGAACGCGGAAGACAGGCCGATGCCCGCCAGCGCCGTCAGCAGCATCTCGATCCCGTACTTGGCCGTGAGGCCGGCGTCTTCCGACCAAAGGATCGACAGCAGGGCGAAGGCGGGAAGCAGCAGCAGCACCCAGCGGGTCGAGAGGATCTCGCCCGCCTGTCGGCGGCGGATCGTCATGTACAGCAGCGGTAGAACCGCCATCACCGCGCCGGACACCGACCCTGCCTGCTGCACGAACAGCATGGCCAGGCACAGGACGAAGGCGTAGGCGCCGTCCAGGGAAAAGGCGGTCAGGTCGATCCAGATCGGTCTGCGCCGCCGTCCGGGCCGCACCGTCTCGAAGGCGGCGTCGCGCATGTGGCCCGCGGGCCGGGAAGGGACGCGGTTGCGGCGCAGGTCGATGAAGACGTCGCTGTCGCGAGCGGGGGCGGCGGGCTTGGTCATTGGGCGAACCGATAAGCGCGGATGAAGCGGATGGAGAACCTTGCGGGGAATTCGGTGGAGGCGTCCGGGGTTCCCGCCCAGTCGCCCCCGAGCGCCAGGTTGGCGAGGATATACATCGGCTTGTGCATGTCGGCCGGCGTCGCCATGCGCTGGGTCTCGACCCCGTCGAGGTAGAACACCACCTGCTGCGGGTCCCAAGCCACCGCGTAGGTATGAAACCCATCAGATGTCGGATGAACTTCCACGCCCTTGGTCGGGACCGGCCCGCTGTGCACGGTCATGAACGCCTGCGACGGATTGCCGATGCTCTCCATCAGGTCGATCTCCGGCGGCCAGCCGAAGTCGGCGGGCAGCATCCACACCGCCGGCCACAGACCCCTGCCCCTCGGAAGTTTGACCCGCGCTTCGAAATAGCCGTACCGCTGGGTGAAGGACGGCTGGCTGGAGATCATGCCCGAGGTGTAGGGGCGCCCTCCGATCGCGGCCTGGACTTCCGGGGTCGCCGGCCGGGCGACCAGGTCGAGTTGGCCGTCGTGCAGGGTGAAGGGATTCACGCCCATGGGCCGACCGTCGCGGCCCGGCATCTCGGGTTCGACGTAGACCTCCAGCTCCTTGTTGTTGTCGAGGGTGCGGTTCTGGATGCCGCCGTGCGAGCCTTCCTTGAACGACGTGCGCCATACCCCGCCCGAGGCTCCCGCCCCCCCCTTCACGCGGTTGAGCGTCTTGAAGTCCTCGGAGAAGGTCAGCGTCAGGGCCCGGCCGTCCGGGGCGCGGGCGAGCGGGCCGTCGTCGGCCCGCGCCTCGGGCGCCGACGCGCCGCAGGCGGAAAGAGCGAGGCTCGCGGCGAGAGCCAGAAGGGATGTGGAGCGCGCCATGCGTCGGTCCTTGAGGAACGGGCCGGACGTCGAACGCCCGGCCCGCACGCCGTCACGCGTTGGCAATGTAGTAGTTGCGGAAGTACTGGAAGTAGTCGCTGCTGTCGCCGTAGCCGTAGGCCGCCTGCTTCTTGACGTTGACACGGCTCAGCAAAACCCCAGCCACGTTGGCGCCGGACTCCTGCAGGATGTCGAGGCCCGACTGAGCGGCGCGCCGCGGCGTCTTGTTCCAGCGCACCACGTACAGAACCTGGTCGGCCCGGGCCGATACGACGCGGGCGTCGGCCACGCCCAGCACCGGGGGCGTGTCGAGGATCACGTAGTCGAAGCTCTCGGACAGCTCCCGGAACACCTCGTCCACGTTCGGGCGGTCGAAGATGTCGTGGTGCTCGGGCGAGGTGGCGCTGGTCGCGGGCAGGATCCAGGCGCTGGACTTAGCGTCGGGCACCATCGCCTCGGAAAGGGTGTTCTTGCCCTCGATCACCTCAGCCAGGCCGATGTCGGTGTCGCCGATCAGCTTGGTCACGCCGCGCTGGCGCATGTCGCAGTCCACCAGCACCACCCGCGACCCGGCCAGGGCCAAGGTGCGGGCCAGGCAGAGCGACGTCAGGCTCTTGCCTTCGCGCGGTACGGAAGATGTGACGGCGATGGTCTTGGCCGAACGATCAGGCGAGGCCAGCAGCAGGAAGGCGCGGACGTTGCGGTAGGATTCCGCGAAACTCGAAAGCGGGTGGCTGACGAGGTAGTCGCTGGGCCGGGAGTGGCGGCTCTTGCGACCGCGCACCGAGGCGAAGTCCGGCAAGGTGCCGGCCAGCGGCAGGCCGAGCTCGCGCTCCACGTCCTGGCGGCTGCGCAGGCTGCTGTCCCACATCTCGGCGATCAGGACGCTGAGGACGCCCCCGAGCATGGCCAGCACCGCGGCCGCGGCCATGGCGATCCGCATGTTGGGCGAGGACGGGCGAAGCGGCGGGGCGGCGGCCGAATTTACCGTGGCGTCCGGCTGCTGCAGTCCGCCCTCGGCGGCCACTTCCTTGGCGCGGTTCAGATAGCCTTCGTAGATCTGCTTGGCCGCGTCGGCGCGCTGTTGCAGGCCGAACAGGCCGACCTGGGCGTGGGTGTTGGCCGTCAGGCTGCCCTGCGAGGCGGAGCGGCTGGCGAGCAACGAATGTTCGCGCTGGGCGGCGGCCGAGGCCTCTGCCTTCAGATTGGAGATCACGCGATTGACCTCCTTCTGAATCTGGGTCTGCACGTCGTTCAGCTCGTTCTGGGTGCGCTGGACGTCGGGATAACCCTCCTTGAAATCGGTCTTCAGCTGAGCCAGCCGGGTCGACAGGTCCGCCTCGCGCTTGCGCAGGTCGCTGATGGTCTGCGAGCCGAGCGCCGCGCCCACGTCCTGACCGCCGCCGCCGTTGCGCACTTGCTCCAGCGCCGTTTGCAGTCGGGCCTGATGTTCGGCCGTATCGGCCTTGGCCTTGGCGATCTGTTCGTTGAGGGTAGAGACCTCCTGTTCCGCCATGGTCGCCCCTTCGGCGCTGACCAGATTGTGGGCGGCCTTGTACTCCTGGACCTTGGCCTGAGCGGCTTCGGCGTCGGAGCGCAGACGCTCGATGTTGGGTCCGAGGTCCCTGTTGGCCTTGTCGAAGGCGGCGGCTTTCGCGTCGAGCTGGCGCTGCATGTAAAGCGCCATGAAGCTGTTCACGACCTGGGCGGCGCGGGACGGCGACTTGGAGGTGAAGGCCAACTGGATCACATAGGTGAGACCCTGGCGCTTGACTTGGATGTGGGTCTGCACCGCCTCGGTGACCTTGCCCACGATCTGCGGGCTGGGATCGGAGATCGCGCCTGGCCTGCCGTGCAGGTCGGAGTTGAATTCGGGATCGTTGTAGAGCGCCATCTGCCGCACCACCGCCTCAACCAGAGCGCGGGAGCGGAGCACCTCGACCTGAGTGTCCACCGCGCTCGTGTCCGGCGGCATGCCGGCCTGCATCGGCTCGGCTTGAGTCAGGTTCTGGTGGTGCGGATCGATCAGCACCGAGCCTGTCGCGGTGTATTTGGGCGAGATGTTCATCACCACCGCCATGACCACCACGAACAGCACCAGGGCTACGCCGAGGGCAAGCCAGGCCCGCCGGAGCATGGTGCCGATCAGCTCACGCAGATCGACGCGGTCCGTTTCGTAAGGACGCATGCCCCCGCCGCCCATCGCGGCCGGGAGGTCGTGCGTGATTGGCATGAGACTGTTCATCAATAGGCGCCTTCGATGTCGGCGTACCGCGACGCCTTAAAGGGTCGGATGGGACGCGCGTTGCAGGCCATCAGATCAAGTTCAGAGGTCCGCTGCCCGAAGGCTCGTTCCCCATTCCCAATACAAGTCAGCCCGTGGATAAACGCGACCCGTTTCCAAGCGTTCCCATCAATATTTGCAATAATGTTCTTATTTTTCGCGCACATGACTAAGACAAATGGCCAGCCACTACTGTCTATCAGCAATGATCAGGCCAATTTATCTGAAGTCGTCTATTACCATCCCCAGCGAAGAACGGAGACGATCGGCGCGACCGTACCGAGATCACGGAGGAAGGTTTTGCCGCCGGACTGGTCGACCACGATCACGTCCTTGCCGAAGATCAGGGGGTCGGCCTTCTTGCCGTCGCGGATAGCCTGCAGATCGTAGGCCGTGGTCACGCGCTCAGTTCCGACCAGACGGTAGACGACGACCTTGTGCAGGTTGGCGAGCTTGCTGTCCGGCCCCTTGGCCAGAGCCACGGCCTGCATCAGGGTGGTGGGCCCGGTGAGGGTGTAGACGCCAGGCTGGCCGACGGCGCCGTCGACGGTGATGCGCTGCCCTTGAGCGTCCTTCACCACCACCGTCACCTGGGGATTTTTCACGTACTTCTTGCCGAGCTCGGCGGCGATATCGGCGGATAGCTGTTCGGAGGTCTTGCCCGCCGCCTGGACCTCGCCGATCAGCGGCATCTGGATGCGGCCGCCGGAATCCACCTGCACCGTCCGGTTCAGGTCGCTCAGCTGGAACACGTCGACTTCGAGGCTGTCCTGAGGGCCGATGCGATAGTCGCCCATTGCGGCGCCTGCCGGCGCCTGATCCTTGAGGGCCGCGGCGGCAAGCATCTGCGCCTTCGCCCCCGTGGCCCCTGCCCCGAGCACCAGGACGGCCACAGCTGTCGCCACGATACGTCCGTTCATCTCGAAATCCCCTTGAGTATAGCTAAGCTTCGCCGAGAAATACGGCACGTCTCAACTGCGGTTATCAACGTCACTATCCGCATGCCGTTCCGGCTCATCCAATTTTGTTCGAACGAATTCAATAAACAGCCTGAGCAATAGAGCGTTTTTCATGCATTCGCTGCAGCCTGGCGGCGATGGCTTCCGACAGCACATAGGCGGCGCCCAAGGGGTCGGCGACCATCGCCACAACAGCCGGCGCCATGCCGCGGCGCCGGCGGACCTGCAGCACGCGGTGGAAATGCAGCTTGAAGCGCACATGGCGCCGGTGGGCCGCCAGCGCCGCGCGATCTTTTGGCGTCAGGCCCGGCTCGCACGCCAGCGTCCGGCAGGCCTTCGCCAGGGCCGCCAGCTCGGCCGCCCCGTGAGAACCGCTGATCGACTGCTGCCGCTCTACAGCGATGTAGCCGCAGGCCGGGATAATGCGAAACCGGGCGCCGCGCGCCAGGGCCTGGGCATAGAGCACGAAGTCTTCCCCCAGGCGAAGGGTCTCGTCGTAGGCCAGGTGCTGGCCCTGCAGGAACGAACGCCGGATCAGCGGTTTCAGGAAGCCGAGCTCCTGACGGCTGCGCCCGCGGCGGCTGACGTTGCCCAGGGCGAATTCGGCCAGGGTCAGGTTCCGAGGAAGCGACATGCCGTCGCCGATCAGAGGCTTGGACGACTCCTCCTCGTGGCCTTCGCATACCCGGAACAGATCGTCGGCCACGAAGTCGTGGTCCTTCATCTCAGCCAGCAGGCAGGCGAGACGGCCGGGCAGCCAGTAGTCGTCGGCGTCCAGCACCGTGAGATAGGGCGCGGTCGAGGCGCGGATGGCGCGATTGCGGGCGGCGGCGGGGCCGAGGTTGCGCGGAAGGTGCAGCACCTGCAGCCGGCCAGAGCCGTCGTCGGCCGCGCGCGCCACCGCGGCGGTATCGTCGGTCGAGCCGTCGTCCACCACCACCACCTCGCCCACCGCGATCTCGGCCAGGGCAGAGCGCACGGCGCGGGCAATCGTGCTGCGGGCGTTCTTGGCGGCGATGATGACGGCGACCACGCCGGGATGGGCGATAGCGTTCAACTCAGGCTCCTTCCTCGGCCGAAAACGCGAGCGGACGCGCGGCGCGGGGTTTCAAGGGCTCCGCCAGTCGCCGACGGATCGGTCGGGCGATCAGGGGCCAGGCGTGCGGCCGGCGGGCCGCCTCGAACGCGGCGGTGAGCCAACGCCCGGCCTTAGCCGCAACCATGACCCGTTCGGAGACGGCCCACGACTTCAGGCCCTCGATGCGCCGGCGCATGGCGCTCCGGGCGGCGCGATCCGGCAGGCGTGTGCGCAGACTCATGTCTGCGGCGATCATGGCCGCCAGCACCTCGGGCGTGAACCGGTGGGAGATCGAGGCGCCGTGCTTGCGGTAGAGGTAGAGGGCCTCCGGCTGGAGATGCAGCTCGGCGCCGCTCGCCAGCAGGGCGAGCAGGAAGTGGAAGTCCTCGCCGATCCGCAGGGACTCGTCATAGCGCGCGCCGGTCCGGGCGATCAGGGCCGCGCTGATCAGCGGCTTGGCGAAGCCCAGATCCGGGAGGCGCGAATAGAGGCGGCTGGAGTCGATGAAAGTCGCCAGATCTACCCGCGCCAGACGCTCCGCGCGGGCCTCGCCGATGAAGCGGACCCCCTCGGACAGGTCGGCCCGACACACCAGCTGGTCGTCGGCTACAATTTCGGCCCCCGTCCGGCGCGTCCGCGCCAGGAGGCGTTCCAGCCGGCGGGGCGTCATCACGTCGTCGCTGTCGAAAATCGCGATCCAGGCGCCTCGCGCGACGTCGAGCGCGCGGTTGCGAGCGGCCGCGGGGCCCCGGTTCCTGGCCTGGAGAATGGGCCGAATGCGTGGATCATCGGCCGCCATCGCCTTGGCGACCGCGACGCTGTCGTCGGTCGAAGCGTCGTCGACCAGGATCAGCTCCCAGTCGGGCATCGTCTGGCGCTGAAGGGAAACGATGGCCTCGCCCAGATGGCGCGCGCCGTTGTAGTTGGCCATCACCACCGAGACGAGAGGGGCGGCGCTCATGACGCGCTTTCGTCCAGCGGCATCAGGCTGGGCGCAGTCCGCCGCGCCTTGCGGCCGGTGAGCAGCTGCTGCCAGAAGCCGATCGACCAGGCCAGGTGCATCACCGCTGCGGCGACGCCCGAGGCGAGCGCCGCGCGGCTTCTGGCCCTGAAACCCAGGACTGCGCCCACGCCCAGGCACCCTCCGAGCCACACCGCGGCCGGCAAGGCCAGGG